>Ga0172370_10006337_pt1 | contig 14884 bp, 14 predicted proteins | sample LakKiv5m_FD_114538 | JGI IMG/M metagenome (GOLD analysis project Ga0172370, IMG submission 114538) | Freshwater microbial communities from Kabuno Bay, South-Kivu, Congo - kab_022012_11.5m | ecosystem: Environmental > Aquatic > Freshwater > Lake | place: Democratic Republic of the Congo...
GCCAAACTCCTTAACAAGATTACTAATACCTTTATTGTACTACGCGTCCCTCTTTCGCCGGAAGTCTCAACTCTTCTTCAGAAGCTAAACCTTCTGTCGCACTAATTTGGACAAGTCAGGAAAGCGGTGAGAAATCACCGCTTTTTTACTTTTAAACAATAATTTTTTTACGCCCAGGATTCTTTCAATCTTCTGAGAGTTGAAACTACAAATCCGATTACCATAACGGCAACGCCAAGCCAAACAAGACTGATAAACGGCTTTGTGCTGGCATTTACCGCAAGCACTTCCTGCGGTTGGGTTGTTGAGACCGGCGCCGAAAGTTTGCCCACAATAAATTCAGCTTTCTTTGTTGCCGGATCAATTTTTGTTAGCTCAATCCGCAGATCGGCATCTTTCAATTCAACCGGAACAAAAGAAACACCCTGCGCTTCTTTTTTCATTAACGCTTCAATGGTTTCGCTTTTGCCGTTTTTAGTTACAACAAGTTTAGCGCCCATTTGAAAATTTCCGCCGCTCATCATTACCGACATATCCGGTTTGATAAATTCAGCATAGGTTACTTGCGCACCTTCAATTGAAGTTTTTTCATCCGGTATTAACGTAACAGCATTTCCCTGCGGTTTTGCTTTAGCTTCCGTACCGTCTTCATAAGAAAGGGGAGAGATGTAAAAATCCTTTGTAAAGCCTTCAAGAATATCCGGCTCTCTCATCAAACTATTGTTAAAAGTACTGATGAACATGATCGGTTTAATAACGGAAGCCGCTCCGCCGCCATCTCCATCTTTAACGCTAATGTTAAATTCATACTTGGTGTTGTTTTCAATCGGAGTATAGCCGGTAAATTCAAGCGTATGCCCTAATACGTTAACCGGTTTTCCCTTTGTCAAATCAACTTCAAACTGCTTTGAGTAAGCGGAAGAACCGACAACGCCGAGAATAAAAAGTGAAATGCCGATATGCGCAACATACGCGCCGAGCATCTTTTTATTTCCGGTAAAGATTCGGTAAGCGATTTCCGCATTAACAAAAAACGCGAACGCCGCGGAAACGGAAAGAAGGATCATCATCACGTCATACACTTTTCCGAAGAGGATAAGCAGCAAAGCGAAAACTCCCGTTGCAACAAGAGAGAATTTTGATTTCTTCAAAATATCTTCGCCTGATGAATGTCTCCATTTTAAGAGAAAGCTGAATCCGTTTAGCAGCCCGATAATAATTGCAAGCGGAACGTGCATCTCATTATAAAATTTAGTTTCAACAGATTGTTTGAAAATTGGAGCGGAAGTTCCAACCGCAACAATTAATGCAGAAGCGCCGAGTGTAACGGTAGCGGTAAACAAAGCTAACTCACGCGCAAGCAGACTTTCTTCTGAAACGATTTGCGATTCGAGATATTTCCACCGGTACATGATCATTCCTACTCCAAGAAGTAGGAAAGTAGCAACGAAAACGATGAGGAATAAATAGACGATCATTCCTGGATCAACAAAGGAATGCACCGATGCATCGCCGAGCACGCCGCTTCTTGTTAAAAAGGTTGAATAGAGAACCATTACAAAAGCAAGAATGGAGAGAAGTAAATTCGTTTTAACAAATTTTCCAAATCCACCTTTGGATTGCGTTTTGCGCTGTACGAGCATGGTATGAATAGCCGCAACGCTAATTAACCACGGAACCAAACTTGCGTTTTCAACCGGGTCCCAAGCCCAATAACCGCCCCAGCCGAGAACGCCGTAAGCCCAATATCCGCCAAGCATAATGCCGAGACCAAGAATACCGGAGCCTGCTAAAATCCAAGGGAATGATTGGCGAACCCAATCTTTGTAATCATTTTTTAAGAGCGCCGCCATCGCAAAAGAGAATGGAACGGTCGTCATTGCAAATCCGGTAAAAAGAATTGGAGGATGAATTTGCATCCAGAAGTTTTGCAGCAGAGGATTTAATCCTTTACCGTGAATAATAAATTGTCCAATCGGAATGCCGGCAGTTTGCAAAGCGGCGTACAAATCTTTACTCATCTTTACAAAATTCTGTCCGGAGTTTGGATCGCTGAACATGAAATTTTGCATGAAGGGAAGTGTGAGATACGAAGGATTTATTTTGATCGTTTCGAGGAACATCGGTTCAGACCAGATGAAAGCGAATGGATTTTTCATTAACGGCGAAACCATTGCAAGCAGAAAGGTTGTTGCCAACGTGAAAAACATCATCACTCTCGGTTCAAGATCATCCCGTTTACCGGTGTACGATTGAAGAAAAACTCCGATGAGCGCGGTAACAAAAAGCCACAGCATAAAACTGCCCTGCTGACCAGCCCAAAATGTTGAAAGCAAAAATCCGAAAGGAAGATCATCGTTGCTGTAACTGTACACGTACTCATATTGATATTGATGGGTGATGATCAAATACATCAGTAATGCAGAGGCGATGATTACCAGCATAGCCATTGCGTGATAAGACATGCGCGCAACCGAAAGAGTATTTTTTGCTCCGCGGTAACTAAAATAATAGAGCACCATGGAAAAAACGCTGAACACGAGCGCAAGAGTAATTAAAATACTGCCTGCCATATAAACTCCTTTTAATTAGGAATTAGGAATTAAAAATTAGGAATTAACTAAATGGATTTCGTAATAAAGATGAACGATTTTAGAACATACCGCGCTATTCGCCACATGCATCGGAAATCAAAAATCGTTAATCTTTATTTTAAATCTATCAACAATTATTTATGAGTTAGCTGCCGCAGACTGCTTGTCTTGATATTTTGAAGGACATTTCGTCAAAATATCTTTTGCATGAAAGTTTCCGTTTTCATATTTGCCGGTAACTACAATGCTTTGGGCAGATTCAAAGTTATTCGGGATGGTTCCCGCGTAAACAACTTTCATCTCTTTTCCGGTTACATCTTTCATATAAAAGACAAACGTTCTTTCCGATTTATTGATCTCGTAATTTTTTTCTTTCACCCAGCTTCCGGTAGCTTTAATGGTGCGGTCGCTGGACATTACTTTTCCGAAATCACTTTCGTATTGAATATTGCTTTTTGTAAAAAGGTAAACCATCATTCCAAGAAAGACGACGGCAATTACTCCGCCGAAGATATATTTATTTTTCATTTTCCAGTATCTCCTTTTAGTTCTTTTTCTATATTTTTTATTCTGTTACTTAGTGCAAATAAAAACCCGAAGACTCCCGCCCATACAATAAGGACGATAATCATTACGATGTAAATTGCATTTTTTGAAAGGAATTCTTCCAACACTCACCTCAATGATATTGTTTATTTAATTTTTCTTTATAAAGCATTGATTTATACCCGACGTACCACATCCAATAATATAAAATTGTAAAACCGATTAACGAAAGAAAAAAGATGAGCAGCATATTTCCGTTCATTTTAAAATTGACAACCGTTCCGGCGTTGGTATCATCGGCAGAACCGGGATGTAGCCCTCTCATAATTCTCGGCATAATAAAAATGAAAAACGGCACGGTAACAAAGGCAATAATTGAATAGACTGATGAAAGAGCCGCCCGTTTTTCTTCAACTTCAACGGCGGAGCGCAGCGCGAACAACGCGCCGTAAATTAATAGCAGAGCAAAAATACTTGTCTGTCGCGGATCCCAGCTCCAGTAAGAACCCCATGCAAATTTTGCCCAAACCGCTCCGGTAATGGTAGCCAGAATGCAGAACACCATTCCAAGTTGAGCGGATGTGTGCGCTTTAATATCATCAACAAGGTCTTTATTGCGAAGATATTTTACGCTGTAAACGGTTGACATAAAAAAGGCGATAACCGTAAGCCAGGCGGTGGGTACGTGGAAGAAAATAATTTTAGCGTTTTCTCCAAGTCCCATAATCAGCGGGAACTCATACCAATGAGCCGGCTGCGCAACAATCGGGAAAGTGATTCCGGCGATTGAGACAAAAGCTAACAAAACAAAAAGAAATATTTTCCAGATCATAAGCGTTTCTAATTAGTGACAAAAAAAAATCAATCTTTCCAGATAAAATCAAACAACATAAATGATGCGGCAATCATCACCACATCGTAGCAGCCGAGAATGGCAAGTTCAACATAACTGCTCTGAAACGTTGTTCCGTCCATTGCCTGCTTGGTTAAATCAATCAGCGTCAGCATCAGCGGTAATAATATAGGAAACGATAAAACAGGGTAAAGCGTTCCCTTTGAACTTGCTTTGGCAATGATGGAAGCGATGAGCGTCGACGCAATTGCGATGCCGATATTTCCGAGAATAAAAGCGTAAAGAAATAGGTGAAAATTTTTAAGAACAAAGGAATTAAATAATGCCGAGTACAAAAGCGCAATGATGATATTCATTGCGAAAACCAGGATCAAATTGAAAAACAGTTTGCCGCTGAAGATGGTTGTTGGCGATGCGATAAGCTGAAGCGTTAACGTGGTTCCGCGTTCTTCTTCGGAGACAAATGCGCGAGACAGCCCCGACATTGCCGAGAAAAAAATTACGACCCAGAAAAGTCCGCCCGAAAGAAAATCGCTAATTTTTTCATTCCCGATGGAAAACAAAATTACGCTGATGGTAACCACAATGAACATGATGAGCGAGTTTACCGCATACCGTGTTCGTATCTCGGAGGCTAAATCTTTTTTAAATAAGGCGTAAGCGGACATGTTTAGTTATCAGTTTTCAGTTATCGGTTATCAGTTGTAAGTTTTCAGTCCGCCGAGGCGGATCGGTTATCGTTTTTCAATTTTGAAATTTTGTAATTCTAAAACAGAAGAGCACAAAGCCAAATCGCTATCTTCGTTTGAGGCAATGATAACAATATTATCTCGCGATTCTTCTTTTACTGTTTGATAAACCTTTTCTTTACCGGAATTATCTAAATTCGAAGTGGGTTCGTCAAAGAAAAGGATTTTAGGCGAATGAATTAATGCGAAAATGAATTTAAGCCGCTGTTTCATTCCGGAGGAATAACCTTTTACAAGGTCGTCTTTCCTATCAAATAAGCCAAAATGTTGAAAGAGAAAATCAAATTTTTCTTGAGTAAAGGTAATGCCTCTGATCTTCGAAAAAAAGTGAATATTTTCTACCGCAGAGAATTCGTCGTACAAGATCACATAAGGCGCCACATACCCTACAAAATTGTGCAATTGTTCGGCTTCGATAATTTTGCCTTCGAATGAGTGAGTCAGCTTTCCTTTTGTAGGTGAAATAATTCCGGTGATGATCTTCAGAAAAGTGGATTTACCGGAGCCGTTCGGACCGGAAATGCCATAAATTCCATTCTCTTTGCATGCAAAATCAACATCTTTAAATATCAGTCTTCTTCCGAAAACTTTGGTGATCTTTTCCGCGTTTAATTCAAATTTACTCATTCACAATAACCAATTTTCCTAAAGACGTTCGTTCATAAGATTTTATAAAATACAGATAGACTCCGGTTGCAAGTTTTTCTTTTTTATTTGAAAGACCGTTCCATTCAACAACCGCAGTTTCTTTAATAGGATCGCGAAGAAGCGTAACGGTTTCGCCGTACACTTTGTTCATGCTGATAGAAAATATTTCAAGTGAAACTTCTTCATCAAAGTTACCGGTAAAAGGAATTTTTATTGTCGTATTCCTTCCATATTGAAAAGGAGAGGGGAACGGAGCCTGCGATGCTAAATTCACCACCTGGCTGTCCCGAACAACAACGCTATCAAACACCGAAGAAGTTTTCCAAAAATAGGGATTGTCTGCCGTAAATAAAAAATAGTAATCAGGAGAGATTTGCGTATAACCGGACTGCTTAACGGAACTTAAGGTGAGCGAAGAACTCAACATCTTATTCAAATTATTTATTCCGCTTTCCAATTCAAAGTTGGAAAGAATAAAATAGAGCGTATCCTTTGGAGTGTTTAACGAGCTGATTACTTTTACGTAACATGTTGAAGTTACGGGGTGGCTGATATTTACCGGAACAGAAGTCCCTGAAAAATTTACCGCCATCTCCGGTTTTACTAAAGGATAATTTGCCGCTTCGTCAAAATATTTTCCGGAAACTGTGCGGTAATTTGTGTAGTACGCCCATAAACCAAATTCATTATAGGCTTCAAGAAAAGAGGATTTACGTTCGATCAAGCTCCGGTCAATTGCAGCCAATGCACGGTACGTTCGCATCAATTCCCATTGGCGCCTGATGATGCCGAAATCAAATTTATCTTTTAAAAAAATATTCCATACGGCAAGATTGTAGCCGTCGTTTGAGCCGAAGGCGTGATCTGTAAAATTGAAATATCCATTGGTTTTTAGGTAATAGTAGTAATCATTTATAGAATCGAACACAAATTCTTCCATCGAAGTGGAAGTCAGTTCGTAAAAATAGAGATCATAAATTTCGGTATCGGATTCCCGCAAAATATAATTACCGATTTGAATAGCATGGTGCAACTCGTGAGCGGCGGTAACGCGTGCGGCATTAATTCCGGTTGTGGGATACCCAGCAAAGGCATTGTCCATTTCAATATATGAGTAGAACGTTTGAGAACCTTTTGCAATTTCATTTTCCGAATTTGTATTTCCATAAATTCCGCGTCCCATAGGATGAACGTAAACATCATATTTATCGTCGCCGCCGTCGCCAAGGTCTTTCGGCGGCGGAAGAAATCCCAAATAATTTACTTCAAATGCAAAAGAAGAATCCAACGCTTTTGCCAATTCTTGAACGCTAAAATTTGGAATGTCTGCTGCGGTGTTGTAGTGAATTCGGAAAAATCCCGATGGCGAAACGATGCTTGTATCAAGCAGCGGGCGCACGAAGTAAGTTTTCAGAATTTTCTGTTGTTCGGGGGAAAAAGAATTTATTCCAAGCCGTACGCCGTTCTCAATTCCGAAACCGCACTTTCTATTTTCTGTTTCTGTTGAAGCTGCATCCGCCGTACTTAAAGAGGGAATTTTTTTTTGATGAAGGTCAAGATATTTATTGTACAGTGAATCTATCTTTGTTTGAGAAAAGAATACCGGAGTAAAAAGGAAAAAGAGGAGAAGTGATTTCATAATTTTTTCAAACTCACGCAATTTTCAAGTGTGTTTGTATAAAGCAGGTACCATTGAGCAGCGTTGAATTTGTTCACGGTAAAATTTCCTACGTTTTGAACTTCGCCGATATTCTGTAGGACAAAACCGCCCGTCCGTCGGTTAAGTCCGGCGGTAATAAAATTTGAAGAAGATGGCGAGTAGATAAAAAACCGTCTAACTGCGTCACCGGAAGATTTTCCAAAATAATCATTCTCCGAATCGTTAGACAGAAATGTTTTGGCAATCGGCGCCTGGTGCAAAATTTTATGGAAATTTTTATTGCCGAGAAAAAGAAAGCTTGAAGTAGAATTTGCGATGGCGCTAAAAACAAATTCTTCCCCGATGCCGTAAATATCTGCAAGATAATTTTTGAATGTGAAAAGAGAATCATACCCAACGGAGTGAATAATTTTTCGAACAACCGGATTGGTTAATGATGCAAACGTCAAATCGGCATTTCCTTTTTCTTTTGACCAGAAATAAATATTTCCATCTTTATCAATTTTTGCATCAAGGAGCTTGCCGGTATTTAGTGAAGCGGTTGCCGGCGAGTAGCGGAAATCTTTATACGTAAGTGAAGTGTAGTAAAGTTTATCGTCTTTTGCATGTACCACAATAATTTTTGCCCGGTTGCCGGAAGCGCTTTTCATCAGCCTGCAGTCTTTTATTTCGCCGTCAACATATAAAAAATCTTTTTTAACTGAAAACGAATTGAAATCAATCAGCAAGTATTCAATCACCCTGCCGTTTACATTGAAGAAATATAATTCCTTTTGATTTTTTTCAGATTCATCAATGAGGAGTGAAGTATAATTGCCGCTGATCTTTTGAGAAAAAAGCGTTGCCGGAATTCCGTCTTTTCCCCGAAGCACAAAGGAACATAATCCTTTTTCGGCGTTATATAAACACAAATCGCTCATGCCGTCATTCATGTAATCAAACATCGTTAGCGTTGAAGGCATCGTTCCAAAAACCAGGTTCGCGTTATCGCCGTAGGAAGAAAGATTCGACACAAAATAAATATTTCCGGTTGAGCTGAGCGCGGCAAATCCATACGTGAACTTGCTGTAAAATGGTATTACATCCACAAGTCCGGCTTTTTGCAAGTAAGGAATTTCGGGATAAAAAGTTCCGTCGCTCTTCTGAAAGAGAACCGAAACTTGAGAAGCAGCCGAATTCAAATAGGCAATATCAAATTTACCATCGCGGTTAAAATCTCCCCAGATAAATTTATCCGGTTTTAAATTAGTGCTGATAACGGCGGTTCGCTGATAGCTTGAAACAGAATCACCAAAAATAATTTGTAATTCGTTTCCGCAAATAAAAAGAATATCAGGGTAATAATCGGAATTAAAATCAAACGCCTGTAATGAAGAAACAGCATGCTGAAGTTCAATTGCTCTAACCGGCTTAAAGCTGCCGCGACTATTATTGTAAAAAAATTGCAGCGTGTTGTCGGTTATATTGAATGCCGCAATATCGGGGTAGGAATCGCTGTTGAGATCAACGGCAGCGCATTGCGAAAACGCTTTCCCTTTTTCAATTTTTTTTTCTTCAATTCTTCCCTGCTTATTTTTCAAAATTGAGATGCCGTCAAACGCAACGCCGGAAATGAGCAGCTCGTTTTTGCCGTCGTCATTCAAATCGGCGGAAGTAAGGATGTCCGGAAAAGAAGAAAATGAAATCCGGCTTGAAGCTGAAATATTGCCGTTGGAAGAGACGTTCAACCAGCCGGCTTTTTTCTGCCTGCGCGATACAAACGCATACTTGGGAGATTTATCAAACGCTTCAAGGTAAGAAATAAAATTTGATAGTCCGGCTGAAAACGTAGATGAAAAAGCAGCTCCAAAATTGTCCCGCCCTTTACCGGCAAGCGTTGAGAAAGAATTTTTTTCTCCGCCGGTAAGCAGGAGATCGGAATAGGAATCTTGATTAAAATTTAACGTGAAGAGTTGTTTGAAATTTCCTTTTATGGGAAGCGAAGAATATTTGCAAAAACCGTTAATAGGAATTTGTGCTGCTCCGCTTTGATAAAGCATGAAAATGAAAAGAGAACCGTTAATGACTTTTCTTTTCAGCAAGCCGGGCTTCTCGTCGTTGTAATGCTTTTTCAAATCTTCGTTTTTCATCATCAGTTTCGGGAATTACTTTAGCGGCTTCAACCGGTTTTGCATGTTCATCTACGCTAACAAAAGTGAGGTAAGCGGAATTGGTGTGAATTCTTTTCCCTTCTTTAAATGATTCTGCAAAAACTTTTACTCCAACTTCCATCGAGGAGGTAAAAACCCTGTTCACCGAAGCAACTAACGAAACCGCCTGCCCGAGTCTTATCGGATGGTGAAAATCAATCCTATCAACCGAAGCTGTTACGCAAACATGCTGCGAATGTTTTGCGGCGCAAAGTGCAGCGCAAATATCAATCCAGTGCATCAACTGCCCGCCGAGCAAATTACCTAACTGGTTTGTATGCTGCGGCAGTACAAGTTCGGTCATCATCATTACTGAGCCGCTAACGTTTTTCGGACTCATTTTTTTGCTGTGTCCTGAGTCGTTTTTTCCAGTTTAGTTTTTAGTTCTTCAACCTTTAGATAATTTTCATCCTGCGGATATTTTATCAAGAAATTATCAATTTCTTTTAAGGCTTGTACTTCTTTTTTCAAACCGATTAAAAGATTTATTTTGTTGAACGATGCCATCGGCGCGTATTGCGTATCGTGATAAATGGTTTCAACATTCTCGTAATAATTAACTGCGGCGTTGCTGTAATCCATCTTTTCATAAATTACGGCAGCGTTAAAAGCTTTGTGGGCAAGCTTGTCGTTCAATTCTTTTATTTTCTTCTCGGCATCCGGCACTTTTGCGTCCGCCGGGAAAAAATCTATAAAAGCCTGGAATTCTTCAATCCCTTTTTTAGTAAAACGCTGATCAAGTTGGTACGGCGGAGAAAGTTTATAATAGCATTCCGCAAGCGTAAACTGCGCTTCCGGTACGAACGAACTTGCCGGCATATTTTTGATTAATCTGCTGAACTCCGAAGCCGCTAAAATATATTCGGTTCTTGCAAAACGACTTTTTGCAAGGTAAAATTGGGCGTCGTCTATAATTTCATTGCCCGGGAATTGCAGCATAATCGCGTCAAATTCCTGGATAGCTTTATCATATTCTTCATCATTATAAAAATCCATCGCATATTTAAAGCGCTGTTCGGAGGTCATGTTGGCGGTATCAATTGTGGTAGCGCAACCTGCAAAAAATAATAGAAGAAGGGGAAGAAAGATTACTGTTTTTGTCATAGTCTCTGTCATGTGTTAATATATAATTACAATTGTGTAATAACTAAAAAATATCCGGTATTTTTTTCTTAATCATAATCTTACTCTTAATCCAATAGGAAGAATAAGATTAAGAAGTTTATCAATAAATGCTTCGTAATACCGGTTACAATAATAAGGAAAGCGGAAAAGCTGTCCAAGTTAAAAAAAATTACTTACTCCTCGCCGTAAAAAAGATATAAACGGCAGCGGCGGCAGACCCGAGCGCTATTACCGGTTCCAAAAGGCTGGAGAAGAAAGGTTCGGCTGGAATTTTCCCCTCTGTAAAAGGAAACGAAGAATTTTCTACGGTTGATAACTCATCATAAGGAAGTTCATTTGATACCGAATAGGAAAAATTCCTCACTTCACGTGAATTGGAAACGATAGAATAATTCCCCGCAAAATTGATCTGCCTTTCTATTCTGAAAGAACCAAAAAGTCCGCTTCGCTCCGGTTCGCCATAAACAACGTTCGCTTCGGTAACGGTAAAGTGAACGGTCGTTTTCTGCGACTCATTTGGTAATTCATTTAAAGGAAAATGAGATAAAATTGAGTTTTGAAAAACCTGGTAATCTTTACCGAGCACAAAATCAATTTGAATATTCTTTTCATCTTTTAAATGAAGTTGTAAATCGGTTGCGGCTGAATCTGCAAGTTGGAAAAACAAATCTAAATTGGTTTTTGTTTGTCCGTAAACCTGCACGGTAAAAAAAATGAAAAGAGGAAGAAGACTTCCTCTTTTCAGAAAATTATTTTTTAAAAGAAACGTCATTGATATTTTTTTGCAAGTTGACGCAAACGCGAGACGCGTTCTTCCATTGAAGGATGCGTAGAAAATAATTTCATCAAACCGCCGCCGCTTAAAGGATTTACTATGAACATGTGCGCGGTTGCCGGCTTTGCATCCATTATTGGGTGCGCTTGATTTTGCATCGAAAGTTTTTCCAACGCCGAAGCCAATGCCAGCGGCACGCCGGAAATTTCCGCGCCGCCTTCATCTGCAACATATTCCCTTGACCGCGAAATTGCCAACTGCAACAGCGTTGCCGCTATCGGCGCAACGATCATCAAAAAAAGCGAGGCAATACCGTTATCGTCATCGTCGCTGTTTCCGCGTCCGAACATCATTGCCCAGCTTGCCATGTTTGCAACAAAGGTAATCGTTCCAACAAATGTTGAAGCGATAGTTCCTATTAAAATATCGCGGTGCTTTACGTGAGCTAATTCGTGCCCGATAACTCCGGCAAGTTCTTCGGTATTTAATATTTTCAAAATTCCGGTAGTAACCGCAACCGCTGCATGGTGCGGGTCTCTGCCGGTTGCAAACGCGTTTGGCGTTGGATTTTCAATTACATAAACTCGCGGCATAGGCAAAGAAGCGCGCTGTGAAAGTTCTTCAACTAAACCGTATAATTTTGGCGCCGTTTCGCTATTTACTTCTTTTGCTTTGTACATTGCCAGCACCACTTTATCGGAAAACCAGTAGGAGCCGAAGTTCATCATCAGCGCAAAGATGAACGCGATCGTCATCCCCGATCTGCCGCCGAGTAAATTGCCAACGAAGATGAAAAGCACCATCATCAGAGTCATTAAAAAGACAGTTTTAAGCGTATTCATTATTTTTCCACAAATTTTTTTATTTAAGACGAAAGTAATCTCTATAAGTTCTTCCGTAAAATTAGAATTTATAACGGTTGAAAAAAAGCCAAATTGACCTCTATTACGATTCTACTTTAATCGAAATTAAATTTACTTTTATACTTTCAGCTCGGCAAATTTCCAAAAATTGCTTTTATCTACTTTATGAACAACGGCGTTGTACGTTTCGGTAAAAATTTTTGGAAACTTAACCTTTTGTTTTTCAGAATATTTAAATTCATACCCGATGAGTTCTCCTCCGAATTCTTCAATGTAATCAACTTCTTTTTGATCGTACGTTCTCCAGAAATAAGAATTAACTTTTCTATTTGCGTATTCGTTGGATTTTAATCGTTCTGAAACGCAGAAATTTTCCCATAAAGCTCCGATATCGTTCCTCATGGAAATAGGATTAAAATTATTGATGAGAGCGTTTCTGATACCACAATCGTAAAAATAGATTTTAATTGCTTTGCTCAGCTCTTTCCGGATATTGCGACTAAATGAGTTTAGCCTAAATATTACATGGCTTTGCTCAAGCAGATCAATATATTTTTGAACCGTAATGCTGTTTACTCCAAGTCTTCCCGCAAGTTCATTATACGTAACCTCACTTCCTAATTGCAATGCAAGTGAAACGACAAGATTTTTTAACAAGTTTGATTTTTTTATCCCTTCAAATTTCAATAAGTCTTTAAAGAGATAACCGGATGCAAGTTCATGAAGTTTGTTAACGGCAGTTTCCTCATCAGATACAAATATTTCCGGGTAAGACCCAAAGCGAAGCAACCTATCCAATTTAGCGTCAACATTAAACCAATCTTCATTCCCTTTGATTTCAATTGTTGAAAGAGGATAAAGAGCATGGTGAATAACTCTTCCGGTCATCGGTTCTGCCGTTTTATTCGCAAGATCAAAACTTGAAGAGCCGGTGGCGATTATTTGAATATCTTTTATTGTGTCGGTAATTACTTTTAATATTTTGCCGATGTTCGGAATGTTTTGAGCTTCATCAAGAACGATTACTTTATAATTTCCAAGGTAAGCTTTTAACTTTTCCGGTTCTGCATTGCTAAGACTTTGTTCAACGGAAAAAATCTCACAATTTAAATATCGTCCCGTTTCACCAAAGTCCTGCAACAAATTTTTAGCAAGTGTTGTTTTTCCAACTTGTCTTGCCCCATAAAGGATTATGGTTTTTCCCTTAAAAAGGTCAGTTTTTAAGAGATTTTTCGTTAATCTGTCTATCATAATATAAAATTTACCGGAAAATTTTTGATTACAGTGGTAAATTTAACGATTTTTTAGAAAACCAATAATCACTTACAAAAATAATTTAAATACATCAGCAAGAACCGGAATTACATAACCGCCTTTAACGCCTCATAATTAGCTTGTATAGTTTTGTCCAAATCATCCTTGCTGTGAGTGGTAGAAACGAACAAAGCCTCGTACTGTGCCGGCGGAAGATAAATCCCCCGGTTGAGCATTGCATGGAAATATTTTCCATACAAAGCTGCATCGGAAGTAACGGCGGAATTGTAATCAGTAACTTTTTCTTCTGTAAAGAAGAGCGTCATCATCGAACCGATACGGTTAATTTGAAAATTTTTGCCGAGTTTTTTTATGTTCTCTTTCCAGCCGTTTTCAAGATAAGCTGATTTTTCTTCCAGCAATTGGTAAACTTCGGGATGCGTTTTAATCTCTGTTAATGCGGCTAAACCGGCGCTCATCGCCAAAGGATTTCCGCTTAACGTTCCCGCTTGGTAAACAGGTCCGGCAGGAGAAACCATTTCCATAATTTCTTTTTTGCCGCCGTAAGCTCCAACCGGCAAACCGCCGCCGATAATTTTTCCGAATGTTGAAAGATCAGGTTTAACTCCAAGCGCTTCCTGCGCGCCGCCTTGAGCTAAGCGGAATCCCGTCATCACTTCATCAAAAATCAGAACGATATTTTCTTCATCGCAGAGGGTGCGCAATTCTTTTATAAATGCTTTAGTTGAAGGAACGGTTCCCATGTTTCCAACTACGGCTTCAATTATAACCGCGGCAATTTCACCTTTACTAGCTTTCACTAAATTTTTTACCGATTCGATATTATTGAAATCGGCAATCAATGTATCAACTGCATTTCCTTTGGTTACGCCGGGAGAAGTGGGTACGCCGAATGTTAATGCGCCGGAACCGGCTTTAATCAAAAAGAAATCGCCGTGTCCGTGATAGCAGCCTTCAAATTTTATAAATTTTTCTTTGCCGGTAAAGCCGCGTGCGGCGCGTATTGCGCTCATCGTCGCTTCGGTTCCGCTGTTAACCATCCGTACCATTTCAATTGATGGCACCAATTCGGTAATTAATTTAGCCATTTGCACCTCAAGTCCGGTTGGCGCGCCGAACGAAGTTCCGTTTTCAATTTCTTTTAGCAGAGCATTTTTTATAAATGATGGATTGTGTCCGAATAAGTGGGGACCCCAACTGCCGATGTAATCGAGATATTCGTTGCCGTCAACGTCATAAAGTTTTGAACCTTGCCCGCGCCGCATGAAGATGGGATTTCCGCCGACGGATTTAAATGCGCGTACGGGAGAATTTACTCCTCCGGGAATATATTGTTTTGCTTCGTTAAAAAGTTTTTCGCTTGTTGAGATGTTCATGTATCTTCCAATATTTTTCTACACTTCAAATTTACGGAAAGCGGAGGAAAGTTTGTGGAGAAAAGATTGGGAAGAAAGATGGAGAAACGCTGCCCCGCCTTGTCGGGGTAAATTCGCAACGTCCCTACTTTTCCTGACTTGTCCGGGAGAAAAAATCAAAAAAATAAGTTATTGTTTTTCAATAAGTTACGGAGGTAGAAACCATAAATTGTCGCACTAAGGGGCTTACCC
>Ga0172370_10006344_pt1 | contig 14879 bp, 9 predicted proteins | sample LakKiv5m_FD_114538 | JGI IMG/M metagenome (GOLD analysis project Ga0172370, IMG submission 114538) | Freshwater microbial communities from Kabuno Bay, South-Kivu, Congo - kab_022012_11.5m | ecosystem: Environmental > Aquatic > Freshwater > Lake | place: Democratic Republic of the Congo...
CCTTATAGTTCCCCCCTTTTCTAAAGGGGGGTTAGGGGGGATTAGGATGATTCCGCTATCGGAAAAAACTTTTGGCAAACGCTATAATCCGCATTATAGGGGCGGTTCGCGACCCCCCCCCTACGGGGGTTGCGACCATAAAGCCAGAATTACCTCTATGACGGCAACTTGGTATTAGGCAGAAGTTGGCGGGGCAAGAATGACCCATTTCTTTTTATATGATCGTATCGATGATGAATCGGAACTTTCGTAAATTTGCTTGCCGAACCAGCCCGGCAAAGCTCCGGTATGCCCGTGCCAACCGAGTGCAGTGATGGATTTCGTCAGATTATCCATCCTTGAACTTGAGGTAGCCGGATTGAGGCTAAGAAGGTAAATTACATTCAGGCTCATTATTTTTGATATTTTTGCCGAATAGGCCTTATGTGATGCGCCGTTTGAAATGGATACTTGTGATCTGTCTGGCCGGTTTCTGGGGCCTGTCGGGCTTATCTGCCCCTGCCGGGGCGGAAGAGCCTGATTATAGCCCGCTGTGCCGGGAACTGGAACAAGCCGGACTGGAGTTCCTGAACTCGGGATTGGCCTATGGCGTCCCTTACGTGGAGATCAAGGTCCCGTTGGGCGCTTCGGTTACTTCCATCTGCAAGAGCGTGCCCAGCCTTCGGGCCGATTTTGCGCGCTGCCGGGACCAAGTCGCCTTTTTCAACGCCCTTCACCCGCTGTACATCAAAAACAACGCCGGTGAGGCCAATTCCCTGGAAGCGGATACCCTGAAAATTCCCTTGGACCGCAGCCTAGTGCCCGAGATCTTCCCGGCTGTTGATGAGTCCCTGGTCTCTTACGAGAAATTCATCCTGGTAGATATCGGCAAGGGGTTCCTGGCCTTGTACGCCCAGGGCGAACTGCAGCGGGTCTTTCCCATATCCGGGGGGAGGGAGGGAAAGGCGACGCCCCTGATGGAGTTCAAAATTGCCGGCAAAGAGGAAGAGCACTGGTCCAATATCTACGATACCTGGATGCCGTGGGCGCTGCTGCTCAGGCGGCCCTACTTCATCCACGGCGGGGCGCTGCCGGGGAGAAGCGACTCCGCCGGCTGCATCCGGCTCTTCCCTCACGACGCGGAGGAATTGTATCACTTGGTTGAGGTGGGTACGCCGGGACGCATTATCGCAACTTCACCGCTGGACCAGACGTACCCGGCGTTTTTCTGCCGTTGAATAGATTATTCCCAGGCGCTAAAAAGGCGGATAGGGAACCTCACGGTTCTGATACCGAGTTGCGGTCAACAAGCTACAGCATTGTAGGGGGGCGCCTGCGTGTGCCATCTTCAGGGCGGACACGCAGGTCCGCCCCTACATCAAAAATTGCCTTTCGACTGCACCGTTATATGAGAAAAGCTTGCGATCACTAGACCAAATTGCGGCTCTCTGCATCATGCCCGGATTTTTCGATATTATTGGGATAGGGAGCTAAACTGGCAAGTAAGCAGCCATGACCGGGGCTCTTGCAAAACTCCCGCTTCACAACTTATAGCAGGTTGCCATCAAACAAGTAATATTGTCATTCTGAGCGTAGCGAAGAATCTCAACCGCAAATTCGTAACGAAGCTGCGCTCCGTTCAGAATGACAGATATATCTTAACTTCTACGACAGGTAGAGTAGGGCACCGATGAGAGAGACCCGGACTACGAGTGCCTCGTCGCACGCGACTACTACGGTCCATTTCAGTCCCCTGCTTGGTTATCCTGCCGCCACCCTGACCGTCATTTTCCACGATAGGGCATTTCAGCCACCTGCGAATCAGGCCCAAAATGCTCCGGTCGGCGATACGGCGTTTAAGACAGACCATCAGCTTATAGCGTTTGCCAAAAGTTCTTTCCTCTTATCCCCTCTCCCCCCAACGGGGGGAGAGGGCCAGGGTGAGGGGGGGCGGAAATAACTTTTGGCAACGAGTATAAGTTGGGAAGGTTTACCCCCACTTTCTAAAGGGGAGAACTATAAGGAATTGCTGTTAAAGTCCCCCTTTGAAAAAGGGGGATTTAGGGGGATTTGAGAACCTCCAAGCGGAAGGAATTAATGGCAAACGCTATAACGCCTCGTTTTCCAACCTTGAATTCAATCGGAGCTGCTATATGGCAGTTATCAACAGAGGCGTTTGCAAAAGTGTCTTTCTATTGGGATTCCATCAAACTACCCCAGATAATCTGGTAGCACAGGCTTCCAGCCTGTGCTGATAAAGGATTGCACCTGGAGGATATCACCTTGATATTATTTCATAAAGATCGTCTTGGAAAACTGAGGGTCATTAATGCTGCACCGACCTTCACCAGGCTTTAGCACAGGCTGGAAGCCTGTACTACCAACCTAAAATGAATTATGCAAGTGACTCAACAGTTTCGATTTTATAGCGTTTGCCAAAAGTTCTTTCCTCTTATCCCCTCTCCCCCCAACGGGGGGAGAGGGTCAGGGTGAGGGGGGGCGGTAAAAACTTTTGGCAACGAGTATAACTCTGGAATTTGGAAAAAGGTCAAAGGGCGACCCCCCGAGTCGCCCTTTTTATAGCCATTATGATAGAGATCGATTTGGAAGCGGCGCTAGTCCAAGAGTAGCAGATTCAAGGTTGCAATGTTGCCCCCTATCGGTAATGGCGGAGGTTGCTGGTCCCATTCCACTACAAATCCCCGGACATAATTATAGCCATCCAGGGTGGCGTCTTCCCAGGTTGGCGCCCACCGGGTTGAGGACGGGTCAGCAGGGTTATATTGGTTATTGAAGTAGTGCAGATAGTTTTGGTGGCCCCGTTCGTAATAGGGCGATGCTTCATAGTTGGGGTAATCATTGGGCTCGCCATTAGCCCAGTTGGTATACGACCAGGTCTCCCCATTTACCCACTTCCAGGCATCATTTGCGTAAACGTGGCCGCCATCAGTTTTCCAGACATAATATCTCGATTGATCATCACTACCCGCTGCCGGATTTAAGGTGGCAGTCAGACGATAGTCCTGACGACCGCCTATCCAGGGACCCTGGGCGTAATTGGAAGCGGGGTCCGTTTGGAACCATAACCTGTCCTGTTTAATGAGATTAAAAATAAAGTCATTCTCTTCCGCGGAGGTCACCGTTGCCAGATACCCCCCCATGACCTCGGCCTGGGACTTGGCGTATTCCCAATTATTATAACGAAGCTCAAATTCAGTTGGAGAGAAGGTAAAGGCCCGGTACCAATGTCCGGTCCCGGCAAAGTAGACCGGTGGTCCAGCAGGGCACCAGACATAACTGGGATTATAAATTTCTGCGCTTTGCAGGGGAATCCCGTTGCCATCATCGCCCCCAGCCACCAGAACCTTGCCGTCGGCCAGCAGAGTGGCGGTATGATCCATACGGGCTGTAGTGAGCGGGGGGGCGGCGTCCCAACTCTCTGACGCCGGGTTGAAGAGTTCGGCGCTGGTAAGGGGGATGGCTTCCCCGGTAGTCGCCTGGCCTTGACCCCCGGCAACTAAAACCCTGCCGTTCTTCAGACAGGTGGCGGTGTGTCGCATCCGGGCCTGCGTTAAAGATCCGGTGGAGATCCAGGCCCCCTCTCCGCTATTCTCGAGCGGATCGAAATACTCGGCGGTATTTAGCCAACCGGTCATGTTAGAACCTCCGGCCGCCAGGACAATGCCATCCGGCATGAGCGCCACCGGGAACATGTAGCGCGCAACGTTGAGGTCTCCGGTATTGGCCCAGGTGCCGTTGGCCGGGTTGGCGTTCGGAGTGAAGATCTCGCAACTCTTACTATAATAAGGACTGACACTCCAGTTGACGCCCCCGGCGGTCAAAACCTTACCGTTGGACAGCAGGGTGACAGCAAACTGGGCCCGATTGGAATGTTGTGAGCCGGTAAGAGCCCAGGTCCCGCTGGCCGGGTCAAAGATCTCACAGCTATTATAATTGCCCGCACCCCCCGCCACCAGGACCCGGCCGTCGTCCAGAAGCTCAGCCTTGTGACCGGCTCGGGACACCTTCATGTCTCCGGTCCTGACGAACCCTCCAGTTTCCGGTTTGTAAATCTCGGCAATGTAGATTGGCGAATTCCAAGAATCGATGCCACCCGCAACCAGGACCCAGCCGTTGTTCAGGAGGGTGGCGGTATGACTGTAGCGCCCCCAGCCCAGAAGGTTGGCCTTATAAGTCCATTGGCCAGTGGCCGGATCGAAAATCTCGCAACTTCTCAGAGGTGGGTAGCCAGACCCTCCGGCTACCAAAACCTTGCCGTCCTTGAGCAGGGTAGCGGTATGATCTATCCGGCCGTCGTGGAGGGAACCCGTGGCGTTCCAGCTCAAGGCCGCCTGGGGCGCTATACAGAAAAAAGCCAGCAAGATTAACAAGATGACGATTAATGGTCTTTTAGTCTTCATTGGCATATTCTCCATAATCACCGCAGGGCGGGCCAGAAAATCTCCTTGTACCCAAGTTGAAAGGCCAGGTAAACGAACGACAAAAGGCTTGCCTAGATTGGCCATTATTACATAAACTATCAAATTTTTATATAAGATTTTAAAAATGATTAAGCAAAAATTATGCCATGCTTAACTACTCGAATTCTAAAGAGAAATGTTTGAGAGAGGTCCAAGAAAGCTGTCATCCTGTTTTACAGGTTGTCAAGTTTGGCGACCGTTCCATCGCCGAACGGCATGGCTGGGGGCACCCTGTCAGGCCACTCTTCTCAGGCCTTCTTCAGGATATAGACTATCCTATAAATTATTTACAACATAAAATAATATCAAGTTAGATGAAAAAAACGATTCAATGCTTGATCGCTTGCCGATAACAAAAATTCTCAGAAACTTTACGAAAGTGGCGATATGGTCTGGAGAGCGTAATTGACCGGTGGGGGGGAATTCGCCGAATCCTCCTGGTGCGAGGTTATAGCGTTTGCCATAAATTTCTTCCGTTTGGAGGTTCTCAAATCCCCCTAAATCCCCCTTTGTCAAAGGGGGACTTTAACAGCAAATCCTTATAGTTCCCCCCTTTATTAAGGGGGGGGTAGGGGGGATTTGAAGGACATGGCTATGGGAAAGAACTTTTGGCAAACGCTATATGATGCCTCCGGGGAGAGGGTGTCGGTTCGAGCCCTGGCCGTTGCTCGGCAGGCATTTGCACAGACGCCTACCGGAAGTTTTGCTTGCGCCAGCCGCCTTATCCTCTAAAATACTCCCATGAAAAGATTCCGCCTTGTACTTCTCGGCCTTCTCCTGCTGCTCATCCTGGCGCCCGGGGGGTATGCGGGCCAGACCGGCCTGAAAATTATTTATGTCAATGATTTTCATGGCTATGCCGAACCCTATAAGGCCACCGGCAGCGGCGTCCCCCTGGGGGGGATTGCCTATCTGGCGGGAGCCGTGGACCGGGCGAGGGGCAAACAGCCATGCCTCTTGCTGGCCGCTGGGGACATGACCCAAGGGCACCCCTGGGCCAATCTGGTTCGGGGCAAATCCAGCCTCGAGGTGATGAATGCCATGCGCTTCGACGCCATGGTGGCAGGCAACCACGAGTTTGATTTCGGCCCCAAGGGCTTAAAGGCAATGATAGCTCAGGCCCGTTTCCCGGTGCTGGGAGCCAACGTCAAGGGTTTGGCGGCCCTCAAGCCTTATGTCATCAAGAATCTCCCGGGGGTCAGGGTGGCCGTCATCGGTGTGGTTACCCCGGAGACCCCCGTCGCCACCCATCCCCGGAATGTTGCCGGTTTGACCTTCAGCACCCCGGAGAGCGCGGTGAGGAAGTATCTCCCGGAACTCAAGCGCCGGGCCGATATCATCATTGTCCTGTCGCATTTGGGCCTTCAGGCGGACAAAGAGCTGGCCGCCAAGGTTCCGGGGATCGACGTCATCGTCGGCGGCCACTCCCACACCAAGGTGCTGCAACCGGAGTTGGTGGGCCAGACCATCATCGTCCAGGCCTGGGAACACGCCAAGGCCCTGGGTATTTTGAATCTGAAGCTAAAAGATGGCAAGGTAGTGGAGTTCAATGGGGAACTCCAGGAGATCAGCCCTGCCGGCGGCGCACCCAATTGCCAGGTCCAGAACGTGGTGGCCCGTTATCAGCGCCAGATCGATGCCCTCTTGCAACGGACCATCGGCGAGACTCAGGTGGACCTGGACGGGGAACACGTCAGGAGCGGGGAAACCAACCTGGGCGATTTCGTCGCCGACGCCATGCGGCAGGCGGCCAGGGCTGAGGTGGCGATCATCAACGGCGGCAGTATCAGGTCCAGCATCCCTCGGGGCCAGATCACCATGAAAGACATCTATGCCGCGCTCCCCTTTGACAACTACCTCGTGGGCCTCAGCCTCACCGGGGCCCAGGTCAAGGCGGCCCTGGAACATGGCGTGGCCAGGCTGGATGAGCCGGCCGGCAGTTTTCCCCAGGTCTCGGGCCTCACCTTTACCTACAGCCGCAGCGCCCCGGCGGGTGACCGGGTTAAAGACATTACGGTGGGGGGCCGGCCCCTTGAACCCCAGAGGGAGTACGTTGTGGCCACCAATGATTATCTGGTGGCCGGCGGAGACGGTTATACGGTCTTCGGGGAGGCCCTGAAAAGCGCCGGGGATTATACCAACCAGGGGGGCACGCTCACCAGCAGCAAACTGGCCTATAATGACCCCGGCACCTGGATGCGGGATCTCCTGGTTGCCGCGATCCAGGCGCAAAAAACCATCGCCCCCAAAAGTGACGGTCGCATCAAGGCCATGGATTGATATGCGGGTATACGTAAATCAGAAACCCGTGGACCTGGTCCCGGGGATGCAGGTAAAGCACGCCTTGATTCAGGCCGGACTGATGACGGCAATCGCCGCCGGGCTCAAGGTCTATGATGAGTGGGGCCATGAGATGGGCCTGGACGGGAGCTTGGCCCCCGGCATGAAAATTTTGGTGAAATAACCTCCAGAGAGGAAAACCGCATGGCTGAAGTTGAACTCCCCAAGCCTGAAGAGATGGAAGAGGTCATGAGTCACCGATTCACCCGGCGGGTGGCCCTCACCACCGCCATTTTTGCGGCCATCCTGGCCATCAGTTCCCTGGGCGGCAGCAAGGCCATGAAGGAAATGATCCTGTTCCAGCAGCAGGCTTCCGACCAGTGGGCTTACTACCAGGCCAAGGCCGGCCGGGAACATTTCTACCGCGGCCAGAAAATGCGCCTGGAACTCGACCTCCTGGAGAAAGATACCCTGAAGCCGGAGATCAAGCAGCGCTACGAAACCTTGCTAAAGCAGATGGCCAGCCAGGAGGAGCGCTACGGCAAAGATCGCCAGAACATCGAAAAGGAAGCCCGCAAGCTGGAACACGAACGGGATATCGCCCGCAGCCAGGACCCGTATTTTGAATTCGCCGAGGTCCTGCTGCAGATAGCCATCGTCATGGCCACCGTGTCCATCCTGTCCCAATCCGCCGCCATTTTCGCGGTATCCATCTTCGCGGCCCTGGGCGGCTCCCTGTTATGCCTGAACGGGTTTTTACTGTTTGTGCATCTGCCATTTTTGTCACATTGAGATGGGTCAACTTTTGGCTGAGGAATAATGGGCCGTAGCGGCCGGGGCCGGGATTGATGGCCAAGGCGGAGGTGATGCCGGCCCGGGGCGGCTGGGTTCTGGGCAGCATTCAGGGTGATGGCGGGAGGCCCTCCAGGACCGAGAGGGTCACCGGGTGCGCGATGCCCTTGAGCTTGGTCTCAAAGGTTCTTTTTATTGCCGGGGTCGCCTCGGAATTGTGCAAGAGCATCTCGGAGACCACCACCTCGCCGCCCTGAGCCTGACCTTGAATGCGGTGGGTCAGGTTCACCGCCGAACCGATGATGCCGTATTTCGCCCGGGACTCGGAGCCGATGTTGCCTACGACTACCTCGCCCGTATGCAGGCCGATGCCCATGTGCAGCGCCGGGTACCCTGATTTAGCCAGGTTTTCGGCTTCCATGGCCATCTGCAGCTTCAGGGCACACCTGATGGCTTGTTGGACCACCGGCGGCATGGGACCGTCCAGGGGATCGAAAAAGGCCAGGATGGCGTCTCCCAGAAAGTCCACGATGATGCCTCGATGCGCCTGGATCACCTCGATCATCCGGGCAAAGTGGCGATTGACCAAATGAAGGGTGGCCTCGGGGCTCAAGGTTTCAGCCAGGGGGGTGAAGCCCCGGATATCGGCAAAGAGGATTACCACTTCCCGCTTTACGCCCCCCATGCGGCTGGCCTCGGGCCGGCTGAGCAACTCCCGGGCGATCTCCTGGTCCACATAGCGCCCAAAGGTATTGCTGATAAAATCGCGCTCCTTCAGACCGGCGATCATTTCATTAAAACTCGAAGTCAATTGGCCGATCTCGTCGCGGCTGCTCACCGGCACCGGCTCGCCGTATTGTCCCTGGGCCACCTGCACCGCCTTGGCGGCCACCTGTCGAATGGCCGTTACCACCGGCTTTACTCCCAGGCGGATGAGCCCCAAAATCACCGCCAGGCACAAGATGCCCCCCAGCAGATAGTAAAAGCGGAACTGCAGGATCGGCGCCAGTATCTGGCTTCCCTGGGCGTGCAGCATGATGGCCCAGGGAGCGGCGTGGAGCTTGTAATAACCGATCACGTGCTCCGGAATGTAGCCCGCTCCCATCAGGGTGCCGGAGGGCTTCTCTCGTATGGCCTTGAGCATGGCCAGTTCCAGGGGGTTTTGGGTGTCTCCCAGGCAATGCCGGCCCTGCATGGCAGGATTGCTGTGGGCCAGGTACTGGCCCGCATCGGTCACCAGGCAGGCCATTTGGGCCACCAGCCAACCTTCTTTGAGGGTTTCCTGCATCAGATAATCATAGCTCAAGAACACTTCGAGGCGGCCCAAAGGCCGCCCGGCAGCATCCCGCAGTTCCCCCCGCAGCCCCACGGTTTTTCCGTCTGTGGGGTACGTGAAATCGATGGCAGACAGGGTTGCGGACCGGTGCCGGGTATCCGGGCCCCCCTGGCTTCCCTCGGGCTTCTTCCAGGTCAAGGTTACCTGATGGACACCGGGCTGGGCCTGCATCTGCTTCAGGAGCCAAGGCTGGATGTCCTCGCCGTGGGCATCCTGTCCCGCCCGGGCGAAGGTCTCCATCAACCCCGTCATGGCCTGGAGCTTCATATCCATCTGGTGGGCCGCCCGCTCAAGCCGCAGGATGGCAACCTCCCCCCACTCCTTGAAAAGCAGGCCCTGGATGAAACGATACCCGAAGACGCCGAACCCCAGTAAGAACAGGGTTAACGGCACTACCAGCAAGACGGTGAGGCGGCGCTGCAGGGTCTTAAAGGCAAACATGGGTGATGAACTCGCTTTCCCGCCGGGAGATGGAGTTTTTATAAAAGCGCACCACCGCGCCCCGGAAGTGGTCGCGGCTTGGCCCGTCGCCGGTGGCGGTAGAGCCCCCGACTATTTATAGCGTTTGCCATAAATTTCTTCCGTTTGGAGGTTCTCAAATCCCCCTAAATCCCCCTTTGTCAAAGGGGGACTTTAACAGCAAATCCTTATATAGCGTTTGCCAAAAGTTCTTTCCTCTTATCCCCTCTCCCCCCAACGGGGGGAGAGGGTCAGGGTGAGGGGGGGCGGTAAAAACTTTTGGCAACGAGTATAGTTCCCCCCTTTATTAAAGGGGGGGTAGGGGGGATTTGAAGGACATGACTATGGGAAAGAACTTTTGGCAAACGCTATAATCCCGCCGGTATCTTGAGGCAACATCGGAATCTGGGCAATTTTAGTTGAAAATAAGCATCTTACTGCGGAATGCAAGGGAACCAGCGAACCAGTTGGTGGTCTGGAATGGTGGCCTCGAAAATGAGGCTGGGCCGTGTTTCGGAAAAACAGCCGTTACGGTCCTTGGGTCACTTGGACAGCCTGCCGGTCTGAAATGCCTATGGGGCTTGGTCGTTACCCTTTTCCCCCTCTTCCACAATCTCCCCCAGCAGGTCGTAGGCCAGGGCCCGGGTGAGGCGCACGGGTTGAATCTCTCCCACCAGCCCGGTGCCGGCGGTGATATAGACCTGGCCGTCGATGTCCGGGGCCTGGCTGGCCAGGCGGCCCGTGAGCAGAAACTCGCTCTCCGGGCTCACCCCTGCCACTAAAACTTCGGCCACCGTCCCCACTAACGACTTGAGCCGGGCCTTGACGATTTTGGTCTGGATGGCTTTCACATGGCGGGCCCGGCGGCGGGCCTCCCGCCGGGGCACCTGGGGGCGGAAGGCCGCGGCCGGGGTGCCGGCTTCCGGGGAGTAGAGAAAGACTCCCAGGTGGTCGAAACCCACCTCAGTGATGAGATCGGCCAGGGCCTGGAAGTGCGCCTCGGTCTCGCCGGGAAACCCCACCATGACCGTGGTGCGCAGCGTCGCCCCGGGAAGGGTTTTTCGTATGCGCGCCACCGTATCCAGGATGTCCCGGCGCGTATAGCCGCGCCCCATGCGGCGCAGCACCTCGTCCTGGCCGTGCTGGATGGGGATATCCAGGTAGGGGAGAATCCTGTAGTTGGCGGTCATGACGGCCAGGAGTTCCGGGGTGATGCGGGCCGGGTGGCCGTAGAGCAGGCGTATCCACCGGAAGCCGTCGATGGCGGCCAATTCCTGCAGCAGCGCCGGAATCCCCGGGCCGCCCGGCAGGTCGAGGCCGTAGGCGGTGGTGTCCTGGGCCACCAGGATGAGTTCCTTGACCCCGGCGGCGGCGAGGTTTTCGGCCTCCTGCACCAAGGTCTTGAGGGGGCGGCTGCGCAACTTGCCCCTGATCTTGGGGATGAGACAGAAGGTGCATCCGTGGCCGCAGCCCTCGGCGATCTTTAGATAGGCCAGGTGGCGGGGCGTGGCGGGATAGCGGGCCTCGACGCCGCCATAGGCGTAGGGGGGCGCCAGATGAGACAGCCGGGCGGCGCCGTCCGCCGGCGGCCGCGCCAGGATCTGGGCCAGGGCGGGAAAGTCGTTCACCCCGACGAACAGATCGACCTCCGGCAGGTCCGGTATGAGTTCCGGGCCGTAGCGCTGCACCAGGCAGCCGGCCACCACCAGGCGCACGCCCGGCCGCTCCGCTTTGACCCGGGCCAACTCCAGGATGGTGTCCACCGCCTCCTTGCAGGCCGGTTCGATGAAACCGCAGGTATTGACCAGCAGCAGATCGGCCTCGGCAGGCTCCCCGGTGACCTCCCAGCCGGCCCGGGCGAGGCCTCCCAGCATGATTTCCGTGTCCACCAGGTTCTTGGGGCAGCCGAGGGAGACGGCGTAGATGCGGTTTCCAGTTTCCGGTTTTCGGTTTTCGGTATTCAGAACGTACCCTGCACTGTAGGGGCGACCCGCTGGGTCGCCCTTGATCCGGTTCTCAAGTGAACTTGGGAACGAGGAGAATATCTGTATCAGGGCGGGCAGTGCCCGCCCTGACGAACGATCAACTTTTTCTTCCCAGGATTGTTTCCGCTTCTTTCAGTTGGAATGCGACCTCATAGAGCCAAAGTTCTACATTGGGGACCGTACTCAATGCATAATGAAGGGCGTCATCTGCTGAACGGCAGATGATCATTCCATGCACCTCGTCGCCGTCTTTAGCCCGGTGCTGCTTAACCCATCCGATGTACCTCAGTAATTGGCCCACCGTCTGGTCACTGGTCTGATTGCGTTTCAGTTCAATCACCAGCCAGCGCGGTTGTACTTTGTGTTTGGCCAGAAGATCGATGCGGCCAACAGCAGTAGGATACTCATATCCGGCCTCATCATCACCGGGTTCCTTGTAGAGCGCCCACTCCCGGCCAAGATCCAGATAGTTCCAGTTATCCCGCAAAAAATCGTGCAAATGTCGCTCAAGGCCGAAACGTTGCTCATTTTCGACTAAAATACCCATATCGGCAGACTCGGACCCCTTGGCCAATGGGTCCACGGGAGGTTCCTGATCCAGAAACCACCAGAGGGCATCGAGCGTCCAGAGGTCAATTTGGAGCGCATCTCGAAGCTGAAGCAGGACTTGGTTGACCTTGTCATATCGATTACCGAAAGACTCGCCGCGGTCGAAGTTAGGCCAAATGGCCAAGCGCATCATGTTGGCTTCAGAACGGTTGTTCCATACTCCATATCGATCAGGATGTGCAACCATAAGAATAGCTGAAGCAACGTTCTTGCCCATACCAGAGACCATCTCGATTGCCTCGTCCAGGCGTTCGGATACCGGTTGACCTTCATTGAGAAGTATAGTAAGGGCCTTACGAAGCTTGGCCATATTGGCACACATTCGGGGTCCCTGCCGTTGGAGCCCGCTCCAATGATGGTTGTTTTCAAGCAACAGGAAGCTGCGGAACTCCTCCTCGGTGATTTTGGGTGCATTCTCGATAGAAAAGATTGGCTGGAATTGCGCCAGGACTGTATCTTTGGGTTCCAAAATTTCCTTGTAGATAGGCGTCTTCTGAATGCTGTCAACGGCCTCACGGAGTTTCCCGATTACATCTACAGGTACGGTTTCAGCCATTTCATACCTCGTTTAAAGTCTTCTATCCCCGGGGGAGCATTGCCCGCCATAGGTGCGTGAGACGCACCCTACGCTTCACGCCTCACTGATATGACAATACCGTCGCCGCGTCCATGGCCGCGAACATAACCAGCCAGAAGGCGGCCTGGATCAACACAGCTTTTTGCCGCCGGGCCGGGGTGGTGAGCACCCGTTGATCAAAAGCCGTGAGGAAATTATACATGACGGCGCACTCCAGGGCAAAGGGGGGGAAGCCCAGGAACCCGGGGAGCGGCATTTCGAAGACCTTCCAGAAATTGAGCACCGGCAGGGTGTAGACCCACCTGGTGATGGCGAACCAGTTCCAGGCCTCCCACCAGAGGCCGCAGGTCAGGCCCGCGGCCAGGAGGCACAAATGCTCCCGGCGCTCCCCGGCCAGGAAGCGGGCGATGAGGGATTTCCCGCCCAAAAGGTCGCAGCAGGGGTCCAGGAGGAAGAACCAGGCGCCCCAGATCAGGGGGAAGGCGTAGCGGGGGCAGATCAGGGGCAGGATCAGCAAGGCGGCGCCGATGAGCAGGGACAGCGGTTGCCAATTTTCCAGGTTGAAGGCCCGGGCCTTAACGCCTTGAAAGAATCCCAGGGCGTCGATGACCCGGGCGGTCAAGAGCACCCCGGGCAGCACGGTGGCAAAGGCCAGGGCGTAGCCGGCCCAGCGGAGCCAGCCATCGGGGACCACGGCCACATAGCCCCAGTTATGCAAAACCAGGTTGTGGCCCTCGAAGATAAGCCAGACGGTCACGGACCAGCCACACATCTGCAGGAACAGGCGGGGCTGCGTCAACAGCCAGGACCGGCCCCGGAGACGGGAGAGCGAGCCGTCCAGGAAGAGGATATACGGATACCAGGCGAAAAAGTAGAGATACTGGCGAATAACGGCCTGGCCGGTGAAAATACCCCACAGGCCGGCACCCCAGCCGGCCAGGGCCACCGCGAGTTCCAGATTGGCCAGGTACCTGTGATCGCTCATGGTTTTTATCCTCTATAGTATTATCATAACCGTGCCGATAACAACTTAAAAGAGCTTGAGCCCGGGAAAAGTAGATATAGCCTGCGTTTTTTTCTTGCCAAGAGCCGAAAATGGTGCTATAGGAAAAAAATCCCAGGTCTATCGGTCCGCCTCGGGGGAGGTAGCGAAAAACATTTCCGGACCTGTACAACCGCAAACCCGGACTACTTGGTGAGAGGAGTCTCTATGATATCCAGTCTCGTGGGGGTAGTTGTCTGTATTGCGTTGTTGATGGGATGTAACGGGGCTCAGAAAGGCAACCTGGTTAAGGTGGATGGGGAGTCCCCGGAGGTGATGGCCGCGGTGACCGATGACGGTCCCGGGGATGCCAGCCTGACCGAGGAGTTAAGCGCCAGGCGCGTGGAAGAGCTTTACGCCAAGAGCGGCATCAACGGTCTGGATCCCAGCCTGGAAGAAGCCTTGAAGAACTGGGAACATCAGGTCAAATTTGATGTGCCCATCCAAATGAATAAGCAGGTCAGGGCCTACCTGGTCTATTTCTCCACCGAGCGCAAGGCGGTTATTACGCGCTATCTCTCCCGTTCCACCCGTTATCTGCCCATGATCAAGGAAGTCTTCCAGGAGGCCGGCCTGCCGGATGATTTGGCCTATCTGGCGATGATCGAGAGCGGCTTCAATAACCGGGCCTATTCCCCGGCGGCGGCCTGCGGCATGTGGCAGTTCATCAAAGGCACCGGCCTGCGCTACGGGCTGGTCATCGACAGCTACGTGGATGAGCGCCGGGACCCGGAAAAGGCCACCCGGGCGGCAGCCAACTACCTGTTGGACCTCTATAAACAGTTCGGTTCCTGGTATCTGGCGGCGGCCTCCTATAACTGCGGCGAGGGCCGGGTGCAGCGGGAGCTGAATCAGAGCAACCATAAGAACTTCTGGGAACTCTCGGCCAACATGTGCCTGCCCACCGAGACCAAGAACTACGTGCCCCAGATGATCGCGGCCACCATCATCGCCAAAAACCCGGAAAAGTTCGGGTTCAAAAACGTGCCCTATTTACCGCCGGTCAAATTCGACAAGATTCCGGTAACCGAGACCACCTCGCTGACGGCGGCGGCGGTAGCGGTGAACGTGCCCCCGGATGAGGTGGCCGATCTCAACCCGGAATTGCTGCGGGGCATCACTCCCCCGGATGTGCCGTCTTACACGCTGAATCTGCCTCCCAGCAGCAGAGAAAAATTCTTGAAAAACATTACCATCGCCCGGATCGAACATCCGGCGGTGGCGTCCCACCCGATCCGGACGGCCAGCCGGAGTTTAGGCCGCTCCTATGCCAGCTCCGCCGGCAAGAGCGCTTCCAGCCAACCGGCCAGCGTGGCGCCCAAGTCCTGGAGCAAGAGCC
>Ga0172370_10006345_pt1 | contig 14879 bp, 23 predicted proteins | sample LakKiv5m_FD_114538 | JGI IMG/M metagenome (GOLD analysis project Ga0172370, IMG submission 114538) | Freshwater microbial communities from Kabuno Bay, South-Kivu, Congo - kab_022012_11.5m | ecosystem: Environmental > Aquatic > Freshwater > Lake | place: Democratic Republic of the Congo...
CGCGACCGCGACATTGTGATAGAAAGTGATAATATACGCGCCACAAAGACTATATATACTATAACTATATACCGATACCATAATTATTATTTCGTTCGCGCTCGCGCTTTGGCGCTCGCGTTTGTAGGGTGTAGTGTAGTATTGGATGGTGTTGGTGAAAATCTGAATGTTGCAAAAAAGAGGCAGTGGCGTGACGAGAAAAGTTACAATTCAGAATTAATTGGGATTAGGGTATTCTGGAAATTATTTATTATTTTATAAATACTATATATAATATAGTGGTAGGATATATTTTTTTATGTATATTATTAAATAATTTATACTAATACCCCCTCCATATAAAAATCTGAATTGTAAAATTTATCGAGGCGCCACTGGCAAAAAAACCAATCTTTCAGATTTTTAAAATCGCGCGGGCATATCCCTTTAAAAAATGATAGTATCATAAAGTGGTCTGTATGAAAAGGGGAAGATGCAAGCAATGTGGGTGCTATACGATGTGCCGGCACCTTCTGGAAGCGTGGATTAAATGAGAATTGCTGGATATAGAAAAGACGATATTCCAAAAAAAATGTTCATACCAAGAACATTGAAACGCGCGGAAATTATTTATACTGAGGCAATGGCTATTATAGATGGCAAAAAAATCAAAGCCGGAACACAACACCCGGTTATTCTTGCAGTCGGGCATAGGATAAAAACCAAATGTTTCTTATGCGATGCGAATATCGATAAACAAGGGAGAGAAGACGAATTGAAAAATATCCTGAAGAAGGCCACGGAAGCTTTTAAGGGCGATAGCACGTTCAAACAACTTTCAGAGGAGGTAAAATTAAAACTTGCCGTTGAGTCTTATAGTTATGGTATGATGTGTGATGAATGTAGAGACATTGCCGATTCGCTTGAAATCGGGCAGATTTTCGAAGTTGATATAGCGAAAAAAATATCAGTGTTGTCGCCGGGCGGCCCGAATTTACAGCAGCATAAAAACAATATCGTCGCAAAATACAACGAGTTTAAGGGAAGTCTTTCGTCTTTTGGAGGGGCGGTTGGATTTGCAATTACACCAGACGTTAATGAAGCCATATTGCAATCAAATATCCCAAAAAATTTAGATCTCCAAACGATAAAACTCCCGCCGTTTCCACATGTAATGTTTTCTTTCATTACCCCGTTCATACTACCAGTTCAATCTACGGTTTGGGAAGAAGAAAAGGAAGTAAGGATAGGCGCCGTGGCATTCATTCCAATTTCCATGGACGCGCTTCTTCGCTATTCATGGATAATAGACGAAAAACTCAAACAGCGGATTTTAGAGGAACAAAATAACCAATGGATAGAGGCCAGGGTTATATCCGGTTCGGCGCATAATTCGTTTGGGTTTGTTTTCAATCCAAACATGTATCCCTATGTGTTTACTATGGCCGGCGACAAAAAACTTTTATTTAGCGATATTTTGGGTGATCTGCCGAACGAATATACAGATAAAAACCTATACTATGCATCGCAGATGAAATTTCAATTAGCGATGGAGATTTTGTTTTATATTAATAGCCCAAACGTGACGTTTGAAAAACACGAAGGTACTGGTAAGACACAGTTGGCTGCGGCAGCAGGAAAGATCAAGAAGCCCGAGCCGTATTATTTTTGTATGGTTCACCCGCCAAAAATCCTCGAAAACCTTAGTGACGAGGAACGTAAACATATCCGCCACGGATTTAATTACCAATTTGATGTCCGTGGTCACGTGCGCCGTTATAGGCACCCGCGCTACGTCACTATGCGCGGTGAAGAGCAGTGGATTCGGCCGTTTAGAAAAGGGGTTGGGTTGGTATATATACCCAAACAGTATATTCTTCCGAAATTTGCGGGGACTGTGGTCAAATGATCTGCAAGATATGCGGATCCAGGTATCGGGTTTTCGAGGTGTATCCCGAACTGCACATTAAGGATTACTGTATTAGGTGCCTTGGTGGTATAGATGGGAGTTGGTTCAAGAAATTGTGGGTGAATAGGAAATGAGAGCGCAATGCTTCAGGTGCGGCCGATATCCGTTCGCTATTGGCAATAAGACTATCGTATCGCTCATACTAAGAAAAAACTCTGGAGACAATGTGGTGGATTGTTGTGGACTATAACTCGACTTTAAATGGGTTGATTAGGACGAGGCGCATGTATTTGCAGTGGCCGCCTTTCACTAATGAGTGAAACCTGTCTTCCTGGGGGTCCGTGAAATATAACCGTCCACAGTCCCTGCAACGGAGTCTCATCTGCTCACCCTGATGCTGCTCGGGCATTGGCAGCACGCCATATTCGATATGGAAAGCAGCCCTTTGAATTTGCGGTCGTAGGCATATCGCATCCCGCACGTCAGGCATATATATCTTTTAACGACCATAAGAATACGGCTCCGTTCCGAACCATCGCGTGAGCACGTTCCCGCGGCGGGCGCATCCGCACACGATGTTGGATGCCATCGTGCCGCTTTCCTTGCAATAAAACGTGCCGCACGCCACACAACGATAGAATTCCATAATCATATTCTGTACATATCTCTTTTTAAACACATATGTGTATAATCACCACTATGGGCGAAAATCTTGTGCTCTTCGGCAACCAAGCAATGGACCACGGTGTTTCCAATAGCCGTGTAAGATGTTTGGTATGCGGCAAATACCAGATGTTCGAGGAGTTCGACGTGTTCCTGTATCACGTCTATAAATGCGGCGGGAAGGTAATGGATTATGTTTAATCGACGTCGTTGCCTGAAATGCGGGCGTTACGCCGTGAAATCAATCACCACACTGGCGTATGCCGCGGATCTTTGCGAGACGTGTGCGCATTACAAAGGGAATTGGTTGTTATGATGGCGAATATAGGCATCCAATAGTTAAAATATAGTGATATTCGTCTTTTCCAGCACGAAAAACAACGTATATCGTCCCCGCCTACTGAGAATTATAAATGCATTTAATTAGATTTCCACCATGCAAAAGTTACTGCCAAGACCGAGACCGGTGCAACGCGACGCGACGCGACCGCGCGATTTCCCGCGAAGGCCTCCGATGCTCGAGCACATCCGCGAGATGTGCTGGGAGGACTTCGTCGGGCAGTGCAAGTGGCGACGTAAACCTACTGCTTTATAAGCCCTTCGCTTCATATTCCTGTTGCAGGTGGTCGCAATGGGATGTAAAATATTCAATCGTGTTTTGAAATGCGGATGCGCCATTGCGGCTGACAGCAGCAACGACCCGGCAAATCCAAACGGAGATGCCGGATTGTCTCCCTGCTTTGCCGAATACGGCAACATGAAAAAGAAGAAAGACCGCGACCGCCTGGCCTTGCACGACAAATGTTGGGCCGAATACCGGGCGCGCGAAAAGAACGAGCACTATCTCCCACGCAAGACCAAGGCCGAGAAGGCCGAGTTGAAGCGCCTGCCGGGTATCCCCATTCAGATATGGCGGTTCGACCAGGCACCCAAGGAACTGCAGGCCCTTTCGCAGAACGGCGGGGACGAGGATTGGATCGCGGTCATACCCGCGAAGCTTTGGGAAGACGAGTGCAAGTATATTCCGTGGCTGCGGGAAGGAACGTTCGGGGTGTGCAGCGTGGACGAGTACAAGACGGCCAACGGGGACATTGTTCTTATAGGGTGTCATGCATGAAAACCGAAGAAGATTATATCTGCCTTGGTTGCGGTAGGATAGCGTATGAGAAGGTTGGAGATAACCACTTCAGGTTATTTTGCAGATGTGGCAACCCATCATCATATTCAGTTCCGCGTTCAGAATATAATCGCCGTGCGCGGGAAAACAAGAGGTGAGATAGAATGAACATTATGGATTTTCTGTTGGGGATGCTTTGCGGATTCATCGCAACCATAATCGGAATATTGATACTGATATTCGTGCTGGGCGAAGATGAGGAATGATGATACGCGACCAAAAGAGGCATGAAATGTGGGCAAATTGCGGAAACCACCGTGCGCGGGATCCGAAGAGGTGAATTCAATGGGACCAAACAGGGCATACCGCAGGCAAAAACTGCGCGGCCAGAAGAAGGAGGCCGTGCCGAAACAATATGGCCACTGGAAGATGGTTTTGGGGCACTGATAGATATGGTGGCAAGATACACGTATGGAGATCTTTGGAGAAAGACGGATTATGAGATGCTTAAGTCTATAGTCAAAGATAGACAAGACACGCTTTCCAATCCGCGTTTTCCATTGTATCAAAAACTCGTAGAACTTTACAATAAACTCGATAGGGGCGAAAATTTGACGAAATAGGTGGTCATATGGTGGGTAAAAAAGCTGATAAAGCAACGCTTGAGTTTGGGAGCAGGGCATTCGAACTAGGATTTAAAAAAGGGATGCTGTTTGCATCGAACCTGCCAAGCAACAAGTTTATCTTCCGTGCCGACGGCCGAATTGAGTGGCAATGTGAACATGGTGTTGGCCATACTGTTTGGGCCCCGGCCGGATACAGGAAGATGACTGGGAAATACTGGAATAGTCATGGGTGTTGCGGATCGGAGTGTTGCCCAAGAATAACTGTGAGATAATATTAAAGAACATAGGTTGGGTGGGAGATCATAAAAATAGTATGGGTTGTTGTATGAAGCGCGGGTTGATTTAGATGGACTGCAATTGTCGCTGGTGTGATAAACCAGGAAAACGCCACAGATACGGTGTTTGCGATGAGTGCAGGGAGTTTCGGGAAAGGGGAAATATAAGGAAGAGGGTGGTTTGATGAAACAAATAGCAATAACGGTTGGAGAAAAAAGTGACGCTATTGGAAAGCCTTTGGGCGATTTACTTGATAATATGGCTTATGATTTAAAATTACCGTCTGGTGTTTTTCCTGTTTGTCTTTATAATGGGAAGCGAGCAAACGATAGTACGATTATAGAAGCAGGAGATATGATTGATATTTGCTTTATGAGAGTCTCAATAGAGGTATTTTGATGGACCAAAGTATAATAGTGGCAAAAGTAGAGAAGTTTCTTAAAAAGGAATTTGGTGCTGTTCCTGAGATAGTGATAGCCCCAGAAATTGTGACCGCTATTGGTGGAGAGCAAAGAATGGTTGGGTGCTCTGTAAGGTTGGAGTTCAAGGTGCTGAAAAATGACTTCGCTCACACAAAAAAGACGTTTTCTGAAGAGAAACCACCAGAGACCGTAAACGTCCTGAATTATGTTCCGAGGTCAACGGACCCTTACGTCGTAGACTGAAACCTACCCTTTTATAAACTGTTTGATATACAGTATAGCTTGGTGGTTCCAATGGCTATCAAGAAGCCGATGCTGGCTGGTACTCTGCACGACATAAGCAAACTTGAATATCCGGTGCTTTGCACCCCGAAGCTGGACGGGGTGCGCGCGCTCGTTGTGAATGGCAAGCTGGTTACTCGCATGTTCAAGCCCTTCCCGAACAACTTTATCAGGGCCGAGGGGAGCAAACTCCCTGAAGGGTTCGACGGCGAAATCATAATGGAGGGCAAGGAATTCAGCGAAATAACCCACGATGTCATGAGGGAGGACGGGGAACCCGATTTCATTTACGCTGTGTTTGATGTTTACTCTGGCAAGCCGTACGAAGACCGCATGACCGAACTGGCCCATTTCGGCAAACTTCCGCACGTCAAGTATATATTGCCTACGGAAATCGGGTGCGAGAAGGACCTGTTGAAGTTCGAGAAGAAGTGCCTTGAGGAGGGGTTCGAGGGCGTGATGATCAGGTCGCCCGACGGGCCGTACAAGTTCGGACGTAGTACCGAGCGAGAGGGATATTTATTAAAATTAAAAAGATTTCAACAAGACGAGGCAAAAATTCTCGAGTTAATTGAGCAACTGGAAAACACCAACACCGCAGAAAAAGACGCGTTTGGGCGTACGGACAGATCTAGTTGCAAGGCCGGCATGGTTCCAAAAAATACACTTGGAGCCATAAAGGTTCAAGATATAAAAAGTGGGGTTATATTTAATATTGGATCTGGTTTTGACGATGCCACCAGAGAAGAGTTTTGGAAGCACAAGGAAAAATATCTTGGGAAAATCATAACATACAAACATCAACCAACGGGAAGTAAAGACGCTCCGCGCTTTCCCGTATTCAAAGGAATTCGTGATGAACGAGATATGTAGTGATTTTATGTCATTGTGTGAATGCGGGTGTGGAAAAGAAACTAAAATCTATCGCGGGCACTTCCGTAGATTTATTCGCGGGCACAAAAAGTTCGAGGGCAAGTGACGAAATATTTTAGGGAAAACGGACCTCGGCCGGGTAGGCCGTCTAATCCGAGAAAACCAGCGATGAGTTTTTCCTTGATACGTCTAAACAGTCGATGGCGAAAGGCGTGTGGTGCGAGGCTGCGCTTGGCACCGCAAATGCGTGGCGGATACGAAGAGCCCCTTCCGCGCAGTACGCCCGCCAAAGCGCATTAGAATAGTGGTCAAGTTCGTCCGGCTTTGGTTTGGATGCAAGAAGATACCGGAAGACATTGGTTCGAATCCAGTATGCGCTAAAAATTGGCGGTGCGATGAAGTACGTTCCGAAAACAACCAATCTCGCCCAATGGGAGAAGGTCAACAGGTACAGGAGAGCTTGGTGGCGCGGGAAGAACCACGGAAAAAACAAGGTTGATACGTTGAGAAACAAGAAAGTCCGCCAATCCTTGAGAAGGGAATGGATAAACGAATATAAGGAAAAACATCGGTGCGCCAAGTGTGGGTTTTCCAATCCATTGTGTTTGGATTTTCACCACATTGATCGAAACAACAAGTATGATACGGTTTCAAAGATGTCGCATCTGACGTTTTCGAACAAGAGGATAATGGAGGAGATAAAGAAGTGTGTCATACTGTGCGCAAATTGCCATAGGCTGGAGCATCGTAAAAAGGTGGTTGCATGACTTTTGTGAAATATTGCGACATCGAGCGCCTCGGGACACCCGAGAACGACGGCATTTTCGCCAATCCGGACGACGAAATCGTGGTCGAGGAAAAGGTGGATGGTGGTAACGGGTGCTTTTTCCTGGAGGATGGCGTCATCCATGTGTGCTCGCGAAACCGCGACCTCACGCACGAGAACGACACGAAAACGTTCGAGAAGCAACGCGCCGCGACACTCGCCGCGCTCGAACAGCACCGCGACGCGATCAACCCGGGATGGTTTTACTACGTTGAGTGGATGTCTAAACACACTATACGTTATCCAATAACAATACCTCCGGCAATAGGCCTGGACATCAAGCCGAAGGAGGGGGCGTTCGGGCACACTCCTTGCTTCATAGGCCGCAGGGCCAAGGAGGACGCCTTCAAGGCGCTGGGTATTGAGTGCGTTAGCCTAAAGGGCATGTTCAAGGCCAAGGACATGACCGATCTGCTCATAGCCAAACTGTGCGAGAAATCGGCGTACTATGATGGTAAACCGGAGGGCATAGTCATGAAAAACTATGTCCGAATGAACGTTTGGGGTCGGCAGATGTTCGGGAAGTACGTCCTGGACGAGTTCAAGGAAACCAACCGGGCCGTGTTCGGGGGCGTAAAGAAGGACAATTCCGACACGATAAAGATCGTCGAGACTTTCGTCACGCCCGCGCGTATAAGGAAACGGATCCTTGCATTTAATAATGAAGGAGGCCTTCCAATTGACCGGAAGTTGATGCATCACCTGCCGGTAGCGGTCTTAAAGGATGTATTCAAGGAGGAAACGGACGCAATAGTGAAGGGATACAACGACATCAGCATCGGGATTCTCAAGCAACTGTGCGCCAAGCGCTGCCTTGCTGAAATCGACGCCATGATGGTTGAAAAAATAAGGGATGGAAATGATGGTAAAATTTGAGGCATGTAAAAAACAAGGAATTGCAAAAGAACTTACCAAGAGGCTGTTTGATTGCACGTTGGAAAAAGGAAAACGTTGCGAGCACCAGTTTGATTTTGGCGGAAGGCTGTTTTGTAGAATACCGATCATGGAAAGCATTATCAACGATCGTAAAAAAGAGGGGAAGCGTGATTGATATTTGGTTGTTTGGGGTTTCACTAAATAGTGAAATTTGGATCGGGAAATGGCCTAAACGCTGCCCGCGGTGTAGCGGCATAGTGCATTTATGTAGGCCGTTTTGGGATATGGAATGTACCCAGGGATGTGGGTTTAGGTTAGGGGGAAAGAGACTATGACACAACGAACATTTCAGCTTGTCGATTTTTCGGCAATGACCGAAAAAGAATATAAGGCCAAATACCGATTTGAACATACCCATAAAAAATGCAGGAGGGAAACGGCAACCGGCGGGCAGTTTACATACCACATTACGCCGACTTCAATTGGCAGTATTGTGGTGGTTGAATGCAACGTTTGCAAAAAGAAAAAGGATGTAACCGAATACGGAGCGTGGTGAAATGACATGGTGCGAGTTTTGGCGTTGTGACGCATGTGGGAAAATTTCGGAAAACTACGAATGCTCGCTTAATCAGATGAAATATAGTTTGGTTGAGTCGCACGATTTCGGCCGAACGTTTCATTTCTGCACTCTTGAGTGCCTTCGTCTTTTCGTCGGCAGGCCACAGGAGGAATGGAAAAACGATCTGGGGGAAGCGGAAAAAATGCACTCTGAATGCATAGGAGATCATACCGATCGAGCTGCAGGACGTGATAAAATAAGAGGGTGATTTGATGACAACAGTACCGCCGTTGATAGGAACAGGGCTGAATATGATGAATAGAAAGGTATGTAAAACAATAGCCAGCAAAGATGCAGAAGGGCAAGAGATAAAATACATTGTTGCGCTGTATCGTGGAGGAGCGTGCGGGCCCCATACTTCGCAGACAATCAGGATTTGGTATAATTATAGCCCGTTTTCTGGAAGATACAAATCATCTGCGGTTGTATTTTGTGCATTGGATATGGAAAATAAAGCGTGTGAGATTTATGATACCATAAATAATGAAAACGACGTTCAACGCATGCTTGCAGAGCCATTAATATTGCACACAGGAAAATGGTGGTGATTTTGTGGAAAAAGACAGCGAAATGTGCTCGGTTTCACGATGCCATAAACGAAAATGCATCACATACGTTTATAAAAAATCCTATAATCTTTGTGAATTGCACTATGAGCTTTGTTGTGAGCAAAGCGCTCCAGGAGGAACCGAAGAATGGCTGATATCACATTGTGGGGGTAGATAACATGATGCTTTTGGAAAAGGAAGCACAAAAAATAATCGGGAAAAAACACTGGGAAAGTTTTTGCAAGTTTATGGCTGCAGACCAACCAAAAATAACGGTTGATACAGAAAGAACGTATGACCCGGAGAAAGTTGCTTTATTTTGCAGACTCCGCGGAATACCGCTTAGGGCGCCCAACCAAGGCAAATCATTCAATCATATATCTACGTTGAAAAAAAGAACAGGGAAAACAACGGGCCGGCCTCAAAAGAAAATTGAGTGGGATTTTACGTCAAAAGACGAAGATAAAATGGCAGAGTAACGTATTTTTAATTTTTTTGTATAAACTAAAGTTGATAACAAAACGATACCTTTTTAAAGATATTAGAAGGTAGTTATTGACTTTCAATGAAGGGACGCCATAATGGAGCGGTTGGAATCCTTGAAGAAACGCGAATTTACACAAGAGGTGTACATATATGAAAAGTTTAAATGCGAAAAAAATAATGGCTTTTGCCGGAGCGGCTCTTCTTTGTGGAGCGGCCGTCAGTGCGGCAGAAGTGACTTACGGAAGTACTCAACTCATAGATCAGAACGGCCAGCCAACGGTGAAAATATACGTTGGTTCGAAGGCCGGAATTTCAGACGGTGTTGCGGCGGCGAACATTGCCACCAAAATCGCCAATGAGGCCTATAAAACCTCAACGATGACTGCAAGCGTAGCAGGAACGGCGTCTTGCACAGTTGGGCCCAGTATAGGTGCGGGGGCTTGCTCTATTGTTGAAAATAGCAAGAAAGTAACATTGCAGGTCGTTCTTCCAGGAACGGTTGCAGGTGCGCACACTTTTAAGACGCTCATAACCGACACGATCGACAGAACCCTTGCAAATCGTGATAACACGCTATCCGAAGATCTCTATCCGGCGACTATGACCGCAACAGACACGTCTGGGACAATAACGTCCCCACTGCGCGCGGTTGAAAGCGGGCTTAAGGGACAGAACCTATATAGAATTGGTTCAGGAACATTCACGGGATTCGCCGACTATCAGATATCCGACAACCAGGCCGCTTCGGCATCTTATACTGAAGAGCAGAATTTCTGGATTGGAACCCAACCAAACGCGGTTGCATATGACTCGTCATCTTCAATTAAAGACGTCGCGGTCAATAAATACAGTGCAATGGCATACAATGTAAAGTTTTCCGGCAACGACTACGGTGTCCCGATTTGCACCGGTGAACTTTCTAACGCGGACTCAACCGATTGGGCTAGCTGCGATCTAACCTCTAATTCACGTACCGCGAAACACCGCGTGAAAGTGCAATTTATGGGATCGGAGTGGGTAATTAGCGAAATGAACAACCCAACCACAGCGCTTGCAACATCCACCGCCGTAATAAACGGGGGCCAAATCAAACTTGCCAAAGAGGCAAAATACGGTATTGTAAGCGTGGGAGAAGTGCTTGATGCCGGTGCTTTTAAGGTAAGGCTTTCGGACATTTCGGTTGCAACCGGAAACGACAACACCCATCCTGCAATTATTGACATTCTTGATGCCAACGATGCAGTGGTGGGCCAGATACAGGTAAGCACTGATCAAACTTACACCTTTAATAATGGCGGAAGTTCGGTGAAGATCCACGTCTACAAGACTGCGCCCGGTTTCACCCTCAATGCAAAGTGGGCTGAAATGGCCATCTACACGGACGAAATAATCTTGAAGGATAATGCAAGATATAATCTTGTCTCGTCATCCGACGCAGATAAGAACTTCAAGGTGTCTCTCCTGTGGAAGAATCGCGATTGGGCAAGTGGGGCAGACAGTTCAACCCCCGACTCTTTACGCGAGATAGTGGTCTACAATGTTGACGGCTTCTCCGACAAGACCAAGGCCGGCGATAAAGTAAGTTTCTTAAACAGCAATCCTACGTTTAAGTTGACTTACCAAGGAGTTGACCTAGCAGATACCGACTATGAAGCACTTAGCTTTAATGCAATGTCGCTCGATAATTACCGAGTGGCAGCGGCTGAGGGCGATGTGTCTTGTGGAGCATCAAGTGCCATAGACGCATCCTATACGGGTAAACTGATCGAGATCAAGACCGGCGGTTCGGCTCTTTTGGGCGGCACTGGTGATGTACTTTCCGGCGACTACATGTTCGAGAAGGTGCTCTTTGACCCGATCGGTATAGTTGGGGCAGGGGTTGACTCTGTTAACGGAACACAGAATCAAAGCACGGCAAAAGCGGATTATGAACCCAAGGTCTTCTACAAGATCTCTGGCCGTGATTGCTACAATTGGAATAACGTCAACTATGTTGCTCAAAGCGGAGTAAGCGGTATTTCCGATATGATAAAGTTCAATACGGCGGGCGATAATAGTGGCGCGCAAGGTGCACTATACTTTAGCGACACCGTGTTTGGAAGCTTTGGTGATGTATCGATGCTTTACCAGGAAGACGCAGGCAAGTATGGAACGTCTAGCAACAACCGCGTTTATACAGGAGTGCCGGTGTTGACATCTGACTCTACGCTTTCAACGTTTAGATTTAGAGCATCCGACTCCTCGACGCAGAACGTCTACTACCAGGGGCTTGGAACATCGAGCTTCACAGGGTATGAGCCGACGTTTGTGAGCGAGAGGGGCTCCAAGGTGCTCTCTGTCGGAACGTCTGATGCAAGCTTCAAGGTGGCCAAGAAGATAGGAATGCCCACCTTCCAGTTCGCATACGCCGACACAACCTCTACATCCAACGCGGACGAATACGTCCTTGGCGTTGGCGACAGCAAGGTGTTCGGCGGCGTGACCGTGCAAGTTAAGGCTATTGACGCCAATACCGGAAGCTGCAGTGTAATTGGCCCTAACGGAGTTCCAACATGCACGGTGGATTCTTCTGGTGTGTCGGGAGTTATTAGCCCCTCCAACACTGCGTCTGTTCAGGTAATGGAACCATATAAACTGGCTTCTGATCTGGTCCTGTTTGATACCCAAAACGCCAATAGTGGTGTCTCCATTATTGTCGGTGGCCCTGAAGTTAATATGATGGCCACAGGAACCGGCATTGATTTTGCAACTGAAGGCGTAGTTGTAAAAGAGATGGGCAACAAGATAATTGTTGCAGGATATAGCGCAGACCAGACGATGGTTGCAACACAGCAGTTTATAGCGGGCATTAAGCGCCAGTAAAGACAGTCAAGTGGAGCGGCCCCAAATACCGCTCCTTTCTTTTTTTTTCTTCAACCTACTACTTTATATACTTTTTCGTATAGATAATATATGGAGATATTATGGGCAGTATAGGTATGGATGGCGTAATTGTAAAGGTACCTGGGACTAATTATAGTACGTATGGTAAAGACGCCTTTACTAAGGCCGGCGCTCTGTCTGTTGGTAATGTAATCGCCGAGGGGCTTGTCCATGACCCGATTTTCGGTCGACTTTTTAACTGGCTTATACTGTCCTGTATCTTCGTAACTTTTTGTGTGTTTTGGCCGGTATGGCTTATAATAATCGTTTATTGCTACTTCGCTCATCATACCGGCACTATGCAGATTTGGGGTCTATTGAAACAGATGGCGTTTGGAAAGCCGTAAATACACGAGACGCAAACCTTTTAAGTCAGTAAAACACCAAGTATTTGCCTCGTGGGCAACGGTAGTAACGCGTTGTCTTACCCGAAAGGGAAAAACATCGAGAGTTAGGTGATACGAATGGCAGTGACAATGGACGGCGATAGGAATCGCAGAATGTATATTACGGACACCCTATATGGCGGATATATTACGCTAACAAAGGATGCCGGCAGTATTACTACGACTGAAAAGCACGGAATGGATATAGCATATACTGGCACATATACGACCGGTTCGCTCGTTGGCCTAAATGTAATAACCACGGGTAAGGGAACGGCATCAAACTGGTGTTCTGCTTCATATTTCCAGATGGTGTTGGCAACAACCAATTACGTAACTGGATATGCGGTTGCGGGTGAATTTGAAATCAAGACATCCGGAACGGCAAACGCGGGTAACGTTGCTTGCATAATGCTTGATTCCAATGTTTCGAGGTCAGGAGCAGAGGCGCAGGCCTTTATCATGATCCAGGACTTCGGAAGCGTGGCAACCAACAACTTCCTGTATGGACTTGGTCTTTCAGCGGCAACAACCGATGGGTCTAAAATATTCTCAACTACCGCCGATAAAACTCAGACCCATGCTTTGAGGATTAGGATAGGCGCAACTCCATATTGGATTATGTGCACAAGTTCGACTCCCAGCTAAGTTTTTTTATTTATTTTTTTTTTCTTTCTTTAAGCAACTAAAAGGAGGAGGGTGAAAAAATGAAAGTAACTTTGAATGTGTCGGAAAGATTGCACCTTATACCGGTGCTACCGCAAGAAAATAATTACGCCACACTACGCGTAATAAGGGAGCTTATTGGCAAGTTGGGGCTTAGTGCGGCCGAATTTGAGGAGTTTGACGTCAAGCAAGAAGGCAACAAGATGTTTTGGGATGAGAAGAAAGACACAGGGAAGGAATTCGATTTTGGGTTAACCGAGACGGAAATCATAGTAGCGGCCCTTAAAGAGGCCGACGCCAATAAGAAACTTCTCGCCGCGCATCTGCCGCTTTACGAAAAGTTCGTAAAGTAACGGAGCAAAGAATATATAAATGGGAATTATGCTCATCTTCTAAGAGGTGGGCGTAATGACCAATTATAATCTTATAGAGAAACTTTTTTGTGGTAGACCTATTGCTGCGGGAAACGTGTGTTTGGCTAGTAATGAAACTTTGGGTGCAACTATTACTAGTCTTCAGATTGACGTTGTAAATTTAGAAAAGGAAAAACGGGAAATTGTAACGAGCGCGGGCCTAACCAAGAAAGAGTGCCTGGAACAGATCGATACGCTTAATGTACAAATTACAGACCTCAATACAAAGATTTCAGAACTTAACGCGCAGCTTAATCAATCCCTTCCTTCCGATCTGCAAAATCATTCTATCAACTTTTACAAGTTGCCAGCGGCTACGCAGGCCCTGGCAAATGCATACAGTTCAAAGTACCCGGAAGCGTATGTTAAATATAACGGCCGTTCTTTTGGAAAAAACAAGACCCGCTATTCTCTTGATGTTAAAGCATTCCTGCTTCAAGGAAAAAATGACTACGAGATATATTCGAAAGTTAAGGCGTGCAAGGGGTTTGTTTCCGAGGTGTTAAAAGAAAATCCCGGAATGTCTTTTCATAGAGCGTGTGATATTGCCTTTATGCGAGTTACTCATGCCTTGGGTGATAGTATAACTTATGCTTATGATAGTTCCACCTGGGGTGAAGTGGAATATTGGTGCTTCGCCAGTGAGAGTAAAATTATCGGGGAAAATGGCGGCGGAATTGACTGTGAAGATAAAAGTTTATACAATTACGTTGGTTGCTCATTAGCAGGTATTCCTGACGAACTTCTGAGAATTGGTGCGGGAATGACCTGGAGTAACGAAGGGCATTGCTCGAATTTTTATCTTGCCTCGGATCTTCAGGGGTTTAGACATCGTAATTCAACTACAAATTATCCTGCAGATAAAGATGTTCTTTCATTGCCTATGTCGGGCGACCCAAGCGAGGCATTGAATTTCAAGAACTTCTGGTTTTCCGCAAATGCGCAATACACCTGGAACTGGTTTGCTACCTCGGCTGAGAAAGTAGAAGC
>Ga0172370_10006349_pt1 | contig 14873 bp, 13 predicted proteins | sample LakKiv5m_FD_114538 | JGI IMG/M metagenome (GOLD analysis project Ga0172370, IMG submission 114538) | Freshwater microbial communities from Kabuno Bay, South-Kivu, Congo - kab_022012_11.5m | ecosystem: Environmental > Aquatic > Freshwater > Lake | place: Democratic Republic of the Congo...
CAGAGGCGTCCCCTTCGACGAGCGTCCAGCCCGTATTGTCGGTGCGCAGCGTGGCCGCGAGGTGCGCCACCATCCGGGCGTCACGCTCGATGAGCACCGCCGGCACGCCCTGCGCGAGCAGGTGCCTCGTCAGATTGCCCGTGCCCGGTCCGACCTCCAGCAGGCCCGAGCCGGGATTGGGACGGGCGAGTACGGCAATCGACTCCAGAACCCTTTGATCATGAAGAAAATTCTGACCCAGGCTCCGCTTGGGGCGCGGCCCGCGACCCGTGCCGTCGTGCGCGCGTGGCGTCATGTCGGGCTTGCTTCGCCGCGCAGGCCCGGCGCGCGGGTACGGGCACGTGTGGAGGGGCGCGCCGTGGGGCTCGCGTCGAGATCGTGCGCCGTGTGGCGGACGCCCGCGCAAAGGAGGTCCTCACCGAGCCCCGCGATCATCGCACCGTTGTCCGTGCAGTAGGCGAAGGGCGTGAGCCAGACGCGCAGGCCGGCTCGCTCGCCCTCGCCGGCGAGGGTGTGTCGGAGGCGGCGGTTGGCCGCGACGCCGCCCGCGAGCACGAGGTCCGAGAGGCAGGCGCCGCCCGCGGCGCGGAGGGTAACGCGCACGAGCTGCTCGACGACGGCGTGTTCGAAGCTCGCGCAGAGGTCCGCGAGGAGGTTGCCGGAGGGCGGTTCAGTGGGTGAGAGACGGCCGTCCTTGCGCAGCTGCTCGACCAGCACGCGCGCGGCCGTCTTGAGGCCGGAAAACGAAAACGAAGCGCCGTCGCGGCCCAACATGCCCCGTGCGAACGGAAAAGCGTGGGGGTCGCCGCCGTCGCTGGCCGTGTCGACGTGAGGGCCGCCGGGGTAGGGCAGGCCGACGAGGGTCGCGAACTTGTCGAGCGCCTCGCCGGCGGCATCGTCGAGCGTCTGGCCGAGCATCGTGCAGCGCGCGGGGCCGTCCACGCGGTAGAGGCTCGTGTGGCCGCCCGAGACGGCGAGCGCGAGGAATGGAGGCTCTGGGCGCGGCCAGCTCGTCGCGTCGAGGGGCGTGCCGGGTGGCGCGAGGCGGACGGCCCAAAGGTGGGCCTCGGTGTGGTGCAGGCCCACGATCGGGCGGTCGAGCGCGAGCGCCAGCGCCTTGGCCGTCTGCACGCCGACGAGCAGTGCCCCCATCAGACCGGGGCGCACGGTGACCGCGAGTCCGCCGAGATCCCGCATGTCGAGGCCCGCCCGCGCGAGCGCCTCCTCCATCGTGGGCAGGACGGCGAGCAGGTGGTTGCGGCTCGCGATCTCGGGCACGACGCCGCCGAATCGCGCGTGCATCGGGATCTGCGTGGCGATGACGTTCGAGAGGACGTGGCCGCCGTGGACGATGGCGAGGGAGGTCTCGTCGCAGGACGTCTCGACGCCGAGGACGGGCCCCAGGCCCGTGGACGCGGAGACGGGACCGGTCATGGCGAGGCCGGTAGTTTCGGGGAATACGCCGGCGCGGTTGGAAGGCGTGCGAGCAGCGTCTCCACCTCGGCTCCGTACTTCGGGTTCGACGTTCGCAGATAGCGCGACAGGAGGTCCCGTGCGTGCGGCGCGCGGCCCGATTCGGCTTCCAGGACACCGAGTTGAAGAAGCGCGACGCCGTCGTTCGGATCGCGCGCCAGGGCCGTCTGCAATAGCGTTCTTGCCTCGCTGTCCTTGCGTGTGTCGAGCATGTCCGCGGCACGGTTGAGCAGCTCGGCGCGTTCCGACGCCGCCTGTGCGACGGCGCGCGTGTCGTGGATGGGCTCCTCGAGCGCGGCCTCTCGATCTTGCAGCATGTAGACCACCGCGACGATGGCCGCCGCGACCGTGACCAGCGCGACGCCGATCCACGTGTTGCTGCGGCGGGGCGTCATCGCCGCGAGCTCCCCGGCCGTGTACTGGAAGCTCGGGAGCGGGTCCCCCGTGAGGGGATCGTAGACCTTGCTCACCGCGCGCGAGGTGGACGTGACGACCGACCCCTCCGTGTTGCCGATGGCGCTCGGTGCGCTGCCATCGAGCGAAAACGCCGACGAGCTCTGCCGGCCGGCGCGCGGGGAAGCGGCCGGTGCGGTCGGGTCGTAGCCGGGGTTCTGCGTCTGCATGTGGCGCGCGCGCTGCGCATTCAGAGGCTCGAAGATCGTCGTGGGCGGTGGCTCGGATGCGCCCGAGACGGGGCGGCCGCTGATGTTGAAGGCGCCAGAGATCGGCCTTCCGTTCGCGTCGTAGCGCACCTCGGGCGCTCCGGAGCCCGCGAATGCCGCGTGGATCATCGGCGCCGGGTTGTTGTTGGCGTCGATCGCGTCGAACGCGCCGGTGATTGGGCGGCCGGCGGCGTCGTAGATGCTGCGAAGTGGGCGGCCGGAGATATCGTAGCCCTGGGGCGCGACCGTGTCGGGCGTGACGGGGCCGAGCGGGTTGCCACTCTGGATGGCGGCGATGGGCACCGTGCCGTAGATACCCGTCGTGCGCTGCTGCGGCCGCGGAGGCAGCGCCGGCGAGACCGGAAACGGCATGCTGCCAGGCCGATACGCCGCCGTCTGCATGTGACGGACCTCGTAGCCCTCCGAAACCGGGCGGTTGCTGCCGGTCTGGGGTGGTGGCGGCCCGGGGTTGACCGGTTGCGAGCTCGTCACGGGCGCGAAGGAGTAGGCGGAGGCCACGGAGACGCCCGGCGCGTACCGCGGCGTGCCGCCCTCCGGGGTCGGTGTGGATGGTGGAAGCGGCGGCGGAACCTCAGCGGCGATGAAGGACGCGGAGGTGGTCCGGGCGGTCTCCGTGCGCGGAACGAGCGCACCACGCGCGATTCGGGCTGCCAGCGCCTCGAGCACGCTCAGGTCGTCGCCACCCTCGGCCGCGAGCGCGTCGCCGAGGGGCTTACCCTGGTCGATTCGGCGAAACACGGACTCGGCGGAGATCGGAAGCGGACGGACGCGCTCCCAGCGGACGCGAAAGCGCCCCGTCATCTCGGGCAGCCGGCGGCGTTCGCGTTCTACCGCGCTGGCATACGCGACGGCCTCGGCGATGAGGGCCTCCGTGTTGCCGGTCACGCGTGTCGGGCCGTCCCACGCGCCGACCCGCTGGCAGAATGTGCCGTTGGCCCACGCGAACAGGCGTAGCAGGGCCTCGACTCCGGAGGACTCACCGGCGCTCGCGTCCACGATGCGCCCGCTCTCGAAGCCCGCGTAGCCTTCGCGCTCGCCGCTCGAGAACTCGATGCGCCCGCTCAGCCCCGAGGCGACGAAGGCGCGAACGAGCTCTCCGACAGAGTGTGCCTCGAGCGAACCCTCGGTCATGTCGACCTGGCTCGACGGCTGGTGGCTGCGCTGCAGCATCATGACTGCGCCGCGCACCCGTTCGGTCAGCTCCACCCGCGACACGGGACGAGCGCACACAGCCTCCCACCCGCGCTCCACCATCGCGTGGCGGGCCTCCTGCGTCTCGCCGCTGTCGCAGACGCCGACGAGCAGGTAACGCACGTCGGTGCCCGCGATCGTGCGGGCGAGCGCGTCGTCGGCCTCCAGGGTGGCCCGCAATGGGCGGCGGGCGGTGACCACGACAGCGACGCGAGGGCCGAGCGACGGATCGAGGGGCGCCTCTGCCAGACGCGTGCACAGCGCCTCCACGTCCGAGAAGCGCTCGACCTCGTAGCCCGCGTGGGCGAGGTCGAGCGTGAGCAGACCCGCCTCCGTCGCGTCGTCGGCGATGCAGTAGACGCTGACCAGTGATTCGTTGTGGGACATGGGGTGGTTGCGTTCCTCCGCTGCGACCGAATCGTCGGGAGCCGGAGCACTGCTGTCAAGTTGAAGTCACGATCTTCGGTGGGAGCGCGCCCTCGAGCTTGTGCGGAGCGCCGATCATCGACTCGAGGTGGGCCACGTCGTTGAGCGTCAGCAGCCGGAATTCCTGGCCGACCTCGAGCTGCGAGAGGCTCGCGTTGTCGACGACGAACTGCCGGAAGCGCCCGACCGACACGCGCAGCGCGCGGCAGCACAGGACGGCGATGGCGAAGCGGTGCGAGACGACGACGATGTTGCCGTCCGGATACTGCTCGTACAGGTCCTCGAGCGCATCCCAGACCCGGACCGCGACGTCACGCATCGACTCGCCGCCAGGAAAACGTATAGATCCCGGCGTCTTTTGCCACTTGTCCCGGAAGGCCGGCCAGTCCCGATCGAGCGACTCCATGGAACGGCCCTCGAGCTTCCCGATGAAGAGCTCGCGCCACCGCGTGTCGGGCTCCGGCAGCAGGCCTAGCGCGTCGGCGATGGGCTCCGCCGTCTGCATCGTACGGCCGAGATCGCTCGCGACGAGAGCATCGTAACTGCGTCCGCGAAGTCGCTTGGCCACCGCCTCGGCCTGTCGTCTGCCCCAGTCGGACAGTGGCGGATCGGACTGGCCGCACAGGATCGGGCGGCCGTTCCACTCCGACATGGCGTGCCGAACGAGCGTGATCCGAAGCCGTGGTGGGCGATGCGACAGCGTTATCTCCCGACGTCGGCCGTCAACGACGCGCTTGACGGACGGCTCCCTTGGCCTTGTGCGGGCGGGCCGACTGCGGCGACCGCGCACGCCCCATGTCCCTGTCGAAGGCCGCGAGCGCGAGGATGACCGCCCGCGCGAGTTGGGTCTGACGTCCTTCGTCGAGCAGCGCGCGCCCCTCGACCGGGTGCGTCAGGTATCCGACCTCGAGCACGACCGCAGGCATGCGGGCCTCCTTCAGCACGCCGAAGGGGGCCTGGCGCACGCCGCGTACCTTCGGTCGTGGCGTGAGGTGGACCGCGAACGCGCCCGCGAGGTTGGAGGCCAGACGCTCCGAGAGGGCCTGCACCCACGCGTAGTCGAGGTCGGTCAGAACGCTCTCCAGCGACCAAGGCACGCCCTTGCGATCGGCGCCGTCGGGCACGCCCTCCTCGCGATCGATGAGGCGCGCCGTCTCGCTGTCAGCCGAGTCGGCCGCGAGGAAGTAGACCTCGACGCCCTCGATCGACGTGTCGGCGGACGAGTTGCCGTGAATGCTGATGAACACGTCACCACGATGCGCGTTGGCAAGGCGCGTGCGATTGCGCAGGCCGATGTCCTCGTCCGAATCGCGCGTGAGTATGACCTCGACGTTGGTCTTGGAGCGCAAGCGCGACGCGACCTGGAGCGCGATGGCGAGCGTGACGGCCTTCTCCCGCGCGCCCGTGACGGCCACAGCGCCCTGGTTGGTGCCGCCGTGTCCGGGATCCAGGACGACGCGCTTGATGTGTCGGAACGCGAGCCCTGCGACCTTGACCTTGTGTTGGCGCGGCGGGCGGGCGGACGCGGGCGGCGTGAAACACGCGATGAGCACGAGCATCGCGGCGCCGAGCGCGATTCCGAAGACACCCCGACCGCTTCGCCGGGACAGGCGGAGCGACCGGGGTGTACCAGGAAGGGACGACGACATGCGACGATTGTAGACCGAGGCGTTATCGCGTCAAGAAAATCACGGATCGCTCGGATGCAGGTTCGACACGACGTGATCGGCAATGGTGTCCGGATCGGCCATCGCGCCCACGCCTTCGTCACCACACAACAGAAGGCTCGTACGGGGCGGCACGACGCGGTATTTCCCGCTGTGTTCGAGGTCGGCGACCGCGCGCTGAACGAAGGGATCGAACCACATCTCCGTGTTCATCGCAGGCGCGACGATCACGTTGCGATCCCGTGGCAGTGCCCTCACGACGCAGAGGGCGAAGCTGTCTGTGATGCCCGAGGCGAGCTTGCCGAGCGTCGAAGCCGACGCGGGCGCGATGGCGATCACGTCCGCCCACTTCGCGAGCGCGACGTGCTCGACGCGACCCTTGGCGAGGGAGAGCGCACGCGGCCATTCGGTCCAGGTCGCGCGCAGACCGGGAAGCGCGGCGCGCAACGTCCGGAGCGCGAGGGCAGGCTCGTGCAGCAGGCGCGTGGCCGCGAAGACGAGCCCAGGTTTGCTCGCCACGATGCGAACCTCGAGGCCGCGTGCCTCGAACGCAGCGACGAGCTCGACCACCTTGATGGCCGCGACGGAGCCCGTGAGGACGAGCAGGACGTGGCCGCCCGATGCGCTCATGCAGGGACCTCCGAGGTCGTTCCGGCGCGCCGCGCCGCCAGCAGGGCCTCGCAGACCGCGACGAGGCGCTCGTGGAGTGGCGGGGCGCCGGCGGGAAATTCGGCAAGGCGCATACCCCCAGGACCTATGAGCAGGCCGCGCCGCGGGCCCGAGACGTAATCCCTGAGATCGTTCGCAAAGACGGCGTCGCATCGCGCGCGATCGCAGAGCTGCGTGGCGCCCTCGACGAGCGCGTCGTCCGTCGCGCCCGAGAGGAGCTTGAAGCCGAGCAAGACAGCCTCGGGCGCGAGGTCGCGCAGCGTGTCGATGACCTTGGGCGCCCGCGTGAGGCGCACAACGAGCCCGGGTGCGTCCGATGTCCGCTTGCCCGCGTTGCGCTCGGCCTGGTAGTCGGACACCGCCATCGCGCACACGATGAGATCTGGGCTTCGTGAGCCGATGACGCGCGCAAGTGTGGCCGCGAGCTCCGTGACGCCCTCGACGCGATGCACGTCGAGCTGCGCGCCGGCGAGGGCAGCGCGCCGCAGCGTGATCGACGCGACGTGGGCCTCGAGCGCGCGCAGGAAGGTGCCCGGAGGGGCCGTCAGATCGAGGTCTGGATCGCCAGGCGCGGCTGCGCGAGCCGGAAGCACGGCGCTCGCGCCACAGACGTAGTCCACCTCAAAGCCGCGCGCCAGAAGAGTCTCCGCGATCTGTGCGCCGAAACCACCCGTTGCGAAGTTCGTGAGGTAGCGCACGTCGTCGAGGTGTTCACGCGTGGCGCCGCTCGTGACGAGCGCGTGCAACGCGGGGTTCGGGGGAGGCGGGGTCATGCGGATCCGAGGAGCAGGTAGAACGCCGCGCCGGCGATCACGCGATAGATGCCCCATGGCAACAGGCCGTGACGTCCGAGCAGCTTGAGGAAGAACGCGATCGAGAGCCAGCCGACGACGCCGGCGACCACCAGGCCGACGATGAGCGGGGCGGCGCCCACGTTGGTCACGAGGACCGCCCGCTCCTTCCAGGCCTCGTAGCACGTCGCGGCACCGAGCGTCGGGACGGCGAGGAGGAAGGAGTAGTGCGCCGCCGTGCGCGCATCGAGCCCGGTGAGCATGCCTCCCGCCATGGTGGACATGGACCGCGACATCCCGGGGAAGAGCGCGAGGCACTGCGCGAGGCCGATCGCCACTGCGCGCCGCAGCGTGACACGTTCGAGGCCGCTCTCGTCGGCACGCGGGGCGACCGCGACGTGCACCGCGATCATGATGACGCCACCCACGACGAGCGCGACCGCGACCGGAACGGGTCCGAAGAGGTGGGCCTTGATCGCGTTGCGGAACATCAACCCTGCCAGGACCATTGGCACGAAGGAGATCGCGAGCGCGAAGATGAGGCGCTTCGAGCGAATGCGCAGGTCCCGGTCCGGACTGTTGAGGCCGGCGACGTGCTCCAGCAGCAGCTTCGCGTAGAAGATCACACACGCGAGCCAGGCACCGGCCTGCACGACGATGTCGAACGCGTCCACGGCGGCGCGCTCCGCCTCCGGCAACGATGGCGCGTCGAGCCCGAGGGCATGGCTCGCCAGGATGAGGTGCCCGGTGGAGGAGACCGGCACGAACTCGGTCAATCCCTCGACGAGCCCGAGCAGCGCTGCCTGCGTGAGTGTCATCGTACGTCCGGTGCGCTCCGTCGCGCACGATGGCGTCTAGCCCGAGCGGCGCCGTCGACGCAAGCCCTGCGATGCCACCGCGAGGATGCAACGGCGAGGCGGACCGTGCTATCGTAACGGCCCGCGCCTGAGCGCCCCGGAGTGCTAGCCATGCCCGTTTCGCCGCTGACCGCATTGCTCAAGGTCGATCCCCGACTGAGCCTGGAGGGTGCGTGTACGCCGGAGATGCTGCGCGCCCTGGTGGAAGCGCGCGGCGAAGAGCCGGTGCCGAGCGCGGACGAGGTGAGAGCACGCTTCGCTCCGGCGAGCCGCGAGGAGTTGGCGAAGGCCGCTGCGTGGCGCAACGGGTTCTTCCGCACCGCGGAGCACTTCGAGGCCCTCGGCCATGCGGTCGCGCGTGCGATGCTCGAGGATTTGGTGATCCACGCCGACCTGCACGTGGATGCGCTAGCGCATGAGTCGTCAGTGCTCGACCTGGAGGCGCTCGTCACCGCCATCAACGACGGCTTCGATCGCGCCACGCGAGATCCGGACGACGCCTACGTCAGCTGGAGCCTCGTGATAGCGCTCGGCGACGAGCCCGCGCGCGCGCTGGACCTTGTCGAACGCCTCGCGAAGATGCAGCTGCAGCACGTCGTGGGTGTCGCGCTGGACGCGGATCGCTGCCGGCCGGCGGCATTCAAGCCCGCGCTCGACCGTGCGCGCGATGCGGACCTCAAGCGGGTCGTGCGGGCGGGACTCCAAGGCGGCGCCAAGCAGGTGCGCGAGGTGCTCGATGTCGGCGCAGATCGCATCTCGGGAGGCGTGCACCTCACGGAGGACCCGGCCGTGACGGCGCATCTGCGCGCGCACCGCATGCCGGTCGAGGTGTGCTTGAGCGCGGCGGTGCAGGCCGGGGTAGTCAAGGACCACGTCCACTTCCCGATCGCGCGCCTGCGCGAGGCGGGGCTGTACTTCGTCGTTGGCACGGACGCGCCCGGCACGCTCGGCACGACGTTGACGCGGGAGCTCGAGCTCATGTCGAAGCACCACGCGTGGCGTCTCGACGACGTGCGCAATGCCATGAAGCGCGCGGTGGACATCGCGTTCCTGCCGCCGGAGCTGCGCTCGGGGCTTATGCACCGCGTCGAGAGCTGGCGTCATAGGCCGATTGCGGTCTGAGCGCGCGCGCGTTTTCAGCCTCGGCTCGTCTCTCCTTTCATCCGGGCCCACACGTCGTCGTAGTCCAGACTGAAGTGCACGTGCTCGCCGGTGGATCGTTCGAGCGCGGCGAGGTATCGCTCGAAGCTCTGTCGGACCTGCGCGCGCAACGCGTCGACGTCGCCCGCCATGGCGACGATCTGCGCGTCGGTGTGGGCCACCGCGAGGTTGAAATCCACCCGCGACACGGTCGGCGGATCGATGCGGTACTCGGTGAGCCACCCGTGCAGCTCCGGGGCGGTCGCGCCGAATGCGCGCAACGCGTCGTGCAGATTGCGGAACTTGTAGAGGCCGTCGCGATCGATCCCGAGGTGGTAGAAGGCGAAGAGCGTGAGCGCGTCCGGTTTCATGAGGCCTCCAGCAGGCAAACAGACAAGGATCGCCGCGGCGCGCTGTCAACCCTCGCGCTGACCGAGCGGGCGAGTGGCGATCCTCCGACAAAAAGTCGCGCGACCCGGCGGTCTGTCGCACACTCCGAGGCCGAGGTTGATGCCCATGCCAAAGCCTTCCCAGCCGACCGCACGCCCCCTCTGGATACGCATCGCGAAGCTCATCGCGGTGCCACCGGTGCTCCTCGTCGCCGCCGCGGCCGCGTGGCCCATGGGCGGACTCTTCAAGGCGGCGTCGACGCTTGACGGTCTGGTCCTGCCGATCGCCGTCGGAGCCTTCGCGTACCTTCCGCTGCGTCTCGTCCTCGGGAGGCTCGTTCCTCACGCGGTGAACCTCGCCGAGACCATCGAGCACGAGGCCACGCACGCGCTGTTCTGCTATCTGAGCTTCGGTCGCGTCGAAGGCATCGAGGTGTACGGCGACGGCAACGGCCGCGTGCGCATGACCCGCGACAACTTCATCGTCACGCTCGCGCCGTACTGCTTCCCGCTCTACTGCGCGCTCTCGCTGGCGCTCTTCGCGGTGGTGCGCGAGGCGTACGTCATGCAGGCCGCTGCGCTCGTCGGCGTGGGCTACGGCTTCCACGTCGCGAGCACGTTGAACGAGCTGCGCGGCCAGCAACCGGACATCACGGGGCAGGGACGTGTGTTCTCTTACGCGATGATCCTCGCAGTCAACGTGCTGCTGTGTGGGGTGATCACGTCGTTCGCGTTGCACGGTTTCGACGGGATTCCGGCGTATCTCGCGTCGGTCGTCGAGTCCGCGCGCTCACTCTGCGAGTTGGGACGGCGCTACGCCGGCCGCTAGGCATTCGCGCCGAGATCAGCGCTTGAACGCATCGCTCACGAGGTTGACGCAACGCGACGAGTAGCTGTTGTCCCGGCAGGCCTCCGACCATCGCCGGCAGGCGACGCCCAACTCGCCGGTGGAGGTCAGACAGCGGTCGAACTGGGCGCTCGCCAGATCGCGATCGCCGTGACTCATGATGGTGACGCGCGCATGGATGAAGGCCGCGTGCGCCGGATCCCCGCCGAGCATGACGAGGCGATCGGCTGCTCGCGTCGCGCGCTCGAAGTCCCTGCTGGCGAGCAGCGATCCCGCGAATTCCGCCATGTAGTCGAGGTCCGTCGACTCGCCGAGGATCTGGTCAGCCCAGCCCGAACGGAACTGCACTCCGGCAGCGGGATAGCGGGTGTGCATGCGAAACAGTCGCGACGCCTCTTCGACAGACGGCGGGTGACGGGTCAAATGATCGCCGAGCAGCAAGCCCTGCACGTGGCCTGCGAATTCGCCACGCCGTTCGTCGAGCGCTGCGACGTCATAGGCGTGCCGCCCCAGGAAGACCGCCGCCGGCCCGGTCGTCTCGAGGCTCGGACGCATGACGTCTTGCACGTGTCCACCGCGTGCCGCTTCCTGGAATCGCTGCTCACTCATGCACTCGAGCGAGAGCAACGCCGAGAAGTCGCCGATGTCCAGCGAGCGGAGCACACGCCCGAGGTGGGGCGTGTCGAGCGCGGCCGCGAGGCGTCCGAGATCGGGACGCAGCGGAGATGTCGACGCGACGAAGAGGAGATCCTCCGGGTAGGGCTGCCACACACGCACGTGCGGAAAGACGGACGCGAGCGTCGCCATGACATCGCGCGCCCCTTCGTCGGTCATTTCGTAGAGGTGAAACCACTGCGCGAAGATTCCGTCCGGAGCGAGCCGCCCGCGGGCGCTCTCGAAGTACTGCCGCGAGAAGAGTCCTGCGTTTCCACGCAGCCACGGGTTCGACGGCTCGCTCACGATGAGCGCGTAGCTGCGACCGTCGTGTCGCAGGAAGCGCGCGCCGTCCCCTCGTATCAGGCGCACTTCCTCCCGATCGAGGACGAAATTGGCGAGCTCGTCGAAGGCACGGGCAAGCCCAATGACGGCTGGCTCCACCTCTACGACCGTCGTCGTGCGCCCGAGATCGGCGATGGCTCCCGCGGTCATGCCGGAGCCCAGGCCGATGACGAGCGCCTCACCCGGAGGCGCGTACGCGTCCGGAATCACGCCGGAGAGCAGCTGCGTCAGCTTGTCGCCGCGCGTGGAGGCGTCGGACTTCCCGTTGATGCGCAAGGTACGGTGAGGTCCGTCGGCGATCACGACGACGGAGGCCAGCGCGCCGTCCTGCTTGCCCCACACGCGCAGCTTCATCGGATCTGCCGCGATCGCGGCCGCCTGGGTCTGGCTTCGGAACACCCCTCGATGCACCTTACGCAAGTCCCAAGGTCGTGTGGTGAGCGCGAAGGCCACGCCAATCACGGCGACGCCGAAAGCGAGTCGGCCGGTCTCGCTCATGTTGCGCCACACCCGGAGCGCAAGGGCGATGGCAGACACACCGGCGAGCAGGCCGACGAAGGTCATCGTGCTCTGCAGGCCGAGCGTCGGAACGAAGAGTGGCACGCACACCGCGGCGCCGAGCGCGGATCCGACGGCATTCGCGGCGAGCGTCGGACCGAAGCGATCGACTCGGCGGGAGTGGCCCGCGAGCAACGGCAGTGCGGCACCGGAGAAGATCGTGAACGGGACGAGAAACAAGAAGGAGAGGCCCCACTGCATGGCCGTCGAACCCGCGAAGCCGAGGCTCGTCGCGGGCAGAATGAGGCGCCCGGCAGCGACCACGTTTGGGGCACGCGGAGCCAGATACTGGAGGAGGCCGAGCGTGATCGAGAGCATGCCGAGCGCCACCGCGCCCGTGGCGCGTACGCCCATGAAGAGACGAAGTCGGGGCGCGAACACCAACGCGCCGATGGCGTTTCCGATGACGAACGCAGACAGCACCATCGACAGCGCCCAGGCCGACGAGCCGAAGAGGATCGCGGCGTAGCGGAGCGCGAGCATCTCGAGGGCGAGCGCCCCGGCGCCGACGGCGAACGCGATCACGATCGCGCCTCGCGGTGTGACGTCGCCCGGGACGCGATCCTCCTCGGGAAGCGCGTCCCCGCGGATGAGGGGTGAGCCCGCGAGGAACCATCCTGCGACGGCGGCGAGCAGGTTCATCCCGATGGCGGCCGATTCGACACCACGCAGGCCGATGACGCCCAGCAGCGGTCCCGCGGCTGCCGCACCGAGCGCAGCGCCGAGTGTGTTGAATCCGTAGACGGCGGAGAACTGATCCTCCGTGGCATCCACAGCGCGCGCAGCATAGGGGAGGGTCATGCCCATAGCCAGGGCTGGAGGACAGAGCAACACGAGCGAGAGCGCGACCTCGACGGGCGATGGACCGGCGCCGCCACCCGTAAGCGCGCCTGCGAATTCGACGAGATCGACGCCGAAGGGCATCACGACTCCGATGACCGCGACAACGACCTCGAGGAGCGCATAGCGTCGTGCGGCGGACGGCTGGCCTACCCGCGTGCTCGCGCGGTGCGCATGCACGTAGCCGAGCCCCATCCAGAGCATGAAGGCGGAGATGGCGGCGGCCTGGGCCCATGCGACATTGCCGAGCGACCATTCGAGCCTTCGCGTCCAGGCGACCTCGTACGCGAGCGCAGACGCACCGGAGGTCGTCATCGCGAAGGCGAGGGTAGGTGGGATGCGCATGCGCGTGGGCCTCGCGCCCTCAAACCTCGGGGAAAAGCTCGATGAACGCTCGGATGGCCTTGGGCAGCATGTTGAAGTTGGGGTGCAGCACGACGAGATCGCGTGCGAGCCCTTCGGTGTCGATGTTCAAGGCAACGAGCGCACCGGAAGCCAACTCCAGCCGGACCGTCTCGCTGGGTACGGCCGCGACGCCTACGCCGATCTCGACCATCTTCTTGATCGTCTCGATGTTCTCCGACTCCATCACGACGTCCACGCGAACCCCCTTCTTGTCGAGGAAGCGCGCGATGATGTCGTGCGAGGGCGTCTCGGGATCGAAGGCGATGAACGCCTCTCCGCCGAGTACGCTCGCGGGAAAGGTCGGCGCCCCGGCGAGGCGGTGCTCCGGCGGCGCGATGAAGACGAACGCGTCGCGCTGGAACAGACGCCGCTCGAAGCCAGGGTGTTCGGTCTCGGACGCGACGACCGCGACGTCGATCTCGTTGTCATCGAGCATCTTCTCGACGTCGATGGCACGCTTGTAGACGACCGTCACCTTCACGCTCGGCGTAAGGTCGCGGAAGCGCTTCAGGTAAAACGGCAGCACGTGGATGCCGATGGAGTTGACCGTTCCGACGCGGAAGCGACCGATGGAGCCGGTCCGGATCTCCTCGACGCACCGCTCGAGATCGTCGAGCTGCGGGAAGATGCGCTGGCATCGCTCGAAGACGAGCGCGCCCTGGGGTGTCAGCTTGATGCCCTTGCTGGTCCGGAAGAAGAGCACCAGATCGAGCTCGGCCTCGAGAGTCTGGATCTGCTTCGAGAGCCCGGGTTGGCTGACACCAAGTTGGCGTGACGCCTGATTGATGTTGCCGGCGCGGGCGACTTCGTAGAAATAGCGGAGATGATGCAGGTTCAGGGAAGACATGGCAGGGCGGCTTCTACCACGCGCGGCACCGCTTGAGAATCGGCTGTCACGCTTTCCTGCGGCGTGTGTCCCAGCGTTGCAGCGCGGCGCGGTTGGGCAGACACGATCGGCGCGACGTCACCTGTGCAAAGGCATCGTCGAGCGACATGTCGCAGCAACGAACGAGGTACGCGATCGCCACCGACGGCGAGCGATTCACGCCGGCCGTGCAGTGCAGGTAGACACGGTGACCGGCCGCGCGCATTCGCTGAACGGAGTCGACGGCGTCGTCGAGTCCCCGTTCGAGCGCGTGCTCATCGAAGTCCTCGATCGGCACGCGCTCGAGCGCGAAGCCCTGCGCCATCAGGAAGCGCCACATCAGGAGCCAGTTCATGCCGCGCTGCGCGAGGTCGCCGTCGGTCTGCACGCTGACGATCGCCGTGGCGCTGTACGCGTTCCGGATCGTCAGGATCGCTTCGGGTCCGTCCGGCATCGGACCCACAACGATCCCGTCGGCGACTTCTTGAGCCTGGAAGGTCATGTAGAGCTCTCCCTCAGCAGGAGGCGCGGACCCTATCAGCGTGCGTCCACCCAGAGCAAGGCGAGATCGCCGTCCAACTCCACACGCGCGGCGTGGCCTCTCGCGTCCGCGAGCGCGGATGCATACTCGCCGAGGTCGTCTGCTCGAACGACGAGGCACGCAGGTGCCTCGATCAGGCGGAGGGCGTCCTCGAGCGCATGGCCGTCGGTCACCGAACGCACGGCGCCAGATCGCGCGAGGATCTCCTCTTGGAGCGTGACATCCGCGAAGACGGGATCGTGCGCGAGGATCTGGACGGGGGCACCCGCCGCAAGGAAGAGCGCGGGCGAGTAGACGTCCAACGCGATGAGGGAGCGGCCGCTGTCTCGGATGCGCTCGCCGGTGCGCGCGATCGCGGCGCCGTGATCGAGGCCGACGTTCGCGATGTTCAGAGCGACCGGCAGCGTCAAGGCGATGCCCGTCAGCGTGACGGCGCCGGCGCGCGCGATCCGCCCGAGGCGGCGCGTGACGTACGTCTCGACCGGCGCCATGAGGCGCGCAAACCAAGCACCTCCGAGCGCCAGCAGAACGA
>Ga0172370_10006355_pt1 | contig 14861 bp, 14 predicted proteins | sample LakKiv5m_FD_114538 | JGI IMG/M metagenome (GOLD analysis project Ga0172370, IMG submission 114538) | Freshwater microbial communities from Kabuno Bay, South-Kivu, Congo - kab_022012_11.5m | ecosystem: Environmental > Aquatic > Freshwater > Lake | place: Democratic Republic of the Congo...
CCACCTGATGGAGGTGAAGTCCTCGCGACGACGCCCTTGCGCTTCGCTATGACTTCACCTCCATCAGGTGGTCAAAGGGGACTTTCGCCATCGAGCTGTCGAACCTGCCCGGCACACACAGAAAAGGGCGGCAGCTTTCGCCACCGCCCCGTCGTTGAAAGGATTGTTCCGCGTTAGAACCGGATCTTAGCGCTCACCAGCATGCTGCGCCCGCCAGGATCGGTCGTGTTCACCCCAAAGTTGGGGCTGTTCATCAGCGAGGTCGGATTGCCGAAGTTGCGCATATTGAACGCGTTGATCCAATCCGCGCGGAGTTGGACTTTCCATCGCTCGGTGATATCGAACTGCTTCAACGTGCTGAAGCTCCAGTTGCGGAAGCCGGGTCCGCGGAAGGTATTACGGCCCAGATTGCCGCCGCCCACCTTCGAGTTGGCCAGCGGAGCGCCGCCCGACGTTAACGCCGTGGTGACGATGCCTGTCCCGTTGATCGGCGTGATGAAGGTGCGGTAGTTGCCGGTCACCGGATCGAGCGTGATCGTCCCGCCTGGATTGTAGTCGGGGCGGTGAGGCGCAGCTGTGCCTGTGCCGCCCGTGTCAACGCCTGTGCGGATCGTGAACGGCTGGCCCGACTGGTAGTCGGTCTGGCCGGAGAGTTGCCACCCCTTCAGTACGCCTTTCATGATCGCGTTCTGCGCCCAAGCCGCGCTGCTGAACGGGACGGCATAGTTCCAATAGGCCGCGACGCGCTGCGGGCGGTCGAAGACCGAACGCGACCACTCGTTACGGTAGTTCTGATAATCCTGTGGAACCTGCGGGCTGGAGTTGGTGATGTCGCCGACGCCAAGTGACTCGTCGTTGTCGGAGAAGTTGGCGCTCCAAGTGTAGTTGCCGCCAATGGTCAAGCCGCTCGAATAGCGCTTGTCGAGTTTGATGAACATGGCGTCATAGCGGGCCTTGGCCGTCGATTCGATCGTCACGCGCGGGCCCCACGCCGGATTCTGGCGGCGCGAGACCGGGAATGCCGTCGAAGGCAGCAACCCGGGAATCGACGACGGATTCCTCGTCGACAGCACCGTCGCCACCTGGGCCGCGGTCAGAGTGCCAGGGTTGGTTTGGCCCTGCCGGATCTGGCCGTAGCTGCTCGATCCCGTATAGCCAACCTCAAAGATGTAGTTGTTGAGGAACTGCCGCTGAATCGAGAAGCTGTAGTACCGCGTTGTCGGATTGATCATGTCTGTCGGGCTGTTCACGAACGTCGCGTAAGGGTTCAGAACAGGCGTTGCCGATGTAGGCAGCAGGTTCGGCCACTGGTTCGGTAGAGCCGGCCTGTCCACGTTGCCGGTGACCACACGCGGATAGTTCGAGGCGTTCACTGTCAGGATGTTGTAAAACAGCACGTCGTAGCCCATGCCGAATCCGCCGCGGAAGACCGTCTTGCCGCCGCCGAACAGCTTGCCGAAGAAACCGTCGGTCGTCGATGGGCTGTAGGCGAAGCCGGCGCGCGGCGCCCAGTTGTCCTTGTCGGCGACGGTGTTGCGCGGCACTCCGACGGCAGCCACCTCATCGCTGGCTGCTCCAAAGAAACCGAACGGCACCGTGTTGTACTCATACCGCATGCCGAGGTTCAGCGTGAGATCCTTGGTCACCTTCCAGTCGTCCTGGAAGAACAGGTATGTGTTCCACTGGCGCGCGTCGAAGGTGGCCGTATTCAATGCCTGGGTGAAAGTCGCTGCGCGATTGTTGACGAAATCCTGCAGGTTGTCGAACGTGTAGCTCCCCTTGACGTTGAAGGCGGCATTGTTATACAGCTTCGTCCACCGAACGTCGGCGCCCGCTTTGAGCGAATGGCGGTTCAGTTGGATTGTGCTGACGTTCTGGAACTGGTAGGCATTCTGCAGGCGGCCCTGCGGGAAGTTCGCCGATCCACCAATTGTGAAAAACCCGGTGATGCCGGAGGTCGGCGTGACCGGATCGTTCTCGGGGAAATCGAGAAAGCCGCGAACGTAACCGAAGCGGAACTCGTTCACCCAAGTGGGCTTGATCGTCCGCGTCCAGCTTGCCGCATGGTTCTGGCGGAAGATCTGCTGCGCGGCGCTGAACATCTTGCCGAACTGCAAATTGCTGGTGACATCCGGTTGGTTGCGGTGGTCGGCCTGGACCCGATAGCTGAGATAATCCTGCTCGCTGAGCATATGATCGACACGCCCGGTCCCGTACCAAAAGTCGTACGGGTTGGCCAGCGGGATTCGGATGGTCCCGATCGGGATTGCCACGCCGTTCACATTTGTCGTGCGCGGGTTGTCATAACGGGCCACTAGCGGATGGATGCTCTCCAGGAACTTCAACCCGTTCAGCGCTGCGCTCCGGCCAGCCGCGGTGACGCCGTCCGGCAAAGCGGAACTTTTGAGAAGTTCGTAGCCCGCCTGCGTCGGAATCGTCGCCGAAGCTGCGTTGCGGGAATCCGGCGCTTCGCGGCGGCGGTTGGATTCAATCAGCGCGAAGAAAAACGTCCGGTTCTTGATCACCGGTCCGCCCAAGGCGCCGCCAGCCTGGTTCTGGTTGAAGCGGGGCGTTTCGTTCACGCCGGCCCGCTTGTTCACTAGGCTGACCGGAGTCATCCAATTGGCGTTGTAGTAGTCGAAAACCTCGCCGTGCAGTTCGTTGGTGCCGCTCTTGGTCGTCACCATGATTTGCGCGCCGGAGTTGCGGCCGAACTCTGCAGAGTAGGCTGATGTCTGCACCTGGAACTCGGCGACCGACTCGGGGATCACGCGAGCGTTGGCGATCGTCACCGACGGGTCATTGTTGTCCACGCCGTCGATCATGAAGTTGTTGTTGCGGGCCCTTTGGCCATTGGCTGAAATGCCCGTCGATCCCGGACCGCGTGCAGCCGTGGGCGCCAGCAATGCGATGTTGTTGATGTCCCGGGTTCCGCTGGTCAAAGGGATGACCTCCACGGTCCGCATATCCAGTTTCCGGTCCACCGTCGCTGTGGCCTTCGAAAGCTCAACTCCCGCTGCCGCAGCCACAACCTCCACTGTGGTCGCCGTGGCGCCGATGCTCAGAGCTTGGTTCACGACGACTTCTTGCGCGGACCCCACGGCCACCGGCCCTACCTTCTTGGTCTCGAAGCCGGACTTGCCGAACTCGATGGTGTAGCTTCCTGGTTCCACCGCCGCAAATCGATAGACGCCCACGTCGTTCGTCGCCAGGCTACGTTCGATGTTCGTGCCCGTGTTCACGATCTTCACGTTGGCGCCCGCGATCACGGCGCCAGAGGCGTCAACGACCGTTCCTGAGATGTAACCACGCGTCAACTGCGCAAGTGCGCAGGTCGCAAGAACTGCTGTGAGTAGAAGTAAATGCAGGGTGCGCTGCATATAGACCCCTTTCATTTCGTTTCACCGTCATGTCCAGGCACGCGCAGCCCGACCCCACGTCGCTCGACACAGAGCACAGAACGGTAGGGGTCCATGACGGCCCTGCTCCGGACAAAAGATCAAAGGAGAGGTCGACCATCTGACCGGTCAACTTTTCGACAAACCTCTGTTACCGCTTTGATGCCACTCCGGATTACCGCGTTACAAATGTTTTACGGCACCGGGTGTCCCACGCTCGACACGGCAGTCTAAATCATTGTCCCGTATGGGAAATGTACTATTTGTAACATTTAACCAGAGAGACCGGACGGCGAGCTCTTGTTTGATTACGGCAGCGCTAGCAACGCCGGTAAACCACCAGTACGGGCGTGCTACAAAATCTGTCACTTTGTTCAACTCCCGGCGGCGCATCGTTCCAAATTCCCGGATGGAAACATGCCGCACAGCTTAATCTGGATTGGATCGAGCACGAAAGCCGCCGCCCGGCGCGAGCCCGGTCTTTCCAGGAACATCCCTTGCGGTTACCGAGCCCAGTTGCCTCCACGGCCCCTCATGGTTCTGGCTGTAGCTCGGCTTGGTCTACTCCTGTGAACATGATCGCATAAATCGATACCATCGTTGGATAGTTTTTTTTGCTGCGTGAAGTCTGGTGCGTCAATTAACTCAGTACCGGCCACCTGCGTCAAGCCGAATCAACGACTTGCATCTAAGTATACTTTGGCGTGCGGATTGCATAGCAAGCTCATATGTCCGTTACGGGCGCACCAAACACCTATCGCCCCCGGCTCGTCTTCTGGGAACTCACAACTGGCTGTAATCTGAGCTGTATCCATTGCCGCGCGTCGGCGACGGAACTGATGAGCCCGGACGATCTGTCCACCACCGAGTGCCTGCGGATCGTTGATCAGATTGCGGAATATGCCCCACTGATCCTCGTCCTGAGCGGTGGCGAACCGCTCTGGCGCCGCGATGTCTTCGACATCGCCCGTCACGCCGTTTCCAAAGGGCTTCGAGTCGCGCTAGCGACCAACGGAACGCTGATCGACGCGGCCGTGGCAGCCCGTATCAGAGACGCCGGCATCGTCCGCGTTTCCATCAGCCTGGACGGCGCCGACGAAAAAACGCACGACGCCTTTCGAGGCCATGACGGAGCTTTCGAATCCGCTCTCCGGGGAATCGGTCATCTCCAGGATCTGGGCATCTCGACACAGGTCAATACGACGGTCTCCAAGCATAATGCCCATCAACTGGCGGAAACGCTGGATCTGGCTAAACGATTGAAAGTAGACGCATTCCATCTGTTTCTTTTGGTCCCGGTCGGTTGTGGGCTGACCATCGCCGAGGACCAGTCGGTGGGCGCCACCGAGGCCGAAGAGATCCTGAACTGGTTCTATGATCGCAGTCTGGATTCGGGCCTGGAACTCAAGGCCACCTGTGCGCCGCATTACTATCGCATCGCCCGCCAGCGCCGCGCCGAAGACAGGCGTGCCGGGCGCGAAGTGCCCGAAATGATGCCGCACCCCCGGCATTCGCACCACCCTGGGGCGCAGGATCCCACGGCCCTGAACCAGATGACCCGAGGGTGCTTGGCTGGATCTGGCGTCTGTTTCATTTCACACAAAGGGGCCGTACAGGCGTGCGGCTATCTGCCTGTCGAAGCAGGCGACCTGCGGCGGCAGTCGTTCGCCGATGTTTGGGAACGTTCCTCTCTGTTCGCTGAACTGAGAGACCTGTCTCAATTGGAGGGCAAATGCGGATGCTGTGAGTTCAAACAGGTCTGCATGGGATGCAGGGCGCGGGCATACGGCATGACCGGCGGCTATATGGACGAGGAACCGTTTTGTGTTTATGAGCCGCGGGCCAACCGCGCCATGCCGGCCACCCAGGACGACGGACTATGAGAAAGTGCAACTGCGGCGAGAACGTCGTCTATGCCCGGCGTGACCGGCACGTCTTCGTTGTCTGTGGCGGCGAGAATTGCCGCTGCGCAGGTGCGCGAGACCTGCTGGACTATCTGAACGGGACCCCGAAGCTGGACGGGGTCGATGTGCAAATCACCACATCAAAGGACTGCATCGGCCACTGCGCCGCGGCGCCGGCCATGGTCGAGGATGGCGAGATCCTGCGCTGGGTGAGCCCCCGGCGCCTGAGAGGCGAACTGCTGCGGCTCGGGATCACCTCATGATGTTGATCATCGCCCTCGGCAACCCGCAGCGTGGAGACGACGGAGCGGCGGCCGAACTCTGCCGGATCGTCGGGCCGGGTCCTTGGACCTTGATCGAGACAATGGAACTGACGCCGGAACTGGCCGAAACCGTTGCCCAAGCCAGCCGGGTGATTATCGCCGACGCCGACTACCGTGGAGGCGCTCCCACTCTCCAGGCCCTCGATTCGGCCTGTTCCTGTCCCGCCCCGCTCACTCACGCCTTGCGTCCTTCCGACCTAATCGCGGCCGCACGCCGGCTTTACGGGTTCCAGAGCGAGGCATGGCTGCTCAGGATCCCTGGCGCCGACTTTGATTTGGGCCACTCTCTCTCCGAGACAGCCCAGGCAAACGTTGCGACTGCCGCAGGGCTGATCGAAAACCTTTTGAGGGCTGACCAATCGGCGTCCGGGCGCTAGCCGCAGTCCATCGCTGTCGGCCCCTCAGCGCTTGGCCGCGATCTCCAACCGCATGGGGCTTCCCAAGTCGCGCAGCGGGGGCCGCTTCCGGTCGATTAGGGAAGCCGGAACCTGAACCAGGGCAGAAGCCTGTTCATAGGGATCGGGGTATAGGTTGATGACCGCCGGCCCGGCTCCGTCTGCGAGTGTGCGTTCATCCGGCGGACTCACGTAGCCGACGTAACGGATCTCACCGTTTGCCAGCTTGTGGAGTTCAAACGACCGGAAGACCGGCTTGCTGAAAACGGCGATCTCACTGGTTGCAGGCGAGGTCGAGAAACCGAAAATCCCGTTCGGGGTGGCCGCCAGCGGCAACCCCTCCTCTTCTGAAACTAAGGGCCTGAGGTTGTTGGCTGTACGTATTTTTTCTCTTCCCGCGCTCAGCGCGGGGTGTTGCTCAATGGGCATACAATTCCCATTAAACTGCACTGAGAGACCGGTTTGCCTGGTGAGGTCGAACGTGATCGGCCGCACCTAATGTTTGGCTGCTTCCGCCGGCCCGCGGGCGGCAACCTTGGTTGGCCCTATGTCCCGGTACTGAACGATGACCGTGATCCTTCGGTTGGCCGGATCGAATGGATCGCTCTTGTTGCGAAGTTGCATGTCCGCAAAACCGCGGATCTGAGCGACACTGTCCGGACGCACACCCGCATCGACGAGGAGCCGCCGCGCCATGTTGGCCCGTTCGGTGGAAAGGTCCCAGTTCGTGTACCCGTTTAGCGAGGGGTAAGGCTTGGCGTCGGTGTGCCCCTCAATCACCAGTTTGTTTGGCATCTGGCTGAGTTGTTTGCCGAGCATGGAGACCATCTCGCGGCCGGTCAGGCTCAATGCTGAACTGCCACTCTCGAACCACAGGCCCCCCTCCTTTTCAAGCAGTTCGATCCGGAGGCCTTCCTGCGTGATCGTCATTTTGACGTTCTTCTGCAACTCCTTCATCTCAGGCAACTCGCGCATCGCGCTGGCCAACTTCTCCTGTAGCTTGGCCATGTCGTCCTTGGTGATGGAAAGCGCATCGCCAACGCCGGCGTTCGTCGACCCCTGCATCTTTCCAGTCCCGGTCGGGTCCTGAAAATACCCGCCGACGGCCTTCTGGACCTCTTCACTTGACGCCAACAGCCAGAGGACGATGAACAGAGCCATCATGGCGGTGACGAAGTCGGCGTAGGCCACCTTCCAGGCTCCCCCATGGTGCCCCCCGTGGCCGTTTTTTTTCCTGATCACGATGACCGGCGGCTGGCTGCTTGGGCTGCTCCCCATTGCTCCCCCTACGCCGTTTTCGGCGCTCCCTTGATTGCCGACTCAGCTTCCTTGAAGGAAGGCCGGACGTGATTTGGAATGCCCCGCCGTGCGAATTCAACCGACAGTGATGGCGCCATGCCCTTCAGGAATCCCAGGACGCCCAGCCGGAGAAACTGCATATAGTCCCGGCGATCATCGGCCTGTTTGCTCATCGCGGATGCGATGGGTCCCAAGAACCCGTAGCAAAGCAGAATCCCGAGAAACGTGCCCACCAAGGCGGCGGCAACTTTGTGTCCAATCTCCTCTGGCGGCCCCCCCAGAGCTCCCATGGTGATCACGACGCCGAGCACGGCGGCGACGATGCCCAGGCCGGGCAAGGCGTCGGCTACGGTGGTCAATGAGGCGATGGGCGTCGACTCTTCCTGGTGCTGAACGTCCATATCCAGTTCCATCAGCTGATCCAACTCAAAAGGCCCTATCCCTCCCGAGATTGACATGCGCACCGTGTCGCAGAAGAAATCGAGTGCGTGCCTGTCGGCCAGGAACTTCGGGTAGTTCTGGAATACCGGACTCTTCTCTGGTTCGTCGATGTCGGCTTCCAGTTTGGCCGCGCCGTGTTTGCGCGCATAGACGAACACGTCGTTTAACAGTTTCAGTTGCTCCAGGTAGAACGCCTTGCTGTAACGTGACCCCTTCATTACGCCGAGCAGCCCCTTCGTCACGGAAACAATGATGTGGAGGGGGTTGGCGATGAACAATGTGCCCAGCGCCGCGCCTCCGATGATGACGAGTTCGGCCGGCTGAAAGAGGACCAACAGGTTCCCGTGTTCGAGGAGGTAGCCTCCGACGATTGAGCCAATGACGACCAGTATTCCAATGATGACGAACATATAGTGCCGATTGCGGCGCCGGCCAAAGTCCGGCTTGCCTCACTACGCGTATCGGCTCAACTCGCTGTTCCTTGATCGCGAATATGCGCCGCTGGCGCTGGACGCCGCTTTCGGCCGGTCTGTGGCTGAGATTTGTAGCGGGCTGGTAAGATACGCAAAGGTGTCGGAGACATCCAAGATCGCCGGCCAGTTCGCGCTGCCTTCTGGAATTGGCTCTATCGACAGCCTGGTCGCGGGCGCCGCCATCCGCCAGGCTTTGCGTTTTCTGGAACAGAACCAGCGCTGGATTGACGAGCAGCATCTTGCCATCTGCCGCATCCCCGCCCCGACCTTCCATGAACGTGCGCGTGCCGAGTGGTTCCTCGACCAGTTGGCGTCGTTCGGGTTGGCATCCCGTATCGACAAGGCCGGAAACGTCCTTGCTTCGCCATGCGAGATGCCGAAGAGCGCTCCGCTGGTGGTTCTCTCCGCGCACTTGGACACGGTGCTGGCGCCCACGAGCCCGGATCAGATTGAGTCGTGCCACGGGAAACTGAAAGGTCCGGGCGTCTCGGACAACGGCGCGGGACTCGCAGCATTGATCGCCATTGCGCGCGCATATGCCGAACAGCCATTTATCGAGGAGAAAGCATATCCGCTCTTTGTCGCCAACGTTGGAGAGGAGGGCGAGGGAAACCTCTCCGGAATGCGGTTTCTGTGCCGGCCGTCCCCGCTGATGTCCCGCGTCAGATCCTTGATCATCCTCGACGGTCCGTCGACGGATCACATCACCTCGGAGGCCCTGGCTTGCCGCCGTTTCGACTTGGTGGCGTCAGGCCCCGGCGGCCATTCCTGGGCCGATCACGGCACAGCTAACCCAATCCACGCCCTGGCCAGGCTCATTACCGCTTTCATCGAACTCCGCTCAGGCCGGGCGGAAAAGCCCCGCTGTAGCTACAACTTCGGAGTGATCGACGGCGGATCGACCGTCAACGCGATCCCGTCGTCGGCGCGCACCAAGGTGGATTTGCGTTCGATCGATCCAGAGGCGCTCGACCACATGGTCGAGGACCTCGCCGCCGCCGCCGACGTTGCTCTCAGTCAGGAGAATCGCCACGCGGCGGGCCGGATTGCACTGTCGATGCGGGAAACCGGTTCCCGCCCTGGCGGCCGTTTGGAAGAGACGGCGAACATCCTTTCCTATGTACGCGCCGTCGATCGGCACCTGGGAATTCGGTCCTGGCCCGACTGTGCGTCGACCGACGCCAACATACCGCTTTCGCTCGGCGCCGAGGCGATTTCGATTGGGGCGGGCGGATCGGGCGGCGGCGCGCACACTCCATCTGAGTGGTACTCCAACGCCGGCCGTCTACTGGGCCTGCGCCGCATCGTGCTGCTGCTCAGCCTGCTGCTGACGGACGCGGCCCAGCAATGAAGCGAACCAGGGCGCGCGCCGAATGGACGCTGGCGGGCATTTCCATGATCTGGGGCGGGTCGTTTGTTGTGGTCAAGGCGGCCCTGAACGATTCATCCACGCTCGCGTTTTTGGCGATTCGATTCGTGATCGCTTCCGCCCTTTTGGGCGTCGTGTTCGCGCCTGCCTTGCGCGGGAACCGGCCTGGCCGTTCCGGCTGGCGGGGTGGAGCCATCTGCGCGGTCCTGCTGTTCCTGGGATTTGCCTTCCAAACAGCGGGATTGAGATACACGTCGGCGTCCAACTCAGCCTTCCTGACCGGGCTCTATGTCGTCCTGGTCCCCCTGTTCGCGTCGCTCCTGACGCGAGAGCCGCCCGGCCGGGCGGAGTGGGCCGCATGCGGCCTCGCCCTGACCGGCACTTCCCTGATGACGGGAGTGGGCCCGGGCAGCCTCAACACTGGCGACCTGCTCACCATCGCGTCGGCCGCCGCCTTCTCCGCCCACATGATCGCCGTCGCGCATTGGTCCGCCCGGTTGAGCTACGAGTGGCTGTCCCTGCTTCAGGTGGCCGGGGTCGCGGTCCTCTCACTCGGCAGTTTTTGGTGGGTGGAACAGCCGTTCGTCATCTGGACATCAAGGCTGGGCGGGGCCCTTCTGGTCACCGCGGTTCTGGCCACGGCGCTCTCGTTTTCGCTTTACACCTGGGCGCAACGCCTTACCACGGCTACGCGCGCCGCCCTGTTATTCGCACTGGAGCCGGTATTTGCCGGACTGATTGCCTGGGCGGTGGCTGGCGAACATTGGACGAAGCTGTCCTTGCTCGGCGCCGGACTCATCCTCAGTTCCATCCTCCTGGCCCAGTTGCGGCCCGGCCAAACGAATTGAAAGGCCGCTCCGCCAAGACGGATACGGCCTTATTGATCAATGGCTTAAGTGATTATCGAGCCGCCAGCAGCGCCCGCAGGTGGCGCGCCCGTTCGGGCGAACGCAACTGGCGCAGAGCCTTGGCCTCGATTTGCCGGATGCGCTCACGGGTGACGTCAAACTGCTGGCCGATCTCCTCCAGAGTGTGTTCACGGTCGCAGCCAATCCCAAATCGCAGCCGGATGACCTTCTCTTCTTTCGGCGAGAGGGTCTTCAGGATGGCTGCCGTCTCGTCGCGGACGTTGGAGTCGATCACCGTTTCGACCGGCGAACTCACCCAGCGGTCCTCGATCAGGTCGCCTAGCGCCGATTCGCCGTCGCGGCCGACGGGCGTTTCAAGCGACACCGGATCGCGGCTGATCGTCTTTAGTTTCTGTACCTTCTCGACTGGAATGTCCATCCGCCGACTAATTTCGTCATTTGTCGGAGCACGACCGAGTTCCTTTTCCAGTTCTCGAGTGGCGCGCAGGAACTTGTTCATGGACTCGTTCATATGCACCGGGATTCGGATCGTACGCGACTGGTCGGCGATGGCGCGCGTGATGGCCTGGCGGATCCACCAGGTGGCGTAGGTCGAGAACTTATACCCGCGGCGATACTCGAACTTGTCCGCGGCGCGCATCAGACCGATGTTGCCTTCTTGAATCAAATCAAGAAGATGGAGGCCGCGGTTGACATATTTTTTGGCGACCGAGACAACCAGGCGGAGGTTCTACTCCACCAGATCCTTTTTGGCGCGCTCGGCTTCGAGTTCGCCCTGCCGGATCACGGCCAAAGTGTGGCGAAGGTCGGCCAAGGGGGCGCCGGCCTGCTGTTCGCGACGCTTGATCTCCCGCTTGAGTTCACGAATGCGCCCCTGGTTATCGGCCTTGCGCTGTTCGAGCCGGCGGATCTCCATCTCGAAGTGAGCCATCTCCTCGGCGGCCTTCTCGATCGCCAGGGAGAACTGCCGCCACTTCGGCAGCAACCATGGAACACGCCGGATATGCAACGCCGTCTCGACCAGGGCCCGGTAGAACTTGTTCTGCGACTTGCGCCGCAGTTTTTTGTTCGAAGCCGGAACGGCGGCCAGTTTCTCCTCCGCCTGCGTCTGGCGCTTGAGCCGGCCGGCGAACTCGCCGAACAGCCGCCGCACTTCCGACTGGCGCTTGATATGTGCGGTCGTCCCCTCCTCGACATCGCCGAGATCGACCCAGGCGCCGAGATCGGAATCCTCCTCCCGCATCAACTCCGCCACCTGCGCGACCTGCAAATGAACCAGTACGGAACGGCTGATAGCCTTCTGCATCTTCAACTTACCGCGTTCCATACGGCGCGCAAGATCCACCTCGCCGTCACGCGTGAGCAGTGGCACGGCGCCCATTTCACGCAGGTAGACACGCACCGGATCGTCGGTGTAGATCGACTCCTCAACATGCTGTACCGCATGAAAGTCCTCTTCCTGCACATCGCCGGGATGGAAAAAATTGGCGTCCTCGTCAAACGAGGTAGGCAGTTGAAGAGTCTCTTGCGAGTCTGCTAAGAAGTGATCGTCGTAATTGTCCACTATCGGCTCACCTCACAGCGCAATCGGGGACTTCCGGAAGCGGCCCCGCACTTGCGACAAAGGAATTCAAAGTACTTTATTTTGTTGTTCTTAGTAGAATCGAACAGCCACTGTCCAGTCGATGGCCCATGTCCCGGTTGGCAACCATCCCCAGGCGAGGCGTACGGGTGTGACGTGCCGGCGTCGAAGACGTGAAGAATGGCGCAGTGCTCCGCATAAGGATATCACGAAAGCGGTTCATCTGTTAACGTTCTGTTTAGTTTGATGCCGGAAGCGCGAGCCAGTTACAGGCCGTCAGGTTAAAATCAGTTTTCTCTGCCCCATCCGGCTCAACGAGTGCCCGAAGGCTGACGGCGTTTCTTCTTCATCAAATCCTTCAACTCGCTGAGGAACGCTTCGACGTCCTGAAAGTCCCTGTAGACGGACGCGAATCTGACATAGGCGATCTTGTCAAGCTGGGCGAGTTGGGCCATGAGGAATTCTCCTATCTCTGTAGTAGTAATCTCGCGCTCGGGCTTGTCGGCGAGCAGGCCGTCGACGTCATCGACGAGTTTGGCCAGCGTTGCCATGCTAATCGTCCGTTTCTCGCAGGCTTTGAGCAAACCGGAGAGGACTTTCTGGCGATCGAACTTCTCCCGCCGGCCGTCTTTTTTAATGACGAGATATGGTATCTCATCTATTTTTTCATATGTAGTAAATCGACGAAGGCACTGGAGGCACTCGCGTCGCCGCCGGATCGCGTCGCCTTCGCGGCTCTCACGGGAATCGATGACCCGGTCTTCCTTGTAACCACAGAATGGACAGTTCATGTCTTGATCTCGGATGTGATGGACTTCAATTTCGCAAGTCTCATCCCGCCGTGCAGGGCGAACGCGAGTCCGATCGGAACGACGAGAAGCATGGCGACGGCCCAGACCAGAATCGAAATGCCGGTAGCGGTCTCCAGGCGGATGCCGAAAAACTCGACTAGCACGACGGTGGAAACCACCTGGATGCCGCCGCCGATGCCGGGGATCTGAATGATGCTGCCGAAGGCGACGAAACCGAGGAACACCAGAGTTTGAGCCAGCGAGAAACCGGCAGTTTCAGGGAAGGCCCGGAAAAATGCGGCATATCCGGCGGCGATCACCGCCCATTCCAAGACCGACCAAGCGAAGAGGCGGAGGACACTGGAAAGCCGCCGGGTGGCGTGCAACCCGTCGGCGAGCGCCTGAAGCTTTTCCTCTAGAGCCGCGGGAACCTGCCAACCGGCGGCTCTCACGAGGTCCGACACGCGGGTTTGGAGGTCGCCGGACCACCGGTGCAAGGCGAACAGGACCGCGAGGCAAATCAATGCGCCGAGGCCGGCGACCCAACCGCCGGTCTGCATCGCCAGCCGTGCCGCGCGGGGCGCATCATCGCCTTGCCGGCCCACATAAACAAGAGCGAAGCCGAACAGGCCGACCACCATCAAGATGTCGTATACGCGTTCGATGAGCCAGGCGGCCAGCTGGGAGGCAAAGGGGACGCGTTCGGACTGCGAGATGAGGTAAGGGCGGACCAACTCGCCGGGGCGGCCCAGCAGGACCACGGCGGTGAATCCGATCGCCGTTGCCTTGAACAGGTTCCAGGAACTGGGCGTGCAGCCAAGCGGCTCGATCATCACAGCCCAACGCAGCGCGCGGCCGTAATACGCCAGGATCATGAGTGCGCCGGTCACGAAGATCCATTGCCAGTTGACATGACGGATGGACGCCCAAAACTCGGCCGACTGGAATCCTTCCCGGCGGGCTTCCCAGGCAAACCAGGCGATCGCCGCCAAGGCAGCGGCGGCCGCGAGCAAGACGCCCACATGGAAAAATCGTCTATGGCTCAAGATTCTCATCTACACGCCCCCGGCACCCCTCGATTGGACTAAAATGAGAGGCCGCGGCGCTTGCTCTCTACATCGATCGAACTTTTAATGATAAAGCCTCGTTCCTCTAATCGGAAGGCGACTTTGGAAAGGCCCGCGGGGGCCAAGCCGCCGGAAGACGGCGCGAGAGGAATGAGGTCATGGAACGCCCTACGGCATTGGGCAACCCGGTACTGTTCGCCAGCGGCGCTGCGGCGCTGTATCCGACTGGTACGTCAGGTGTCCTGGCCGTGGCTGGGATCAACGCCAACCGGATTCCGATGAACGATTTCGACCTTGACACACAATTGGTGGAAAGGTGCACTTCCGGCGAGGAGGCCGCGTGGGAAGACCTTGTCCGGATCCATACGCGGCGGGTGTACTCGATCTGCCTGCGGTTCACCGGCCGGGAATCCGAGGCGCAGGACCTGACACAGGACGTGTTCCTCAGGGTGTTCCGGTCGCTGGGAAGTTTCCGCGCTGGAGAGGGTTCGTTTGTTGTGTGGCTGACACGGCTCACACGAAACCTTTTGATTGACCACTATCGGCGCACGAAGCTTGAAAGGGCGACCGATTCAATCGAAGATCAACTGCCGGTTCTGGAGGCCGCCAGCGGGACGGCGTCCCGTCCCGACGGCTTGCTGGCTGGACGCGAGGCGAGCGAACTGATCCAGGCGGGCCTGGCGCGGCTTTCGCCGGATCTTCGCGAAACGGTGATTCTGCGTGACCTGGAGGAGATGGAATACCGGGAGAGCGCCAGCGTTTTGCACATTCCTGGGGGGACGGTAAAGTCCAGGCTGAACCGGGGGCGGGCCGAACTGGCCCGTGTGCTGAAACGGCACAAGGTGGCGTTGTGAAGTGCGTCGACCTGGAAATCCTGCTTTGTGACTACGTAGACAGCGCACTTTCGCCGGCGGAGAAGGCCACGGTCGACCTCCACCTCGAGACGTGCG
>Ga0172370_10006357_pt1 | contig 14858 bp, 24 predicted proteins | sample LakKiv5m_FD_114538 | JGI IMG/M metagenome (GOLD analysis project Ga0172370, IMG submission 114538) | Freshwater microbial communities from Kabuno Bay, South-Kivu, Congo - kab_022012_11.5m | ecosystem: Environmental > Aquatic > Freshwater > Lake | place: Democratic Republic of the Congo...
AATTCGCATAGGTGAAAATCCTAAAATTCACTACATGTTCGATGAATTTGGCAAGCTTCAAGGTAGATGGTAGATGATTAGTATATTTTATGAGGACAATAACTTTAGAAGAAATACTAAATAAATATAAAGAAATTCTTGAAGGTAAAATAACCAGAGAACAAGCTGAGCTTTTTGCTGATGAATTAATAAAAGACGAAGATGATTATGTACTTTTATTTTTACCAAAAGAAGATAAAGAAATAATTTGGGATGAGTTGCTGTTTTTAGCAGGCATTGGATTACAAGACAGAGAACCTCAAAATGATATTAAATCTTATTTTCACAACGAAGAAGACATACAAGAGCAAATAAAAAAAATAGAAGATTATAAAAAAAACAATATATAATTATTTCACCACAAATTTTTTATCGTGCAACACGATTTTGTTTGGACTAGCATTTTCAATGCTGTTTTAAAAATTTGACTTTTTTTTGTAATTTGCTAGTATGAAGCAAGCTCGTTAAGAGCTTTTTTATTAGCCAAAATTATGACTCGATCAATCAAAAAAGGAATAAATGTAGACGAAAGACTATTATCAAAAATAGTTGGCAAGAACCCGTTAAATACCCCTACTATCAAGACCTGGAAGAGGGCAAGTCAGATAGCGCCTGAAATGGTTGGATTCACTTTTGGTGTACATAATGGTAAAAATCACATTGAAGTTTTAATAACTGAAGACATGGTGGGACACAGATTAGGTGAATTTTCTCCTACTCGTAAGTTTATTAAACATGGAGGAAAAATGCAGAAAGAACTTGAGCAAAAGAAAAAAGAAGCTGAAATTGCTCAGGCAAAGTCTGCTACCGCGGCTGCGGCTGATGCTAAGAAGAAATAAAAATTAGAAATGAATCCCATTAGAAGTCGCGATCGCAATAATATAAAAAATATGATTATGAAATTAGATAAAAGTAAAATTAAAAGTTTAACCAAAGAGACAAGCGAAAAGATCGCGATCTACTTCTAAACGGGATGAAAGCATTTTTAAAAAATTATAGACAGTCTCCCAGAAAAGTTCGCTTGGTGGCGGATCTAGTAAAAGGCAAGAAGGTTGTGGAAGCGATTGTTGAGCTTGATTTTTTGGCTAAACGAGCAGGTTTCCCAATCAAGAAACTTTTACTGTCAGCCATAGCCAACGCTAAAAACTTGGGGATCGAGAAAGAAAATTTAATAATCAAAGAACTTCGAGTAGACAAGGGGATAGTAATGAAGCGCATGATGCCGGCAGCTATGGGTACAGGGCATCGAATCAACAAAAGGACAAGTCACATCACAATTCTTTTAGCTGAAAAAGTTGTTCCAGTTAAAACCACCAAGAAAGCTAAAATCCTTGTCGAAAATAAAAAAGAAGACAAAAAGGAAGAAAAGAAAGTTAAAAAAGTTTCAAAAGTAAAAAAACAAAAATAACATGTCAAAAATAGTCCACCCATATGCTCATAGATTGATAATTCTCCGAGACTGGAAGTCTCGCTGGTTTGCTGATCCTAAAAAATATTGCGCTTATTTAAAAGGGGATGTTTTAATGCGTGAATATTTAGAAAAAAAATTACGAGGAATGTATGTTTCTTCAGTGGAAATAGAAAGAGATGAAAAAATGACTCGTTTCATTATTAAGACTTCCAGACCTGGGCTTATTATTGGACGAAATGGAGAAGGGGCTACTAAATTGAAAGAAGATATCCTGAAAAAAATGGAGAAATTGGGTCTCAAGAAGTCAGATGATTTTAAATTAGAGATTGTAGAAATAACCAATCCAGAAGCAGATGCTGCTATCGTAGCCTTTATGATTGCGGAAGGATTGGAAAAGAGAATGCCATATCGTCGAGTAATCAAACAGGTGATTGAAAAAGTAATGGCAGCTCGTGGGGTAGAGGGGGCAAGAGTTTTGCTTTCTGGACGACTAGGTGGAGCGGAAATTGCTCGATCAGAAGAATTAAAACGTGGTTCTATTCCACTTCAGACTTTTCGAGCGGATATCGATTTCAAGCGTGAAAGAGCGGTACTCCCTTATGGCACTATCGGGGTAAAAGTTTGGATTTATCGTGGGAAGATTTTTGCCGACAAAAAGAAAAAAGAAGTGAATAATCAATAAAATTTATGTTAATTCCAAAAAAAGTAAAATTTCGAAAATGGCAAAGGGGAAGAATCAACCCAAAAGCAAGAACTCCTGAAACAAGAGGTATTAAGCTCGCGTTCGGATCTTTTGGCTTGAAAGCTCAAACTCAAGCTCGAGTAAAATCAAATCAAATTGAAGCAGCTCGAAAAGTGATTTCAAGAACCTTAACCAAGGCCGGCAAATATTGGATTCGAATTTTCCCAGACCGACCATATACTGCAAAAGCAGCTGAAGTAGGCATGGGAAAGGGTAAAGGAGATCCAAAAGGATATTGTTTTGAAGTTTTTCCAGGACGAATTATTTTTGAAGTGGATGGGGTGGATGAGGCGACTGCCAAAGAAGCACTTCGAAAAGCAGGCACCAAGCTTCCAATGAAGACTAAGATTGTATCGAGAGTACACAAGCAATAATATAAAATATGGCAAAAGAAAAAGACAACTTAAAAGGAATGGATTTGAATGAGTTAAAAAATAAACTTGTTTCTTTGCAAGAAGGTTTAAGAGTTTTGCATTTCAAAATTGAAGGTTCCAAATCAAAGAATGTTAAAGAGATTTCAAGTTTCAAAAAAAAGATTGCCAAAGTTTTGACTGAGATAAGTCTTAAAAAGAATAAATAATTTATGAAAACGAAAGAAAAAAAAGAAAATAATAAAGGAAATATTTTAAAAGGAACAGTCGTATCAGACAAAATGGATAAAACCGTGGTGGTTTCTGTTTCTCGCTTTGTAAAGCATCCGAAGTATGGGAAATACTATAAAGTTAGTAAAAAATATAAAGCGCACGATGAAGAAAATAAATACAAGGTAGGAGACGAGGTGACCATTGTTGAGACTAGGCCAATTTCAAAAGATAAGAAGTTTAAAGTTATAAGTTAAAAACAAAACCATGATTCAACCAGAAACTTTAGTAAAAATAACAGATAATGCCGGAGGCACTTTAGGAAAAGTGTTTAAGGTTTTGGGCTCTTCCAAAAAACGATATGCCACCCTTGGTGAATTGGTCATTATTTCCGTGAAAGTGGCTCAACCTAGAAAAGGAGTTAAAAAGAAAGACGTTCATCAGGCAGTAGTAGTACGTACTCGTAATGCCTATCGCCGAAAAGACGGTTCTTATATTCGTTTTGATGATAATGCCGTAGTTATTTTAGAAAAAGGGAAAAAAGATCCAAAGGCGGGTCGTATTTTCGGACCGATTCCGAGAGAATTGGCTGAGAAAGGATTTCAAAAAATTGTTTCCTTGGCGCCAGAAGTTATTTAATCAATATTCGAATTTAAATATATGAAATTAAAAAAAGGGGACAATGTAATAATCATCGCAGGTAAAGAAAAAGGCAAGAAAGGCAAAATCGTACGTTCTTTGCCTAAGTCCAACAAAGTAGTGGTGGAAGGTTTGAATCTAGTAAGCAAGAATCAGAGAGCCAGAAGATCAAATGAGAAAGGCCAGATTTTGAAAATTGCAATGCCGATTCATGTTTCAAATGTAATGATCCTTGATCCTAAAACAGAAAAAGGGTCTCGAGTTGGGAAAAAGATGGTCGGGGATAGAATGGTTCGAGTTTCTAAAAAAAGTAATCAAGAAATTTAGTTATGAAACACTTAACAGTAAAAGAAAAAGAAGCAGAAGCGTTTGAAAAAATGAAAAATACTTTTCATTATAAAAACGCAATGGCAACTCCAAGACTGCAGAAAATTGTGGTCAATGTCGGTACCGGTACGGCCATTAAAAAAGATAAAAATAAGAATGAAGCTATTTCGGACCGTTTAGCAAAAATTACTGGGCAAAAAGTAGCTTTACGAGGAGCCAAGAAATCAATCTCTTCTTTTAAAGTTCGCCAAGGAGACCCGATTGGGGCAGTGGTTACTCTACGAGGAAAGAGAATGTATGCTTTTTTGGAAAAATTAATTAACGTAGCTCTACCTCGCACGAAGGACTTTCGAGGAATTTCTAGAAAGGTTGTAGACAATATCGGCAATCTAACATTGGGCATAAAAGAACATACAATTTTCCCAGAAACTGCTGATGAAGACATTAAAGATGTTTTTGGGCTCTCGATCACCCTTGTCTCTTCTGCTAAAACTCAGAAAGAAGGCTTTGCTTTCTTTGAACTCTTAGGTATCCCATTTAAAGGAGAAGAAGAAAAGAAAAAATAATCTAAAAAAATCCCCTGCAAAACAGTAGGGGATTTTTTGACGATGTTTATAAAAAGGGTGTACTAACAGGTCATTTAGTAATATAATTGTAATATGATTAAATTTATTCACAAAAAACATATTAAAAATGATACAGAAACTGGAAAGATTATAATTTACTATAGTCTTTCAGATATCCTCCTAGGAGTCCTTCTTTTTGGTTTGGTAGTTTTTTTCATCCAGGACTATTTGTCTCACACTCTAGGGGAAGAAAGAAATAAGTGTATTTCTGATTTTAATTTAGAACAAATCAATTATGGAACCAACAAATAAAAATGGAGAAATAAATGAAGCACTCGAAGAGTTTGAATTAGAACAAAAAAAAGGGTTTACCCCGAAACCTAGTCTCACTAATTCTTCCGAAATTACTCAGAAAGCTGAGGAGGCATTTAGAGAATTTCAAATGAAACAAAATAAACAGCAAATACCGGAACAAAAAGATTCCGAAATAGGCAAAGCACTTCGAGAATATGAACTCAAAACAGCTAAAGATGAATTACAAACACCCCAGGCTGAGCGGGGAGATGATGAGGGGTCTAAAATGGCGAAGTGGGTCATAAAATATTCGGGCGGGTTGATTAAGGATAAATATCAGGCGAATTATGTCCTTTTGGGGATGGTGGTTTTATTTTTCTTGCTCGCTGGGTACTTCTTTTATGTAGGGCTTAGTAGCCAATAAGAATGTTTTTACTGAGTTGTCATGATTTCAACAGATAAAAGCAAAAAACAAGGGGGCTTTACTCTTATAGAACTTTTGGTAGTGATTTCCATTGTCAGTTTATTGTCTTCAATAGTTTTGGCGTCTGTGAGCAATGCCAGATTGAAAGCCAAAGACGCGGCAATAAAAATGGGAGTAGCCCAATTCGTGACCTTATTAAATTTAGAATACGACGACAACCAGAGCTATACTAATCTTCAAGGTACTTGGGTTCAGTCTGGATTACGTACTTGTGATTCAGCGTTTACGGTTGGCAATCATCAAGCTCAAGCCCGAGCAATTTGTAATAATATATATAATAACTCAAAAAAATACATAGCAGGATCTCCGGTAGGTTCTGATTATCGAATAAATTTCGAAGCTTTCAGTGGCACACTTCCTAACATTATTGTCGATAACATTAATAGATATACCGTTATGGTTTATCTAAATAATGGCAACTGGTATTGTTCTGGTAGTAGTGGCAGAAAAGGAGAGTATCCTACTTATTGGGTTGATGGTACTCATCCGAATGGTTATCCTGGGTGTGCTCTTGATCCATAAAATAAAATCTTGACTAATTTTCAATAATTTGCTAATCTTGCTAGTAAGGGAAGTAGGTTTTGATTAATCCGTTTTTCTCCTTGTTTCCTTAGAGTTAATGAGGAAATAAGAAAAGAAACGAGATATTATTAAAACCAAAAGCCCGTTATTATTTATGGCAAAAACATCAGTCAAAGCACGAGCTTTAAAAAAACCAAAATTTGCTACTCGAGCCAAAAATCGATGTTTTCGATGTGGCCGAGGCAATAGCTTTATGCGAGATTTTGGTATATGTCGAATTTGCTTCAGAGAACTAGCTAATGAAGGAATGCTTCCAGGTGTTCGAAAATCTTCTTGGTAATATAAATATATGGATTCAATTTCAAACATGATCATAATGATGAAAAATGCCAGTCTGGCAAACAAAGAGACTGTTTCTTTTCCGTATTCTAAAATGAAGAATGCCATCTTGGCTTGTCTCAAGAAAGAGGGATACATCAGCGATTTTTCCAAAAAAACAAAAAAAGGAGAACCAACTCTTGAAGCTGTTTTAGTTTATTTAGATGAGAAGCCAAAAATTTCTGAAGTAGAAAGAATTTCCAAGCAATCCCGTCGAGTTTATTTTGGAATGAAAGATATTCATTCAGTTCGAAATGGTTCTGGAATTTTAGTGCTTTCTACCCCAAAAGGTATTTTATCGGGGAAAGAAGCAAGACGTGAGCAAGTGGGAGGGGAAGCTTTATTTAAAATGTGGTAATTAGTTAATTTTATGTCAAGAATCGGAAAACAAGAAATTGTAATACCAAAAGGAGTAGAAGTCACAAAGAATGGCGAAGTTTTGACTGTGAAAGGCTCCAAAGGAACTCTGACAAAAAAATTCCGAGATGACATTACCATAACTATTGCCAATAGTTTGATCACTTTGAATATTAAAAGAAATGACAAGTTTTCGAAATCACTTTGGGGTACTTATGCTTCCCATATAAAAAACATGATTCAGGGAGTTGAGACGCCTTATCAAAAGAAGTTGATTTTGGAAGGGGTTGGTTTTAAATCAGAAGTCAAAGGGAAAGAGTTTATCTTTGCTTTAGGATTTTCTCATCCAGTAGTGGTAAAAATTCCAGAAGGAATTACTGCCACCGCCGAAAAAAATAACATTACCATTTCAGGGATTGATAAAGAATTAGTAGGTAGTTTTGCTTCTGCTGTTCGTGCCTTGAAAAAACCAGAACCATACAAAGGAAAAGGGATGCGTTATGAAGGTGAAGTAATCAGACGTAAACAAGGAAAGAAAACCGTCTAGACGGTAAAGTTAAAACAATAAAAAAATGATTAAAAAAACAGCCAAAAGAATAAGATTAAAGTCAAAAATTAGAGCCAAGATATCAGGTGATATTTCTCGACCAAGGCTTTCAGTTTTTCGTTCCAATAAATTTATCTATGCTCAAGTTATTGATGACACTAGTGGCAAGACCCTGCTTCAAGCTTCAGATCTGAAAATAAGCAAAGGTACCAAGAGCGAAAGAGCAAAAGAAGTCGGCAAAATGATTGCCAGTGCCTGCCTTGCCGCCAAAATCAGTCAGGTTGTTTTTGACCGAAATGGTTTTAAATATACTGGTCGCATTAAAACAGTAGCGGATGAAGCAAGGGCAAATGGTTTGAAATTTTAATTAAAATATTATGGAAAAAGGAACAGAAAGAAAAAATAATAATAGGAGAGCTGGATCATTTGCCAGACCGAAACCTGAATTTGATCAGAAAATTTTAAGTATCCGACGAGTCACTCGAGTAGTGGCAGGAGGTCGCCGATTTTCCTTTTCAGTAGCACTAGTAGCGGGAGATAGGAAGGGCTCTATAGGACTTGGCCTTGGTAAAGCAGGGGATACATCTTTAGCAATCAACAAAGCATTGCGAAGTGCTAAAAAGAATATGGTGAAATTAAAACTTACCAAAACAATGTCTCTTCCGTATGAAATTTCGGCAAAATTCTCAAGTTCTCAAGTGTCTTTGCTCCCTAACAAAGGACGAGGGTTAGTGGCTGGTTCGGTAGTCCGGGATATAGTAAAACTAGCAGGGGTGAAAGATGTCACTGGTAAAATACATGGTGGAACAAAAAATAAACTAAACAATGCTAAAGCAGTGATGTTGGCTTTCAAGGGGATCGCAGTAAAATACGGAACTCCGGCTGTTGAGACACAAGTAGTGGCTGGAAAAGAAGAAGTAATTGATCAAAAATAATTAAATTTTATGCAAATCCATAATCTAAAAAGAGTTCATAAAAATAAAAAAGATAGAATTGTTGGCCGAGGAGGCAAACACGCCAAGACCTCTGGCCGAGGAGGTAAGGGGCAGACTGCCCGGGCTGGAAATAAACGACGTCCAGAACTTCGAGATATCATAAAAAAATTACCTAAAAATCGAGGATATCAGTTTAAATCTTTTCGAAAGCCAGTAGTACTTTCAAAAGAAAAAGTACTCTTAAAAGGTGAAAAACAAGAAACATTTTCTGAAATCAGAAAAAGACTAGGAATCAAAGGGAAAAAAATAGTAATTAGATAAAAATTAATGGAAAATTTTTTAGGAAAAATTAAATTGGTTTGGACAGACACTTCCTTGAGAAAAAAAATATTGTTTGTTCTCGGGGCACTTGCTGTTTTCCGTTTACTTTCAGCTATTCCTATCCCAGGAATAGATACTTTAGCCTTGAATCGATTCTTGACCAATAACCAATTTTTTGGAATTCTAAATATCTTTTCGGGAGGAGGCCTTTCTAATCTTTCGATTATTATGCTAGGAGTAGGCCCATACATTACAGGATCGATTATTATGCAGCTTTTGACAATCATGGTGCCAGCCCTTAAAAAAATGTATCACGAAGAAGGAGAGGCAGGCCGAAAAAAGTTTACTCAATATTCTCGCATGCTTACTATTCCTCTTGCCGCCATCCAAGGTTTTTCCCTCTTGGCTATCTTAGAAAGTCAGAAGATTCTTGTTAACCTAACAGTTTTCAATCGTATTACCAATTTGATTATTGTGATTGCCGGAGCGATGCTTATCATGTGGATTGGTGAATTAATGTCCGAATTTGGTATTGGAAATGGTGTTTCACTTATAATTTTTGCCGGTATCGTTTCTCGTCTTCCAGCAGAAGTTAACCAACTCTTATTTACTTTTGATGTTTCTCAGGTGCCATTATTCTTGGTGTTCTTGGTACTTGGAATATTGGTTATTGCGGGGGTGGTAGTGGTCACTGAAGCAGAACGACCAATTCCAGTGACTTATGCTAAACGTGTCCGAGGGATGAAGATGTACGGAGGAGGATCTACTTATCTACCGCTTCGAGTGAATCAAGCTGGAGTGATTCCAATAATTTTTGCTCTTTCGATTTTACTCTTCCCTCAAATGATTGGAAATTTCTTAGCTAATGCTACGAATCCTATTTTAGCTTCAATTTCGCACGCTTTAGTTTCTTTTTCTCAGACTAGTATTCTTTACATGGTGTTGTATTTTATTTTGGTATTTCTATTCACTTATTTTTATACTGCGGTTACTTTTGACCCAGAGGCGCTTTCCACTAATCTTCAAAAAAACGGGGCTTTTATTCCAGGTATCAGACCAGGGGCCTCTACTTCCGTCTATATCTCAAAAGTACTCAATCGTATAACTTTACTCGGAGCTGTGTTCTTGGGTTTTATTGCAATTTTGCCACTAATCATCCGTTCAGTAACAGGAATTACTGCTATTGCTCTCGGAGGAACTGCACTCCTCATCGTTGTTTCAGTGGTTCTTGATCTAATCAAAAAAATCGACGCTCAAATCTCAATGCGAGAATACTAAAATAAAAAATTCCTAAAAAAACTTTTTTCGGTACGGATTTTTTGAAGCTTAAAAAATCTCGTCGAGCCTGAGCTCTCAGAACCGAAGGCCTGAAATTGCCTTGCCGTCGCTCGGCAAACCCCTTCAAAAGTTTATTTTAGGAATTTTTTATACTTTTCTATTTCCTTCAAAATATCTTTTGTAACTTTTGCAATCGGCTGATTGCCATTTATTTTTCTCATTTTTCCCAAAGACTCATAGTATTTTACAGTTTTACCAACTTGATCTTTGTGCCACTTTATCCTGACGGCAATAAGTTTTTTTGTATCATATAATTTATAAATTGCCTTCATATTTCCTTTACTTCTGGCGATAGAGCGACAATATACTTCTTTGTCAGGCAGACTTATGTAAAAAGCCAAGAAATCTTCTTTGCGTTCTGTGAGCATTTTTTTTAACAGTTGTGCTTCGGGCTTTAGTCTTCCCCCTAAAAAGAGTAGATCTTTGTTTTTGGGCTTTTTGCTTATCTCTTTGATTAGAAACTTCTGCATTAATACGGTAGCCAGAGGCTTACCTTTGGCTGAAGTTTTTCTTGCTAAATCGCCATCTTTACTCTTTTCTTTTTGGAGTTTACGAGCGTATACGCCGGTTTCCACAAATTTTAGAGCGTATTTCTTTTTGAGAATATTCGCCTGAGTTTCTTTTCCAGAGGCAATCATACCTAAAAGTATAATGTTAAATCCAAGTTTTTTCATCCCATTAGAAATTTTAATTAATAATCTTTTATTTTTACTCCCGTTTTCGCTGAATTTCTAACGGGACAGGTATATTCAATATAGCACACAAAGGGTTGTTTTTTAAGCACAAATTTTGTATTCTTAGAACATATGCAAGCACAAACTTTTGTATTTTTTGGTCAAGCTGGATCCGGTAAAGGAACCCAGATTAAACTCTTAGCGGATTTTTTAAGAAAGAAGGATGGTAAAGAAGTTCTTTCAATCTCAACCGGCGAAGGGTTCAGAGAGCTTTCGAAGTCTGCTAACTTTACGTCAGAGAAGGTGAAAGAGAAAATGGAGCGAGGTGAATTGGTTCCTGACTTTTTAACTACTACTATTTTTACAAACATGCTTTCTAGTTCTCTTGTTCCGGACAAACATTTAGTAACAGACGGTTATCCACGAACAGTGGCTCAGTCGGAAAGTCTAGAAGTGATGATGAAATTTTTTGAGAGGGAGAATGTAAAAGTTGTTAACATAGAACTTTCTGAAGATGAGGCAGTAAAAAGAAACATGCTCCGCGGTAGAGCCGATGATACTGAAGAAAGTCTGAAAAGAAGATTTAACGAACACAAGAACAACGTAATTCCGTCCATGAATTATTTCAAAGAAAAGGATGGCTACGAAATTCTGACAATTAACGGCGAGCAGTCGATCGAAGACGTACACAAAGATATTGTTAAAGCTCTAAATTTTTAAAATGGAAAAAGAAACAATTATAATTTCACTTGGTGGATCGCTTATTGTGCCTGACCAGATAGACACTGGGTTTTTGAAAGATTTTAAAAAATTAGTCTTATCAGAAGTAGAAAAAGGAAAAAAATTTATTATTATCACTGGCGGAGGTAAAACCTGTCGGAGATATAATCAAGCTGCTGAAGAAGTGAAACAAATGACTTCAGATGAGCTTGATTGGCTTGGAATAGCGGTGACTAGGTTGAATGCGGAGTTAGTACGGTTGACCTTGGGTGAAGATTATGTGGAGGATAAAATAATCTTAGACCCGACTACTCCAATTAATTCTGTAAAGCCGATCATGCTAGGTGGGGGATGGAAACCAGGCAATAGTAGTGATTTGGCTACTATCATGCTCGCTAAAAATATTGGAGTGAAAAAGGTGATAAACCTTTCTAATACTGATTATGTTTATGATTCTGACCCAAAGAAAAATCCAGAAGCTCAAAAACTAGAAAAAATTTCCTGGGTACAATATCGTACCTTAATTCCAGCTGAATGGACACCGGGCCTCAATAGTCCATTTGACCCAACTGCTTCAAAATTGGCGGAAGAAGAGGGGATGGAGGTAATTATTATGAATGGAAGACCAGTCAGTAATTTAGAAAATTATTTGAATGGTGAAAAATTTTTAGGAACAGTCATTTTTAAAGATGGGAATAATTATTAAAACACCAGCAGAAATAGAAATATTACGAGAAGGTGGAAAACGCCTTGCCTTTGTTTTGTGTAAGGTGGCGGAAAAGGTTACCCCTGGTATTTCTACCTGGGAGCTTGATAAATATGCCGAGAAATTAATTATTGAAATGGGTGATTATCCAGCTTTTCTAAATTATCGACCAGAAGGGGCAGAAAAACCTTACCCGGCTTCTATTTGTATCTCAGTAAACGAAGAGGTAGTTCATGGTATTCCGAGCCAGCAGAAGATTCTGAAAGACGGGGACATTGTTTCTCTCGACCTTGGTTTGAAGCATAAAGGATTATTTACTGATCATGCCGTGACTGTGCCGGTAGGGACGGTCAGCCCAGCTTCATTAAAATTAATAGAGACTACCAAGAAAGCACTAGAGGTTGGGATTGATGCTTGTGTAGTTGGGAATAGAATAGGGGATATTGGTTATGCCATTGAAAGTTTTGTACGACCTCATCGATATGGGATTGTAGAGGTGTTGGCAGGGCACGGTGTTGGCAGGGCAATTCACGAAGATCCTTTCATTCCAAATTTTGGGAAAAAAGGGATAGGGGCGAAATTGGTTCCTGGTATGGTAATCGCACTTGAACCAATGTTAAATAATGGTACCAAGAATGTGACACTGGATGATGATGGATACACCTTTCGAACTGGCGATCATAAAAAGAGTGCTCACTTTGAACATACTATTTTAATCACGGAGAATGGTCCGGAAGTTTTAACTAAATATGAACAATAAAAAATCCCCCGAGCGGGGGATTTTTTATTTTTAATTATTCCATTACTTTTGTTTTATCTACGGACCAACCTGCATCTTTGCTTGGAATATAACAAATCTCCATTTTGCCATTTTCTGCTTGTTTTGTTCCAAGACGGCCTTCATAGTTTTCTTTAGCAGCCTCACTTAATATTCTTTCTATATCTTTTGTTGAAAATTTATTGATTGAGGGATTATTAAACCAAGCTTTTATTTGCTCTCGTGTTTCATTGCAAAAGAAATTGCCTATATTAGAAGTACCCAAGAATGCAGTTTTTAAGGTTCGGAAAATGTTTTGTTTTAGGGTACTTTCCTTTCTAGCTTGTTCCCCTTTTTTATTAAACAAGGAAAGTATCTCTCCAACATCTTCTACCTTCTCTAATCTTTCCGCTACAGGTATGCCTTCAGCCGCAATTCTACCAACATCTCTCATGAGCTCTGTTTCGATTGTATCTTTTGTTACTACTGGTGGTTGTTCATTATTCATATATTTTAAAATAATTAATTTAACGATTAATAATACTATTATATACCTTATTTATCAGAGGTTATAATAATATCTTAAGTATAGCAGATTTCAGTTAAAATGTCAAGTTTTATAGAAAAGAAAAACACCCTGCAAAATAAAGTTATCTTGCAGGGCGGGGTAGCGTAAATTAATTCACGCACCAGGTTACTTCTTTTATGACGTTTCCCCTCGGAAGTTTGGGGTACCCTTTCAGGGTTGTTGTTTTCATTGGTTCGTACAGAACCAATTGTCTTTCGGCCTCGAGACAGGTCAATTTGTCAAACTTCTCGCTGGTTGTCCGCTTTAACTTTTTCATATCAGTGGTTTTTGGTTAGTTTAAAGGTCCAAAAATGAATAGACTCTTAAACTAACCAAAAAACAAAAATGAAAATTATTCGAAAGAACAAGGCTATTTACACCCTAGCATATGTTTGATTAAAAGTCAAATATGTGGTGGGGATAAAATATTGGTCTTTTGATAAGGGGGTAATCCCTTGAGGGATTATTAAAAACCAAGAGATTGGTATATAATTGAAACAATGGAAGGGTCATTTTTAAAAGGAATGCCAAAATTTAAAACTCCGGAAGAAGAGCTTTCTTATTTGCGTGCTCACGTAGAAAAAAGGGAACAAGAATTAAAAGATAAAGGACATTTTGAGCATGCCGAAAATGTTACTCGAGATACCCTTTTGGAGTATAAACAAGTTCCTATTAATGAGGTAATTCATAAAGACAATCTTTTAAGTAAAAAACAAACAGAAGGAATAGTTTTAAAATTAAAACCCGAGAGGCATGATGCAGTTATGGAAGAATTACTGGGAATTGTTATTACTAAGGGAATCAAGAATGCCTTAGAGGTGGTGGAATCAATGAATAATCCACACGTAGCCGACGATTTTCAGAGACTTTTGGTGCAATATCTTCGGACTGGGCAAGGGCTCGCGGGGCTCAAAGAGGGGACTCCGCTTTACAAGTCGCTTAATATGACTTTGTTTGAGATAACCCTTCCTCCGCCAATCGATGAAGCAGATAAACAAAAAAATTTCAAGGAATTTGGAAGTGCGATGGAACAATTTTATGCGGGAATGAATTCTATTTCGGAAGGTAACAATAATGAAAAAGAAAATTATTTTACCTTGGAAGTTGCGCTTTCGAGCGTAAGTGATCAGGTGGTTATTTATGCAGCGATTCCCAATAAACACCTTTCTCTTTTTGAGAAACAAGTTTTGGCTTTTTATCATGATGCCAAGATAAAAGACGTGCCGGACGATTACAACATTTTTAACGAGCAGGGGGGTTCAGTGGGTGCTTATGCCGCTTTTTCCGAAAGAGGAGTTTTGCCGATTAAGACTTATGAAAACATTGAACATGATCCGATGAATATGATTCTGAATGTTTTTTCAAAATTGAAAACAGAAGGAGAAGGGGCGGCGATTCAACTAGTGATTGCTCCGGCTGGAAATAAATTTATCAAAGAGTTTCATATGATTTTGGAGGATGTAAAAGATGGGATGTCTGTGAAATATGCTTCAGATAATTTTTACAAATTCAACAAAGCTTTTTTGAAAGTTGGAAAAGAATTGATTTTTGGAGCTTCTAAAAATAAAGAAGAGAAAAAGGAGAAATATATCAAAGGCCGAAGCGCGGTAGATGAAGGGGCCACCGAAAAGATTGGTAATAAAATAAAAAGTACTGTCATGAAAGCAAATATCCGGATAGTAGCTTCAGCCGACACTAAAGAAAGAGCCGATGCTGTCTTGAAAGAAATGGAGTCTTCTTTTCATCAATTTACCGAAACTGCCAGTAACAGTATTGTATTTGAAGAAGCAAAAGGAAGTGATTTGAAAAAACTTTTCCATGATTTTTCATATAGGACATTTTCTCCGGACAAAGTTTTGCCAATGAATTTAAAAGAATTATCCTCGGTGTTTCATTTCCCAGTTGGCATATCAGGACAAGCACAATTGAAAGAAGCCAAAGCAGGAATAGCG
>Ga0172370_10006359_pt1 | contig 14854 bp, 14 predicted proteins | sample LakKiv5m_FD_114538 | JGI IMG/M metagenome (GOLD analysis project Ga0172370, IMG submission 114538) | Freshwater microbial communities from Kabuno Bay, South-Kivu, Congo - kab_022012_11.5m | ecosystem: Environmental > Aquatic > Freshwater > Lake | place: Democratic Republic of the Congo...
ACGCCAAAAACGATGAATCCGAAAAGGAGAAGTCCCGTCCGTTCCCGACGGGAAAAAGAAAAGCTCCGGCACATGCCGGAGCTTCGAAAAATCGGGGCGGTTAGCGCTTGGCCCACTGAAGGGGTAACTTATCCCCTCAAACTGTCTGAGGCGCTAGTTCACGATATGAAAACTAAGAAGATTTTTAATTTACATTGTTATTATACATCGATCGGCTATTTTGTCAACACTTGCCAACCCCCAACTGTGGACATCTTTTTAATCTTTTATAATGAATTATTTCTCAAGCTCAGCCTCCAAATCGAGCCGAGAAAGAACTGCCGAACTACCAACTGAAGTCAATTTGAGATAAAATACGTCCGTCTTTGCATCGGGAATTATGGTTAAAGGAGCAAGCTTCTGCCCATCCTCCCCCGGGTCATCGGAAAATACCTCTTCCCAATCTTCTCCAGTGGATGAAAAATCAACCGCCAAGCTCTGATCATAATTTCCGCTTCTCAATACTATCTTTTTTGCAGGATAAACCGTTTCAAATTTATAGATTGCAAATTGATCTTGGGATAACCTATAATTTCCAAATTTATCCGACTGTTCAAAATCACTGCTAGACATATCATAAATCTTCCTGCCTGGAAATCCAGAAAGGGCTGAGAAATCGTCATCATTGAATTGATAACGATAAATCAATCTATCTCCATAATCTGAAATGGTAGCACCACTCAGAATATTACCACCCTTAAACTGGGCATGTTTAGGATATAATGTCTTAAACCATAAAGGCTTATTATATTCCCATCTTCCTTGCTCTTTGCTGAAAAGCCCACTATTTACTAGTGATCCTGCATTTCCACTGTAAAAAACCTTTATGTAATTCCTCTTATCCACTTTAACATCAGCACTGTCTATGCCTATCCAATACTTCTTAGATTTGTCCAATTTGACTGTTATTGGGATATTCAATTCATATGGAACATTAAAACTTTCCTTCATTTCGGCTATTGCCAACGTGAATCTCCCAGCTCTTTTCTTGGCCTTATCGTCATCGATCTGTTGCTGGGTATAATCAACAGGATATTGGTCTATTGTCTGATTATTGGGAATTCTGCCTTTCTTTATGTCGGTTTCATTTTGGTCAAATTCATCTTTCATGAGCTGCTGTCTTTCTTTTATCTGATCCAATAAAGAAGCAGGATAATCTGTATAAATCTTCCTCGTGGCAATGACTTTATCCGAAATGATTCCCAGTTTTTCATCATACTCACGAATCTGGAAATGATAATCACCTGTTCCACCTGTTCCACTTTTTTGTATTTTCAGAGTTACACTAGAAATCAGATCCCGTGATGGCTGATATATCTGACCTAATTTTCTGTTCGGAGAAGCAAAAAAATTTCCCGAATCTCCACCCTCTCCCGACAAGGACTGTTCGATATTAAATCTCGATGTATTTCCGAAAATGGTAGGCTCAAGCTCTTTTAATTGCTGAACTGATTCCACATTGAGTCTTTCCACCATCACATCATCAATCCAAACATTGGCGTTTTTACTGTCAGTCGAAGTCAGCACCAAATCAGAAAAATAATTAGCGGATTGAAAATTGAATTCAAAATAGCTAACGCCAGAATTATTATCAAAAGAAAAATCTCCTAGCATTTGTGACTCACCTTTTCCACTCAAACTTACCTGCATTGTTTTATTCTCAACTGCATCGGTTCTGGCCCAAAAACTCAGCCGATAATAGCCATCTTTTGCAATATTATTGATGTAATCCCCGATCCTGACTGAAGCGTTGGAACTTGGTAAGAAAACTATTTTCAAACTTTGCTTGCCAGTTATTGCCTCCAAGGCATCAAGGCCAGCCTTGGCATTCAATGCTGATAAACTTTCTCCCAAAAGCTCGAAACCAGAATCAACAACGCCTGTTTCGCGGGACATAATAATCTCTTTGTTATCATTGCTAGTTTTCGAGGCTTCATTTTTTTGGCTTTTTCTTGGAAAGAAAAAGATTGCGATCAATGCGCAAGCAATCAGAAGAAAAAACAGAATCTTTGCAGGTTTTATGGAAATCTTAATAGTCTCGGTTTTCATCAGAATATCTAAAAAAAATTAACTTACTGCAAAATCCATCTTTCAGCATCGGCATCAAATTCATATACCATCATGTCATTAGCATTCACATATAAATCGCTTCCGATTTTCACAACATTCTTGTCAGGATCATTTTCATCCTCCTGGATATACGCCAGTGTTTCAATAGCTGGCACACTGGCGTCCATCCTTGATGCCCTAATGAGCCACAGCTTAGCGTCATATGGCGCTTCTTCCATGAATGAGCCGGCTGATTCATATTCAACATAAACATCGGTATCATTTGCAAAATAAAATGTCTCAACCTGCCAATCATCGCCTTGACTCTTCTCTATTGCCAATCTATTAATATTTTCGCTAATATAAGCCATCAGATTCTGTCGCTGAGCTTGAACCTCCTTATTTGCCTCTTTTCCGACACATTTAATCCTTTTCACATAAATATTGGATTTGTCACGCTCTCCAATATTAATTCCTTCAATACGAACATCTCGGTCAGTGAAAAAAAACAATGAATAATCACTATTGGTTACAAAAGAAATAGTGCCATCCTGATTCGAATATTCATCATCAACCGTGTTTTTTAATCTAGTATTTTCCCTATATTCTGGAAAATTACCACTTTTGCTATAATCTGGAAATTCCGTCCATTCACCATTTTCACATTGTGAAGGTATCGCATCCTCAAAATCAGAAACTTTGACTTCCTGCGCAAAATCAGCATCCTGCTTCTTTTGATATATTGTATACAAAAAATAACCAACAGTGACTATAATTATCACTATTACATAAGTGTATATTTTCTTCTTCTTAATTTCAATTTCCATTTCCATTTCCATTTCTTTGACATTTTAAAAAATATTCCTCTATTCATTGTACACCTTTTAAGGCTTTTGGTCAACAAATAAAGAGCACCTCGCGGTGCTCTTTATTGCTTTCATGATCAATTATTTCTTGATCAAATATAGATTCTTTTTTGTGTTTCCATCAACCTTTACAGTGTAAGAAGATGAGTCTTTTTTTGCAGACTTAGGACTGCGATAACCTGCAGCTTTAGCCTTGACTACATATTTCCTCTCACTTAGATTCTTAAAAGAGTATCTACCCTTTTTATCTGTTTTGTCAGAATCCACTTTTTTCCCACTTGTCTTATAAAGAGAAACTTTTGCCTTTGCTATAGATGTGGTTGTCTTGTTTTCTCTTACTTTCCCTGAGAGCTTATTGTCATCACCATAATTAGCCAATGCGGCTGAACCAGTGAAAGCAATAAGTGCCAAAGAAAGAATTGATATTTTCGCAAATTGTTTCATTGTTTTATTGTTTTAAACGAATAAAAACCAACTAGCTAGTTGTAAAATGTATCGACCTTACATTTCACATATATATTAACATACAATATTTCAAAAATCAACAAGGACGAGTTACACACTTTTTCTTAAGGTTTGCGCAATGCCCAAATCTCACTCACAACTGTTATTACCAATAAATAATAAGCATAAATGGCCATCGTCTCCGCAAGGTCGTCATTTTTCATGGCGAGCAACACTGGAGTGCAAATAAGGAAAAACAACGCCAGAGAGGCTGCAATGCGACTGGAGAGGTTCCAAATCAAAGAAATGCCAAAATACACCAAAATAAGCGTTCCAATAACGGTAAAATCAAAGCTCTGCCAAGCCAAAAATGAGCCGATGGCGACCAGAACAGAAAGGACTATTTTGAGTTTCTTCTGCCACTCCTGAAACATCTGGAAATTAGGAACTCTGATTTCAAAATTGATTTCTTTCATTACAATTTATAGATGATTAACTTATCATTTTCCAAAACCTTCTTCACTCCCTTTACATTATCAAGCCATTGATAATCCTGCCAGTCTTCGGCTTTTGCTAAAATAACCTTATCAATGCCAAGAATTTTCATATCAGACTCAAAACTAAACATGTCACCTTTGCCCAATACATATTTCTGAATTGTTTCTGTTTGGATATCAGTAAAATTGGAATAAACCCCGCCAAATTCTATATTATTCCCACTAATGATATTTTTACCAAAATATGCCTTGGCTGGGTTTAAAATATTTTTATTCGCAAAATCAAATTCCAAATATGAATGCCAAGGAAAAAACAATGTCTTGCCGTTAGTTACATTTTTATTCAAATATTGCCTTGCATCCCGCCATTCAATTGGAAATTCATGAGGCGTGAAATGCTCATGCATGCCCTTGATAATTGGAAAAGAAAAAATGATTGACAGAATTGCACAGAAAATCCCAATTTCATTTTTATAGTTTTTTATCTTTTTTATTTCCAGCAAATGTTTAATTCCCCATCCTCCAAAATAGGCATACACGAAAACCATGACAACCACCCATTTTTGAGGTTCGCGCAGACCAATATACAAAGGCACATGATCATAGAGAAAAAGTGCCAACGGCTTAATCAATGGTGATGCAATCCCAATGGCCAAAACAAAAGAAACAAAAAATAACAACACTAACGGTTTCACAAAAGGATCTTTTTTCCATTGTTTAATAGTTCCGAAAACAGCCAACGCAAAAATAAAAATGAATGCGATAGGCCAAAGCGGATTTTCCTGAATGGACACGAATCGGTCTTGATATTCCCCCCAATACCCTTGTAAAGACAATACGGTCACATAAACAGAGTGATCGCCGATGTCACTAGTTTCAAAAGCGCTTAAGTCTGCTTGCGTAAAATTCTTAACATTACTAGCCCAAGTTGAGTCATCTATCGTGAGTGAGGTTACAATCCAATTCAAATTCAAAGCAATAATAATAATCCACAGGATCGAAAGCGAGCGTAAGACAAATTTCCAATCTCGCTTACTGACATAATCAAAAAATAGGAATGCAACGGAAGCCAGTCCGATAAAAAAAATACTATGAGCAAAGAAAGATACTGCCAAAGCAGCCAAAACTGAAGCGATGACTAGTTTTTTGTTTTTTCGTTCTTCGAGATATTCCAAAAAATACACTAGGAACCAAAGAAACGCGATTGATCCTCCTCCGACAATCATTGTCTGTTCAACCAAGCGTGCATATATGAAAGGATTAAAAATTAAAAACAAACCAGCAAAATATTGGGCATAAATATTGTTGGTTTTTTTTGCCAGACGAAAACCAGCCATGCCTACCAAAAAAATTACACCAAACAGAAATACTCGCTGAAAAACATCTGGAGTAAAAATAATGGAAAAAAATTTGTATAAAACCGATCCTATTGGATCAGTCCAAAAATTTATATCAGAAAAGCGAATAAAAGGATATAGAGGCCAATCCAATAGCATAATATAACCACTGCGAAACGTTGTATACAATAAAATAGCAGACACGACAAATAAAATACCTCCCCTAAAAAAACTAAAAAATTCTTTAGTACCTTTTTTAAGCATCTTTTTTACATTTTTAATCCTTTTTACTTTCAATATAATATTCGCTAGGTCCGCCTGCTTGAATTAACTTCATTCTATTTGAACCAACCCATGAGCTATTCTTTTGATAAATTAATGACTGAGGTACAACAGATAAAGATTCAATCAAAAGAGGTTTATCGTAATAATTATTATTTTCTATTCGTAAAGAAAAATTTCCCTTCTCCACAAATGCATAATCGGCATAAAAATAGGAGAACATCTCTTTTGAATCACTATCTGCGTATTTAAACATTCTCTTAAATTTAATGTTTTTACCTGACAATATGCCAGTGATTGAGTTATTTGGAGTTGATGCTTTAATCAACAACCTGAAATTACCGCTGTCTTGGATCTTAAAAGGAAAATTTAATTGAAAATTATCATCAATTATACCAATGAATTGAGACGAGGTGAGATTTATCATATCCGGGATTGGTCTGCCAAAAAAATTTCGTAAATCCTTTATTGAAAGGGCTCCGAGTGAAAGTGGCGCACTTGTATAAACAGTACTTGGTACAAAAGCATCAGAGAAGGGCAAAAGGTCAGAAGCAGGATATATATGCGCCACAGTACCGTCTAGCAATGACAACAAATTATAGTACGCCCGCTCAGAATTATCAGTTAGAAGTATTTTTGATTTTTTATCTTTAAGAAATGCACTAGTTTGAAGAGGGAAGTAAAGCTCACTCTTACTTATTAGATTATTTTTTAAATATGAAGAGATATTACCAAATGAAACATCCAGCATAATACTAGTGTCATAATTTATATCATTTTTTGCTTTATATAAATCAAAATATTCGCCTGTAAAAACTTTAATATACAAAGTACTCTCATTTAATCTTTTATCTAAATCTTTGTCAATTTTAGGCAAATAAACCATTCCTTTCTCATTATGGATTACGTGAGGTCTAATTATATATTTTACATTGATTCCTGAATATAAAATTGTTTCCCAATTGTCATCACCATCCAAGATGGAATTGTAAACAAGGAATGCTCTAATTTTATTTTCCGCCTCAGAACTACCTCCATAATAAAAAACTGGAGTATTTAAATAATAAATTATAAATTTATCAATAAAATTATAATCCTTATTATCAATTTTTATCCGTCTTCCACTTTCTAATGTTGGAACAATAAAACCTGTTCCGGGATCATCATTGATGATATTTTTTATTGTTTTTAAATCCACAGGGACATTCATTGGACTTAAGAACCCACCATAATTACCGCTAAACAGAAATGTTCTGTAATCAACATTAGAAACGAATGTGAGACATACACTGATAAAAATAAGGGCTAACACAAGATGATAACCAACTTTATTCCTTAAAGATACAAAAGAAATCGTTGCTAAAATAGGCGCGATATAGAATAATATGAATTCAAACCTCTCGGGAGCTCTCAATATTTGAATAGTTGTACCTATAAGTTTTTTAAGTATATCTGTTCCCCAGGATGAAAAGTTTGATAAAAAAAACATAAACTCAGCAATTATATTGTGAAATGAAAAATTATCTGAATAACCAATTGACATCCCTATCGAAACAATAAGAATGAAATAAGAAAAAGTGATAAATTTTTTAGCTTTTTTAAAAATGCTATCTTTGATAAAAAATAATGGCAATAGCAAAATAAAGAAAAATATCATTTTTGTATAATGAGGAACATCGGCTATATAGTACCCATATAGAAACATGTCGACTGGTGCTGCTATGTCAAATGAAAAAATATTAACTAACGAGGTCGATGCGTAAAAAATGGACAAGAAATTAACTGGGATAGTATTAGCAATATCAGAACTAGTGTTACTAATTACATACAAAATAAACGCTGTGTAAGGTATTATACTTAGAAGCGTAATTACAATAAAATATTTTATTAGTCGGACCGCATCCTCTCGTAAAGAGCTACTTGTTAGCAATAAAAATGACACAGCTAAGGCGGAAACTATATAGTAAACAAGATGGTAATGGATAGCTGGATTAAGCAGTACTAAAAGTGAAATATAGCTAGTAGATCGTAAAGAAAACTTACTCCTAAAGAAAAATTCTCTAAGAGTCATGGAAATTGCTAAAGAGAGCAAGCTGAAACCGAATATTAATGTGTAAAAATGTGTTATCTTTGAATACAGCAATAATAAAAAAATAAAGAATGACGTTAAAAAAGAAACTGATGCGATAAAATTGAATTGCCCCTTAAATACTTCCCTAACAATCATATACACCGCAATAAAAAATATAAAGGCGGAAATGCTATTTAATAGAACAATGGCGAATGGCAATACGGGCGAATATCTAACCCAGGAAGTCCAGAATGAATAAGCTACTCGTATTTCATCTGTCATTGTAAGCGATGACTTACCACCCTTTATTTGATCGAGAAGTTGAGTGTCAAAATTAAAAAATGGAATTAACTCTTCGCGAACAATTAAGGATTCCCCGTTGATAAGAGATGGCAAATCCAGAACAATACCACGAAAAATATAGAGATGGACAATAAATATTAAAAAGAAAATCAAGCAAAAATAGATGAGTCTATTATTTTTAATAGTGGCTTTTATTTTTCTAATTTTTTCCATAATTCCTTTTCACATAAAAATTCCTTGCTGTACAAATCTTTCCCTAATTGAATTAAGAAATCCATAGTTTTCTCCCGATTAGACAAAAGGTCATCAAACTTTTTTAATAATAAATTGCAAGAGAGCCTTTCGATTTCTACTGAAAATGGATATGAATATTCTTTAATTATTCTAGAGCATTTGGTATCATATTCTATTGCAAGGAATGGTGTTGCTGTAGAAATAGACATCAGCAAAGAATGAAATCTCATGCCAACAAAAAAATCAATGTCTTTAAAAGCTTTAATCAATTTACTAATCGGAACATTATGAACTAGCTCATAATTTTTAGACTTTAAATACGGCAATAATTCACGTTGGATAAAAACTAGGTCATTATTATCACAGAGTGAGTGCTGAAAAGGAATAAAAACAACAATAAATCCCCTTTCAAGAACCACATTAATAAAGGCTCTCAACTCCTCTAAATATTTCTCCCTATCAACCCAATCTGGAATATGATAAAGAACATTAACACCAACTTTAATCGGCATACCTCCAATAGAATCCTTGGAGCGATTACTATGCCACTTTTTATTCATAAACAATCCGTCCTCACCTAGACATATCTTATTTATATTAATTTTAAGTTCATTTTTAGCATAATTAAATGAATCAACATCTCGAAAAATTGAAAAATCACAAGACATTAACACTATCTTTATTATTAATCTTCCTAGAAAAGTTGTAAGGGATCCAATACCAATATTCAAATTGTATACTTTTTTACCAAGGATTTTTGCCAATAAATTAAACAGCATCATTCGGATAATTACTGAATATTTTGATCGAGAAGTTGAAACATATAATTCTTTCAATATTGTTCCACCACCATAACACACAACATCAACTTTTTTTAAAATATTCAACCACTCCAAGAAGGATGTATCATAAGTTTCCTTCATGATAACAAACTTAGCGATTTCTTTGGGTACATTGTCTACAACAGCTACATTTGTATAAATTTTTTCAAACCCAAGTTCGCGAAATAAAAATACATAATTATGCATCAATAGGTCATCACCGATGTTTGTATGACCATAACTACCCAATATAAGCACTGCTTTTTCTTTTTTTTTACTCATAGTCTCTAATTTCTAATTATATAAACTAATCACTTTTTCCTATCAAATTCTTTCTTTAGCAAAATTGAACAAATAAAAAACAACCCTTGCTGGTAAAAACTGCATAATCCACGTGGCAAAATATGCAACTCGCCCCTTGTTAGTTATTTTATAACCATATCCTGAAACAGCTTTTTTTCGCAGTTTTAGAGTGCTCCTTATCATTCTTTTTTGATTCTTGAAGATACTATTGTCTCGATGAACTCGATATTTAACCAATTCTTTTTGTATATTATGTAATGCATATTTACTGCCGATTCTCATCCACATATCCAAATCCTCCGCATTACGATATTCATCATTATACAAGCCAACTTCATCAAAACATCTTTTTCTAATAATGACCGTATTTTGACCGAAGGGATTAAAAAAGAAAAAGGATTTCTTAATATCATCGTCATTCTCTGGAAACTTTTTATGTCCAGTTAATTCTGACTTTTCATTTATTATTTCAAAATTAGACCCACACACACCGCAGTCTAAATTATTTTTCATAAACTCTAGTTGAATTTCAAGTCTCTCAGGCATCGCAACATCATCGCTATCCAAAAAAGCAATTAGGTCAGTCTCTGAAAGTGAAATACCTCTATTCCTAGTATAAACAATGTGATAATTTTTATCATTCTTAAATGCTCTAATTCTCGTATCTTTTTCAGAGTATTTTTGAATTATTTCCCAAGAATTATCCACACTACCATCATCGATAATAATAAATTCAAAATCCCGAAAAGTTTGATTTAAGATACTTTCAATAGCCTCAGGCAAAAAAGCCCCTCTATTGTAATTTGGCATTACAACTGAAATTTTTGGATTATTCATTGAGGTTAATTTTTTGATCAATAATATAGAGTGGTCTGTTTTTTTGCTGATCATGAATCCTTCCTATATATTCGCCAATTAACCACATCAAAATAAATTGAACACCCATAAAAATATATACGACAATAACCAACCATTTATATAGCGGATAAGGTGTATTGTGGTCAAAAAAATCCCAAGCTACATACAAAAACATCAACATTCCCGTAATAATTACAAAGGATCCAACATAAGCTGCTATCTTCAAGGGAAACATAGAAAAACCAGTAAAACCATCGACAGCCAACTTGATCATTTTTTTCCAAGTATATCCCGTTTCACCATTAATCCTGTTTGGTCGATCAAAATCAACAAAAGTACTCCTAAATCCAATCCAAGCAACCATTCCACGCAAATAGCGATATTTTTCACGACATTTTTTTATTTCCACTAAAACTTTTTCATCAATCAAGCGATAATCCCCAACATTTCGCGGAATTTTCACATCTGAAACATTATCCAGCAACTTATAATAAACATTGGCTGTTATTTTTTTCAGAAAGCCGTCTGTGCGATTTTTTCGTCTGGCATACACAATTTCATTCCCGTTCTCCCATTCTCGGATCATTTCCAAGATGAGCTTGGGCGGATCTTGCATATCTGCATCCATAGAAATTATCGCTGTTCCCTTTGCTGAATCATAGCCGGCAGTCAGTGCGACTTGGTGCCCGAAATTTCGACTAAATGAAATTCCGTGGATATTTTCATTATTTTTTGCAAGATCATTGATAACTTCCCAGGTATTATCAACGCTCCCGTCATTGATAAAAATTATCTCAAAAGTATAATTTTCGAGTTCAGAAAATATTTTTTTTAGCTCGCCATGAAGCAAGGGAATGTTTTTCTCTTCATTGAAAGCCGGAATGACTATTGAAATGAGTTTCATGCTGTTTTTCGATTAATTTTTCCATCAAACAAATAAAAACTACCGACAATTATGGCGGCTATTTGAGAAATAATAAGTATTGTTAGTATAGCACCTATATTCGTTCCGTAAAGCTCTATCAAAATCACTAAAATAATTGCTATAAGCATAAAAGCATACGATATTTTTGTCTTATGGATGGAAAGTAAATATTGAAAAATAACATTAGAAAGTGAAAATAGGGTTACAGCTATTGCAAACCAGCCCAAAAATGGTGCTACAACGACATATTTACTACCAAAAAGCATACCCAGGATGAAAACTGGGTATGCAAAATACACAAATATCGCAACCAAAGAAGCAAACAATACAAGAGTCAGGGCTATTTTCAAAATACTATGAGATGATTCACCTTTATGACTATTTTCAGCTGACATTGAAAACAGCACGCTAGCTATTATCCCAGTGGCAAAAAATATAATTTTTGAAACAACAGTAAGCGCTCCATATTGCCCTGCCTCAATGGCACTAAGGTTGTGTTTTGCCAAAATCATATCAGCATAACCCAGTATTGTTATCGCCAAGTTACCCACAAAAACAGGCACTATATATTTTTTTAGTGCCTTAAAGTCCACCTTATTTTCACAATATGACTGACTGTTATGGTTTTCTTTCTGAATAAAAATGAAGCGTAGAGCAAAAATAGTGAATACATACACAGCCAATGTGCCAAGCACAAAACTTCCAACAATCCCGTTCAGGGCAAAACCTATTTTCACCAGAACAATACCAAAAATAAATTTAGCCACTGCCCCCCATACCCCAGAATAACTAATGTCCTTGAATTTTTGCCAGCCTCGAAGAACACCTAAATTTACTGCTCCGAAAAATGACAGCAGCATAGACAGCCAAATAAGAATCAAGGCTAAATTATTATCGATATTCAGATACCTGCCTATGATTGGTGTAGCAAACCCAGCCAGAAGGAAAAATGGCAAACCATACATTAAAACTTTTTTATTGAGATATTTCAGAATTTCATAACTCCCAATTTTGTCATCCTGTACTTTACAAGCAGCGACATATTTTGTGGCTACCATAGTAAGTGTGGCTGCTGGAACCGAAATTATAGTTATGAGAGAAATTAAGGCCTCAGCCTCACCGTATATTTCCACACTTACCACCCTTCCAATAACTAAATGAAAGATATAATTGAGGACACTAACAACCATTGTACCCACAAACAAAATAGCGCTGTTCTTGGCAAACGCACCGTGCTGGGAAAATTTTTCTTTATAATACTTCAATCTCATTTTTTAACTATATTACTTATTTCATAGAAGACTACTCAAAGACTCGCGCAAGCCATTAATATGATTGAAAATCTTAGATTTTCCTTTATTTTTATATTACGCCCTAATAAGCCAAGCGTAAAGATTGGCTTGTCCCGAGCATAATTCTATGTATAATATAACCAAATTTGAAGCTATTCAACCAATAGCAACAGCGACAGCGGATCCTTCACTTTTTGGCTTTTTCCACCCAAACTCCACTGCTTAATCTGATCAAGCGGATAACGGCTCTTGTAATCATAAATCGTAAATATCATATCCCTCTTTCCACGGATTAAAAATGCCCATTCAGCCCTGATCTTGCCATCGGCCGACTGCCATTTGCCATCCTTGGTGCAATCATGCGGTTCCCCAAATAATCTCTTCAAATCCTCGAAACTTGCATGAATAGTGCCAAGCCTGCTTGATCCAATAGTAGCCTTGCGAGTCGCAGGTTTCAGTTTCAATTCAGCTTTGATCATATTTTTTAATTGAATATTTAGATCCTCAATAACGATTTTAATGATTTCTCTTTTAGTGCGATCCTTACCTATATAATAATTATTGGCATATATTTCAGCATGCACATCAATATTTTCATCAATTATTTCAAGCAAGCTCGTACCATTGCGAATATCATCTCGCAGATTTCTCTTTTTCATTTCCTTTAAATTTAAACTTTAATCTCATATAATTTGTGATTATTTTTTTGACTGTTTTTTGACTTATCTTTCCAAGCTTGGCAACCATGCGATAATCAAACATATTGGTCTTGCCTGAAAGCCTGACTTTTTCAAATGCCTCAAATTGTTCCTTTGTGATGTTTTCCATATTGTTGGCGATGTTAGCGTAGTAAAAAATTAATGGCAAGTCGCAATTATGCAACAGCCCCAAACACATGCTGATGGCTTAATTTAGCCTGTTCTACATTGACTCCGACATATGCCCGAAGCGTCGTCCTCTCGCTTCTGTGACGGCAAAGAGTCTGCACCTCTTTGATATTGACCCCTCCCTGAATCAGCCAGGTAGCAAATGTCTTTCTAAAAATGTGATGCTTGATGTGCTTTTTAATTCCAATGTTATCCAAATGCGTCCTCATATAATTTCTTGAAGTGACAGTCAGCAATCTCCCTCGACCCGAAACGAAAAGGTGTGGCAAACCATCTTTTCTTTTTTCCATGTATCTTTTAAGCCATTCAAGACTCCGATCCGTAAAATATACAACCTCAATATCCTTGCTTTTTGCATTAACTACACGCACCTCCTTCTTTTCCCAATCAATGTCTTTTATATCCAAAGAGCATGCCTCCGAAATTCTCATGCCCGTATCAAGCAAAACCTCAATCAGTGCTCGAGTACGAAGATCAGGCAAATAATTAGGATCCAGTGTTTGTCTTATTTTTTCCAACTCTTCAATAGTCAAATATTCAACTGGCTTGTGCGGAAGTTTTGGCACTTCCAAATCACGCCAATCAAATGGCAATTTATATCCTGATTCTTTCAAATATTTTAAAAGTCTGCGATAAACACATATTGATCTTTGGGCACCAGTTTTGCCATGTCTTGTTCCAGCCTCAATGACATAGGCCATGTCCGTAATCCTTAAATCCTCCAACTGCTTGTCCTGTATCGAATGCGAGAGCGATCCATACAAAAATCGCTTATGTTCAACAATCGTTTTTTCTGACATCCCCTTTAATGCCAGATAATTCACATAACTCTCGTATGTGTCTCCGAGCCTCATAAAATTGAAACCCACCGTGATGCAACTCAACGGTGGGTCTCTAAATACGCCTTAAAATAAAGCGTAGTGCGTGTTCCAACTTCCGAAAAAATTGAAACACCCACAGTATAGCATAGACCCCCATTGGTTGCATCATTTGCCTAGGCAAAGACCCTTTCGGGACAATGGGCGCTTAAATTAATTAACTTTGTTGGGTGATAATTTAGGATACTCGGCAGGTATTGTCAAATCGCAAACTGTGGGTATCTTTTTAGCAAAAAAGCCCTAGAATGGGGCTTTTTTGCCTCAAAACAGATTAGCAGATTATTGCAACTCTTTCAATCTTTTATGGGCATCATAATTGCCATAAATGGCAATTCCCAGCCCTACAATTTGAGAAGCCAAATCAAGCAATTGAGCAACCTGATCCTGCGTGACATATTTGTAGACCCCAGTGAATCCGAGTAAGGTAAGCACCAACCCGATCCATGTTTTGTAGCCTTGTAGCATATATTTGAAATTATTTGATTAGCACTGCCGAGCCACTGACACTTGAATTAAGCATTATTTTTTTCTTGCCTCCCCATGGATCCGCCACCCAATATCCTCCGGGTATCTTATTGAGAGCCAACACCCAATGGCTTTTTTTGATTTCCAGCAGGCAAACTTTTCTCGGATTTTTTAACGCCTCAATGCATGCCTGCTCGTTGTATGTGTAATAGCGAAACTCGAACCTAAAACATAAAACTTTTCCGATTGATTGCCAGATTATTTTTGCACTGCCAACTGGCGAATTGTTTGGAGTAAACTGCA
>Ga0172370_10006361_pt1 | contig 14851 bp, 22 predicted proteins | sample LakKiv5m_FD_114538 | JGI IMG/M metagenome (GOLD analysis project Ga0172370, IMG submission 114538) | Freshwater microbial communities from Kabuno Bay, South-Kivu, Congo - kab_022012_11.5m | ecosystem: Environmental > Aquatic > Freshwater > Lake | place: Democratic Republic of the Congo...
AAAATAATATGGATACAATCTCTGATTTCATCACCATAATAAGAAATGGCTATCTTGCAAAAAAAGATACGGTTGTTGCCAAACATACCCTCATTTGCGAAGAAATTGCCAAACTTCTAAAAGCCGATGGCTTTATCACAGACTTCACGATAGAAAACACCAAACCATCCAAAAAAATTATTTTAAGCCTAAGATATTTTGATAAAGATCTACCTGCCGTAACCGGCATAAAACGCATCAGTAAGGGAAGTGTTCGTATCTATTCCGGTTTTGATAAAATCCCCCAAGCTCTATCTGGAGCCGGTACGACTATTATCTCAACGTCAAAAGGTCTAATGACCCAAAAAACCGCCAGAGAAAAACATCTTGGTGGCGAAGTTATTTGTCAAATTTGGTAAAAATATGAGCCGTATTGGAAAAAAACCTCTATATCTCCCTGAAACTGTCAAAGTAGAATTACTTGATGGATCGCTTAAATTTACAGGTCCAAAAGGTACTCTTGAATCTGTTGTTCCCAAAGGAATCAAAGTTGAGCAAAAGGAAAATATTCTTAATTTTACTCGCGAAAGTGATATCCCTTCAGTTCGCGCTCTTCATGGTTTGGCTCGTCGTTTGGCACAAAACTGCGTTACAGGAGTTACCGAAGGTTATGAAAAACATCTTCAGCTTCTGGGTACCGGTTATCGTGTTGCAACTTCTGGAGAAGGTCTTTCTCTTTCTCTTGGTTTCAGTCACCCCGTTATTTTCAAAAAAGTTGAAGGTATCAATATGACTGTTGAAGGTCAAGATAAAATTCACATCTCGGGTATAGACAAACAGCTTGTTGGTCAAGTTGCGGCAAATATTCGTGAGCTCAAAAAACCTGAACCCTACAAAGGTAAGGGTATTCGTTATTCTGATGAAGTTGTCATTAAAAAACAAGGAAAAACAGCCACAAAAACAACCACCGCTTAATTAATTTATTAACAAAATGATTCAAAACACCTCTACTCCAAAGGCCAGAAGACAGCACCGCGTTCGTGCCAAGCTTTTAGCCGGAACCAATCTACCTCGCTTGACTGTGCTTCGTTCAAATCAGCACATCGGCGCCCAAATTATTAGAAAAGACGGACACGTCTTGGCCGCTGTTACTTCAAAGACTCTTAAAGCTTTTAAGGGATCCAAAATGGATCAAGCCAAAGAAGTCGGTTCTTTATTGGGTAAAGCCGCAAAAGAAGCAAAGATAGAAAGAGTAATCTTTGATCGTGGTTCTTATCGTTTCCACGGAAGAGTTAAAAATTTAGCCGAGTCTGTTCGTGAATCGGGAATAAAATTCTAAAATCATATGAATCCTTCAAACAACAACAATAATAAAAGAAGCGAACGTCCTCAATCTGATGGATTTGAGCAAGTTCTTCAAATTCGTCGTGTAAGTAAAAAAACCCAAGGAGGAAGTAATGTATCTTTCTCGGCACTGGTTGTTACCGGTGACAAAAAAGGTAAAGTTGGTCTTGGTCTTGCCAAAGCTCCAAACGTTGCCGACGCAATCAAAAAAGCCATTCGTTTGAGTAATCGTGACTTGGTTCAAGTTCCACTTGTCAATGGCACCATCCCCTACGAAACCATATCCAAATTCGGAGCAAGTAAAGTTCTTTTCCGACCCGCTCCCAAAGGTACAGGCATCATTGCCGGCTCCTCAATCCGTGCCGTCGTTGAGGCTGCAGGAGTCACCGATATTGTTTGTAAGGCCCTAGGTAGTAACAACAAGACCACAAACGCCAGAGCCACCTTTAAAGCCCTCAAACAAGTTGAATCTCTCGCCAAGAAATACAAACTCTTAAAAGAACTAAAAGTTAAAGCCTAAATCATATGAAACTTTCCAATCTTCCCAAATCAGTCAAAACCGGCAAAAAACGGCTAGGTCGCGGATACGGTTCAGGAGTTGGTGGTCACACTGTTGGTCGTGGCCAAAAAGGCCAAAAAACTCGTGGAGTTATGCCTCTTTGGTTTGAAGGTGGACAGCTTCCAATTGTTAGACGTACTCCATTCATAAAAGGCAAACACCGTTTCCAAGTCATCAATCTCCAGCCCATCACTGTCAATTTTGACATCCTTTCCAAATACTTTAATGATAAAGATGTAATTGATGCCGCTCTTCTGGCCAAAACCTTCAAAACTAGCGAAAAAGAAGCCAAGCGTGGATTCAAGATTATAGCTACAGGTAAGCTTGAAAAAGCTCTTGAAGTAAACGTACTAGCTTCGGCAGGAGCCATCAAAGCTATAGAAAAAGCCGGCGGTAAATACACTTTCTCCAAATAACACTTATCATTGCGAATCTCGTAGAAGAGCTGTGGCAATTCCACATGGCCTAAACTAATTATAGGACTTAATATAGTATAATAAGCCTGTAACTTAAAATTTCCTGTCTAGGAGGCGAAATGTATGAAACACTGCTTTGGCACGAAAAAATGCGTCGTTCACATCTAATTCAAAGACTGAAAAAACCTATCGGAGGTGACAATAGCTGGTCTTTTGGTGGCGGACTAAAAAATGGTGGTATTAGTCAAAAGGGAATGGATCTTATAAGAGATATCTTCTCATTTGATTATATGGGATCAGCCGAATTCGAATTTGGAGCTGTTCCCGCCGCCCTTGATTTTCTTGCCGAACAGTCAAGTCTCAAGGCAATTACTTCCGGAAAAATTCAAGGAGTATATTTCATCTGCCCAAAAAGCTATGTTGAAGGGGTTACCGAGACTATTCTAGCCTTACTGGACGATGAATCAAACATGCGACTGAAAGAACGTTGTGGTCTAAAAGATAGGATCAAAAATCCAAGCAAATACAACGAGTCAAATGTTGGTTGGTTGGAACTGGATAACGGCTTCTTCTTTTTTTTGGACAAAGACATGTTCAAAAAAACAAAGCTTCTTTTTGAAGTTCCATAAAATAATTACCACCCCACCCGGGGTGGTTTTTGTGCCTATATTGACTTTTATCTTATAGTATGATATACTATAGGCATATCGTAGAACTTTAACTTGTATATTCTTTGTTTAGGAGGAATAAATGGTAATACAAACCCTTATCGCTGATCAAAAACCATATTTTCAAACTGAAAAAGAGCTCAAAAAGTGGTTAAAATCACCTCGTGGCATCATAATCACGAAATACGTTATTGAGTATCTCTCAAGTGCAGATATCAAAATAAAAACGTTCAGTGACTACTGTAGTTTTAATGTTTCTGGTGTAATGACTGACAAATTCATAGTTACAATTTGGCCTTCGAATGCCGTGAAAATCAGTATTTCGTCGCTTCGGGATGTAGATTTCTTTCTCAAGCTGACGGACCAAATGCGTGAGCTTTTTCAATGCATCTGCAAAATCACTCTGGAAAAATCATTTATGGTGACAGAAGAAACTGTAAGCACTAACCAACCGGACATCATCATCATTGATTGTCCTGTTTGTAAGGGTACAGGCTTGACCAGAGACGGGTCTCTTGCTGAGGAATGCTTTTCTTGTAAAGGAAACGGCTGCGTCGAACTGAAAGTAAATCTCTTTCGTGGGCTGAAAGAAGCTTTCGGAGTTACTGCCGTTATCGGAAAAAGTTGGCGTTTCTCTAGTGGTGACGAAGACCATTCGCACGATATTCTCTATAATAATACCCTTTGCAAAGAACCGCCGATCAGCTACGAAGAATATCTCAAAAATCGTAAAATAAATTCAAAAATAACCGATTATCTGGGATATCTTTATTCCCAGCACGACAAAGACATGGCCGCATCAATACAAAAGCTTTCCTCTTAGTATTACCAAACCACCCCACCCGGGGTGGTTTTTCTTTGGTGTAAAATCCTATGCATCATGGTCATAGAAAAAGAAATTTATCGTATTGAACGAGAAAAATTTATCTCAAACCCCGTTGAAGCAGTTTGTGATCCCAGAATTAAAGCGCATTGTCTTGATCCATATCAGGATCACCCAAAAGGTTGTCCAAACTGGAACTATAAGAGTGGCTGTCCACCTCACGTTCCCTATTTTCCCGATGTGTACTCAACAACAGTTCATATTGCCGCAGTACGTTTTAATTTTGGTGATTATCTGGAAAATAAAAAAGCTATTCATCCCGATTGGACAGAAAGAGCTCTGCGTAATCCTCGTCATTGGCAAAATCACCTTCGTAGCGAACTTCATCGTTTTCTTGAAGAAGAACTTCCAAAAAGGCAGGAAATTACAGGAGATGTCCTTTTTAATCCTGAAGCAATGGGTGTTAATTTATTTGCCACTTGCCAAAAAGTTGGAATTGAATTGGAACACACTCCAACTCATTATGTTTACAATATAGCCTTAATCGCGCGTCCTAACCTGATAAAATAAAAGCAATGAATAATTTATTAGCTCCCTTACGTGCCTTGCTCAAGATAAAAGAACTTCGTCGTCGTCTAATTTTTACTGCAATTATTATTGCAATATTTCGTCTTGTAGCTCATATTCCAGCACCGGGAATCAATCTTAATGCTCTTAAAAATTTATTTGAGGGTTCTGCGTTTTTATCTCTTCTTGATGTTTTTTCGGGAGGTACGCTGGGAAATTTTTCCATTATGGCTCTTGGTTTAAATCCTTATATCAACGCTTCCATCATCTTTCAAATGCTCGGTATGGTCATTCCCAAGCTTGAAGCTCTCCAAAAAGAAGGGGATTACGGTCGTCAGAAGATTAACCAATACACCAGACTTCTCACCATTCCTCTTTGTTTTCTTCAGGGTATTGCTCTTATTTTTCTACTCCAAAAACAAGGTTTAACAACCACTGTAGATCCACTTCAGTTAGCTTCAATAGTATTTACTTTAGCTGCAGGCACTTCTCTTCTTATATGGATGGGTGAACAGCTCAATGATTATGGTCTGGGCAACGGCATAAGTTTAATTATTTTTGTTGGTATCGTTTCAAGAATTCCGGTAAATCTTATGCAAACACTTGCAACCTTGGATCAAACTAAAATATTTTCATATCTAATTTTTCTAGCTTTTGCTATCGCAGCCATCTATGCAATTGTTAGAACCGGAGAAGCGGTTCGTGAAATTCCCATTCAGTCCGCTCGTCGTGGAACTTCTTCTTCCTATGGCGCCGTCTCTGGTTCTCATTTACCTCTTCGTTTAAATCAAGCTGGAGTAATTCCAATTATCTTTGCCGTTTCTTTTATGCTAATTCCGGGTATGTTGAGTCAAGTTTTAGGTAGGGTTAATCAACCAGCTCTCGCTGGTTTTGCTTCCACACTCAGTCGTCTTCTTACTCCAAGTTCGGCTCTCTACAATATCCTTTATTTTGTTCTTGTTGTCGCTTTTACCTATTTTTATACCGCAGTTGTTTTCAATCCGGAAAAAATAGCCAAAGATCTTCGTTCTTCCGGCTCTTTTATTCCGGGAATTCGTCCGGGTCCCAATACAGTTGATTATCTAAACTTTGTCTTAACCAGAATTACCCTTGTCGGCGCCAGTTTCCTAGGGTTGGTGGCAATTCTACCTTCAATAATGTCGGGATTTACCGGTATAGCTTCTCTTGCTATCGGGGGAACAAGTATCCTCATCGTTGTTTCGGTCGTTCTGGAAATTTTAAAAACCATCAACTCCCAGCTTTATATGTATAGTTACGATAAATTCTTGGATTAATATGAATCTAATTATCTTAGGTCCTCAAGGATCTGGCAAAGGAACTCAAGCAAAGCTTCTTGCAGAAAAATTTGGTCTAAAACATATTTCTACAGGTGAATTATTAAGAAATGAAGCGGAAAGTGGATCTGAAAAAGGCAAAATTATTGCCAAAATATTAACCACAGGAGAACTTATGCCTTTTGAAACAGTTGTTTCTGTTCTTGAGCCGGCTCTGTTATCCGCTACTTCAGGTTTTATTCTTGATGGAACACCTCGCGATGCTCGTCAGGCAGAGTATTTAGATTCGTTTTTAAAAGAAAAAGGGATAGAAATAGACAAAATTATTTTACTGGAAATTCCAAGAGAAGAAAGTCTGCGTCGTTTAGAAAAACGATCCGCAATAGAACACCGAACCGATGATACGCCATCAGCCATAAATGAAAGGTTAAATATTTACGTAAAAAACACTTATCCAATTATTGAAAACTATCGTTCTCAAGGGAAACTACTGGAAATTGATGGCACCCCCAACATTCAAACTATTTTCCAAGACATTGTTAGTAAACTAAGTACAACCAAGTGACAAAACTGGAAGCCATGACCGAAGGAGGCAAACGCTTAGGCTGGATTAAAGGCCAACTTGTTAATGCCGTCAAATCAGGTATTACCCCAATTGAAATTGAGTCTCTTGCGGATAAACTCATCAAAGAAGGCGGAGATAAAGCCAGCTTCAAGATGGAGCCGGGGTATCGTCACGCCACCTGTATCAACAGAAACGAAGGCATGGTTCACGGTATTCCAAATGCCATTCCATTCAAACCGGGCGATGTTGTTAAAATAGACATCGGTCTATTCCACAAAGGCTATCATTTGGATACAGCCACAACTGTTCAAATTGAGCCGAAAGATATAAAAACAAGTCATTTTCTAGAAATAGGTCAAAAAGCCTTAAAATCTGCCATAGACCTGGCACTTCCCAAAAACTCCGTTTTTGATATTAGTCAAGCTATGCAACAAGTTGTTGAAGCGGAAGGATTTAACGTAATTCGCGACCTCACAGGACACGGAATTGGCCGAAAACTTCATATGGATCCATATATTCCTTGTTTTGCCGATAATCAATCAAAAAAAGATATTCTTCAAGCGGATCAAACAATTGCTATTGAGGCAATGTACGCTATGGGCGACTCTCATCTGGTTGAGGATACAGATGGTTGGACACTTTCTACACAAGACAAATCCACAACGGGTTATTTTGAAGAAACAGTCTATCTTACGGCCAACGGCCCAATTGTTCTTACAGGCACACAACAAACCGATTAACGATCAAATTTATTTCAATCCAGCCTAAAAAACAATACCAAAAAAGGCACTAGCAAAACATGCCTATATTTGATACAATAACGCTCGTACAACAAAATATGGCTAAAAACCAGATGACTGAGGTAAACGGAGTCGTTTCCGAGGCCTTACCCAACACTCAATTTCGGGTAACTCTCGAAGACGGCAGGGAAATCTTGGCTCATCTTGCAGGTAAAATGCGACTCTATCGCATTCGTGTAATGCCCGGTGACAAAGTAAAGCTTGAAATGAGCCCTTACGACACCGACAAAGGCAGAATTACTTACAGGCAAGGTTGATCCTTTTCCTACCCCGTTTGCTTTATAATACTAAACTTATTATTAACTAAAAAATAAATACGGATGCGCGTCCAATCGTCAGTCAGACCAAGATGTAAAAATTGCAAGATTATTAAACGCCATGGAAAGGTGTTCATTATTTGCACCAACCCCCGCCATAAACAGCGCCAAGGATAATAAATTTATATAAAAATATGCCAAGAATAGCCGGTATTGATATCCCAAACGACAAAAGAATTGATATTGCTCTTACCTATATCTATGGAATTGGCAAAAAAGTAGCCAAAGATATTCTAAAAACAGCCAAAGTTGACCCCAATATTTCAACCAAGAACTTAACCTCGGATGAATTTAAGAGTATCCAAACCGCAGTTGAAGCACTTCCCACCGAAGGTGAGCTAAGAAAAATAGTACGTGACAACATTGAAACTCTAAAACGAATTCAAGCTTACAGAGGCCTTCGCCATGCCATGGGACTTCCGGTTCATGGTCAAAGAACTCGTACAAACGCACGTACTCGCAAAGGAAAGAGAAAAACTATCGGTGCAATTTCCAAAGAAGATGCCACCAAAACAGAATCACCAGCAACCAAGAAATAAACAAACAAAATGCCAGAAATAAAACCTATTGAACCAATCATCAACGAAACGGCAAACGTCGAGCCGGTCGTCAAAGCAACCTCCAAAGCCAAAAAAGCCTCGGCGGTTCATTTCAAAGGCGGTCAGGGAAAAATGTTTGTGAAATCAACTTTCAACACAACTTATGTTTCGTTTGCCAATATGAATGGAGATGTTGTTTGTTGGAGTTCCGCCGGAACCTGTGGTTTCAAAGGAGCCAAACGTTCTACTCCTTTTGCCGCAACAACAATTATTGAAGAAGGCACCAGAAAAGCTAAATCCTTAGGTCTTACCTCCGTGGATGTTTTTCTAAAAGGTCCCGGTCCGGGAAAAGACGCAGCTCTCCGTGTCTTAAAAACTTCCGGTGTTGAAATAAATTTACTGGCCGACACCACTCCAATTCCTCACAATGGTTGTCGTCCCAAAAAAACTAGAAGAGTCTAATAAATAAAAAACTATAATGGCAAAATACATAGACCCCAAATGCAGACTTTGTCGCCGTGAAGGCGTCAAACTTTATCTCAAAGGAGAACGCTGTTTCTCTCCAAAATGTCCTATTGAAAAAAAAGGTGCTCAAATTCCTGGTCAGCACGGTAAAAAGAGATCTCACGGACGTCTTTCCGGTTATGGTATTCAATTACGCGAAAAACAAAAAGCCAAACGTTCTTACGGAGTTTTAGAAAATCAATTTCACTCTTACTACGAAACAGCAATAAAATCTGCTCAAAATACCGGAGAAGTCCTTATGCAACTTCTTGAATCTCGCTTGGACAACATTATTTTTCGTCTAGGCTTTGTTACAAGTCGTTCTTTAGCAAGACAGTTAGTTACTCATGGAAATGTTTCTGTTGATGGCAAAAGAGTTGATATTGCTTCATACATCACCAAACCGGGTCAGACCATTAAACTTTCTGAAAAAGCCACAAAATTTGCCTTTGTCTCACCCAATTTAACCGAAAAAAATGTTTCCGCCAAATGGTTATCAAAAAAAGGAGCGGAAGGAAAGATAGATCGTTTGCCAACTCGTGATGAAATTGGAAGTGACATAAAAGAAAATCTTATTATTGAGTATTATTCAAGGTAATTAATTTAGTAATTAATAAAAAAAGAAAATGTTAGAACCAAATTTCAAAGTTCAAGTTAAGGATATCGCTGTTAATACGGCCGAAGTTATTATTGAGCCACTTCCACAAAATTTTGGCCACACTCTCGGTAACGCACTTCGCCGAGTACTGTTAACCTCTCTCGAGGGCGGTGCTGCTACTCGTGTCAAAATTGATGGAATCACCCATCAATTTTCCACACTTTCTGGCATGAAGGAGGATGTATTAGAGTTAATTCTTAATCTCAAAAAACTAAATTTTCAAGTAGATTCGGATGAACCGGTTGAAATCAAACTCAAATCATCGGGTCAAACAACGGTAAAGGCGTCCGATTTGGACCTTCCGGCAAATGTATCTCTAGCCAATTCGGATACTGTTCTTTGCCATTTAACTTCCTCCAAAGCAAAACTTTCAGCCACAATTACTGTTGCCAAAGGTATTGGTTATGTTGCTGCTGAAGATAACGCAACCGATGAAATTGGTGTAATTCCGTTGGATTCTTCTTTCTCTCCGGTTATCAAAGCCAACTACACCATTGAAGCAGCTCGTGTTGGTCGTTCCAGCAACTACGATAAAGTTCGCTTAACACTAACAACCAATGGCACAATTACTCCTGAAGATGCGGTAAAAGGTGCGGCCCGTATCCTTACTAGTTTTTTTGATTATGTCAACTCCGAACAAGCTTATATTCAAGAAGTAAAATCAAAATCGGTTATTGAAACAGCTGGTTTTGTTGATGATCTTGATCTTCCGACTCGTGTTTTGAATGCTCTCAAAAAAGCCGATATCAACAAATTATCAGATCTTAAAACCCTCACACTTGTTGACCTTAAAAAAGTCAAAAACTTAGGTGAAAAATCTGCTTTGCAAGTAATTGAAAAAGCAGGCGAGAAGGGTATTACTATTGAATAAATATGGGACGACGTCATCATTCAATCATTTCCAAACTCAATCGCGACTCAAACTCAAGAAAATCCTTGTTTAGAGTACAGTTGCGCTCGCTCATTGAGTACGGCAAACTAACCACGTCGGTTACAAAAGCCAAGATAATCAAAAGGTTGTTTGATAAACTTGCCGCGAAGGCCACCGAAGGTACTCTTGCATCCCGCAGAAACGTTTCGGCAACTCTTGGTTCACCAAAATCTGCCAATAAACTTATTGATTCCATAATTCCGGTTATGGGAAACCGCAAAAGTGGTTTTACCACTATTCAAAAAGTATCGGTTCAAAAAGGTGATGCGACATCTGTCGCCACTCTAAGTCTCGTGGCAATGCCTCCGGTGGTTGAGAAAAAACTGGAAGATAAAAAAGATAAAAAAATAAAAGAATCTCCAGTTAAAGAAAAAACAGCTAAATAACTCTTATGAAAACAACTACTCTAAAACCAACCGACATTAAAAGAGCTTGGCATCTAGTTGATCTTGATGGTCAAATTCTTGGACGTGTTGCTGTAGAAATTGCCACCCTATTAATAGGTAAGGGTAAGGTTCTTAACGGCTCACATCTTGATCAAGGTGACTATGTTGTAGCCATAAACTCCGACAAACTCTCTTTTACTGGCAAAAAACTTACTGATAAAGTTTATTATTCCCATTCAGGATTTCCTGGCGGTTTTAAAGAAATTTCCTTACAGCAACTTATGACCAAAGATTCTCGCAAAGTAATCGAAAAAGCCGTTAAGGGTATGCTTCCCAAAGACAAACACCAGCAAAATAGACAACGTCGTTTAAAAATCTTTACAAACGACAAACATCCATATATGCAAGAACTTGGTCTTAACAAAAAATCCGATAAATAAATATGGCACAAAAACTAACCAAAAAATCAAAAGTTGCAATAAAGCCGGTCAAAACTATTCCAGTAAAAAAGGGAGTGGCCGCAATGCCCAAAGAATATTTTTCGGCAGTCGGAAGACGCAAAACCGCTATTGCTCGTGTTAGAATCTGGCCGGGGAAACAAGAACTTACCGTTAACGGTAAACCTCTCTCAATCTATTTTAAAGAGGAAACTGTCAAAAAAACGATTAATTCACCTTTTGCCATAGCTGAAGTACTTGGTCAATATACAGGATCAATTAAAGTTACCGGAAGCGGTATCATGGGTCAAGCCGAAGCAATTATGCATGGAATTGGCCGCGCTCTCTTAAAAGCAGATCCCGAGAAATTCAAAAAATTAATGCGAGATGGTGGTTTTCTTACTCGCGATCCTCGCATGAAAGAAACCAGAAAAGCCGGTCAAGGTGGTCGTGCCCGTTCAAAGAAACAATCTCCAAAACGTTAAGCAACCTCGCTAAACAAAAATATGAACTTCTTCATACCGGAAACATATTCGGAAGATGGTCGTATTTCGCTTTCAAATTTATTTGAAAGTTATTGCAAATTAGAATCATTCGGTTGGAAGAAGGAAGTAATCGCTATTCAAAACGGTCTTCCTGTTATTGCTTTTACCACTCCTAAAAAGGAAAACAGACAGGTCAAATCATTGTGGATATTAGGCGGAATTCATGGAGAAGAACCGGCCGGTCCAAATGCTTTTTCGTCTCAAATTGAAGTTATTAACAATCTTGCAAAAGAAGGAATTCCAGTTGTTTTTATTCCCTTATTAAATCCTCTTGGTTACTCAAAAGACTGGCGCTATGAGAATGAAAAACGGGATTTTCGTCTGGGACACAGTGTTGGGGATGCCGAACATCTTTTACTAGACAAAGAAGGTAAAGCACGAGCAGTTTCTTCAAAGAGTCAAACAGCAAACCAAATTCTTGATTGGGTAACCAAAACAATTCCAATATTTCAACCGGAGCTTGTTATTGATCATCACGAGGATAGGGTAACCGAAACCTACCCGTCAGGTGATTCTCGAAATCTGACCTCTTGTTATCTATATCTCTCGGGGAAAAATGGAAAGGGTATTGATATTGCCAAAGAAATTAATCAAATATTCAAAAACACCGGATTACCTGTTGTTGACAACGGCACCACTAGGTTTGGAGAGGCTATTCAAGACGGCATGGTAACCAATGTTTCGGATGGTTCAATTGATGAATTTTTTATTTCAGAAAAATATATTGATCCAAATACTCATAAAATTATATCCAAACCTCCTGCGTCGGTAGTAATTGTAGTTGAAACGACTATTCCATTTGATAGTTCTATTTCACTCACCAAAAGACAAATTGCCCACGAAGAAGTAATTAAGTCATACGGATATTTTTGGAAAAGACTAAAATAAACAATATGGGCACTCCATTAAAGTGGATAGCACTTTTTTTACTGGGGTTGTTTTTCGGAATCTTTTTGTTTACAACCAAACCACAACCAATAATTGATCGTCTTCCGGAATTAATTTTTCCCAAATCATCACCACCTCTTACCTTAATTTTTACCGGTGATGTTATGCTGGGTCGTTCCGTAAATACACGTATTCAGAAATATTCTGACCCAACTTGGCCTTTTAAAAACATCGCATCTCTATTATCTTCGGCGGATCAGACGATTATTAATCTTGAATCTCCTTTTCTTACAAACTGCCGACAAACAGATGCGGGTATGATTTTTTGCGCTGATCCAAAAAGTATTTTTGGCTTGGTTTTTGCTGGAGTTGATATTGCTTCACTTGCGAACAATCACATCAACAATCAAGGCCAAAAGGGAGTTGAAGAAACAGTATCAATATTAACCAATAATGGAATAGCCCCCATCGGACTTGGAAAACCCTACTTTATTACGATAAAGAATACAAAATTAGCCTTTTTGTCTTTTACGGATCTTCCCCAAGCAAACGAAAATGAAATTATAAAACAATTAACGGAAGCGTCAAAATCTGCTGATTTGGTTATTTCAACTTTTCATTGGGGAGTTGAGTACCAAAAAAATCCTTCTTCGCGACAAATTTATCTTTCTCATTTGGCAATAGATTCTGGTGCAGATATTGTTGTTGGTCATCACCCCCACTGGATTCAAAGTGAGGAAATTTATAAAGGAAAACCGATATACTACTCACTTGGAAATTTAATATTTGATCAGATGTGGTCCGAAGAAACTCGTCTTGGCGAAATTTTGAGAGTCACTTACAAAGATAAAATTCTTATAAAAAAAGAAATATTTCCAATAAAGATTTTTGATTTTGGTCAGCCAATTCTTTATTCCAGCACTTCAGATTTAAAATAGTCAATCGTTGGTATCAATCCTTCTACTAATTTTATTTTTGGTTCCCAAGATAATTTTTCTCTTGCCAAAGTGATATCGGGTTTTCTAAATTTTGGATCATCTTCGGGAATATTTTTATATACAATTTTACTTTTTGATTTAGGAATCATTTTCAATACGGTTCTCGCCAATTCGTTAACGGTAAACTCAATTGGATTTCCAATATTTACCGGACCGGAAAAATTATTTTTGTTTTCCATCATTTTTATCATTCCGTCAATCAAATCATCAATATATTGAAAACTTCTTGTTTGTTTCCCTTCACCATAAATTGTAATATCCTTATTGGTCAAGGCTTGAACAACAAAGTTACTTACCACCCTACCGTCTTTTGGATCCATGTTGGGGCCATAAGTATTAAATATTCTTATTATTCTCACAGGCAATTTATATTTGCGATGATAATCCATCATCAAAGTCTCGGCTGCTCTTTTTCCTTCGTCATAGCAAGAACGTATTCCAACAGTATTAACATTTCCACGATAGCTTTCTTTTTGTGGATGCTCCAATGGATCTCCATAGACCTCTGACGTTGATGCCTGTAAAACAACGCACCCCTCATTTTTTATTGCCAACTCCAATACATTAAACATTCCCATCACACAAGTTTTCCAAGTAAAAATCGGATCTTTCTGATAAGCGGGAGGAGATGCCGGACAGGCAAGATTGTAGATTCTGTTCAAACCGGAAAATTTCAAAGGTTTTGTGATATCTTGTTTAACAATTGAAAATTGTTTCAGACCTTTTAATTCCTTAATATTCTTTATTCGTCCGGTAAAAAAATTATCCAAACAAATTACTTCATTTCCTTCTTCAAGTAATTTTTTACAAAGATGTGAACCAATAAAACCTGCTCCTCCAGTAACCAATATTTTCATTATGTCATTCTACCTTATTGCCAAACCTCTTATATTTTTTGATAATTTTTTCTATGTTTTTTGTGCTTTTCTTTTTTGGGCATCGGTAATTTTTTCCCCTGTTCCAGTCTAAAATTTGGATCTTCAATCGTTTTGTAATACTCAAGACTTATATACTCTCCTCTTAGTTGTTGTCTAACCAAAGTCAGTCTCGCCTCTGTAGTTTTGTCTTTTTCCCGATGGCAAGCAACTGAGAGATATTGAATATTTTTTTTATCATTTATTTCTTCATAACTCCACCCCCACAATTTGGCAATACACTCTGGAGTAAAATGATCTTTTGTATTTCCCACACCATCACAATATTCACTATGAATAGGTGCTTCACATTGAGGATACTCACTCGTTTCTTTACTCATCACCACAAATATACCATCTCAATTTAAATTTACCAGAGTCAAAATATTACTATTTAATAGTGTAAGATTTCTTATTACATATTAAATTAATCATGAAAGGATTTATTAAACTCATTTTGTTTATCATCGGAATACTGATTTTTGTTGCCGGACTTGCTGGTTTTGTTCCGGGGCTATCAACTATTCTCGGTACAAATAAACCCAAAGATCTAGGTATTATTATCACTCCGGAAGACTCAAAAAAAGCTCAAGAAAAATCAGGTGTTAGATTAATTGAACTTCCCAAAGACACATCCATTGCCAATAGTTATCTTTTGGAAGGGCAAAGATCGGCAAGTTTTTCCTTTGATAGTAAAGAGGGTACGGCGATTATCAAT
>Ga0172370_10006365_pt1 | contig 14843 bp, 9 predicted proteins | sample LakKiv5m_FD_114538 | JGI IMG/M metagenome (GOLD analysis project Ga0172370, IMG submission 114538) | Freshwater microbial communities from Kabuno Bay, South-Kivu, Congo - kab_022012_11.5m | ecosystem: Environmental > Aquatic > Freshwater > Lake | place: Democratic Republic of the Congo...
AAAGATGACTACACTTTTTTTACACCCGATGCTTTTACCCCAGACGGAGATGGACTTAACGATTATTTTACGCCGACCGGAGTCAATATAGACATCAATAATTTTGAGATGTATATTTACGATCGTTGGGGAGAGGAAGTTTATACGACAAAAGATATGAGTAAACCCTGGAACGGCAAAAAGAGGAATGCGGGAGCAAATTCCCTACCAGGAGTTTATGTGTGGATGGTCAAGATGACCGATAATAAAGGGAGAAACCATATCGTTTATGGGAAAATTACGCTTATCAGATAGCAAATTAAATAATAGTTACAGTATGAGTTTATTAAAAACTCCATCTTGGTTAGCAGCTTGATGGAGTTTTTTTTTGAACGAATAAATCAATCCTACTAACATGCAAATTTTTATTTTTAATTTAATTAAACAGTATTAATGATTGTTCTATTTTTGCAAAATAGGAAATGAAAGAAAATTTAGATATTGAAAATTTAGATAAATGGTTTGAAAGAGGAGAGCTTCCTTTAATTATTGCAGGCCCTTGCAGTGCTGAGAGCGAAGAGCAAGTTTTGCAAACAGCACATGCAGTAAGCAAAATTCCTGGGGTAAAAATTTTCAGGGCGGGTATTTGGAAGCCACGCTCACGACCAAAATCATTCGAGGGGGTTGGTGAATTGGGCTTGGAGTGGTTGAAAAAAGTTAAGCAGAATACAGGTTTAAAGGTAGCTATTGAAGTTGCTAATCCGCAACATGTCGAATCTGCCTTAAAATATGGAATGGATGTTTTGTGGATAGGTGCGCGGACAGTAGTTAATCCTTTTTCGGTTCAGGAAATTGCAGATTCATTGCGAGGGATAGATATTCCGGTAATGATAAAAAACCCAGTTATTCCCGATTTATCTTTATGGATTGGTGCGATGGAAAGAGTTAATCAGGCCGGTATTACAAAGTTAATAGCAATTCATCGTGGGTTTTCAACCATTGAAAAAAAACCATATCGCAACACTCCGCTTTGGGAAATTCCAATAGAATTAAAACAACATTACCCTGATTTACCATTGATTTGTGACCCTAGTCATATTGCAGGAAACACAAAACTTATTTTTGATATTTCACAAAAAGCATTAGACCTAGCCATGGATGGATTGATGATAGAAGCACACATACGGCCATCAACGGCATTATCCGATGCTCGTCAACAATTAGCACCTGATGTTTTGGCAATCCTCATAAGTAAATTAATCGTACGTAAGGAATTTAGCAATAAAGATAAGGAACGATTACTTCAATCTTTGCGTGAACAAATTGACGAAATTGATCATAAGTTGATTTCAATTCTAAGCGAGCGGATGAATGTAGTAGAAAAAATAGGCCATTATAAAAGCGAGCACGGAATCACAATTCTGCAAATCAAACGCTGGCGCGATATCATCAGTGACCGTATGAATCGTGGAATTGAGAACGGTTTGTCAAGAGATTTTCTTTTAAAAGTTTTACAACTTGTTCATCGTGAATCAATATCCTTACAGGAAAAAATACTGGAAGATAAAAAAACAGATACGTATTAAATTGCTAGCAACCAATATACCTTGAAATAACAAGCCGCTGAATTTCTGAAGTGCCTTCTCCGATTTGAAGCAAGCGTTGATCACGGTAAAAACGCTCGATATCATAATCCTTCATCAAACCATAACCACCATGTATTTGCACTGCTTCGTCAGCAACTTTCTTAGCTACTTCGGAACAGTATAATTTTGACATAGCTGCCTCTTTTGCAAAAGGTTTGTCGTGGTCTTTAAGCCAACAAGCTTTGTAGAGCAGATTACGGGCAAGTTCTATCTGCAAAGCCATATCAGCTAATTTATAAGCAATTACTTGTTGTTTACAGATAGGTTTTCCGAATTGTACTCTTTCGTGTGCATAGTTCATTGCCAATTCAAAAGCTCCCTGAGCAAGACCAAGCCCCATGGCGCCAATAGAGAGGCGTCCGCAATCCAATGTGCTTAGCATAATTTTAGAACCATCGCCTCGTTTTCCTAATAAGTTTGTTTCGGGTACTACACAATCGTCAAAATACAATTCAGCAGTATTAGAAGCTCTCCACATCATTTTATCGTGCATCACTTTGGTTGTAAAACCTTTAGTTCCGTTTTCCACTATAACTGCAGAGAATTCTTTCTTCCCATTCTTATCGTCAGAAACAAGCTGTACAGTTGATCCCAAGCTGATTTCGGATCCGGAATTAGTAATAAAAATCTTGGAGCCATTAATGGTCCACTTGCCATCATTCAGTTTGCCAACTGTTTTTGAATTTTGTGAATCGGAACCCGCATTGGGTTCGGTAAGCCCAAAACCCCATACTTTTTTTCCAGTGCACAAGTCAGGCAAATATTTTTTCTTTTGTTCTTCGCTGCCAAAGTAATAGATTGGATTCAACCCCAATGAATTACCAGCTGCAATAGTTGCGGCTTGTGAACTATCAATTCTGGCAAGTTCTTCAACTGCAATAATGTAAGATAAATAATCAAGACCTTGCCCACCATAATTTTGAGAAACTACCATTCCGAATAAACCGATATTTCCCATTTTTTGAGTTAGTTCAATAGAAAATTCCTGATTGTCGTCGAGTTTCTTTGCGATTGGTTTAATTTCTCTTTCAGCAAAATCCCGGATAGATTCTCTGATGAGGTGATGTTGTTCGTTTAATAAAGGATGTTCCATTGTTTTGTGTTTGTTTAAAAAATAAACTTAAATTTTTTTTTCTTTTAATGATTTAGGAATTCTTCCTGTTTTTATACATTCCGAACGAAGCCTGCGCCCTACAATACGTTCGACCATGCTTCCGATTTTAAGAATTTTTTCCACGTCCAAATTGGTTTCAATACCCATTTCGTCAAACATAACTACAAGGTCTTCGGTTGGTACAAGTCCCGTTATGGAAGGATCTGCATAATAGTAAGCACCAGTACCAGCAACAGGAACGCCATCCACAAAGTTAGCTGGTTGTCCTCCAATACCGCCCATGGAACTTTCGAAATTGGTCATTCCGGCTTGTAGAGCCGCTAACACATTTGCCAAACCCCATCCGCGAGTGGAATGAAAGTGTACAATGTGTTTATCGGGTTTTTGAAACTTGTCTAAGAGCATTGAAAAATAGTTAAAAATTCGATCGGGAGATGCACTGCCATCATGATCTGCGTGCTCCACGTCGTTAGCACCAATATCAAGCCAACGTTGTGTAAAATCCAATGCTTTGGTCATTTCTGTGGGGCCTTCAATTGGACATCCCCAGATGGTGCTCACTGTTCCGTTTACCTTGATGCCGGCATCATGAGCCATGGGAATATATTTTTCGGCCATTGCCCAATATTCAGATAAGGTCAAACCGCTATTTTTGATATGGTGTGATTCGCTAGTAGAGACCATTAATAAAATTCTGTCAGGACCAAATCCTTCTTTTTTATTTTCAATAGCACGTTCGATGGCTTTTTCGCGAATAGTTATGCAAGTCAATGAAACATCGCCTAACAAATTACTTATTTTTTTACTATTTCGAATTTTTTTCATTAATACGTCTGCATCCTTGAACTGTGGCATTCCCATGGGATTTCCAAGATTTGTTACCTCAATGTGTTTGAACCCTGCAAGTATTAATTGTTCGGCCAGCCAAAGTTTGGCATCGGTTGAGATAAATTTTTCTTCGTGTTGAAAACCATCTCTTACCGTTATGTCGCCTATGCTTACTTTTTTTGGATAATTCATGGAGTTTGTAAAAGTATAAAAATTATAAAGGAAACGAGTATCGAATGTTGAGTTTTCTGTTTTGTAGTTTTATCATTCGTTCTAATGAATATTTTCAGAAACCGAAGCTATAAAACCATTTCAGGAATTTCACCTTCAATAATCAGATTACCTTCGGTTGCAATTTTGATTTCTTCAACAGTTACACCAGGGGCACGTTCGAGAAGTCTGAACCCTTCGGGAAAAATTTCAAGAACGGCTAAATCGGTAACGATTTTTTTTACGCAACGAACACCGGTTAGTGGTAGTGTGCATTTATGCAATATTTTTGATTGACCTTTGTTTGAATGTTGCATAGCAACAATAATATTCTTTGCAGATGCAACAAGGTCCATGGCTCCACCCATGCCTTTCACTAATTTTCCGGGAACTTTCCAGCTCGAGATATCGCCTTTTTCAGAAACTTCAAAGGCGCCTAGAATGGTTAAATCAACGTGACCACCACGAATCATAGCAAAACTTGTAGCGGAATCGAAAAAAGAAGCGCCTGGAAGATAAGTAACGGTTTGCTTACCTGCATTAATTAAATCAGCATCAACGTTTTCGATAGTCGGGAAAGGGCCAATACCAAGCATTCCATTTTCAGACTGCAAAGTAACATGAATATTTTCTGGAACAAAATTAGCAACGAGGGTAGGAATGCCAATCCCAAGATTTACATAATATCCATCGCGAAGTTCCTGTGCTATTCGTTTTGCTATTTGATTTTTATCGAGAGCCATTTTGCTGATGTTTGAGGTGAGACTTTTGAAGTATGAAGTTTATTTTTGAGTTATGGTTATTTGCTCAATGCGTTTTTCGTAGTCAACACCCTGAAAAATACGCTGCACAAATATACCGGGCGTGTGAATAGTGTTAGGATCTAGTTCCCCTGCGGGGACTAATTCTTCTACTTCTGCAATTGTAATTTTACCTGCCATTGCCATCATATGATTGAAGTTTGAAGCTGTATGTTTGTAAATGAGGTTACCGTGTGTATCACCTTTCCAAGCTTTTACTATAGCAAAATCGGCATGTAACGCAGATTCTAAAATGTGCATTTTCCCATCAAATTCACGCTCTTCTTTTCCAATTGCGATTTCAGTTCCATAACCGGCGGGTACAAAAAAGGCAGGAATACCGGCGCCTGCAGCGCGAATTCGTTCAGCAAGTGTCCCTTGTGGGTTCAACTCAACTTCTAATTCGCCCGAGAGCATCTGTCGTTCAAATTCTGCATTTTCGCCAACGTAGGAAGCGATCATTTTCCTGATTTGTTTGTTCTGTAACATAAGTCCTAAACCAAAATCATCAATGCCGCAATTATTCGAAATGCAAACAAGTCCCTTGATGGTTGTTTTAGATAAAACTTTTATTGTGTTTTCGGGAATGCCACATAAGCCAAAACCACCAAACATTACCGTCATATTATCGCTGATCCCCTGAACAGCTTCCTCTGCATTATTAACTACTTTGTTCATTATTTAAAATTGAATGGACAAATCTACAAATATTTTTTTAACGAAATGTTTTTTTGAATTAATCTCCATAAATTTGTTGTATGTGCAAATTTTGAAAAATCGATTTTAAGCAAAAACACTAAATTAATAATTCATCGGTCAAATAAAAAATTGTATTTTTACACCCTTTATTTTTATTTTTTTATTGTGCTGACTTTTATTGAAGGTAATCTTGTTGAAGTAAACCCCACTTATGTTGTGATTGAGAATAACAATATGGGATATTTACTAAATATTTCATTGCGTACATATTCTGCAATTAAAGAATTAAAGCGATGTAAAATTTATACTCATCTGGCAATTAAATCGGAAGCGACAACGCCAGTTGGGATTGTTACGTATGGTTTTGTAGATGAAACAGAACGGAAATTTTTTTTACAATTAATATCGGTTTCTGGTGTGGGAGCAAACACGGCTCGTTTAATTCTCTCCTCATTGACTCTTGATGAAATATTTTTTGCTGTAATAAATGGCAATGCTTCTACTTTTCAAAAAGTAAAGGGAATAGGCGAAAAATCAGCACAAAGAGTCATTATCGACTTGAAAGGAAAGTTAGAAAAAGTAGGTTTTGATAAAGAAAAAATAAACGTTACACAAAATAATATAAAAGAAGAAGCGTTAGCAGCGCTAATTATGCTCGGATTCACAAGAAATGCTTGTGAGCGGGTAATAGAAAAAATAATAAGAACTGATGGATCAAATATGAGCGTAGAAGAGTTGATAAAGCAAGCATTAAAAACATTATAATCAACTGAAAAAAGTTTGAGGACAAGCATTAAATATTTGTTGATATTATTTCCTATCATAGTTGCAATAACATTGGTATGGGGTTCGAATTTTCATTATCCGCGTTTTGTCTTCAAAGCGAAACCCCTTCAGATTGCCCCCCCTGACACCTCTGATGACTCAACTAATCTTCAATATCCATTAAACACAAATCAGGATTATCCTTTCAATGGATTTAACCCGGATTCAAGTGGACTGTATATGCACAATCCAACCAATATGGTGAGTGATGTTGAGTATGATCCTGAAACAAATCAATATATTTTCACACGGAAAATTGGGAATTTTGATCTGGACCCTCCAAACACAATGACATTCGACGATTATCAGGATTATGAAATGGATAATTTATTTAAAAATTATTGGCATAATCGATCAAACGCTGCAAGTGTTGAAAAACAAAAAGCCCTGATTCCCAAGATCCATGTTGGAGGGGAAGCCTTTGACCGTATTTTTGGAGGAAGCACTATTGATATAAGACCACAAGGATCTGCCGAATTAATTTTTGGAATTAATGCTATACGTCGTGATGACCCTGCGCTTGACGTTAAACAACAGCGGACTGCTAATTTTGATTTTCAGGAAAAAATACAGATGAATGTTACTGCAAAAATTGGTGACAAAATAGAATTAGGAACAAACTACAATACTGAAGCAACTTTCGATTTTGAAAATAAAATGAAGTTGGGATATGAAGGGAAAGAAGATGAGATTATTAAAAAGATTGAAGCTGGCGACGTTACCTTGCCCTTGAATAGTACATTGATTACAGGAAGCCAAAGTTTGTTCGGTATAAAAACACAGCTACAGTTTGGAAAAACGACAGTAACAAGTGTGTTCTCTCAGCAAAAAAGCAAAGCTTCCACCATTACTGTTTCAGGTGGTGCCCAAACAAGCACGTTTAACTTTAAAGCCGATCAATACGAGGAAAACAAACACTTTTTTATAGCACAATATTTTAGAAACAGTTACAATAAGGCACTTGAAAAACTTCCACTCATTAGTTCTGCAATTAATATAACAAAAATAGAAGTTTGGATTACTAATATTGGTGCAGCTACAACCGAAAACCGCAATATTGTTGCTTTGCAGGATATAGGTGAGTACAATCCTTATCACGCTCCTCTATTATATCCCACTCCTACACCCGGACAGAACCCCGTTTTTCCAAGAAATAGCACAAATAATGAATATGCTTTATTAAATAACTCTTCTGTTCGAGAAATTAATACAGCCGATAATTATTTACAATCTCTTTCGTTGGCATCTGGATCAGATTACGAGGTAGTTGAAAATGCTCGAAAATTATCCGCTACAGAATTTAACTTTAACAGTAAGCTCGGATTTATTTCATTGAACACCTCACTTAACTCAGATCAGGTATTGGCGGTTGCTTATCAATATACTGTTATCGGAGATACCACTGTGTATCAGGTTGGAGATTTTTCGAGCGGAGGAATAACTGCACCAAAATCATTAATTGTAAAATTATTGAAAAGCACTTCGCTGAATACTAAAATTCCTATTTGGAACTTGATGATGAAAAACGTTTATCCTATTGGTGCTTATCAAGTAAACAGTCAGGATTTTCGCTTGAATGTTTTATATACAAGCGATGAAAATGGGATACCTACAGGATATATGTCAGAAGGTATCATTACCGGAGTTCCGCTTATTAGGGTGTTGGGCTGTGATAAGCTCAATACACAATTAGATCCGAGTCCTGACGGAGTGTATGATTTTATTGATAATGCAGCAACGCAAGGTGGAACAATACAGGCATCTAACGGAAGAATTTTCTTTCCGTTAATTGAACCTTTCGGAAAAGATTTAAAAGCAGCGTTTGGGCCTGATAGCAATTCGCTTGGACCAAAATATACGTATGATTCGCTGTATACAATGACTAAAACGGGCGCACAACAGTATCCGGAACGAAACAAGTTTTCACTCGAAGGTATTTATAAGTCTGCATCAGGTTCGGAAATCTCACTAAACGCTATGAATGTTCCTCAGGGGTCAGTCAAGGTTACGGCAGGTGGAATTCTTTTAACCGAAAATGTTGATTATACTGTTGATTACACCTTAGGGCGTGTAAAAATTATTAATGAAGGAATTTTAAATTCGGGAACCCCTATTTCAATATCGCTTGAAAGTCAGTCAATGTTTAATATTCAGAGCAAAACGTTAATGGGAACTCATGTTGAATACAAGGTGAATAAGGATTTTACATTAGGGGGAACTATTTTAAATCTGACAGAGCGACCCATAACGCAAAAAATAAATTTTGGTGACGAGCCCATTTCCAATACCATTTGGGGTATGGATGGAAGCTATCAAACGGAATCGCGCTTTTTAACGAAGCTGCTTGATAAGCTCCCGTTTTATGCAACAAAAGTTCCTTCAAAAATTACTCTCAGCGGCGAATTTGCAAATTTAATTCCCGGACACTCGCATTCGATTGGTAAAACAGGCACTTCGTATATTGACGACTTTGAAGGTAGTCGATCTGCTATTGATATTAAAAATGTTGGATCATGGTTTTTAGCTAGTACTCCGCAAGGACAAACTGCATTCGGTGATTTTCCCGAAGGAGCCCCAAACTCAGGGCTTGCCTATGGATATAATCGTGCAAAATTTTGCTGGTATGTGATAGACCCATTGTTTTTACGAAACAACAACCTAACACCACAACATATCAAAGACGATGCTAATCAACAATCAAACTTTTTTGTACATGAGGTTTTGGAACAAGAAGTATTTCCTAATAAAGAGCCCGTCAATGGGCAGGCAACAAATATTGCAGTTTTGGATTTAGCTTTTTATCCAAGGGAACGCGGACCTTATAATTATGATGTACTCGGTATTACGGATACTTCCAGCGGTATTCTTTCAAACGGCGCTCTTAAAGATCCACAAACTCGTTGGGGAGGAATGATGCGTAAAATTGAAACCACCGACTTTGAATCAACAAACGTTGAATATATTGAATTTTGGATGATGGATCCTTTTGTTTATGAACCGGCTCACACCGGCGGTTATCTTTACTTTGATTTAGGTGATATATCAGAAGATGTTTTGCGAGACGGAAGAAAAAGCTTTGAAAATGGTTTGCCTATTTCGGATGTAGTAACCGATGTGGATACCACCATTTGGGGAAGAGTTCCAACAATTCAGGCAATTACCAACTCTTTTGATAACAATCCATCCTCGCGAACTTTCCAGGATGTTGGTTATGATGGATTGCGTGACGATGATGAAAAAACTTTTTTTGACGCAACGTATGTTCAACAAATTTTAAATGCCTATGGCGCGGGTTCTCCCGCATATCTAAATGCTCATGCAGATCCATCAGCTGATAACTACCATTATTTTCGCGGGTCTGACCTTGATTCTCTGCAAACAAGTATATTAGCGCGTTATAAAAAATATAATGGCGTTGATGGTAACTCCCCTACGGCCTCTCAATCACCAGAAAGCTATCCGACTTCCGCAACCAACATTCCAAATGCAGAAGATATCAACCGTGATAATACCCTTAGTAAAACTGAGCGGTATTTTGAGTATCGGATTCATTTGCGACCAGACTTGATGAATGTTGGCGAGAATTATATTACGGATAAATATTATGCACAAAACATACAATTAAAGAACGGAACGACCGGGTCCGTTTACTGGTATCAATTTAAAATTCCTATTCAAAAACCGGACAAAATAGTGGGCGGTATTCAGGATTTTAAATCCATACGCTTTATACGAACCTATTTTAAAGGATTTACCGATTCTATTATTTGCCGCTTAGCTACTTTAGAGCTTGTGCGTAGCGAATGGAGAAAGTACATTTATTCTTTACTTGCTCCGGGTGAATATATTCCTACAGATGATGGCAATCTTACTACATTTGAAATATCGGCAGTTAATATTGAAGAAAACGGTAAGCGCATCCCTATTCCTTACGTAATTCCTCCTGGAATTGAACGTGAAGTAAATCTTGGATCAACAAATCTGCAGAAATTAAACGAACAATCATTAGTACTTAAAGTTTGTAACTTATTGGATGGGGACGCAAGAGCAGCATACAAAACAGCTGAGCTTGATATCCGTCAATACAAACGAATAAAAATGTATGTGCACGAAGAAGCAGGTAGCGCCACAGAATCATTAAACGCAGGTGATTTGACAATTTTTATACGATTGGGTTCCGACTTTACAAGTAATTATTACGAATATGAAATTCCGCTTACGCCAACGGCATGGGGGACTAGTGCAGAAGACCCTAATTCAATATGGCCCGATGCAAATGCATTTGATTTTGCACTTAGTGTTTTTCAGAATGCCAAACTTGAGCGTAACGTGGCGATGAGAGCGGAGGGTTCAACGATTACATTACAAACGCCTTATGTCACCTATGATGGGAATAACAAAGTAACGGTAGTTGGAATGCCAACAATAAGTGATGTGCAGACAATCATGATTGGATTAAGAAATCCAAAAAAATCAATTGCTACTAGTACCGATGATGGTCTTCCAAAGTGCGCTGAGGTATGGATAAACGAATTACGATTAACTGATTTTGATGAAAAAGGAGGTTGGGCAGCAACCGCTAGAGCCAATATCGCACTTGCAGATTTAGGAACATTAATCATTGCTGGAAACATGAGTACTGCTGGTTTTGGAAGCATAGAAAAAAAGGTAAACGAGCGCCAGAAAGAAAATATTACAGCATATGATATTGCAACTAATTTGGAACTCGGAAAGTTTTTTCCTGAAAAAGTAGGTTTAAAAATCCCTATGCATTACGACTACTCACAAGCCATTAGCAATCCGCAGTACAACCCCCTTAACCCTGATATTTTATTAAAAGATGATTTGGCGACTTACGAAACCAAAGCAGAACGCGATTCGATAAAAAAATTAGTTCAGGATTATACGCAACGGAAGAGTATCAACTTCATGAATATGAAAAAGGAAAAGTCGGGCAAATCTAAAAAATCACATATTTACGATCCATCGAACTTTGATTTTACTTATGCATATACTGAGCTGCTTAGCAGAAATGTTGATGTTGAATATAACTTGCGAAAAACATATCTAGGTGCAATTGGGTATAATTTCTCGAACAATCCGAAAAATATTATTCCATTTAACAAATCAAAATTTTTAACAAAACACAAATCACTGCGCATTATTAAAGATTTTAACTTTTATGCAATGCCCAAATTACTATCGTTCCGGACAGACATTAATCGTTTGTATAGTGAAAATCTTTTACGTGATAAAAGTACGGCCATTGTTATTATTGAACCAACGTATGTAAAAGATTTTAAGTGGAATAGGTTGTATGACATGAAGTGGGATTTGACTCAATCTTTAAAGCTTGAATTCAATGCAACTAATGGCGCAAGAGTGGATGAGCCGGACGGGCGCATTGATAAAAAAGATAGTGATTACAAAGATAAAAGAGATTCGATATTAAAAAACATTCAGGACTTTGGTCGTAACACTATGTATAATCATACATTCAGCTTGAATTATACATTGCCTATAAATAAAATTCCTTTATTTAATTGGATAACAACAACGGCTCGTTATGGTGGAGAATATCATTGGACGGCGGCTCCTTTATCTACGAAAGAACTCGGAAACACTATAGAAAATGGAAATACAAAACAGATAAACGGAAGTGCTAATTTTATTTCTTTGTATAATAAAATTCCGTATCTTAAAAAGCTAAATCAACCACCAGCAAAAGGAAAACAAGCCCAAGTTCAAAAACCTAAAGAAACCAATAAAGACACCAAGCCAACATCAAAAAAGAAATCAAAAAAGAAAAAGAAAAAACAGAACTATAAAAAGAAAAAAAATACTAAAACACAGGAAGAAGATTCAACAAAAGTTCAGATTGATTACGCAAAAGCTATCTTAGATGGTACCTTAAAATTTTTAATGGGGCTAAAAAATGTTAACATCAATTATACCGAAGGCAACGGAACTTTTATGCCCGGCTTCATGCCAACACCTTTAGCTTTGGGTCAGGACTGGAATTTGATGGCACCGGGTACCGGCTTTGTTTTTGGCTCACAGGAAGATATTCGTTACAATGCGGTTAGTCACGGTTGGTTGTCGCCCGATACCTTGTTGAACACAGCTTATATGAATAAGCATAACGAAAACCTTACGGCAAGGGCCACAGCTGAACCATTGCCTGGGTTTAGAATAGAGATTACTGCGAATAGAAATTTTACAAAAAACCATTCTGAATATTTCAAGGCCAATAATGCCGGACAGTTTGATGCCTTCAATCCAATGAACACAGGTACCTTCAGTATTTCGTATTTTACATGGAGCACAGCATTTGCCAAGGACAACAAAACAGATCATTCAAATTTGAATTTCGAAAATTTTAAAAATTATCGTTACGATATTGCCTTACAACTTGCAGCAAAAAATCCACATTATAATGGCACTTCTGTTTATGATACATTGTCGGGCTTAACATTCCCAAGTGGATACGGCCCTACATCTCAGGAAGTTTTAATACAATCTTTTTTGGCCGCCTATACAGGAAAAAGTCCAGCAAAAATGAACATGAATCCATTCCCTAAAATACCGATGCCTAATTGGAGAATTACTTACGATGGTTTAACAAAAATAAAGTTTATCAAAAAGTATTTAAAAACAGCAACGCTTGGGCACGCTTATCGTTCATCCTACAATGTAGGTTCTTACACAACCAATGTTTTGTTCCGCGACGATGGTGATGGCTTTACAGCAGTTCGCGATATGATTGGCAACTTTATTCCTCAGAACGAAATAAACCAGGTTTCTATTACTGAGCAATTTGCACCATTGTTCAATATTGATATGACATGGGTAAACAGCATGACATCAAAGTTGGAAATAAAACGCAGTCGCGATATGTCGCTCAGCTTATCTAATAATCAGTTGACGGAAATTTCGTCAAAAGAATTTGTAGTTGGATTAGGTTATCGATTTAAAAATGTAAGATTCAATATTAAGGGGATCAGCGGAGGAAAGAAGAAAAGTTTAAAAAGCGATTTGAACCTTAAAGCAGATCTTTCCATAAGAAACAATAAAACAGTTTTAAGAAAGATTGTAGAAGATGTCAATCAGGTTTCAGCAGGGCAACAAATCATTTCAATTAACTCCTCAGCTGATTATCAAATTAACGAGAAATTTGTGGTGCGTCTTTTCTTTGATAAAATAATTACAAACCCATTTGTATCGTCACAGTTCCCCAACGCCAACACAAATGCAGGCATCAGTTTAAGATTTACTTTAACACAGTAATATGTTTTTTATTTCAATTTTTTATTTACTTTTGGCAGACAATTAAAAATCACAAAAAATGAATATTCCGGAAAACTTAAAGTACACAAAAGATCATGAATGGATCAGGATCGATGGCGAATATGGTTATGTTGGCGTTACCGATTTTGCACAAAGCGAGTTAGGTGATATTGTTTTCATTGAAGTTGAAACGGTTGGCGACACCCTTGCAAAGGAAGAATCGTTAGGCACCATTGAAGCTGTTAAAACAGTATCGGATATATTTATGCCTGTTTCCGGCGAAATTATTGAATTCAATGCAGCGCTTGATACCTCACCTGAACTCATCAACAAAGATCCATACGGTAAGGGCTGGGTTGTAAAAATCAAAATATCGAACACTGCCGAGGTAAACGAATTGCTTGATGCAGCTAAGTATTCGGAACTTGTTGTTCATTAAATAACATAGATTCATTTTTTCTGGTATTTCGGCATATTGATTTTCTTTAAAGACAGTATGTCTCTATGTTTATTTTCTTCATTTATAAAATTATCTTTTGATGAATTTTTTCAAATTGAAATGATATCTCAAAAAATTCAGGACGGTGTGTTCGTGCTTGATGAGGCGGCCTTGATGAAAACGATTTTTGATGCAGCACAGAGTTTGTATTAACACAAATTGTCTTACTGCAATATTGCACTTTGTCCTGCAGAAAAATCAGTAGCTGCATTTGGTTGTGAACCCTGTTCATACATTGCAGCCGTATCCTGATTAAGCATGCGGGAAATAAGGGAATATAATTCTGGTTGAACTTTGCGAAACTCAGCAGGTGTTTCAAAAAAATGTTCTACGGCTACAGCGAAAAATTCCATTTTATTGCGGAATGCATAATTACGAAACAGATGAGATGCTTTTATTTTTTCAAAACAACCCGGAGCATCAAGTGTATCTTCGTATTCAGTAATAAAACTATCAAAATGTGCGTCCGAATCCATATTTGGTTGAATGCTTTGAGCCATCAAGGCATGTGCAAATTCGTGTAGGCCGAGATTTAAGTTATCTTCTTCATTAAGATCTCCATCAAGAAAATCCTTCCAAGAAAACACAAGTGCTCCACGCAAATTTGTTTCGCCTTTTTCCCATTTTTTTGTAACATCCGAATAAAATTCTCCTTTAAACAATATCAATTTTTCGAAATCGGCAAATGTAAAATAACTCAAACCGGCGGTTAGCTTTAAGGCACTTTCTGCAATCAGCAGTTGAATCGTATCCGTCAACACAAGAGAATCTTTAATTATAAATTCTTTGTATTTTAAAAATTTTACCACACGGTAATTAAAAAGTTTTTTCTGTTTTGCCGAAAGCATTCGATAATAGTTGGAATATTTTTCTAAAATTTTCACAGAATCAGCATCCAGTTTTTCCGGAATAAAAAATGGCGAAACATAAAAATTTGTTTTTGAAAGAGAAACAAT
>Ga0172370_10006367_pt1 | contig 14843 bp, 9 predicted proteins | sample LakKiv5m_FD_114538 | JGI IMG/M metagenome (GOLD analysis project Ga0172370, IMG submission 114538) | Freshwater microbial communities from Kabuno Bay, South-Kivu, Congo - kab_022012_11.5m | ecosystem: Environmental > Aquatic > Freshwater > Lake | place: Democratic Republic of the Congo...
AGCGAGCAGTGCGACGACGGCAACATCGCGGGCGGCGACGGCTGCTCGGCCATATGCACGCTCGAGATCCAGGACGCGGACGGCGACGGCGTGCCGGACAACCTGGACGGCTGCCCCAACGACCCGAACAAGACCTCGCCCGGCGCGTGTGGCTGCGGCGTCGCGGACACCGACAGCGACGGCGACGGGACCGCGAACTGCAACGACGGCTGTCCGAACGACCCGAGCAAGACGAGCGCGGGCCAGTGCGGCTGCGGCATCGCGGACACGGACAGCGACGGCGACGGCATCGCCGACTGCACCGACAACTGCGGCACGATAGCCAACGCGAACCAGCTCGACACCGACGGCGACGGCCAGGGAGATGCCTGCGAGTGTCTCGGGGTCATTTGCACGGCGCTTGACCCGTGCCATGATGCAGGTCAGTGTGACTCCACCAACGGCGCGTGCACCAACCCGGCCAAGGCCGACGGTACGGCGTGCGGAACGGACTCCTGCACGGACACCGGCACCGCGACCGGCGGCGGCGCGTGCTCCGCGATCAAGAACACGTGCCAGGCCGGCTCCTGCGCGGCGACGCTCACGCAGGGCACGGACACCTGCGGCGGCGACGCGGCCAACCCGAGCGTGACGTTCTGGTCCTGCCAGGGTGGCAACACCTGCGTCTCGGCCGTGACCACCCACTCCGACACCTGCGCCGACAGTGGCGACGCGTCGGGCGGCGGCGCGTGCTCGGCCACCGATTGGTCCTGCGTGCTCGTCGGCGTCAACCAGGGCTTCGAGTCGGGCGACTTCAGCGAGTGGTCGACCAACGGCGGCTCGGCCGTCGTGTCGAGCTACACGAGCGACCAGGGCACGCTCTACACGCCCCAGGCGGGCAGCAAGTTCGTGATCATCAACGCGGGCTGCTCCACGAACTACGTCCAGCGCGTGCTCTCGTTGACGGCCGGCGAGACGATCGGCGGCTGGGCGGCCTTCGATGCCAAAGACTACATGCCCTTCAATGACTTCGGCGCCGTTGTCATCCTCGAATCTAATAGCTTCCCGTACCAGCAGTCCGTCAGCCAGGTGGGCAACTATGGCGACGGGAGCTGGACGCCGTGGAGCTTCACGGCGCCGTCGACGGGCTCGTTCACGCTCCGCTACCAGGCCTCCAACACCGGCGACTGCGCGCTGGCGAGCACCGCGCTCTTCGACGCGATCGAGGGGCCTGGTTCGGGCAAGCTGTCTTCGACGAGCAACAGCGGCACCGACACGTGCGGCGGCGACGCGGCGAACCCGAACGTGACGTACTGGAGCTGCCAGGGCGGCAACACCTGCGTCTCGGCCATCACCGCGCAGTCCGATAGCTGCTCGGACAACGGCGATGCCTCGGGCGGCGGCGCGTGTTCGGCCACCGACTGGAGCTGCACGAACGGCCAGCTCGCCTCGACCAGCAACAGCGGGACGGACACGTGCGGCGGCGACGACGCCAGCCCGAACGTGACGTTCTGGAGCTGCCAGGGCGGCAACACCTGCGTCTCGGCGACCACGCAGGTGGGCGACACGTGCGCGGACAGCGGCGATGCCTCGGGCGGCGGTGCGTGCGCGGCGACCGACTGGAGCTGCGCGAACGGCCAGCTCGCGTCGAGCGGCAGCGCGGGCACCGACACGTGCGGCGGCGACGACGCCAACCCGAGCGTGCTCTACTGGAGCTGCCAGGCGAACAACCTCTGCGTCTCGGCGGTTGCCACCGAGTCCGACGCGTGCAGCGACACCGGCGACACCTCCGGCGGCGGCGCGTGCAGCGCCATCGACTGGAGCTGCGCGGCCGGCCAGCTGGGCTCCGTCGCGACGTCGGGCACCGACGTGTGCGTCGGCGACGACGACAGCCCGGGCGTGTCCTACTGGAGCTGCCAGAACAACAACAACTGCTTCGCCTCGCTCAACGTGCACAGCGACGCGTGCACCGACTCGGGGACGGCCTCGGGTGGCGGCACGTGCGCGGCCACGGACTGGACCTGCGCGGGCGGCGTGCTCGGCGCCACCTCGTCGAACGGCATCGACACGTGCGGGGACGGCTCGGAGAGCCAGACCGGCTACTACGTGTGCAAGGCCGCGGACGGCAGCGCGAACGACACGTGCTCGCTCGTGCCGGACACGACGCCTCCGGCGATCGAGACCAAGCTGGTCGAGTACTTCACGGAGACGAAGGCGTTCAAGGCGTACGTCAAGAGCCTCGGGCTGTGCGGCGAGCACAAGGCGTTGCCCTTCAAGGTCAGCGACTGCGTCGTGCAGGCGACCGACATCTGCGACAACAACATTCTGCTCGGCGACCTGGGCGACACCGAGATCTCGCGCATCGAGTTCTGGGCGCAGATCGAGCCGAAGTTCGCGAACAACGCCGCAAAGGTCACGGAGCGCATCCGTCAGGCGCAGAAGCGCTTCGACACCCACGGCTGCGAGCGCTTCTCGATCGACACGGCGACGACCGCGAGCCTGCCGTTCAAGGAGCTCGACGAGCCCGAGCACCGCTACGGCTTCTACCAGGTGTACTTCACGGTGCATGACGACGCGGGCAACTCCGTGGACGCCATGTGCCGCGTCAACATCCGGGGCGAGACCGACGACGACAAGGAGTGCAAGGACGACACGGCGGTTCCGGCCGGCTGCGCCGTCTGCACGGGCACCGGCTGCGGCACCTGCCAGACGCCGGAGCAGGCGTGCCGTTCGGTCCAGAAGTGCCTCGCGAAGCTCGATTCGTGCTCGACCAAGGGCAAGGGCTGCGAGGACTACTTCGAGCACTGCACGGGGACCTGCGACTCCGAGTGCGCCGCCGCCCAGATGTCCTGCGCCGCCGGCGGCAAGGACTGCAACGAGCTGACCAAGAAGTGCAGCGGCGGCGATGACGACTGCGACGGCAAGGGCAAAGGCAAAGGCAAGGACGACGACTAGTCCAGGCCCGCGCCTGTCCCCACCGCCTGCCCGCCGGACCTCGCGGGCAGGCGGAGGGGGCCGCCTCTGAACGCCTCCCCCCAAGCTCGCCCCGACATGGCCTCCCGGCGCCCCGCGAAGGCAGGGGACGGCCATGGTGGCACGTTGCACCGTTGCGGACCAACCCCTGTGTCACGGCTGGCCGCGTCGCGAGCGTGGACTGGCTTTGCAGCGCATGGTGGGTGTTCATGTGTCTTTGGTGCCGGTGGCGTCGCTCGACGTGTCGCACGGGGGGACGTCGAAGCGTCGGGATCTGGGCGTCGCCCGGCCGCCTCGCTCCTGCACGAAAACCGGACAGGAATCGGTCCGCGCGGTGCCCAGGACAGTGACCAGCAATTACAAGGGCTTGGGTGGGTGCCTGTCGGGCGGTCTGGATTCCATCCGCACACCATCCTCGCCACACCGTCCTGGCCGCGCCGCCCCTGAAAGCGCTTGGCCCATGTGCCACTTCGTGTGTAGCCGCCTTGTGAGACGTCGACAGGCCGAGCCGCGATCCTCGGCTTGACTTTGGGGCAGGCTGGGCGTACGGATCCAACTGGTCCAATTGTCTCGTGGAAGCCAGGGTTTTTGCTCGTGGCCTCCGTTTGCATGGACCGCAACGGCTGGTTCCCATGACCTCCGGGCGCAGGAGGCTGGAGGACATCGTGATGCGCACCTCGGGCCACCCTTTCGTCCTGTCCGCGACCCTCTCGCTGGCGCTGTGCGGTGTTGGCTGCGGCAACTCCGGCACCTCCGAAGGCACGCCGGCCGGACAGGACGCCACCGTCACCGACGCGCCAATCGACGCGTCTGTCGCAGGCGACGTCTCCATCCCCGAGACGGCCTTCGAGACCACGGGAACCAACGACAGCGGTGCGTCGGACGTGATGGCTCCGGACATCGCCGGTGCGGACATCGCCAGCGCAGACCTCGCCGCTCTCGATGTCACCGCGCTCGACGTCGCACCGGAGGCGGTCGATACGGAGGATGCCGCCGAAGTCAGCATCCCGACCTCCTTCCCTGGAGAGGTGGTCTACCTGTTCGGCCCCTCCGCGACGAGCCTGACCCTGATGCGCGTGTCGGCCAATGGCGGCACGCCGACCCCGGTCGAGGGGGTGCCGGCCGGCATCACGCTGAAGTCGCTGGATGTGGCGGAGCACGTCTCGAAGCCGTTGCCAGGCGCCGTCAAGCCCCACGCGGTGCTGCGCGGCGGCATGACCGCAGCGACCCGGCACACTTGGGTGCGGCTGCCGGGGGGCCTCGGCCTCGTCGGGCAGTATCTGGGCGCCGGCAGCTACGGCCTGCTGCAAGTCCGACCGGACGGCACGGTCGTCGTCCTCGCCAACAGCGCCACGGCCTCGAAAGCGACGGGCCCTGCGGCGGGCTTCGGCTCGCACGTGTCGGTGTCGATGGACGGCAAGCTCGGCGCCTTCGTGCGTGAAGATGGCGAGCTGGTGCTCGTCCGGTTCGACGGCACCACGTGGCCCGGCAGCATCCCACCGTCGGCGTACATCGTCGTCAGCGACGGGATCGCCGAACCCATCGTGCCGCAGAGCGTCACGGTTGGCAGCAGCCGGGTCCTGTTCGCATCGAGCAAGGACATGTTGGTGAAGACCTATCCGAGTCTATGGAGCGCGCCGCTGGACGCTTCGGCCCCCCCTTCGCAGATCACGCTGCCCACGATGACCAAACCCAGCAGCGCCGGGAAGTTCAAAGTCTACGAGGTGTTCGGCCCGCCCGCGACCGACGTGGCGCGCAAGCTCTTCGTCTACACCGCGACGGGCGACAGCTCCACGCGTGGCGTCCTGGTGGTCGCCGAGGACGCCAACGAGGCGCTCAACATCACGCCGAACGCGTCCACGTCCTTCGACATCGGCCAGGTCGGACCGAGCTACGACCCGATCATGGACGGCGCGAAGCCGAACCTCGCGATGAACCCGGGCGGGACCTTGGTCGCCTTCGGCAAGACCAAGCCGCAGATTCGCACGGTCGACGGCTCGGAGACTACCGACTTGGTGCCGCTGTTCGTCTCGGGTGTGGATACCTACGGTGGCTTCTACTGGGCGAGCGACGACGACCTGCTGTTCTGGGCCGGGGCCGGGGGCAACGCGATGGGCCTGTACCATTACCGGGTCAGCACGAAGACGCTGAAGAACCGCGCGGGGTCGACCAAGACCGAAGCGCCCTTCGACGGCGGCAGCCTGACCCCGTCCGGCGGCTGGCTCGCCAAGGATGGAACGAGGCTGTACTTCCTGATTTCCTCGAACACCTATAATACAACGATCTCCGTGATCGACTTCACCCTCTTCGCGGCGACCGCGGTGACCAAGGAGATGGACGTCAGCGCCACCGAGTACGGCACAGCGCCCGGGTCGAAGTGGATCTACTTCCCTTCCGCGACCTGGGTGCAGACGAGCAAGCAACAGCGAGAGGTCTACGCCTTCGACGAGTCGACGGCAGACCCCGCCTCGGTCGTGAAGCTGTCGAACACCGCTGTGAATTCACAACCCAACGACGTGTTCTTCATCGAGGTCGCGCCGGACGGCGGATCCGCGCTGTTCAACGCCGCGCCTGCGGCCAACGCCGCCGGATACGCCACGGTGTCGCACACGGCGATCGACGGCGGCGGGGCGTCCAAGGTCGTCCTGGACGCGCCGGGATACGCCGGCCGGCCGATGTGGCTCGGCGATTCGCAGGCATTCGTCGTGGCGCGCGGCCAGGACGACGTGAAGCGGCAGCTGGTGCGCGTCGCGATCGCGGGCGGCGGACCGGTGACTCTGGACGCAGCGACGGGCTTCGTGGCGATCGTCCACGTGACGCCGTGATCTCGGCCGCTGTCCAGATCCTCGCGAGGCGCTCGATAGGTCGTGCGAGCGCGGCACGCCGAGGGGCGGCGGTCAGGTCACCTCCAGCGTGACCGACATGCTGCCGTCGTAGCCCTTGGACCAGTCGCCGTCGCCTTCGGACGTGGGGTGGCTCTGAGCGCCGGACTGCGTCCTACAGCGCGCATGCAGTGTGTGTGTGCCACCCTCGGCCTGCCAGTCGAAGTGCCACAGCGTCCACACATCCGGGCCACCGTTGTAGTCGAGCGGCACGACCTGCCACGGACCTTCGTTGACGCGCAGCTCGACCTCCGCCACGGGATCGAGTCCGGCAAACGCCATGCCAAGCACGCGGATTGACCCGGCTTTCAGGGGGGCCTCCGCGCGCGGCGTCACGATGAACGTGCAGGGTCGATACGTGGCCGCGTCGGACCACCCGAAGCTCTCCCAGTAGCCTTCGTAGGGCGTGTCGATGAACTCCAACGACTTCAGCCACTTCGGGCTCTTCATACCGTAGCGCCCGGGCACCAGCAGCCGCGCCGGGAAGCCGTGCGCCGGCGGCAGGGGCTGCCCACCCATCCGCCACACGAGCCACACGGGTCGCTGCAAGTCCTGGATGGGAATGGCCGTCGAGTAGCCGTCGTGGGCCGTGATCTTGAGGCCCGTGACGCCCGGCGGCACCTTCACGCCCAGCGTGGCGAAGATCTCGAGCAGCGGCAGCCCCGTCCACAGCGCGTTCGACATGCGCGGATTGCCGGGACCGGCGCTGATGCACTCGAGCGTGTGCTCCTTGTCACGCGGCGCCAGGGCCTTGATGAGCGTCTTGTCGAGCCAGGCCTTCAGCACCCCGCGGTCGAGGATGTCGAGCTTCCACGTTGTTATGTCAATCTGCGGTGTTTCGCAGCAACTCGTGATGAAGAAGCTCTCGTTGGGCGTGAGGCTCGGGATGGCATTCGGAGCCACTCCCACCTCCGCGACGCCGAGGTCGGCTGCCCCGGCGTCGACCGCCTCCGCGTCCGAGGCCCCTGCGAGGGCATCGGGGGCCCCACTGGCGCCCGCGGACGCGTCCACGACGACTCCGCCCGCCGCGCTCTGCCCGCAGGCCGCGAGCAACGCCGACGCGCCGAGCCCGGCCAGCAGTCCGCGCCGGGAGATCTCTCCGCTCTCGCTCGCCATCGGCGCCTCCGCGCGCGTCGCGCAGTCCGGACGATGCGCGTCGGACCCGTGCATGGTCCAGTGCGACGGCGAAATCAGGAGTATGATCAACTTATTGTGCCGTACGCCGCTGGACGCTCTCGCGGGGCGGCAAGGCCAATTCGAGCCCCATCGAGTCGACGCACAGGACACGGCCGCCCGGGAGAGGTGCCCTACCACCCCCACATGTCCATCACCACGGGGCAATGATCCGACGCCTTCGGCCGGTCCCACCCCACGCCATCCAGCCGCTGCCCCCGGTACTTCTCGGCTCGCCCGGGCTGCCCGCGGCGCTCGATCCTGGGCGGGCCGCCGTTGGCCTCTGCCACCCGCCTCGACAAGAGCATGAAGTCGAGCTGCTGGTACTTCGGCGTGTAGCCGCGGTCGGGCCGACCCTTCCAGAAGTGTGTCCAGCGCTTTTCCTCCGGCAGGCGCTCGACCACGTTGATCACCTCGGGCCAACGCACGAGCTCGGTGATGCCGCTCTCGCCCTGTTCGTCGGTCTCCAGGTAGTCGTTGAAATCACCCAGGATCACAAAGGGATGATCGCCGGGCGTAGGGCCGAAGCGCTCCCTCACGAGGTCCATGATCGCGCGGCACTGCTGCACGCGGATGAAGCGCGTGCGGGCTCGACCGCCGTCTCCGCGGTCGTCGCGCATGGACTTGAGGTGGTTCACGTAGAGCGTAAGTGTCCCAAAAGTAGGCGCTTGCACGTCGACCTCGAGGCAATCGCGGTTGAACACGGGGTGGCCACTGTCCTTGTCCACGAGGTGCTGCCACGAGCGGATGTGCGTGATGGGCAGGCGCGACAGCACGCCGACCTCGATGCCGCGGCCGTCGTTGCCGTCGAGCGCGATCACGTGCGGGTAGGCCACGCGCCCGCCCAGGTAGTGGTCGCGAAACTGTTTGAGCGTGGCCATGCCCTCGACCTCTTGCAGCACGAGCACGTCGGCGTCGAGCAGCTCGATGAGATCGGCGGTCAGGCTTTTGTCGTCGTCGTCGGCGATCCGCTGTCGCAAGTCTTCGGATGTGAAGCCATCTTGCGCCGCGGCGTGGGGGTCGATGCCGCGCGCGAACCGGTACTTCGTGTAGAGGTTCTCGACGTTGAAGGTGGCGAGGCGAAACACGGGGCGCTCCTGCTTCATGCGCCATGGTACGCCGTCGCCGCGTGCCAGCCAACCTGTCCGCCCGGCACCTGTCCGCCCGGCGCGCCTCAGCCGTCCAGGAACTTCGCGGGCTCCTTGTCGGCCTTGCCCTTGCAGCCCGGGCAGCAGAAGTAGAACGTCTTGCCCTTGTGCTCGATCTTGGGGCTGTCCTTGGTGACGGTGAAGACCTCCTTGCTGAGCGGGCAGGTGGTCTGGTCGCCGACCTTGGCCTCGCCGTTGTTCACCGGGGCGGCCTTCTTGTCGCCTTTGTCGCCCTTGTCGTGGCCGCAGCCGCAACCCTTGTGTGAGCCCTTGTCGTCGTGCTTGCAGCCGCAGTCCTTGCCGTCCTTGTGCGCGCAGGCGCAACCGTCGTGCGTGTCGTGCTTGGCCTTGCAGCCGCAGTCCTTCTTGCCGTCCTTGCCGCACGCGCAGCTCTTCCCGCAGGTGCAGCCGGCAGGCCCTTGTGACAACGCGTCGGAGGCGCCGAACCCGATGAGCGCGAAGGAGAGGCCGAGGACGGTGAGTGCGAGTCGTGAAGTGGTCATCGATGGGTCCCATGGGTGCGCCGGCGGGCGCTTCGTTGTGGGCTCTAGGCCGCGAGGTCCGGCGGCGTGACAGGGCCCTCGCCATTTTCCTGCCCCGCCCGCTGCACAGGTTGACGCGAGGCCGCGCGCGATGTTCCATCCGCTCGCCGGCGCGGTCCGGCAAGTCCAAGGTCATGAACCTCGCCCTCGAGACGGTCCGCACGGGTCCCGTTGCCCGCCTCGTCCTCAACCGCCCCGATGTCCACAACGCCTTCGACGCGGAGCTCATCGGCGGGCTCGATGAGGCCTTCGGCGCGTTGGAGCGCGATCCCGACGCGCGCGTCGTGGTGATCGAGGCGCGCGGGCGATCGTTTTCGGCCGGCGCCGATCTCGGCTGGATGAGGTCTGCCGCGACGGCGTCGCAAGAGGACAACCGCGCGGAGGCGCTCGCGATGGGGCGGATGTTCCACCGCCTCGCCTCGTTCCCGAAGCCGCTCGTGGCCGCCGTGCAGGGCGCCGCGATGGGCGGCGGCGTGGGGCTCGTGGCCTGCGCGGACATCGTGATCGCCACGGAAAAGGCCTTCTTCGCGCTCAGCGAGGTACGCCTGGGCCTCGTTCCGGCGGTGATCTCGCCCTTCGTCGTCGCGAAGATCGGCGCCTCGCATGCGCGCGCGCTCTTCCTCACGGGCGAGCGGTTCGACGCGGATCGCGCGCTGCGTATGGGGCTCGTGCACCAGGTCGTCCCGCACGATCAGGACGAGGCGGGACGTTGCCCGTCGCTCGACGCCGCCTTGCGCGTCACGCTCGAGGCGCTGCTGCAAGGAGGTCCGGAGGCCCAACGCGCGGCCAAGACGCTCGTCGTGGCGGTCGCAGGTCGGGATCCCGCCGACGTGCTCTCCCACACGGCGCAGGTCATCGCCGACATTCGCGTGACGCCCGAGGCGCGAGAGGGGCTCGGGGCGTTCATGCAGAAGCGGAGACCGACCTATTGTCATGAGCTCCCGATCGAGCCGGTGACCATTTGAGCGACCGCCCGTCCACGGTCACCCGTTTGCTCGTGCCAAACCGCGGCGAGGTCGCGGTGCGTGTCTTCCGCGCGTGCCGCTTGCTCGGTATCGAGTCCGTCGGCGTGTTCAGCGAGGCCGACGCGACCGCCCGGCACGTGCGCGAGGCCGATCTCGCAGTCTGTGTGGGCCCCGCCGCGCCGACCGAGAGCTACCTGAGCGCCGGGGCGATCCTCGAGGCGGCGCGCAGGACCGGGGCCGACGCGATCCACCCGGGCTATGGATTCCTGAGTGAGAACGCTCAGTTCGCGGAGGCCGTCGAAGCGTCCGGCCTGACCTGGGTGGGCCCGGCGCCTGCCGTCATGCACGCACTGCACACGAAGACGGGCGCCAAGCAGCTCGCGGCGCAGGCCGGCGTGCCCATCGCGCCGTCGCGGATCCTCGACGATCCGGCCCCCGGGGCGGTCGCGCGCGCGGGCAGCGAGGTCGGCTATCCGCTGCTCGTCAAGGCCGAGACCGGCGGGGGCGGCAAGGGGATGCTGCGCGTCGACGCACCGGATGGCCTGCTCGAGGCCGTCGAGACGTCGCGTCGCGTGTCGCTCGGGGCCTTCGCGTCGGATCACGTCTACCTCGAGCGCTTCGTGCCGCGCGCCCGTCACATCGAGGTGCAGGTCCTCGGCGATCGCCACGGCGGCGTCGGGCACCTCTACGAGCGGGAGTGCAGCCTCCAGCGCCGCCACCAGAAGATCGTCGAGGAGAGCCCCTCGCCGGCGCTTTGTCCGGACGAGCGCGAGACCCTGTGCGCCGACGCGCTGCGTTTTGCCCGCGCGGCAGGCTACGACAACGCGGGCACCGTCGAGTTCCTCTTCGATGACGCGACGCGACAGCACTACTTCCTGGAGATGAACACGCGCTTGCAGGTCGAGCATGCCGTGACGGAGCTCGTGACGCTCAGCGATATCGTCGCCTTGCAGATCTTGGTCGCGCGCGGCGAGCCGTTGCCTGCCGACTTCGCGCGCATGCTCAAGGGGCACGCGATCGAGGCGCGCCTGTATGCCGAGGATCCCGCGGCGGAATTCCTGCCGCAGGCCGGCACGCTCGGGCGCGTCGTGTGGCCGGATGGGCCCTTTGTGCGCGCAGACGTGGGCGTGGAGTCGGGAGACGCGGTGCCGGTCTTCTACGACCCGATGCTCGCGAAGATCATCGCGTGGGGACGCACGCGTGACGAAGCGCTGATGCGATTGGGCGCGGCGCTGTCCCAGACGGTGGTACAGGGCGTGGCGACGAACCTCGCGTTCCTGCGCGCGCTCATCGACCATCCGGACGTGCGGGCCGGTGCGCTGCACACGCGCTGGCTGGATGAGCGCGCGGACGCGCGGGTGTCGACCTTCCTGGGTGTCGTCGACGACGCGTCGCTCGTGGCCGTCGCCGTTGCCGACGCGGTCGCCGGCCCCGCCGCGCGCGACACGGCCGGCGTACGCGCCACGCGCGACCCATGGGATCGCCTGCGCCGGGAGGCACCGCGCGCATGACGAGGTGGCCGTGAAGCGCAGGATCTCGGGGCTCGCGACGCCCGCGACGGTGACCGCGGTGCGTGACGGCGCGGACGTCAAGGTGCGCATCGCGGCCGGCGACGCGGAGCCTCGCGAGGTCGACGCGCGGCTGCGTCGGGCGTCCACGGGGGATCTGCTGGTCGAGACGGGCGGCGTGGTGCGCTGTGTCCGCACGAGCGTCTTCGTGGCGGGGCGCGCAGAGATGGTCTGGGTCTCGCGTGGCGGGCAGGGCGCGCGCCTGCGTCGCGAGGCCGTCCTGCCGGTTCGCGAGGGCTCGACGGGGGTCTACGCCTCGGAGCTGCGCGCGCCAATGCCCGGTCGCGTGGTCAAGGTGCTCGTCGCCGCGGGGCAGACAGTCGGGCCCGCGCAGCCGCTCGTGGTCGTCGAGGCCATGAAGATGGAGCACGTCGTCCGCGCGCCCGCCGCGGGGCGTGTGCAGCGCCTGTGTGTGTCCGAGGGCGATCACGTCGACGGGGACGCGTTGCTCGTGGAGCTCGCGCCGCCGCAGGTTGGCGCGGCGGGCGACCCGTGAGCGCCGCGCCCGGCCACATGCCCGTCCGCGTCGTGGAGGTCGGACCCCGCGACGGGCTCCAGAACGAGCCGATGCCCGTCTCCACCGAGGTCAAGGTCGGCTTCATCGCGCGCCTCGTCGCGGCAGGTCATACGCGCATCGAGGCGACGAGCTTCGTGAGCCCGCGCGCGATCCCGCAGCTCGCCGACTCCACCGAGGTCGCCCGCCGCCTTCCCCGCGCCGAGGGCGTGCGCTACACGGCGCTCGTGCCCAATCGACGCGGCCTGGACGCGTTCCTGGCCGCCCGCGACGCCGGATCGCCCCTGCACGAGATCGCGGTCTTTACGGGCGCCACCGACCGCTTCGTGCTCGCCAACATCGGCGTTACGATTTCGGAGTCCATCGCCGCCTTCCGCGACATCGTCGCGCGCGCCACCACCGAGGGCCTCGGCGTGCGAGGCTACGTCAGCACGGTCTTCGGCTGCCCGTACGAGGGCCGCGTCGCGCCCGAACGAGGCCTCGCGGTCGCCCGCACGCTCCTCGAGATGGGCTGCGCGGAGGTGAGCGTCGCCGACACCCTCGGCGTCGCCACACCCGCGGACGTGGAGCGCTTCCTCGACCTCTGGCAGGCCGCCTCCGACCTCGCGATGGACCGCCTTGCGCTGCACTTCCACGACACGCGGGGCACCGCGCTGCCGAACGTGCTCACCGCGCTGCGCCGCGGCGTCACGACCTTCGACGCCAGCGCCGGCGGTCTCGGTGGCTGTCCCTACGCGCCCGGTGCCGCGGGCAACCTGGCGAGCGAAGACCTCGTCTATATGCTCGAAGGCATGGGATTTTCGACTGGCATCGATCTGGGACGCCTCGTCGACGCGTCGAGCCACATGGCCGTCGCGCTCGGCCGCAAGATGCCTAGCCGAACCTGGCAGGCCGAGGTCGCCAGGCGCGGCGCGGGGATGGCCGACGCGTGAGCCACGCCGCGTCCCCCTTTGATCCTGGCCGCCGGCCGCGTACCCTTAGACACGCCGCGGGATCGCGGCGCGCGCGGTCTTCCATGCCCCGCCGCACGACGCGCTTGCTCCTCCTCCTCCTCGCCACGGTGAGCGCAGGGCTCGCGATCGCGCCGCGCGCCGGCGCCAGGCCGAAGGCGCCCGCGCCCTACCACTGGGCGACCGGCGACGACGTGGCGCTCGTCGTGGACGTGCTCCAGATGCAGGGCGATCCGAACCTGCTCGAGAAGCTCGCGCAGCGCTACGGCGATCGCGCGGCGGGCGGTCAGTTCGTGCCGATCCCGACGACGGAGAAGCTGCTGCCGCGCTTCCCTCAGATGGGCGACAAGGTCACGCTCGTGAGTGTGCTGGGCGTGGCGAAGACCGCCGTCATCGGCTTCGGCATCAAGCGCGGAACGACCGAGATCCACTTGCAGATCCTGCTCGAACCGGTCAAGGGCGTGTCCGAAGCGCTGGTCGTCATCGGCGGCAAGGTGGCGCCTGGCGCGAAGCTCCTCGCGGTCCCCAAGCTGGATCCGAGGCAGCCAGGCCTGCCGGAGCGCCTCAACGACGTGCGCTCCGTGCTGCTCGCGAAGAGCCGGGGCAAGGCCGCCGGGCTGCTCGGCAAGCTCAAGCTCGGCGCGAGGCACGTGCAGATCGTGCCCGGGCGCTTCGGTCCGTCGAGCACGACGCTCGTGAGCCTGGCGGTGCCGCGCAGGAAGCAGGAGGTGCTCTCCGCGCTCGCGTTCCTGGACGAGGTGGGCCTCGTGAGCGCCATCGTCGAGGCGCCGCAGGTCGGGCTGCGCCGCTATCCGCTGCGCGCGCTCGTGGACGTGGACGGTGACGGTGTGGACGAGGTGCTCTACACGTCGGCCTACGACAAGGGCGCCTACCAGATGCTCGCGAAGTGGGACGGCGAGGCCTGGCGTCAGATCGTGCTCGCGGGCGACGGCGAGTAGCCGCTACTCGCACGCCAGCTTCACCGTCACGTCCGCGGCGAACGGCATCGCGATGCCGAGGGCCTTGCACGCGCCCTCCAGGTCACACAGACGCAGCGTGCCGCAGCCCTTCATCGGCGAGGTGGTCTCGCACTGGGCGCAGGTGCGCTCCTCGACGCGGTGCTTGGTGCGGCGCGTCACGGGGTCCAGGTCGGGCAGGGCGAGCGTGTGCGGCTCGGCCGGATAGCGCGGATCGAGCGTCGCGAAGAAGACGGCCGTGAGCGTGTCCATGAAGCCATGGATGTCGAAATTCCAGCTCGGCTGCGGGTTGTAGAACGTGTGGGAACCCTTGCTCTCCAGCAGCGGCACGCGCACGCCCACCTGACGCAGCAGCTCGCGCGACGGGTCGAGCGGGTCCTTGGTGACGCGCGCCTGCGTCACGCGCGCCGGCGGGTCCAGGCGCGGCACCCGCAGCTTGTCCGCGCCGCCGCTGAAGTTCTCGGGGTCCAGGATCACCGGGCCCCAGGGCTTGCCGTCCTGCGCGACACCGAAGCGTTCGAGCCGCTCGTTGGCCTCGTAGATCCAGTTCGACAGGTACATCTCCGGCACCGACAGCGGCAGCCCGGTTGTCGGGCTCGTCCATGGCCGCGCGACCTTTTGCCCGCTGCTGTCGATCGAAAACGGCGAAAGCAGCTCACGCCAACCGCTCTCCGGCGGGTAGCGCTCGTCGCGCAGGTAATCGCCCATGACACCCGCGGCGAGCGCCATTTGGAGCCCTGTGTTGACCGGCACGCTCATGTCGCCCGCGGTCGGCACGAAGAGCGGGTACGTCACGCCGTCGTGCGTGTGCGTCTTGCCGTCGCGCCCCTTCCACGTGTCGTAGGCAGCATCGAGCGGCTCGCGGAAGTAGTGCGGAGCCCACGCAGCCGGATCGGCCGGATCCAGCGCGTGCTGCGCGATCCCGATGAACCGCCGCAGATCCGGGTGGTTGCGTGGCAGGCCAAGCCCCTTCGCGAGCGCGATGAGCGGCTGTCCCTTCGGGAAGACGGCACCCTGATACGCGGCGTCGCGCTCGAACGTCGTGACGACGTGCTTCGGGATCTCGGAGGCGCCGGCGTAGAAGGTCACGCGCAGCCGGTCGCCGAACGCGAGGCTGTCCTTCACCGGCACGGGGGCGATCCGCCCTGTCTCGTCCCGCGGCGTCGCGTCCG
>Ga0172370_10006371_pt1 | contig 14829 bp, 15 predicted proteins | sample LakKiv5m_FD_114538 | JGI IMG/M metagenome (GOLD analysis project Ga0172370, IMG submission 114538) | Freshwater microbial communities from Kabuno Bay, South-Kivu, Congo - kab_022012_11.5m | ecosystem: Environmental > Aquatic > Freshwater > Lake | place: Democratic Republic of the Congo...
AGTTCTCTCCGGACATTGCTACAAATCATAAATTTTTGAACCTTTGGATTATTGCTTCAAATATTTATATCGCTTTTGCGTTATATAAATTATGGCAAAAGAATTTTTATGTTAAATCATTAGTTTTAATCTTTATTTTTTTCCTTACTTTTTCAGGCGTAATTGATTTTTTTGCAATAAAAAACGATACTCTTTATTCTATTTCCGATTATCCCAAAAATCCCGATGTTTCTTGGATTATTAAAAACACTCCAAAAGATGCTATTTTTCTAAATTCTAACTATATTTACAATCCTGCTTCAATTTCGGGAAGAAAAATATTCTTAGGATGGCCATATTTTTCCTGGTCTCTGGGTTACAATACGAGTGAAAGGGATATTCTTGCCCATCAGCTTCTCGCCTCTCAATCTATTAAAGTTAAATGTCAAATTTTAAGACAAAATAAAATAAAATATATTATTATTCAAGATAAGAACGATATTCCTGTTAACAAAATATATCTCGACGATTCGTTTAAAAAAGTTTATGATAATAAAATTACAACTACCAAGATTTATCTTGTAACTAAAAGATGTTACTAAAGTTATGAACGCAGATTTATTTTTTATTTTAAATTGGTGGGCATTAATGTTTGTACTTGGTCTTACTTTTCTTCCGTTAACCGTCCATATTTTTGAGAATTTTCTTGACAGAGGATATATATTTTCAAAAATCTTAGCAATTGCCGGTCTTTCTTATTCTATTTTTCTATTTGGAACATTGCATCTTGTTCCTTTTACAAGAATCAATTCAATAGCATTGCTCATTGGTATCTCTATAATCATTTTTTTTAAATTTTCTTTCTCAAGAAAAGATAAATGGTTTTTAAAAAAAGGGTTTTTTTTGGTGATAAAAGAAAAATGGAAGATTATTCTATTCGAAGAAGCTCTTTTTTTAATCGCTCTATTTTTTTGGGCATATATAAAAAGTTTTCAACCTGATATTCATGGACTGGAAAAGTTTATGGATTTCGGTTTTGTAAATTCCATTCTTAGATCTAGCTATTTTCCGGCAAAAGATATTTGGTTCACTCCTCTTTCAATTAATTATTACTATTTTGGTCACCTTACGACTGCCGTTTTAACAAAAATTTCCGATATCCCCTCTTTTGTTTCATTTAATCTAATGCTTTCAATGCTATTTTCCCTAACTTTTGTTGCATCTTTTTCTATCGGAATAAATCTGATATCTTTTATTTCCAAGAAGAAAAATTACTCTAAAAAAATTTTATTTTTTTCAGGTTTTATAACTGCCTTTCTTGTTACCCTGGCGGGAAATCTTCATCCGATTTATGCTTTTTTTAAATCATATTCCGTAGAAAATCCTCTTCCCTTCTGGGATTTAAAATTTCTTCCTAATCTTTTCCCAAACTCATATTGGTATCCTAATGCGACAAGATTTATCCATAACACAATTCATGAATTTCCGCTTTACTCTTGGGTTGTATCGGATTTACATGGACATGTTCTTGACATACCTTTTGTGCTTTTAACCATAGCTGTCTTACTTTCACTGGTAATCTCTAAACACGAATATCAAAATTCGAAACAAATTCAAAATTCAAAATTCAAAATGATTAAAAAAATTCGAGATTCGGAATTCGAGATTCGGATTTTGCTAATAAGCTTTTTGTTAGCTGTTATGTATATGACTAATGCATGGGACGGAGCAATTTATCTTTTGTTAACATTTTTTGTTTTGATTTTTACAGAACCTGAAATTAATAAGCTAAAAAATAAAATTTTGTCTTTTAAATTCTTCCTAAGTATTATCGTCTTGGTTTTTAGCTTTATTTTATTTACCTTACCTTTTAATCTTTTCTTTAAACCTTTTGCGTCCGGAATCGGACTCTTATGCGCTCCCGACTTTTTAATAAAAATCGGAAAAATTGGACCGTTTTTGTTTGAAGCAGACCATTGTCAAACATCTCCTCTTTGGCAACTTATGATTTTATACGGATTCTTTTATTTTTTAGTCTTTTCTTTTTTTGCATTAATATTTAAATCGAAAACCAACAGAAAAGATTTATTTGTAATTATATTAATAATGATATCTACTGTTTTAATCTTTGTTCCGGAGCTTATTTATTTAAAAGATATTTATCCTGCACATTTTAGGGCAAATACCATGTTTAAACTGGTTTACCAATCTTTTATAATGTTGTCATTGAGTTCGGGATATATTATATCCAGAATCGTAATTTATGCTAAAGAAAATTATGAAACTAAAAAGAAAATAATTTTTATAGCATGGCTTATTATTTTTATTCCACTTTTTACACTTATTTCAATCTACCCATACTTTGCAATTAATTCCTACTATGGTGATTTAAAAATTTATCAAGGGTTAGACGGTATAAAGTATTTAAATAATTTGCACCAAGATGACTATAAGGCAATTTTATGGATTAATAAAAATATTTCCGGCCAACCGGTAATTCTTGAGGCGCAAGGAGATTCCTACACCGACTACGGGCGAATTTCCTCAAATACAGGCTTGCCAACAATCCTTGGATGGACCGTTCATGAATGGCTTTGGAGAGGAACTTACGATATTCCCGCACCAAGGATTAATGATGTTAAAACGCTTTATGAAACCACAGATATTAAAGCTACGACCGGACTTCTTAAAAAATATGATGTTAAATTTGTTTACATCGGTAAATTAGAAAAACAAAAATATCTTGAACTAAACGAGGATAAATTTAAAAAAATCGGCAAAATTTTCTTTAGTAATTCCGGAGTAAAAATTTACAAAATTATTCTTTAGCTATTTTAGAAACAGTACAATTCCCGGTCTTAATCATACAATCCACGTATTGTTGAATTTCCGAAAAGTCACCGTTCCCCAGTCTTGGAACCAATGTCCATTGATAGTTATATTCACTGCTTATCTCCGGATTAATTAATAGCCCCTCTCTCTTACCGGCATTATCTCCCGTATCTATGACTGCATTTTGAATTTTTGCATTTTTCATTTTTTCCAAAAGTCTTACAAAATCATCAAGTTCTGTATCTTTTATATCCGTATCTATACTTTCACGGACAATATCATAAAGGTTAAAAAGTTTTCCCGGATTAGTAAGAAATTGCAAAGAGAAAATCTTGTCTTTAAAAGCTTTTATAACTTTTTCCTGTCGTCTGCTTCTTGCAAAATCAGAGCCCTCAATTCCTTTTGCGTGTCTTGACCTAACGTATTCAAGGGCTTTATTTCCGTCCATAAGCTGTACCCCTTTGTCAAAATGTAAATGTTCATATCTGCATGGAAAAGCCTCTAGCTGAGAAGATGCTGTGGCTAATTTATCCAGTTCCTCCGGCTCATGTCCACATAGATCATTTTCCTTTCCGTCAAGTGGATATTCATAATCATCAAATGTTCTTTCTACGTCAATATTTATTCCCCCGACTAAATCAACTGCTTTAGTAAAACCGTCAAAGTCAATCCTAAGCCCATAATCTACGTCCTTGCCTAAAATTTTAGAGACAACGGCTTCAACTAAAATTAATCCCCCACCTTTTCTTTTAGCTTCTCCTTCTGCGTAAGCAACATTAATTTTTGATTTTGTATCCGGAATCCAAAGATCTCGTGGGAGAGAAACTAAGGTTACGTTGTTTGTTTTAGGATTAATGCTTGCAAAAATAACTGTATCCGTAAGGTTTGGGCCATCATGTTTTCCCCCTCCAATTCCAAGAAGAAGTATATTTATTTGGCTGTCTTTTTGCTTAAGCTCAATACTGCGGTTAAAAACAAGCTGCCAAAGAAAGGGAACCATTCTATATCCTGTTATAGAAACCTTAACAAGAACAATTGCCAGTAGCACTAAGCCAATAATAAATAACCATGGTTTTTTATTTTTTTTAGACATAAATGAGAGCAGTATTAAGCAAGTTCAATTATTTTACTAAATTCCAAAGGGTCAAGACTAGCCCTACCAACTAGTACTCCGTTTATATTAGGCATTGATATAAACGATGCAACGTTTTGAGAATTTACACTTCCACCATATAAGAACTTTTCGTAACCATTGTCTTTCATTACTTTCCCCACTTCATTTGCGTTTTTGGGAGTATCCGGATTACCCGTTCCTATGGCAAATATTGGCTCATAAGCAACTATTTCTACTTCTTTAGGAATATATGTATCTTTCCCTTGTATACAAAATATAGGAGTAAGCCCGTATTTTTTTGCCAGGGTAACTTTTTGGTCTAAGACTTGATTTGTTTCCTCAAAATTTTTTCTTCTCTCCGAATGACCAACTAAAACATAATTTGCAAAATCCTTTATTTGGGCTGCGTTTACTTCTCCCGTATATTCACCGTTTTCAAACTGAGAAGTATTTTGCGCGCCAAGCTCAATTGATAAGTTTTTACTTTCTAAATCTGCTTTAACTTCTGCTAAAAGTGTAAAAGAAGGACAAATTATTATTGTTTTACTTACCGGATTATAATTTGGGTTAAATTTTATGAGCCAATCCTTTGCTTCACTTAAAACTTTATTTGATTTCCAATTAGCGATAATTAAAGACGGATTCATGTGCTATTATTATACGGCATGCAAAAAGACTTTCTCAAGGACTTAAACAAAGAACAACAAAAAGCGGTTCTTCAAACCAAGGGACCAATGATTATTTTAGCAGGTGCGGGAAGCGGCAAAACCAGAGTAATTACTTATAAGGTGATCTATTTAATTTCTTCCGGAGTAGATCCCGAAAATATTTTGTGTGTAACCTTTACGAATAAAGCCGCAAACGAAATGAAAGAAAGAATAAAAAAGAGTCTTGCAGAATTTAACCTTAACTTATTAAATAAGCCCACAATTACGACTTTTCATTCATTGTGCGCAAGAATATTAAGAAGAGAAGGAAAAAACTTAGGAATTTCTAATAAGTTTTTAATCTATGACGAGCAAGAACAAATTGACACCATAAAAGAAGCAATGAAATCTATTGACATCTCTCCGAAAGAATACAAACCTTCTTCTATCTTAAATATTATTTCGCAAGCAAAAAATGAATTAGTAAACGAAAATGAATATACTAATTTTGCCAAAGGTCATGTTCAATCTAAAGCTGCACAAATTTATCCTATCTATCAAAAAATTTTAAAAGAAAATTGTGCGCTTGATTTTGATGATCTCCTTTTTAAAATGGTTGAGCTTTTTAATCAATTTCCCGAAATACTTTTAAAATACCAAAATCTATTTAGATATGTATTAATCGATGAGTATCAGGATACAAATAGGGCTCAATATGTTTTAACTAAAATGCTTGCGAGAAAAAACAATAATATTTGTGTTGTTGGAGATTTCTCACAAAGCATTTACAGTTGGCGCGGAGCAGATTTTCATAATTTAATTAAATTTAAAGAAGATTATAAAAATGTTACTACTTTTGAGCTTTCTCAAAATTATAGATCAACTCAAAATATTCTTGATGCAGCTTCTTCTGTAATTTCAAAAAACACTTCGCATCCGGTTCTAAATCTTTGGACAAATAATGTTAACGGTGAGAATATTATGATTTATGAAGCAACCAACGAGCATGATGAAGGTGATTTTATCGTAAATCGCATAACAAATATTAAATATTTGTATCCTGATCTAAATTTTTCCGACTTTGCTGTTCTTTACAGAACAAATGCTCAATCGCGGGTTTTAGAAGAAGTTTTTTTACATCAGTCTATTCCCTATGTTTTAATTGGAGGAACAAGATTTTATGAAAGAAAAGAAATTAAAGATATCTTGGCTTATTTAAAAGTTTTGGTAAATTCAAATGACTCTGTTTCCTTAAAAAGGATCGAAAAACTTGGTAAAGCCCGTTTTGCAAAATTTTTGGAATTTCAAAAAAAAGAAATCGAAGATAAAAAAACTATCGAAATTATGGACGAAGCTTTAAAAGAAACAGGTTACCTTTCTCTCTATGACGAAAAGGACGAGGAAGACAGACAAAGACTTGAAAACATTAAGGAGCTGCGCTCGGTTGCATTAGAGTTTACAAATTTAATACAATTTCTAGAGAACGTTTCTTTAGTGGAACAAGAATATATGCCCGATCATCTGGGGCAGCTTAAAGAAGACAAAAAAAATGCGGTTATCCTTATGACCCTTCATGGCGCAAAGGGACTTGAGTTCCCAATTGTGTTTATGATTGGAATGGAAGAAGGATTATTTCCCCATAGCAGAGCTCTTATGGATAAAGATGATCTGGAGGAAGAGAGAAGACTTTGCTATGTTGGCATGACGCGTGCAAAACAAAAACTTTTTTTAAGTTTTGCAAAAAAAAGGCTCTTTTTTGGTCAAAGGACAAGTAACACGGTTTCTCGCTTTGTTTTTGAACTACCGGAAAATGTTTTAGCTAAAAATAAACATTTATTGGATAATTTTTCCGAAGCTCCGGATTATTTATGAACTCATTAAATAAATTTTCAAATCATCCGTTACAATCGGCGGAATGGGCAAAATTTAGAGAGAAAACAGGAATTAAAGTAATTAGAGAAAATGGTATTCAATTAACGTTTCATAAAATTCCTCGTACTAAATCTACCATCGGTTATTTCCCAAAAGGTTTTCTTCCCGATAAAAAAATGGTTTCAAGACTTAAAAAAATTGGTGAAAGAGAAAAAGCTATTTTTATTCAAATTGAACCAAACATAGAAAAAGAGACAAAGTTGATTTTTGATTATAAAAAAATTGGGTTAATTCCTTCCTTTCATCCTTTATTTACAAAATTTACTTTTAGGCTTAATTTAGATAAATCCGAAGAGGAACTGCTTAAAAACACGCATCCTAAAACAAGGTATAACATTAGAGTTGCCCAAAGACACGGCGTAAAGATATCCGAAGATAATTCGGAAAAGGCCTTTTCCGAATATTTAAAACTTACATGGGAAACAACAAAAAGACAAAATTTTTATGCTCATACGGAAAAATATCATAAGTTGATGTGGGAAACATTGAAAAATCAAAAAGTTGACAAAGATAAATTATCCGCCCACCTCTTAACTGCAAAATATAATAATCGAACATTAGTATCTTGGATTGTCTTTGCTTATAACGATACTCTTTATTATCCTTACGGTGCATCAAGTAGTGAACATAAGGAAACAATGGCTTCAAACTTAATGATGTGGGAAGCAATCAAATTTGGAAAAAATTTGGGGCTTAAAAAGTTTGACATGTGGGGCTCTCTTGGACCAAATGCAAATCCAAATGACCCATGGTTTGGATTCCATCGCTTTAAACAAGGATATGGACCTGATCTTATAGAGTTTATTGGAAGCTATGATCTCGTCATTAACCCTTTCATGTATCGCATGTATAAAATTGCAGATAAATTAAGATGGGCTCTGCTTAAAATTAAAAGATGAGGTTTAAACATTTCCCCATTGTTCTATTTTTGTTATTATTTTTTGTAGCAAAAATAACAAATCTTGGAATCCGTCTTTCCGATACAAATATTTATTTTGATGTTGCGAATCAAATTTTTCAGGGCAAATTAATTTATCGTGATTTTTTTTATGCCAACTTTCCCATTTTCCCTTATGTATCTTCTTTTTATTATTTTTTAGTAGGAAAAAATATCGAACTCTTTTACATTACATCCGCATTTGAAGTAATAATCATATCCTCGCTTATTTACTTCATTACATACGATAAAACTAAAAATGCCCTAGTTTCTTTTTTTGGTTCTCTTACCTATATTTTTTCATTTATTGTTTTGTCAACCTCTGATCATCAAACAGGTGTTTTTACAGCTTCTTTGTTTGCAGTTTTGGGTTATTTATTTTTGCATAGAAAAAAATTTTTTTTATCGGGCCTTTTTGTGGCCCTTTCTTTTTTTACAAAAGCTTATTTTATTCCAATTGTAATTTCTTTCTTTGCTTTTTTATTACTACAAAAGAATCATAAGCAAATTATTCGTTTTACCGTTGTTTTTACAATAACCGGTTTAGTTATTATTCTCCCTTTTTTAATTTTTACGCAAAAAGAATTTATAAATGACATCTTTAAATTTTCACTTACACGACCTGCCGGAATATTAAAAAGTGACGTTGCATGGTTTTTTATTAGTAAAGATTTTTTGCTTTTTGCAATTTTAATTTTTAATATTTTTAACTTTCGAAAAAACATTTTTTTTGTTTTAGTTTCTGTTTCTTCAATTGTTTTATTTTTCTCATTTCAAGATGTTTACTATTTATATCTTAATTTTGTTGTTCCTTTTCTTTGCCTCTCTTTTTATGAATTTTATATTTTCTGGACTGAAAAATTAAAGTTTCAAAAAATGATAATTCCTTCCATAACCGCTATTTTTATTGTCATTAATATATATAATTATTTTTCAAGTTATAGAGACTTACAAAAAATTGACGGTTTTGGCAAAATTGTCCGGATTATTAATAACGAACATCCTACATACCTTTATGGGGTAGACGATATAACTCCGGCTCTTTTAAACACAACTGATGTATTGCCGCTTGAAAACGTTAGAGATGCACATGAATACTTTTTTTCAAAAGGAATTCTAGATAAAGAATTCCTAACCAATAGGGCTGTTCACTCTAAAACAATCATTATCTCTCACGGAGCATTTTATCCTTATTTAAAAATTAATGAACAAATCGTAGATGGTATTTTTAACAAAAAACTTGTTCTAAAATCCTGTAAATTACTGGATAGTATTCCTGTAAAGTCAGAGGGCTCTACAAATCGAATTAATCTTTTTAAGTGTTTTTAGGGATTTTATATACCCTAACATCGTTTTTCTTATCAAATGCGATAAGAGGAAGATCAATTTCATATTTATAGCTTACAACTCGGACCCCCGGTTTTAATTCTTTTAAAAATTTTGTTTTTAAACGCTCCAGTGTTTTTGGCACTAAATAAACCACTATTACCGTTGCATTTTCTAACGATTCTTTAAAAAAGTTTTTTCTTTTTATCTTAATCTTTTTAGATACTCCATTTATTCTTGCTCTAATTATTGCGAATAAATATCTTGATGGATCTATTTCTATTCCGACCGCTTTTGCGCCGTATTTTTTTGCAGCAGCAGTAACTAAAACCCCATCTCCACAGCCAAGGTCGTAAACTACATCTTTTTTATCTATTTTTGCAAGTCTACAAATTGCATCTGCTGTTTCTTCGTTCGTTCTCCACCATGGCGCCCACGGACTATCCGGAGGCCAAAACATAGTGTAAGTAAAAATCAATAATAAAAGTATTAGAAAAAGAAAAATATTTAAAATAACCATTAGCATTATTAAAAAATTAAAAAATCCAATTCTTCCTCAAGGATTAGCTTAGACTAGGCATAGATCTTTGTCAACTTGCTGGAAATATTTCTAATATTTTGTTAAGCTAAAACTATGAACAATAAAACAGTAGAAACTCTGGCTGAAATAAGAAAAAAGTATTCATCGCCCGAAAATACAAATGTACTACATCGAAAAAAGCTTACCGGTCTTGAAAAATTAGCTCTCTTTGTTACCGAAAAGATAGGAACAATGGGTTTTTTCTTCATTATTTTTATTTGGACTATATCCTGGTTAAGCTGGAATATATTTGCGCCTATGGAAATTAGGTTCGATCCATATCCTGCATTTGTTTTTTGGCTTTTTATTTCAAACTTAATTCAACTCCATTTAATGCCGCTAATTATGATTGGGCAAAATATTCAAGGAAGACATGCTCAAATACGCGCAGACCATGAATACGAAACTAATAAAAAAGCCGAAAAAGAAATAGAAATGATTCTTTCTCACCTTGAAAACCAAAACGAATTGCTCGGAGAAATATTAAAAAAATTAAAATAAGGGGGTGAATAAAAATGGAAAAAAAGGCAATAACATATTACAAAAATCATCCAATTTATAATGCGCTTGTGCATTTACTTGCGGGTATTGCAATAGGAGTTTTAATAACTTATCCTATCGTTGGTTCACATCCGTTAAGATGGAGTTTAATTCTTTTATTGGTAGTTATAGCAGGATATTTACCTCCCCTAACAGGCAGTAAATAATATTTTCTATTTAAATTTTTCTTATAAATAAACCTGCAGGATAATGTATAATACAGCCATGACGCCATCTGTTTTAGTTGTTGAAGACGATAAGGATTTTCAAAGATTTCTTAAAGACCTTTTGGTAAAAAACGGGTATTCTGTGCAGACAACAGATAAGGGAATCACCGCTATTAGTGTTATCGAAAAAATTGATCCGGATTTGGTAATCTTAGACCTTAATTTACCGGACATGCATGGAGAAAGTGTTTGCTCTGAAATACGAAGGGAGCATCAAAATCTTCCTATAATCATGCTTACTTCCAAATCCTCTGTCTCGGAAAAAATTCAAGGATTAAGTGCGGGAGCAGACGACTACGTTACAAAACCATTTGAACCGGAGGAATTTTTAGCTCGGGTAAAAGCAAGGCTTAGGACACAAGCAAACACAAGCTCTAAAATTAAAATCGATGATCTAGAGCTGGATAGTAAAAAAGTAGAAGTAAAAAGAGCAGGAAAAATAATTAATCTAACTCCGCATGAGTTTAAGTTGCTTGAGTATCTAATCCACAATAAAGGTGTTGTCTTAACCCGAGAGATGATTTTAAACAGAATTTGGGCTTATTCGCTAAATGTTGAAAGTCGAGTTGTAGACGTTTATATGGGTTATCTAAGAAAAAAAATTGACAATGGCTCTAAGAAAAAATTGATTCATTGTATAAGAGGATTTGGATACACAATTAGGGATTAATTCTTACTGCTTGGTTTTTTAGGAAGCATTATTTTAAATTCTGATTTTAACTTATAGTCATTTTTATTTATTTTTCCTCCATGGATTTCAATAATTCTACTCAGAATATACATCTCCGTACCCAATCCTTTTTCTACCTCATTACTAATTCTTAATTCGAATAAGTCTTTCTCCGAATATTTTATTAAATCGGTATTTATATTTAAAAAAATATTTTTTTCGGCCGCCGTTCCTTTTATTAATATTTTCCCTTTTGAATTTTCCAGCAAAAAATTTAGCAGATATATTATTTCCTTATTAATTTTTTCTTTATCAGCTACTATGTAGCTGCTTTTATCTATATTTATTTTAAATCTTCTGTTTTTATAAAAAGAGGGTGGAATTAATTCATTTATACCTATTAGGCTATAGACAAAATTGCTGTTATCCGTAAATGAAATTAGCTCGATTAAATCTTCTATTCTTTTGTTTAAAAGTGTAATTTTGTTTTCTATTTTGTTAAGGTTTTCAATAACTTTAATTTCCGGTTTTAAGTTTCTTGTTATTGCCAAAACTGCCTGAATGGATGCAAGAGGACTTTTTAGTTTATGGGACAAAAGGTCAACAAAATTATTATCCATCTTCATTTGTGCTCATTATACTCTTTCCTTTCTTAAAGTACAGGGGCTGACATTACTATCCAATATTTATAGATAAAGCTTCTTTTTATTACAACTAATATTTTACGAATTTTCATAATACACTCATTCTAAAAAACTGTTTTAAGAAAAGAAGAAAAAAGAAGTAAGAATATTGAAAGAATATTATGGGGAAAAATTAAGCATGTTCTTCTATTATTTTTTCCAGCTCCAAAATATCAAAAGGCTTTTTAAGATAACCGTCAGCGCCAATTTCTTTTGTTATTTTTTCGATTTGACTGCTTGCGGAAAAAATAATAATGGGCAGGTTTTTTGTTTTTTCTTGACTTTTCAAAAATTTTGTCGTCTCCTTTCCGTCTAGGGTTGGCATCCATAAATCAAGAAGTAAGACATCGAATTCTCTTTCCTTTAACTTTCTACACGCCTCCTCACCGCTTTTGGCAACATCAATTTCATAACCTTTATCGCTTAGGATTATTCTCGTTGCCTCAAGAATGTTTTCATCATCATCACAAATTAATATGCTTTTAATCATTTTATTTTTTCGTGGCAAAGTTTGGGGGTTTATTTAACCTTATCAAATTTACTATTTTTATTTATGTTTTACAATACCATTAAGGAAAGCGTTTATCATTGATAGCGCTACGCTAAATAAAAGAGCCCACCAAAAACTATCTACGCTAAATCCGGGAACAATTTTTGTTGCCAATAAAATTAATAATGCATTTATTACTAATGTAAAAAGACCCAAAGTTAAAATATTAATCGGCAAAGTAAATATTATAAGAAAAGGTTTTATTACTGCATTGATAATGCCTAAAACAATTGCTAAAACAAAGGCTGTAAAAAAATCTGTGATATGAACGCCGGGAATAAGATATGCTGCCGAAAGTATCGCCAAGGAACTAATCACCCAGTTGATTAAAATCTCCATAAACCTATTAAACTCTTAATAAATAAAAAGTCAAGATGTGTATTCGGGGAAATTAAGAAAAAATTAATTAAATTTGTTTTTACTTCCTATCGCCTGAGAAATATTTGTAAATCCGTCTCCTTTCAAAAGGACAACTAATCCTTTATTTATATTTTTAATTGTTCCCGGTCCTCCGTAGATTAAACCTGTTGCAAGCTCTACCAAAGAAGCACCGAGGCAAATTTTTTCATATGCATCTTTTGCCTCAAAAACTCCTCCTACTCCGATAATCGGGTATTTTCCTTTTGTCATCTTATAAATTGTTTTGATCATTTTATTTGAGAGCTCCCTCATTGGTTTTCCGGAAACACCGCCACTGTATTGAGCTACAGACTTTGGATTAATTTTTTTGAGTAAATTTCTGTTTCTAGTCAAATTGGAGATAATAAATCCTTTAACTATTGCGTATTTTGTTGAAACCTCGATAATTTCCTTTATGAGTTCTTCTGACAAATCGGGTTTAAGTTTTAAAACAACCGGTTTTTTAACTTTATTTTGAGATATTCTTTTTAAAAGCTTATTTAGTAAAACCGGACTTTCGCAAAGGAGCTGTCCGTCTCCTGTGTTTGGACAGCTAATATTAATATTTATAATGTCTGCAAGCGACTGAAGTTTTGCAAAGGATTTGTTATAATCCTCTACCGATGCTTCTCCTTTTATTCTCGCATCGTTGGTTTTTGCAATATTAATAATTAGTGGAATAGATCTTTTTTGAGCTCTAATTCTTTTTCTTATTATATCTACTCCTTGATTTTTTAACCCGTAATTAACAATCAAAGATTGCTCCTGTTTTAGTCTTACATTCCATGGTCTTGGATTCCCTTTATATGGTCTTGCCGTTACCGAACCGACCTCATTAAATCCAAATCCAAGAGCAGGTAATGTTTGGATTAAATTTGCATTTTTATCAAAACCTCCGGAAAGCCCAATTGGATTTTTAAATTTTATTCCGAAAACTTCTGTTTCAAGCGCCGGGTTTTCATAATTATAAATTAACTCTAGGGGTTTTCTGGTTATTGAAGTTTTGCCTAAAAGATTGCCAAATCTAACAATTTCCTCATGCAGGAGATCCGGGTTCATCTGGAAAAAAATTGGCCTAATTATTTTTTTGTAAAAATTCATACTTTCTTATTAGCATTGTATTATAACAAAAATCTTGTAAATTTGTAGCAGCTTATATTTTATAATTAAATCTCTCATTATTTAAAATACTATCCCAAAATCAATTTTTAGGGTAAAATCCTTACATGACAAAACGAAGAAAGCAAAGAAAAACCAAACTGCATAAAAAAGTTAGTTTAAAAAATAAGTTAATCCTGCTGTTTTTTCTTATTTTTCTTTTTTTTATTATTATTTTTCCCGAACTTAGAATTGCCAAATTTCCCATGCGGCATTCCGACCAACCGTCTCCCGAAAAATACGTAAAGAAAAAAATGGATATTCTTGCGACTACTTTACCGGAGCCGGTCGTAATAAAAAATGGATCCAGAAATACTAAAAACATTGCCATTACTTTTGACGCTGACATGACATACACAATGCTTGATATGCTGCGTAGCGGAAAAGTTAACTCCTGGTATAACAAACCGGTAAAAGAATATTTGGACAAGGAACACATTAAGTTTACGGTATTTTTAACCGGTCTTTGGGTAAAAACTTATCCTAAAGAAGCAAGAGAAATTGCAAAAGACCCTCTGGTGGAAATAGGCAATCATTCTTATTCCCATCCTGCTTTTTCTGCAAATTGTTTTGGATTGCCTATGGTAGAAAGAAAACTTGCAGAAGACGAAGTGGAAAGTGCTCAAAAAATTATTACAAAAGAAACAGGAGTTATCCCGAAAATATTTAGATTTCCCGGAGGGTGCTATGAAAATATTGATGTAAAAACAATTACAAGACTGGGCTTAAAAATTATCCATTGGGATGTAGTGGGAGAGGATGCCTTTAATTACAATGCCGATTCTATTGCGGAAAATATTAAACAAAAAACTCAAAACGGATCAATTATTGTACTGCACTTAAATAAAGGGGTTTTTGCTCCAAAAACATATGACGCCTTAATCAAAACTATTCCTTATCTAAAAGGGAAAGGATACCATTTTGTAAAAATTTCGGAACTACTAACCGATAATAAAATTGAATATGGTCTTAATCAAGATTTTCTGGTAAGATAGGCTAGGTGAAACATTATGGCAATATCTAGAAGAAAAACACCGGGAAAATCTATTTCTAAAAGAAAAAAGGGCAGAAGACGCGGAACTCTTAAATAAATTAACAATCTTCTTTCACTTTCTTTATTTGAAATTCTTCTTTATTAAAGAAAAGTGTTTATTGTGTCTAGGCCCCCATACATACAGAACGGTTGATAAGTTTTGAAAGGGCTGTACAATGGCTCGTACATGCGAGCATTTAAAATATTACCCGTTCCGGTAAT
>Ga0172370_10006373_pt1 | contig 14829 bp, 18 predicted proteins | sample LakKiv5m_FD_114538 | JGI IMG/M metagenome (GOLD analysis project Ga0172370, IMG submission 114538) | Freshwater microbial communities from Kabuno Bay, South-Kivu, Congo - kab_022012_11.5m | ecosystem: Environmental > Aquatic > Freshwater > Lake | place: Democratic Republic of the Congo...
TGTCATACGATGCCTTGATCGCCTCAATCGGACTGCTGAACGATTCCTTGGCTTCTCCTTTGACCATGGCATTATACGCCAAGACGACGCGTTCCCAATGGTTATCGCGATCCATGACATAGAATCTGCCCGATAGCGTGGCAATTTTTCCTATGCCTCCGGATTTGATTTTTTCCTGGATCTTTTCTACGAAATCAATGCCGGAATTATAAGGCATGTCGCGGCCGTCCAAGAATCCGTGTATATAGACATCCTTGAATTTTTCCCTGGAGCATAACTCCAGCAAAGCGAACAGATGATCTATATGGCTATGGACTCCGCCCGAGGATATCAGCCCCATCAGATGCAATTTGCCTTTATTCTTTCTGGCATGACCTATCGCCGCCAAGAATTTCTCATTTTCAAAGAATGATTCGTCAGAAATTGACTTATTGATGCGAGGCAGATTCTGATAGATCAATTTGCCCGATCCGAGATTCAAGTGGCCCACTTCGCTGTTTCCGATTTCGCCCCAAGACAAGCCCACCGCTTCGCCTGATGCCTGAAGAGTCATGGCGGGATAAGTCTTGATCAGATTGGTCAGCGTCGGCGTCTTGGCCAAAGTGACCGCGTTTGACCGGGAAGGCGGCGCCACTCCCCAACCGTCCAAGATCATCAGCACGACCGGCTTCGGCCTCTTTGTATTTTCTTCAGTCATAATTTATATAAGACTCTCTCTGTTCATTTCCTTCGGTTTCTTCTCATCAAACAGCCGTAATATTGTCGGCACAACATTGCCCAAGACTCCCCTTTTCTTGAGTTTGACGGATTTATCAATCTGTTTGTCAATCAGTATAAAAGGCACCGGATTTGTCGTATGCTCGGTCATTTTTTCTCCGGTTTCCAAATTTTTCTTATACTCCACATTACCATGATCGGCGGTAATTATCAAGGTGGCAGAATTCTTCATGGCCGCCTCATAAACCAATTTGACATATTTATCGCAAGCCTTGACCGCCTCCTGGGAAGCTTCCATGTTTCCGGTATGCCCGATCATATCCGGACAGGCGATATTGGCAACGATCAAATCATACGTCTTCAATGATGCAATGACTTTTTTCGCAATTTCCGCCGTTGACATGGCCGGCATCTTGTCATAATGATCAATATGGGGCGACGGGATATTGACCCTGACTTCGCCGTCCACGGGATCGGCATAGCCGCCATTGAAAAAAAATGTCACGTGAGCGTATTTTTCACTTTCAGCGATATATATCTGCTTCTTGCCAGCCAGAACCATAGGCAAGGTATTCTTCAGGTCTTCGGACGGATAAGCGGTGATAATGGAATCCAGATCAGGGCCGAAATCGGTCATGGCGACAAAGACTAAATTTTTTATAGCCTTTTTGCGCTTGGCAAATCCCGGATTCATCTTTTCAAAATCTTTTTGAACGAACGGCTTGGCCAGCTGGCGGGCGCGATCGCTTCTTAAGTTGAAGAATATTATTGAATCGTTATCGGCTATTCTCGGCAACATCCTGCCCTTCTGATAAATGACTATCGGTTCGATGAATTCATCCGTTATGCCGGCGTTATAGGCGCGATCAATCCCTTCTTGCGGGCTTTTGGCTTTGTGCGCGTCGCGGCCGTCCACCATGGCGTTATAGGCGCCGATAGTCCTGGTCCAAACCTTTTTGCGATCCATGGCGTAAAACCGGCCGATCACCGTGGCGATCTTTTCATTGGGCTGAAGCGATCGTTCCAGCGCCATAATCGACTTAAGAGATGCGAACTGCGGGCTGTCGCGTCCGTCGGTGAACAGATGCAGATAGACTTTCTTGATCGGATATTTCCTGACAAGCGTCAGAAGCGCCAATAATTGATCCGGATCGCTATGCTGGCTTTGCCCGTCCGATATCATGCCCATCAGATGAATCGCTGATTTATTCTTTACGGAGTGATTGACCGCAGACATGAAAGCGGAATTCTTAAAGAACTCTCCGGTATTTATATGCTTATTAATTTTGAGCGAATCCTGATCCACAATCCTTCCCGCGCCGAGATTCTGATGTCCGGCTTCGGAATTGCCGACCTGGTTTCCGGGCAATCCGACATGCCCGCCGGATGCGCCTAAAGTAGTCCACGGATGCTTTTTATATAATGATTCAATGAATGGCGGACGGACATTCCAGATCGGATTGCTTGTATCGTTCTTGCCCATGCCCCAACCGTCCAAGATCAATAAGATTATCTTCTTGCTTATCGGGATTTTTTTAGATTTTACTGCCATTTTATTGAGTATCAATTTGATTTTAATCAAATTTATTATAACACAATAATGTTGATATTTGCAATTATTATATTTGTGGCTGACATTGACTAAAATGATAGAATAGTGTTAATATCGATCCGGTACCTTAAAAAGGAGAGGATTAATGCTGCCAATCGTTTTGACTTATTGGATATGGATACCGCTGGAAATCATGTTCTACGGTATGATCGCATTTTTTTCGAAAAAAAACAACGAAGCGAATAATGCCAAGTTTTTTTTCATAGTCATGGCATTGAATTTTATTCCGCTTTGGGCATTCATTGCCATGGATTCCGTCGACCCGGCGTTTGACGGCTTGCTATACAATGTTATTATGGTTTTGGCGCCGACTGCCACTCTGCTTATTCTAGGTTGCGGGAATAAATTCAATCAATCCAATTGGCTGGGTTTATTTTTGATATTAATCGGCTTCATCTGCATCAATCTATAGGAGATGAGACCATGATTGTCTACCGCGCGCTGATTCCCTTGACTGTAATCAACGGCATTTTAATCGGCTATTTTTCTGTCCGAATAAGCATTGAACGCGATTATGTATCTCTGGTTATTCTGGCGCTGGCAAATATGATTCCGCTAGGCGCATGGATCAGCAGATATTCGAAAAATCTGCTATTTGACCTTTTGCTGTATTACTTTGCCGTCATGACAGATGTCATAACAATGCTGATTATTGACAATAGGCAATCAATTTCCAGCATCAATTATGCCGGTTATCTATTGGCATTAGTAGGATTTATTTTACTTAGAGCCAGCCACAGCACGAATTAAAATAAGAGCCATTCGGATGAACGGCTCTTTTTCATTTATATATTATTATTATTATTTCATTCCCATTTCCTCCCAGATTTCCATCAACCGATTGTATTTCGCCACCCGCTCCATCCGGCACAAGCTACCGGTCTTGATATACTGCGCGCCGGAAGCTACTGCCAAATCGGCGATGAAATCGTCGCAAGTCTCCCCGCTTCTGTGCGATACCGAAAGTTTGTATTTATTGGCTTGCGCGAGCTTCATTGCATTGACTGTTTCTGTGACAGTGCCGATCTGATTCAGCTTGATCAATATGGCATTGGCCACTTTCTTTTCAATTCCCTCTTGCAATATCTTAGGATTAGTGACAAACAGATCATCTCCGACTAACACGATTTTCTTGCCTAATTTCTTGGTCAGTTCTCTCCAACCGTCCCAATCGCCTTCTCCCAAGCCGTCTTCCAGTAATTCAATCGGATAATTCTTAATCCATTTGGCATACATTTCAATCATCTCGTTTGCTGTGCGCTTTTTCTTATCCGCCTTCATGTCATAAATATTCTTATCATGGAATTCGCTGGCCGCCGAATCAATCGCCAGTTTCACATTCTTGCCCGGCTTATAACCGGCTTCGGTAATCGCCTGAATGATCAGGCCGAGCGGCTGCTCGTTGCCAGAGAGCTTCGGCGCAAAGCCGCCCTCATCGCCGACCGTCGTCGACAAGCCTTGAGCCGACAATAGTTTTTTAAGCGCATAGAACACTTCCGAGCCGCAACGGATCGCCTCCTTGACGCTTTTCTGCTGAGGCGTGATCATGAATTCCTGGATATCGGTTGACCAGCCGGCATGGGCGCCGCCGTTCATGATGTTCATCATCGGCACCGGAAAACTCAATTTGTTTTTTGGCCAATACTTTTTATTCAAATACTGATAAAGCGGCTTGCCTGATGCGAAAGCGCCGGCGCGAGCCACGGCCATGGACACGCCCAAGATCGCATTGGCTCCCAGTTTGGTCTTGTTTTCCGTGCCATCAATTGCCAGCATCAGCTCGTCTATTTTCTGCTGATCGGTCGGATCCAGTCCTCTTAATTTCGGCGCAATCAAGCTATTGACATTCGCCACCGCCTTCAAGACGCCCTTGCCTCCATACCGCCGTTTATCGCCATCTCGCAGTTCCAACGCTTCCCGTGAGCCCGTAGAGGCTCCAGAGGGCACTCCAGCCCAGGCCTTGCGGCCATTATCCAAAAGGACCTCGACTTCTACTGTCGGATTACCGCGTGAATCAAGGATCTCCCGCGCTTTGACTGATTTTATTGTCGGCATAATATTAGAAATTATTTGATCTCGTAGCTTAGATTGACTGTCAATTGGATATCCTGGCTGCCCGGCTCAATCGCCGGAGCCGCCTTGGCGATACTGTCCATGCTCAAAGTCGGCGAACCGCCGATGCCATAAGCGACATTGGCCAATTCCATTCCGCCCTCGTAAAAATTAACCAGCCTGCCCAATTTGATGCCGACTTGATCTGCCAGGATTCTGGCTTTTTCCTTGGCTTGGGCAATCGCCTTAGATCTGGCTTCGGCCTTGGCTTTTTCCGGATCGTCAATGGAAAATGTCGGTCCAGAAACATTATTGGCGCCCAATTCAGTCGCCTTAGCCAGGATATTGCCCGTGTTGTCAAAATTCCTGACCTTGACGCTGACATTCTGATTGACGCTGTAGCCGATGATGCTCTGCCGGCCGTTTGACCAGTCGTATTTAGGATTGACAGTGAAATTTTCCGTCTTGATATCCTTGGCCTCTATCTTGAAATCATTCTTTAACGCATTGATGATGCTGTTCATTTTTTCTGTCACGCCCTTTTGGGCCGCATTGACAGAAGCGCCCTCGCTGACTATGCCGATATTAAGCACCGCCACGTCAGGAGTGGCCGAAATCTTGGCCGTTCCGGTGACAGTGATCTGATTGATCATATCCGGCGACTTGCCGATATAATCATATGACCTTAGGCCGTTTCTGGTCAAAACGCCGAGATAAACGATGGCGGCAACCGCCAAAAGAGCCATTATTATGTGTTTAGCGCAGTGGCATGGCATTTTGCCTTCGGTCACGCAGCACGATTTTTGTTCTTCCATATTATTCATATTGATTATTTTATTAATAATTTTCTTAAGCCGGGAAGATTCTTCCCTTCCAGAAATTCCAGCATCGCCCCCCCGCCGGTCGAGACAAAGGTGAAATAATTTTCCATTCTCAATTTCCTGATCATTTCCACCGTCTCGCCTCCGCCGACAATAGTTTCGGCTTTTGACTTCTTTAGGATCCTGATCAAATCATTAGTCCCCTTGGCGAAAATCGGATTTTCTATCAAGCCCATCGGGCCGTTCCACACTATCATTTTAGCAGATTTGATTATTTTTTCATATAACTTGATAGTATCCGGACCGACATCCAAAATCATTTCATCGGGCTTGATATCAGCCAAAGCGTCTAATCGGCCGATTTTCGCATCTTTTGATTTCGCCATCATCCCGTCAACGGGAACCACGATGCCATTTTCCACCAGTTTCAATTTTTTGACTTCTTCAAACATTGACGGCTCCAGCGGCGACTTACCGACAGAAATCCCCTTGATATGCAAGACCGTATTGGCCAGCGCGCCGCCAAGCAATACTTTTTTGGCGACTTTTGTGAAATTCCTGATTACCTTTATCTTCGTTTCCATCTTGACTCCGCCGATAATGACGACAAGCGGCTGTTTGGGCTTTTTTAAGGCTTTTGACAGCTGGGCAATCTCTTGTTCCACTAGCAACCCGGCATAAGACGGAATGAATCGCTGAATAGTCGAGACTGATGCCTGGTCGCGATGCGAAACGGCAAACGCATCATTGACATAGATATCGGCCAGAGCGGCCAATTGCTTGGCAAACTTCTTATCGGCCTTTTCTTCACGCTCGTCGAAGCGGACATTTTCCAGCATTAAAATATCGCCGTTCTTCATTTCACCTATTTTCGTTTCCGTTTTCCAACCGATGATCTCATCGCTTTTGGCGATCTTCCGCTTCAAAAGCTGCGTCAATCTGCCGGCAACCGGATCAAGCCTGAGCTTTTCCACAACCTTGCCGTCGGGACGCCCTAAATGGGCGGCAATAATGACCTTAGCTCCCCTGCCGGTCAGGAATTCGATTGTCGGTATTGTCTTTACAATGCGATAATCCTCGCTCTTGCCGACTTTTCCCCGGCTATCCAGTGGCACATTAAAATCCGCCCGAAGCAGGACTTTCTTGCCTTTCAGATTATTCAGTTTCCTGATTGACTTGATTTTCATAGCAAATATTTATTATTTGACAATTTTATGGATTTAAGCTATCATTCGGTATCACTGCGCACTAAGATTCGAACCTTGCAAAGAAAAGGATGGCTCATTATAGCGTTCAAGATCCGCATCCTGCATGATAAGAAGCATTGGCTCCGTTATCTGCTTCCCGTTTGGCTGAATCGCGATAGCATGGAGCCGGGCGATCGCAAAGTTTACCGCTGGATCATATTCGTTTTTCACTTCTAATCGTAAAAGAAAAAAGGAGAAAGAACTTGCTGATTGCCATCGTCTGCCTGCTGGCGCTGATTCTGTCTTGCTTGATATTGATTTCCGTCGGAGTGCTGTGCATCCTCAAGACTGTCCAAGCCATCACATGCGCCAATCCGTATCACGATCTGGAGGATCTGGATGATCTGGAAAATTATGTCGATGGAATAGAAATGCCTGATCAGCCGGCCAGCATTGATGACCACAAGTAAGATCAGTAGCTCCTTTAACCGCCGATCCATTCGGCGGTTTTCTAATTGCCTTCAATTTCCTTAAGCATCCAGTTATCTCCGGCTGTTTTGGAAATTTCCAATTCCAGATTTTCCGCCATGCCTCCCTCAGCCAGCATTCTGATATTGAAATCCAGATTTTCCGGCAGAACTTCTTCGCCATGTTCCACGATCGATCCGATTTCTATCGCCGCCTTGGTGATTTTTTTTAAATTCCTTATTTCCGCTTCTTTCATTATCGCCCGATAAATACTGTCTGCCAAATGAAAATCATGCATATGAATAGATTAATGAGTAGCGCAAGCGATGCAGGGGTCATAGGCGCGGATCAGCGCCCTCATTTTCATCACGCGCTGTTTTTCCGGCAATTCCATGATATCCGGCAAATATTCCATCAAATCGGATTCAAGATTCTTAAGTATGGAAACAGTCGGAGTTATTATCTGGCAATCGGTCAAGATGCCATTGCTGTCAATCTTATACGCATGATACAAGGTTCCGCGCGGCGCTTCAACCGCATCGCAGCCGAAAGAATCGATTCCGATCGGACTGGCGCCGGCAATCAGGCCTAATTTTCTTGTCAGGCCTTTTTCTTCGCTCAAGCCGTCTCCCAAATCATCCAGCAATGCTTTGGCTTCCTCCAAGAAATGCACGATCTCGATCGACTGGGCGACAATATTCTTAAAAGTATTATATTCCACTTTGGCAAATCCCGCCTTCTTATAAATTCCCTTGGCCAAAGGATGCAAATGCTTATTGTTCATATTGAGCCGAGCCAGCGCTCCGACCATGAACGGCTCGCCATCTAGCTCCGCCGACTTGGCCGCCCTATACGGCTCCTCGATCTCCTTGATGTTCTTGGTAAAATTCTTAGCTAAGATGTTTCGCGTCTGGCCATCTGGCGCCATGATTCTTATGTCGCCGCCGTAATACGCATATTCCGATTCATTCGATAAGGCGATAAATGTCGTCGGGCGCCTGAATTTCGGCAATTTTATCTTAAGCGCCATATCTACCAATGCTAATGCCTGCTTAAGGACGTAAGGATATTGGCCAATCAGCGACTGCAATTCCGATCGATCCGGCAAGGCTTTGAAGCCCCCGACCTCGCAGGCGATCGGATGTACGGCCCGTCCGCCGACAACTTCGATCGCTTTCAGCGCCCACTGCCGCACTGCGATGGCGCTTTTAGTTTCTCTCTTATGCGCCGAAATGAACTTCAAGTCATTAGTGATATCAAAAAAATCGGGCATGGATAAGAAGAACAAGTGCAGGGCGTGGCTGTGGATGATCTGCGCCGAAAGCATCAGCTTGCGCAGCTTGACAGTCTGGACGGTCGGCTTGATAGCGAAAGCGTTTTCAATCGCTTTAATGGATGAGACTTTATGCACCACCGGGCAGATGCCGCAGATGCGCGAAGTGATGATCGGCGCCTCGTAAAAATTACGTCCGACCAAAATGCCTTCGATCAGGCGCGCGCCTTCAGTCGTCATCATCTTGGCCGATTTGACATCGCCCTTGATGATTTCCGCCACGAAGTCGGTATGCCCTTCCATCTTGCCGATGTGATTTATGGTGAATTTCATATTTTTTTTGGCTTGTTGATCGGCGGCACGGCTATTTCTTGATCATTCTCCAGATATTCCATGATCGTGTCTCTGGCGCCGAAAACTTCCATGACGCGATAAACCTGATCGCGCGTGAAATTCTTTAAGAGAAGCCTCATCAGATTCTTCGCTTGGGCCCCCTCAAACAATCCGCGGCAGCCCCAGCAGGCCTGCTTGCTCTTAAGACATACCGCCTTGCAGCCGCCCAGGGTTATCGGGCCCAGGCAGATTTCGCCTTTTTGCAGCAGGCATTCATAGCCATTGTTCTGGCACTCGTTGCAGACCGGTTCCTGCGGCAGCGACGGCATCCGTCCGGCCAGCATTTGATTGAGCGCTTCAATCGCTTCATTGCCGTCGATCGGACAGCCCGGTATCGTATAATCGACTTTGACGAAATTATTTACCTCCCTGACATCGGCATTCTTGATCTGTCCCTTAGCTTTATATATTGACTTGATGATTTTCTTGTCTAAATGGTAATTGCCCAGCTCCCAGACACCGCCCAAAGCGGCGCAATTTCCCAATACCACCAAGAACTTGCTCCGTTCGCGCATTTCCCGCAACAATTTGAAATTTTCTTTGGTGACCGGATTGCCTTCCACCAAGCAAATGTCGAATCTCCCGGGCGGAATCGGATCATCCTCAATCAGCCGGAACTCGTCCACCTCAACCTTGCTCAAGAAATCAAACAGCCGCTTGCCCTGATCAAGCAAAACGAACTGGCAGCCCTCGCAGGATGTCAGGCTGATTATCGCCAGCCGAGGTTTTTTTGTTTTTTGCTTATTCATAGTTCATCAGCTTCAAATTATGGCCTGTCCACATCTGCAAATTATTTTTTTGCCTCTCAGTCAATTTATCGCAGACCCAGCCCCAGTGGATGGAGACAAATTCCCCAGCCTTCAAACCATCCACGAAGCTGCGGTTATCATTCGCTATCCAGACATCACGGGTCTCAATTTCCCCGATGGCGATTCTGTTATCAATCATCTTAAGCGGCTGATATTCGACTGTGATTTTTTCCGCCAATTCATCGGATTGCCGATCATTCTTTATCCGCCCCCAGGAAATCCGGCACTGGTCAATCGTTTCCAAGGTGTGATCAACCGGATAATGGCCGGTCCGCTTGGGAATATTTAGCACGTGCCAGCTATGATGGGGCTTGGCGCCGAAATTCAGTTTGCCGAATACCTTTTCCGCGAGCTCCGGCTTCAGCTTTTTCTTGATTTTTTGATTATCAGCCATATGACGGTAAAAATCTTTCATTGACACAATATTCAATAAGTCATTCCCCAGCCAATACGCTTCCACGACGCGATAATCGAATGGATCAATTATCTTATTCGCCTCGGCGATCAATTTGAGATACGGATACATCGTGGCGAATTCCATCAGCATCTCCTTGAGCCCCCTGTCGCTTGCCCGATGTGTCACATAGCCGAATATCTCGCTATTGTCATCTCCGCCGCAATATTTTAGCCGATTAGGCATGTAAGCATACTTGGCAGCCAGAAGCGCGCCATCAAGCCGGCTGGATTGCATGATCGGCATATTTCTTGTTCTTTCCCGCCAGCAGCATGACTATAACGGCAATCGATATGATAATGAGCCCTGCGGTTTTCTCAGGCGTCCACTTATGACTGACGAAAATCGCTGAAAGAAGCGCAGTAAGCGGTGAGGCCAATACCAAAGCGGAAGACACGACTGTTGCCGGCAATTTCTTTAGCGCGCCATACCAAGCCAGATTATAACCAGCAAGAAGCACGCCGACTAATATCAGCCAGCCCCATTGTCCGACGGAATTAGCAAATAATCCGGATAAATTATTAGTGAAAAATAAATACGCCGTCAGGATTATTGAACCGAAAAACATGCGAGCCCAAGCCAACACGCCGCTGTCAATATCTTTCAAGATTATTTTTGCGATGACATTTTCCACGGCCCACATGATCACGGCGCCGAGAATCAGCAGTTCGGCATAGCCGAAATTCATATATTTGAAGCCGTCAAATACCTGATTGCCGGCGATCAGCGCAAGGAATGCCGCAATCTGCCACCTAGTGAAGCTTTCCTTCAAAATCGGCCAGGCCATGAATCCGACCCAGACAAACAAAGTCTTATGGATGAATGAAGCGCTGACCGCCGTCGTCAAGCTCAAGCCCTGGAAATACAGCAGGAACGGGATGCTGCCGCCGATCAGTCCGACTAAGAGAAGCTTCAGCCAATCCAGTTTCTTGATTTCCTTAAGCTGGGCAATTATTTTCGGCCGAGCCAGCAGAATAAGCGATAAAATTATCGCCGCCAAAAGATTCTTTAGCGTCGTATATTGATAGGAATTCTTTCCGACCGCTTCCAATCCGAATTTATTAAAAAAATTGGCGCAGCCGGAAATAATTATCGTTCCGACGATCAATAATATCGCGTTTTTATTTTTTAGCATAAATATTCCTTTATTTCTTCCGCTTCCTGCGGAGATATTTTTGACACGGCCAAATCGGCATTGACCAGAACCCAATCTCCGGCCAAGACGATTTCACTGAAGCCCAGCCTGACTTCCCTCGCTTCGCCGGACAAATCAACCAGCGACGAAAGATTTTCGGCATTGACGGATCTGATTTGCGCCGGCAAGGTGAGGCACATATTACATCCAGCTTTTCTTTTTCATCAGCATGGATACGCCAAGCGCGATCAGGGCGATCGGCCAGACGATATCCCAATTGACCATGGTGAGCATTCCCAGGTTTTTGAGCAAGAAGATTGCTCCGAGGACAATGAGTGCGTAAGCAAACATACTTTTATCGTTAATTAATTAAATCTTATATGTGTATATCGGCAAAACGTTTTCCGACGGCTTATCTTTCCTTGCCAGCTTATCTTTCCATTCTTCTATTTCCCAGCAGCCGACGATGACTCTTGTTCCCGGCTTCAGCTCTTTGGAGAATTTTTCCACCAGCCGGCCATAGCTTTTATTAAGCAAAAAGATGAACACGACATCCGCTCCTCTTATATCGTAATTGAACAGATCACCGAACAGGATCTTGGCATTTTTTCTGCCCCAGCTGATTACCCACGAATACAGATAGGGCAAAATAAAGATTTCTATGCCGATCGCTTCCGCGCCTTTCTTGGCCGCGGCGAAAACCAGCCGGCCGTCGCCCGAACCCAGATCGTAAACGCGCTCGCCCGGCTTGATCTGCGCCAAATCGATCATCCGTCCGACATCTCCTTTTCTGGTCGGCAGAAACGGCGCAGCCGAATATGCGCCATAAGCGGCGGTGGCCAAAATCAGAAAGACTAAAAGATAAAGCAGAAAAACAATCATAAGGCGTTGGGAATATTCTTTAATTGGGCGTAAGTGAAGACCGGGCCGTCCTTGCAGACATAATACGGACCGATGGCGCAGTGCTGGCAGACGCCCTGTCCGCAATACATTTTCCGTTCCAGCGACAGCCAGATATTTTCCGGCCGGATGCCATGCTTCAAAAGTTCCGGTATGGCGAATTTATACATGATGGGCGGCCCGACCATAATCGCCGCGGCTTTGGCAGACAGATCATTTCTCTTGATCAAATCGGTAATCAATCCCTTAGGTCCGCGCCAATTGATTGACGGCTTATCAAGAATTATATCCAAATCCGCGTGTTTTTTCCACTGCGCATATTCATTTTTAAATAGCAAAGTCTTCTCGTTCAGGCAGCCGTAAAATATCTGCAATTTCCTAGCCGCCAGCCTGCCTGATGTGAAATCTTCAATCAAAGGCCGGAGCGGCACGAAGCCGCAGCCGCCGCCGATTACCACCAGCTCCTTATTGGCATAATTATCCAAGTCAAAGCCGTTGCCGAATGGCCCGCGAACCAGCGCTTGATCGCCTATTTTCAGGCCATTCAATCTATGCGTGAGCTGGCCGACATCCCTGACAGCCAATTCAAAATATTTCTTGCTCATATGGGGGGATGAGCAGATGCTGATCGGGCATTCGCCCCAGCCGGCAAAGCCGATTTGCATGAATTGGCCGTGCAAAAAACTGAAATTTATTTGATCGGAATTATTCACGAATTTAAACCTGATCAAATGAGTATCGATAGACTCCCGATTCACGGCAATGACCTTGGCTGATTTTGGCAAATAAATATTGTTCATTTACCCGATTAAATAAGATTTGAGCCTACTTTTAAGATACCTTCTTCCATAAATAGTTTTTAAATATTTCTCTCTTCTGGTAGCATCTTGCTGATTAAGACAATCCTCATAGTAAATCAATTCTAATGGTTTCCTATCCTTAGTTGATTCAACTGTGCCGTTTTGATGCTGCTCAAATCTAATTTTTAAATTTTTTGTATAACCCGTGTAATTTTGTCCATCTTTCAGAGATTTTAGGACATACACATAATGCATAGTAAGTTAAAAAATTTAAAAATTTATTTAATCGGGTGAATCTTCTCAAGCTTGGCGATATTTTTAAAAATATCTATGCCTACCGGACAGGCTTTGACGCACCGGCCGCAGGAAACGCAGCCCGGCAACTGGTATTCTTTGGGAATCCTGACGAATTTATGCGTGTACCAGAAAAATATCTTCTTTTTGACCGTATCCAGCTCCTTATGCCCGCCGGCCACCTTGCTGAAATCGTTATAAAAGCAATTGCCCTGCATACGGTCGCGGCGCAAATTATCCGGATCCGCCCGATCTTCAAAATTAAAACAGAAGCAGGTCGGGCAAGCGATCGTGCATTTGCCGCAAGCGAGGCAGATGTCATTCAAAGCATTCCACAGGCTGTGCTCATAGGATTTTTCAATCTTATCCGCCAGTCCCGATAATTTCTTATCCGGACCACTGTCCGGCTTTGCGCCCTCAAATTCTATGTGGTCAAAATCACTGATGTGATATTTTTCCAATAATTCCGAACCTTTTTGCGAACCGGAATAGAATTTAAGCTTGCCGGACTTGATTTTTGCGATGAAGATGTCAAACGGCACATGAGCCAGCACCTTATCTTCAAAATTATGAGAAAATACCTTGAATTTCTTGTAATCATTGGGCCAATCGGAACTGAAGCCGATAATAGCGATCTTATTCCGCCGATTCTGATATGCGATATCATTGCTGAACACGACATCGTAAAGCGCCAGCGCCTTGAGATCCAAAATCGTCATGCCCAAGCACGCTGTCGGCGGCTGATTGCCTTTGACCGGAGTGATTTTGCCGCCATCAAGGTCGAATAATCTCTCCCGATGAGGCGAGAACATCTCCTTCCACGGATTTTCCGTCACTTGTCCCGACCAATCAACTTCTCTGGCTGCTTTCGCTTCTTTGACAAACAATTTGCCCTCATGCCTAATCGGCGCAAAAACAAAAAAATCAGCCAATAGATCAGAGGCGAACTTAGCCAGGATTTTATTATTGTCTTCCTTCATAAGTTGGCATTATTATAACACAAAATAAAAAAATCCCAAAGCCGAGGCTTCGGGATTTTTATGGCAAAATTATTCGCCTGCAAAACTTGTCTGGCTATACAGCTTATATCCGGCATCAACCAGCTTCCTACTGCCGCCGATATCCGGCAGATCCACGATAAAATCCAATTCAATGATCTCTCCGCCCAATTTTTTGACTAAGTTCGCCGCCGCCAGAGCCGTGCCGCCGGTGGCGCAAAGGTCATCCATAATCACGACTTTCTGGCCGGAGATGATCGCATCGGTGTGGATTTCTACCGTATCAGTGCCATATTCCAGCGCGTATGTCTCACTTTCTGTCTGCGCCGGAAGCTTTCCCTTTTTCCTGACCGGCACGAAGCCCTTGCCCAGCATTTGCGCCAGCGCTCCGCCGATAATGAAGCCCCTGCTGTCAATGCCGACGATTACGTCTATTTCCTTATCTTTCAACCGCTGATAAAAATCAGCTAAGCACAAATTCAATCCTTTCGGATCTTTCAGCAGGGTCGTCACATCCCTGAACATTATCCCCGCTTTCGGAAAATCCGGCACCGTGCGGATGTATGACTTGATTGATTGCAATTTTGGAATGGCCGCGACAAGCAGTTTCTTCACTTTTTCGGAATTTTCCGCCATCGTCTTCAAGACCATTTCAAAAGTGACCGATTCGCCGTCATTTTTCCAGCAATCATAGTCCGTGGACATGGCGACCGCCTGATACGGAATCCCCAGCTCATTGGCCAATATCGCTTCCGGACAAGTGGACATGTTGATTATGTCGGCGCCCCACTGCCGGAACATCAGGCTTTCGGCGCGCGAAGAGAATCTCGGACCTTCAATAGTGATGACAGTCTTATCGTCATTATGCGCATAACCCAGCTCATCGCAAGTGCTACGTAGCATGCTACGTAACAAA
>Ga0172370_10006377_pt1 | contig 14825 bp, 20 predicted proteins | sample LakKiv5m_FD_114538 | JGI IMG/M metagenome (GOLD analysis project Ga0172370, IMG submission 114538) | Freshwater microbial communities from Kabuno Bay, South-Kivu, Congo - kab_022012_11.5m | ecosystem: Environmental > Aquatic > Freshwater > Lake | place: Democratic Republic of the Congo...
GTTTGCCCATTCCTTTTCGGCTGCCCCCCTCTCATTTTTCATTATTGATTCGCGCATGCCAAGCATGCTCTCGTGCGTTGCTAGCTGGAATCTCCTCATTTGCGCAATCGAAGCATTCGCCTCAAGAAGCGGGCGCAAAACCGCAGCTTTTGTGCCAAGCAATCCAATTGCAACTCCCATTGCAAAAAAGACAGCAGCACGACCTGCCAGCCAGCCCGCCCCGTATCCTGTCCTATTCTGCACGCCCTGCGCAAGTTGCTTCATTTTCACAATGCCACCTTTTATTGTTGTAGTTGCCTCAATATTGCGTTACAACCTTAATAAAAGTTCATGCCCAAATATGCGCATGGGAGATTACGAGAAGGCATTCACGCGCAACATCGGCGTGCTCACGCAGCGCGAGCAAAAGAAACTGCGAAATAGCCGCGTTGCAATCTGCGGACTTGGGGGATTGGGTGGAATAACATTCCAGATGCTCCTTCGTGCCGGGATAGGGAATTTCACAATCGCAGATGGCGACAAGTTCGAGCTCTCAAATTTCAACCGCCAAGTGCTCGCAAGCTACAAAACGCTTCGGAAAAGAAAAGCAGATGTCGCATCCGATTTCGCGCAGTCCATAAACAGGGGCGCAAAAGTGCGCAAAATTGCAAAATTTATAGACGAGCGCAATGTTTCCTCTTTTGTAAGGAATGCCGACGTAGTCGTTGATTGCCTTGACAACCCCATCTCGCGCGTAATACTCTCACGCGAATGCCGCAAAAAGCGCATCCCATTCGTATTCGGCTCCGCAGCGCGCACGTGCGGCATGTGCAGCGTATTTGACGCCCTTGACTTTGAGGCGGTGCTTGCGCTTCCCACAAGGGGAAAAAGCGCAAAAGAGGCGCGCGGGCTTCTGAAAAACTACCCCAAGGGAATGCCCATTTTAGGGATTGTGCCTGCAATGATTGGGAACATAAACGCAATGCAGGCTCTCGCAGTCCTCCTGAAAAAGCCGTATGTAAAGGCGCCCTACTTCATTTTCTTCAATGCCTTCTCAAAAGAGCCTTTTTGCGTGCGGAAAATCTGAAAAAACAAGGCAGATATAAAGGGCAGGTTTATCCGGGTATTCTCCCCACTCGCCCTCTCTTTCAACTATAATTTACTTCTGCAGAAGAAAGAATAAAAGGTTATTGCTGCCTGCTGATTTCAGCCAATATATCCTCTATAAATATCATCTTGTCTGCTTGGTTACGCATTTCCCGCGAAAGCGCATCCCTAAATGAGGCGACCCATACCTTTATCCCCTTGTCCTTTGCAACCGCTATCGCGTCCGCATAATCCTCATCCCCACTTACAACAATGCAAATGTCGCATGAACCCTGCAGCGCATGGCGGAGGATATCCGTTGCAAGTGAAACGTCCACCCCTTTCTGTATTTTCTTGCGGCTCTGTTTTCCACAATATTCGCAGGTGCTTGTGCGCTCCTTGAGCATTTTGGTTTTCAGCTGTATCCCGTTGCTTTGGATTGCTGCAAGGAAATTCTTTTTCTTCAAGGGCTGCGTTTCGTCAATTCCGTCATAAAAATAAGCCCTTAAAAGATTGGTGCCGCAGGATAGCTTGTCAACGAGTTTTTTGTAATCTATTTTTTCATTGCTGCCCCTTTTTGCGCAAAAAGACTTCCAACTGCAAAGAACGTTTTCCGCGTCTATTAAGACGATTGATTTTTCAAGAGTTGCGAGCGCCATGCCGGAATTCCATCCCGACTCTTATAAAACGTTTTGGAAGTAACTTTCCAGTGGCTTTTGCACTGCGGGCCTTCTCAAGGGAGCCCTTTTGCGTGCGGAAAATCTAGGGAAATTACTTCTTTTGTTGTGCAAGGTACGCGCAAATCGTGCCGCTTACTGCGCCCCATATACCGCCCGAAACAAGAGCACCCACACTCGCAACAATCAGAGTAAAAACACCCAAAACATTGCCATAAGTCTCTGCGCCGTAACCGAGCAAAAACAGCACAATAACCACCCTAATGAGATTTGCAAACGCCCCTGTAACTGCGCCCGCCCTTGCCCCGTGGTTGAAGGGAGTTCCCCCATATTTCTTAACAGCAGAATAGCCCGCCCAGCCGCAGAATGCAAATGCAATTGCATAAGATAGGAGCTTCCCAAGAGAAGCATCAATTTTACTGCCAAAAACCGTCCCCAGCGCAACGCCTGCTGCGAACTCAACCAAGACCATCAATACAACCGGCACCCTGACAACATCAAAAAGCTCTTTCCACGTCATGTCCTTTGTTTTTTCCATAAATCCGTTTTCCTTCCAAACCTTTAAATAGCTTCATCCGTATATACTATCTCCTATTTGTGAGTATGAACCCCGCAAGGGGGGACATGGGACTAGTTTGGCGGACTTTGTTTCGCACTAGCAGTAGAGGTGTTAACTTGGTAACTATATTCGACGTGGAGCCACGCAGGCTAATTGAAGAGGCAGCTGCAAAGCTGGAAGAGATGAAAATAGAGGGCCCTGCATGGGTGGGCACGGTAAAAAACGGCCCGCACAACGAGAGGCTCCCGCAGCAGAAGAATTTCTTTTTCATACGCGCAGCTTCCATTCTCAGGCAGGCGTATTCGCACGGGCCGGTAGGAGTCTCAAAGCTTCGCACGCACTATGGCGGAAGGAAAAAGAGGGGCGTAAAGCCTGACGAGCACCGACGTGCAGGCGGTTCCCTGATAAGGAAAACAATGCAATTGCTTGAAAAGGCGGAGCTGCTTGCGAAAAACAAGAAAAAAGGGAAGCCAGGTCGCGTAATAACTGCAAAGGGAATGAAGCTGCTTGATGCAGCAGCGCTCGCAGTTTCAAAGAAAACAACCCAATAAAGGGAACAATAACGAGGGAGAAAAGAATGGAGGAAGATATGGGGGAAAACCTGCAGGAAGCGCGCCAGAAAAAGCTGCGCCAAATGCTCGCAGAAAGGCAGCAGGCGCAGCAGATGGACGGGCAGAAAAAGTCCCTCCTTATGCGCGTTCTGGAAAATGACGCGTATGAGCGGGCAATGATGGTAAGGATTTCCTCCCCTGAAACGTATGACCGGCTGATATCCGTGCTTGCACAACTGTACCAAAGCGGGCAATTGAAGGGCAAGCTCAACGAAACGCAGTTGCGCGCAGTGCTCGCAAAGCTCACTCAACGGCGCGAAGGCAGCATCACGATACAGAAAAAATGATTATTGGAGCGTGTAAAAATGTACCATCCTGGAAAAGTCCTCAAGGTATTCTCAAGGTCCGACAAGGACGTAATAGCAGCGGATGCGACAACGCAGGCTCTCCTCTTCATGTGGGACGAGAACGTGCTCACGCTTCTGGTGGATGCAAAGCTTGCGGGAAAAATAAAGGAAGGGGACATAGTGCTTGTGGACTACCGCCCGCTTGCTGGCACGACTGCCCCAATGCCAAAGCAGATAGTTACAAAAATAATCCACGGAAAGAAAGCCGACGCGCTCTGGAAAGAATACGAGCAGGTGCGCGCCAGGCAAAGGCAGGCAGCTGCCGCAGCGTCGCAGAGGGGACAGAGCTACATCGGGTAAGTTTTTGAATGAGGGGTGCTAACATGAGCAAAGTAAAATCAGTACAAAAAAAGGCAAGGCTGTCAAGCGCGCTTAAGAAAAACCGCAGGCTGCCGCTTTTCGTGATTGCGAAAACAAAACGCAGGGTTACTGCGGCTCGCAGGCGCAGCTGGCGCAACCAGAAGCTCAAGCTTCACAGCCAGAAGAACCTTGGAAGGAGAGGATAAGAATGGTCGAAAAAATTTGCACAATACCACTTAGGGAAGCGTTCGAGGCAGTCCGCCCGAAGCGCACAAGGCGCGCAATCCGCGTGATACGCGAGTATGCAAGCAGGCACATGAAGGCTGACATTGAGAGCGTCCGCATTTCAGCAGGCGTGAATTCCGCGCTCCTTGAGCACGGCAAGCCGCCAAGGCGCATAAAGGCGAAGCTCGTAACAGACGACAAGGGGCTTACGACCGTATGGCTCATGGACGAGCAGGAAAAGATTGCATCCTCAAAGAAAAAGCTTGAGGAAACAAAGAAGGCAAAGGACGAGCGCAACAAGAAGTCGCAGGAGGCAGCAAAGGCAAAGAAGGCAACTCCTGTAAAACCTGCAACTGATGAAAAAGCAAAAGTTGCACAGACTACGCCAGCAAAACCCGCGTCAACCGCAACGACCGTTGCAAAACCAGCAACTCCCGCAACCCCTGCACAAGCAAAACCATCTCCGCAGGCTGCCGCGCCGGCAAAGCCAGCCCAGTAAATACGATAGCAAACCAGAATCCAAAGTGAAAAAATGGCAACAACCCAGGTAGCGTATGACGGCAACCCGCACATAGGGATGTTTGCAAAGGCAAGCGAAAAATTCGCGCTGCTCCCCCTTGGTGCGCATCCAAAATTCACAAAAGCCGCCAAAGCGCTGGATTGCAAAATCGAGCAAGCAACAATAGCGGGCAGCAACCTGCTCGGGCTGTTCTGCGCACTGAATTCAAACGGGATAGTGCTTCCGGTCTTCACAGAGGAGCATGAAAAGAAGTTCTTCAAGAATTTGGGCCTGAACGTCTGCACCCTCCCCTCAACCTTTTGCGCGGCAGGCAACAACGTGTGCGCAAACGACAAGGGCGCGATAGTGAATTCCGAAATGCCGCACGTGCTCGTGAAAAAAGTTTCAGAGTGCCTCGATGTTGAGGCAGTGCCGGCAAGCATCGCCGGGCACAATACCGTCGGAAGCGCGTGCGTTGCAACAAACAAGGGCTTTGCAGCCCACAACCGCATAAATGAGGAGGAAATGGGGCTCCTGAAATCAGTATTCAAGGTTGGCGGCTCAAATGCAACCGTGAACATGGGCTCGCCCTTCATAGGGCTTGGCGTAATCGCAAACTCAAAAGGCTGCATTATAGGCGAATCCACGAGCGGCTTTGAAAGCTCGCGCGTAATGAACGCGCTTGAACTGGAATAAAATGCAAAAGAATAGGGGTTTATATACTTGAAACGAAAGGTGATAGCATGAAATTTGTAGTAGAAGGGTATGTATCAAAGGGCCAAAAACGCGCGTTCACAACGGAAGTCGAAGCCCCGTCTGAAAAGCTCGCACGTGAGCGCGCATACACATTCTTTGGCGCAAACGTGGGCGCAAGTCGGCACCAGGTGCACATAGGGAAGGTTTCAAAACTTTAGGGAGGCGGTTTGCATGGCTTCGGAAGAACTAAACCAGATGGCTGCGCAAATGCAGCAGATGCAGCAGCAGGCGCAGGCAGTCGCCAACCAGCTTGATTCAATGCAGCAGAGCGTGGACGAGCTTTATGCAACAATAGAGACGCTCAAGAACCTCAAGTCTGCAAAGAGCCGCGTGATGCTTCCCCTTGGCGCAGGCGTATACGCGTCCACAAAGGCAATTGAAACCCAGAAAGTTCTCGTAAATATAGGCGCAGGCATTGTTGATGAACGGACTGCGTCCGAGGCGCAGGAGCTCCTTGAAAAACGGCTCAAAACAATACTCTCAGCAATCACAAAAGGGCAGGAAGCCCTTGCGCAGCTCAATGCGCGCATGGAAGCCCTTGATTCCGATGCCCGCAAAATGATGCGTGACATGGGCGCCCAGCAGCCTCCCGAATAAGGGGCTGCACAAAAAGCGCAGGCATTTGCAATTCTGCGGGCGCAAGCCCGTCCAAATAGTTGATCCAAATGTTCGGGCTACTGAAGCAGAAACTCTCTAATTTTATCGGAAAGCTCGTTAAAAAAGAAGAGGAAATAGCCGAGGCTGTGCCCGAAGAAAGGCAAAAACCAGTTGAAGAAAAAATCGTGGAAACGCCAAAACCAGCTGCTAAAAAGCCGGAAGAAAAGAAGCCAACCGGGAAAAAAATCCTGGAAAAGCCGAAGGTTCCTGAAAAAAAGCCGGAAGAAAAGCCGCCCGCAAAAAAAGAAACCGCAAAACCTGAAAAGCCTGCTGCAAAAGCGCCTGAAAAAGACGAAGCCAACGCCCTGCAGGCTCAAAAAAAAGAAACCCCGAAAGCCGAAAAGCCAATTGAGGCTAAAATTGAAATTCAAAAACCGCAGTCTTTGAAGCCCGAAAAAACGCCTGAAAAAATCGAACTACCGCTGCCGCAAGCCCCGCCTCAGAAACAAGAGGTGAAAAAACCCTTCTCTTTTGACATCCCGTTTTTCGGCAAAAAGCAGGAGCAGAAAAAGCAGCCAGAAATTACAATTCCAAAAGAGCCGGAAAAGCAGCCAGAAATTTCCCAAAGCCCGCAATCTTTTGAATCAAAAAAGCCCGAAGAAAAGCCGCAGGCAACACAGTCAGCCGCAATACTGCAGACACATGCGCAGCAGCAAAAAAAGCCGGAGCAGGAGCGCAAAATGGAGGTTAAAATAGGGTTTGGCGAGCAGCTAAAATCCATCTTCACGGGAGAAGTGCAAATAAGGGAGAACGACCTGCGCGAGCTTCTGGAGGAATTGCAAATGGCGCTTCTGGAAGCGGATGTTGCATACGAAGTCTCTTCCGCAGTGTGCGACGGGCTCAAATCCCAACTCGTAGGAATGAAAATAAAGCGCACTGATGTGAACAAGGCGGCAACGCACGCAATGCAGGCTTCACTTGAAAGCGTGCTCTCAAGCGATTCGGCTTTTGATTTCATGGAAAAGGTAAGGGGCCTGCCAAAGCCCGCAACAATACTCTTTGTGGGCCCAAATGGCGCGGGGAAGACAACCACAATGGCAAAGCTCGCCCAAATGCTAATCGGCAGCAAAATGAGCGTCGTTTTCTCAGCAAGCGACACTTTCCGCGCAGCCGCAATAGAGCAGACAGAGGTGCATGCAAAGCGCCTTGGGGTGCACGTGATAAAGAGCACGTACGGCGCAGACCCGGCGGCAGTCGCATTTGACGCAGTCGCATACGCGCGCTCGCACAAGATAGACGTGGTGCTTGTGGACAGCGCAGGAAGGCAGGACACAAACGCAAACCTGCTTGACGAGCTCAAGAAAATGAACCGCGTTGCCAAGCCCGCGCTCAAAATATACATCGGCGAGAGCATAAGCGGCAACGCAATAATAGACCAGATAAAGGCGTTCAACACCGCAATAGGAATTGACGGTGTAATCCTCACAAAGCTTGACTGTGATGCAAAGGGCGGCACGGCGCTCTCCATCACTTACACAACGAAAATACCTATCGTCTTTTTCGGCGTGGGGCAAAAATACGAAGACCTGCTCGCATACAGCCCCCGCGAGCTTGCGCAACAAATATTAACATAGGGCGCAAATCCTTCTCATGCAGGAGCAAATGCTGGTGCAGCGGGAGGAACAGGGGCAGACTTTTCTCGAACAGGTGCTGCAAAAGTGCCTTGAGCTTCTTTTTTCCTTTATTGGGAATCCTCTTCTTGGAAGCGGCAGCGATGAAAAAGCCCTCTTTGAGCGCCTTGTGCTGCAAAACATGATGACGATGCAGCTTTTAATTGGTGCAGACAATGCTGCAAAAGGCATGAATCCCCTGCGAAGGGGAGGTGCAAACATCCCCCAGACTCTTCGTGAGCGCGGAAGGTACGAGGAACTGCGCGAGCAGATAATGCACCGCATGACAAGCGCACCAATAGTTGTGCCTGCGCCAGTGTACGACAAAATCGCATTAGCGGCAGGTGCAATCTCAAGGGAAATACACTCTTTTGGCAAAGGCGACGCAAGGCTCGAATTGAAAATAATGCAGGAATACCTCCAGGAGCTTGAAAGGCAGCAGTGGAAAGTGCATGATTTGATGTCTCCTCTGCTTCTCATAATGGAGAACAAATACGCGGAGCACGGGGAACTCGGATACGATGCAGCAAAGCCTGGTGGATTTGGCATGCATGCAAGGGGGCATGCAGAACAGCTTGAATATTGGAAAGAGCTGCTGCCGGATACAAAATCCGCGCCAGGGCATGATGCAGCAAGTCCCTTTGGAGGAGCTTCAAAAGCCCAGCATTCCCACCAGGAATTGCAAAAATTCGCGCAGCAGCTTGCAGCGGTTGACGAGAACGTTGCGCATCTTTTGCGCGCAAAAAATGCGGACATGAGCGAATTGCGGCTCATCTCGGTGCGCGAAATGCTTCGCCACTATTTTGAAAAGAACCCAAAGGAATTCCGCGAAATTGCAATAAGCCTTCTTGGTATGGTTCCAAACGACGGGGACGAGGTTCTCATGCAAAAGCTCGCTTATGAGATTGCGCGCATAGGCTCCTTTGCGCTTGCATACCGCATGCTCATTGCTTTGCGCGAAAAGAAAAAGATGGGCGAGCTTGTGTGCATACGCAACCTTGCGGTGCAAAAAGGGAAAGGCAAAAAAGTGCTTGTGTGCAGGCGCGCATGCGGCAGCGCGGGCATGGCGCGCGGCATACTTGAGCTTCTCATAAAAAAGGGCAGCACATCTATTTAGTGCACGGTCTAAACTTCCATCTCAATCGCGCACACGGGCTGCTCTAAGGAAAAACTCTCAAGCACCTGCGGCGCAATTTCCCCGAAATGCCCGACCACTTTTCCGTCCCTTAAAATTGCAGCGCACCTTCCCTTAATGAAAGGCCCGTATTCCGCAGCTTCCATTGAAATTTCCGGCATAACCTCTCTTTTTATGCACTCAAAAACCGATTTTATTTCAGAAAAGGACGCCTTGGATTCCATTACCGCTGCGCACAAGTTCGTTTTCTGCGCAGCATCCACAACTATGCCCAGCTCATAAATTTTCTGGGGCAGCCTCTCATTCTTGCTTTCGCAAAGCGCAAGCAGCAAATTTTGCAGTATGGATGGGCGCACAAGCGTGAAATCCGAAGTCAACGGATTTGCAATTTTTGGCGCTTCAGCCGCGCTTATGTTTGCCTTTGCAAGAAGCTGCTCATTTGAGAGGAGCCAGCTGTTTGCCTCCAAAAACCCGAGCCCGAGGAAAAGCTCGTGCAGCGGATGCACTTCCTCCTTGCTTCCAATGGATGCAAACTCAGGCAGTTTCGCCTCAAACTCATTGTACCCGTACGCAATCGCAATGTCCTCTATCAAATCCACGTCGTGCATGATGTCTGTGCGAAAGCCCGGCACAAGCACGTCTTCCCCCTGCACGCGGTACCCAAGCTGCACAAGCATTTTCTGCGCATCCTTTTTGGAAAGTTTTACCCCAAGGAGCTTGTTTGCGGCGGCAAGGGGCAATTTCCTTTTAGCATTTTGCAGCAGCGGGCATTCCTTGTTCCCGACCTGTACGGAATAAACCTGCCCTCCCCTGTCCGCAAGCGCGGCAGCGATTATGTTGAGTGCGCCCAGCACCGCGCCCGCAGAATTTCCGGTAGTGTCTATGAGAATGTTTCTTGTATTCTCGCCCACCCTTGTGAGCTCCCCGTTTATTATGGGTGGAAAAGAGAGCACTTCCCCGTGCGCATCAGTTATCACGGGGCAAAGTTCACCTACAAGGTGCGCGAATTCCATCCCTTTTGGGTGCCTGCGCAATATTTCCCCAAGGCTCATTTTCTCATTGGAGTCAAGCGGCACAAAAGAAAGAGCATCCCTTGCAAGCGCGCTATACCTGAACGGCGGCGCCACCTTATCCGCATCATGCAACCCAATCGCAACCTTCTTTCTCTTCCTTCCCATGGTATCGTGCAGCTTTTCCTGCAGCTGCATCATGCTCTTCACGAGCTCGCCTGTGACCTTTACGTTGCGCACAAGCGCAAATCCAATGTACGGGCGCACTTCGCGCACGCTTTGGTCAACCGCAACTTTCATCCCGCTTTCCTTCACCTCATAAACCGGCGGCGCCCTGCCTGAAAAGCTTGCCAGCGCCCTGCCCAATCCCTCAACAGAAAGCAGGTCCGGGCGGTTCGGGGTAATCTCAACTGCAACCTCGTCCCCTTCAAACTTGTCCAGCGGCACGCCTATTGCGGCAAGCGCATCGTCAAGTTTCTCCTTCTCAATGCGCACAAAGTGCTGCAAATCCCCGTACGAAATCGTTACCAATGCCATTTTACCAATCCTTTTAATGCATGCACAATCTCGGCAAGCCCTGCTGCCTGCCTTCTTTTTATCTCGTATTCCCGCTGCATGCTTTTATGCACCAATATTTTAAAGCGCATGGTGCCCAGTTGCATCTCCCTAATCTCTTTTCCTTCCAATATACCCACCCTTCAAAAGGCAGTCTATGCCTTCTTCCACGCGCGCAGTGCTTATGCCCTGCTGGCGCGCAAACTCGCGCACATCAATGAGCCCGCCGTGCGTGCGTATCCAGTCATAAATTTCCTCGCTCAGCGTTTGCAGTGACACCCCCTCAAGCTGCGCCACGCGGGCTGACAGGCTTGCATTGAGCAGGGATTCGGCGCGCGCAGCCATCTCGTTTTTCTCGTTTGACGCAAGCAAAAGCCCGCATTTTTTGCGCAGTGCGGCATTCTCATCGTCCAGCTTTGCGCATGCGTTTGAGATGCGCGTAACGTCTGCATTTATGAGTTCGCAGCCATCTGCGAGCATGCCTGAAAGGGTTGCAAAAAATCCATGCGCATCCGGAGCAAAGCAGTTGCACGTGCACAATATGTCAAGAAGCTCGCGAAGGCATTCCATCCTCCGCCTCTGCGCGCTTGAGGACTTTGGGATGCTGTATTCGCATTCTATGGAATTTTTCAGGAAAACATACCTGAAAAAAAGGTGGGGCTTGCCCTCAATGTCCTCTCCCTGCACCATTGTGACCGCAAGCGAGTTCTCACCCTCTTCAATGGATGCAAACCCAAGTTCCGCAAGCTCATAAGCAAGCTTCTGCGGCCCAATCTTGCGCACCCCTGGAAGCGAAAAAGCCCCGGTTTGGGCGCCTGTTTTCGGCTCCTGTCCCTTACCTGCCAATTTAAGCATCCCGCACCACCAGCCTTGCCATTTTCTCCCCGGCAATCCCTATCTTTTGTTTTTCAATTTCGGCATACACTCCTGCAATGTTCGCATCCTTTATCCCAAGCTCGCGCAAAAACGACACCACCAGCGAGCGGCTGTAACCGAACTTATCAAGCAGGCGCACAAAAGAGAAGACATCCAGCACATAATCCGCCCGCTCAAACTCGCCGTTCACCTGTGCAATCTGGGAATCCGTAAGCCCAAAGCGCACCAGCGCGCGCACAAAATTTTCCCTGTCGAACTCCAAATCCATCCCACCACCCAAAAGCCGCACTGACAAAAGCGGCTCTTCGCCGTCTATTCTTTCAAGCACGAACGTGCTGCTGCCCATGTTCGCCCCGCCCGCGTAAACGGTATGCACTGCAGCCTCGCCGACAGAGAAATTTGCAATCCGCTCGGCAACGTAGCGCGGATACCCAAGAGACTCCTGCACGTATTTCTTGTGCTCGTCAAGCACAAGCCTCATCACCAGCATTGTGCCCGCGTTGGAGAAAATTGCACTGTGCACGTCCGTAGGGTTCTGGGATGCAACTATGAGCCCAAAGCTGTATTTTCTGCCTTCCCTCACGATGCTTATGAGGTCGCTTCGCTCGTCCTTTGCAATTTTCCAGGCTTCATCCGCGACAATCCAAAGCTTCACGCCGCTCCCAGAATATTCCTGCGCACGCATCTGCTCCTTTATGAAAGAAAGCGTGAAAAGCGCAATGAGCGAGCGAGCGCTTTCGCTTGGAAGGGAATGCAAATCAAGGCATACAAGCCCGTGCGTGAGCTCCCGTATCCCAATGCTTCTCTTTGGAGAGAAAAGCCCGCCCCCCGCGACTATTATTTCCCCTATCCTATATGCCGCCTGCAGTGCGTCCACGTCGTCGTTCTTGCATTTTTTCAACAGCATCCTATACACCGTATAAAGCGTGGGCTTGCTCTCCTTTTTGTATGCCTCGTCAATCGCATTCGCGCACAGCATCCTCTGCTGCGGGTATTTCCCAAGGTCCGTAAGCATTTCAAGCGCATCAAGCAGCTGCCTTTTCCTCTCCTGCCTTTTTTCAGCAGCGCAATCAAGCACATTTATCCCGAATTCCTTTCCAAGGTGCACAACAATTCCGCCTGCCTGCTTCACCCACGTCCCATACTCCCCTGCCCAGTCCAGTATGAGTGCGCTTGTGCCCCACGTAAGGCGGCATCGCGTAAGGAAGGACTTGAGGAAATAGGATTTTCCGCTCCCAGAAATCCCGACAACGCAAATGTGCGGGTTCACGACTTTTTTTGGCGACCAGAAAAACGGAACTCCCATCAGTTTTGTTTTCCCCACGTATATCCCTTCCGTTGGCGCGCAGCAAAGGAAAGATGGCGGCGGCTCCGGCGGTCGCGAAAAGAAAAGCCTCGCAGCAATCAAATCGCTGGTTATTTTTGAAAGCATTCCAAAACACCCTAGAAAAACATGTCTTCCATGTCTCTTTTTGTTGCAGGTATGCGCCGCGCCAAGCCCATGCACTGCACCATGTGCTCCCCGCCAAGCCGATGCACGTCCACCTTGAGGCCGCTTGAAAGAACCGCAGAAACTTCAAGCACCTGCGCGGAAAGCCTTGAGAGCGCCTCCTGCCTGCTTGCCCCCCTCGCACTCGTGATGGCATAGAAAAGCACCTTCATTGGCCTGCTGCCGCCTGACAATTTTGCAAGGAGCCTATTCCACATCGCAATCTCCCTTTTCAAAAGCACAGCATCCGCGTTCTCCTTTGCCCCCTTTGAAGAAAGAAGGGAGGAAAGCTTTGCCTCAGCCATTGAGCGGCGCGCCTTGACCTCCTCAATCTCATTGTGCAAGTCCAAATTTGCCAAAAGAAGCGAGAACTGGCACGGGTTTTTTATCGAGCAAAGCGCCCCCTCAAACGCCTGCGAGTACGATGCGGACTCCGCCTCGCCCTTGTCCATTAGCGACTGGCTTATCTCAAGGCGAAGGAACGCGCTCGCTACGAATTCGCCCCCGTCCTGCTCAATTGTTGCATCCTGCAATGGCGAAAGCTCGACGTTCCCTATTTTCGCCTTTATCCCAAAAAGCGAGCAAAGCACGGGCACCACGATGTAGCCGTACTTCCATGCAACTAGGGAGGCGAAAAAGAAAAATGATGAAGCGGCTGCCGCAATCCCGGAAGAGGAGAATGCCGCATAAAGCAAGGATAGCGCCCCTGCGCACATGCATGCAACCGTTACTGTCTTGTTTTCCATCTAAACATCCCTCCAGAAAAACTGCAGCGAGCCTCCCAATGCAACGTAAAGCTCCTTCGCGAACACGAGTGAAATCAAAATCGAAATAACCGGATACAAGACAAGCAGGTTAAACGCGATTCCAAGGTACGCGCCCATTGGCGCAAACAAAATGTCCGTCTGCGATGCAAAATCGCCCTGCGCAAGCGAATTTATCGCATCCTTTAGCGAGCTTTCCTTTTCCAAATCTATTTGCGGCAGGAAGGAAAACCTCCCATTGTATCCCTTTAGCGCCCCCTGCGCAGCAGCAAAATAGTTCCCCTCTTCAAACGAGGTGTAAAACGCCGCAAGGAAAATCGGAAGGAAAACAAAAAGGGAAACGCACATTGCCATTATCGCAGCCCCAACTTTCCTTGTTGCAAAAAAGGAGCGCAGCAAAAGCCCTATCGGGAAAAAAACAGAAAGCGCCTTTGCAGAAATAAGGAGCAGCATGCTCTCCCACGAGGAGCCAATCGCATAGAGGAGCGAGAAGTTCGAGCCCATCCGAAAAAGCTCCTGCGAAGATTGCGAAAGCGACGCAAATGGCTGCGTGCTTGCAATGCCTATATTTATGCGCAATGAGCCTGCAAACCCGCTTATTGCGCTTGCCTTGTACGCAAGCTGCGAAACATTGAGCGTGGAATCTGAAATTTCCCTTGTGGCACACGCGGCAAAATCTATCGCCGGCGCATCCGGCTGCTGCGCGCATCCTCCTTTTGCCCCAAATGCAATTGCACCAGTGCCCAACCCGGCAACAATTAGCGCAAGCGCGCCCAAAAGCGCAGAGCTTATTATCGCCTGCGCAAGCTCCTCCTTCCCGAAAAGCGAGAGTTTCTTGAGCCCGAACGCATGCCCGACCCCAAGTGCAATCCCGCCAAGCAGTATTGAAATTAGTATAACAAGCAAAGAAGCAGTGTATTCGCCGCCTGCTGGCTGCAACAATTCACCTAGAAAATCTGCAAGGGCAACCTCTAAAAGCTTAACTGCGAACTTATCGCATGGAACTGAAATTTTCAGGGAGCATGTTTCAGTTGAAAAAATACGCGGATATGCAAGTGATTTAAAGGTAAAGGGAGAACTGGTTTCTAAGCTGGTGGGCAAATGAAATTCGACATTAAGGAACTGCGAAAGCAGAAAAAGAAAAACCTTGAGGAACGGCTCGCTTTCATACGCGCATACGCCGCATGGGTAAAGAAAACGCCCAATAAAATATGGTCTGCGCAGCATGCGAAATTCATGGATTCCTGATTTTTTGCGCTTTTTCTAAGGATATCCGAGGTTCTTGTAAAGAAGCTCTATTTCGCTTGCTGAAAGCGCACGGTTGTAGATGTGCAAGTCGTCTATTGAGCCGTTGAAAAGTTCCGTTGTGGGGTTGTATGCCCCGATGTAAAAGCTCGTTGTAGTCCCGCCCGACCAGCTTGCGCCTTCGAACGAATTTATCCGAAGCATACCTATTTTTACCTTGCGGCAGAATTTCCCTTATGATTCTCTCCAACGAGGACATAAAAAGGCTCCTTAAGAAAGGGCACTTACGAATAGAGCCTGCCCCAAGGGAGCAGGACATAGGCGCTGCAGGCGTGGACTTAACCCTTGACTCAAAATTCTGGGTTTTCAAGGACGAGTTCCAAGGCAAAACAGTGGATTTGTCCCGCATTGGCTTTCGGGACGCAATAAAAGAGGTGCGCCAAAA
>Ga0172370_10006379_pt1 | contig 14822 bp, 13 predicted proteins | sample LakKiv5m_FD_114538 | JGI IMG/M metagenome (GOLD analysis project Ga0172370, IMG submission 114538) | Freshwater microbial communities from Kabuno Bay, South-Kivu, Congo - kab_022012_11.5m | ecosystem: Environmental > Aquatic > Freshwater > Lake | place: Democratic Republic of the Congo...
ACTTTCAGAAAGCGTTTTTTTCCAACTTTTATCTGGTATTCTCTGGAAGGCTTTAATTTAAGGTCTAATTCTTTTATACGTTTACCATTTACTTCTATAGCATCCTGCTCAACAAGCCGCCTGTATTCGCCTTTACTTAAGCATATTTTCTCTTCTATTAAAAAATCGCAAAGCTTATCGCATTTAAACGCCTTTTGCTCCAATTTTAATTCCGTAAACGGATCTCTTTTCTGGAACTTATTCTCAAAATCTTTTAAGGCAATATCACCGGATGATTTCCCGTGATATTGGCTTACTATATCTCTGGCCAATTTTTTCTTCGCCTCCATCGGATGCATCTTTCTGACTTCATCCAGATTCTCATCCGTCAACAGTTCGTAATATTGAACCATCAGTTCGTCCGATATGGACATAATCTTTCCAAACATCTCTTCCGGCTTTTCATCTATACCTATATGATTGCCGTAAGATTTGCTCATCTTATTTACACCGTCAAGTCCGATCAATAGCGGGGTCATTATAACTACCTGCGCTTCCTGGCCAAAATCTTTCTGAAGTTCCCTCCCCATCAAAAGGTTAAACTTCTGGTCAGTGCCTCCAAGCTCTATGTCCGAGTGCAATTCTACCGAATCGTACGCCTGCAAAAGCGGATACATGAATTCCAGAAAACTTATATCCTTGCCTGATTTGTAGCGCTCGCTGAAATCCGCCCTGGCTAAAACCTGGGAAACGGTAGTATGCGCCATTAATTCAAGCGTATCCTTAAGCGTCATTTTACCCAGCCATGCGCTGTTAAACACAATCTCCGTTTTCTTCTCATCCAGGATTTTAAACGCCTGCTTCTTGTAAGTCTTTGCGTTCTCGCCGACCTGTTCCTCGGTAAGGCGCTTTCTTATTTCGCTTCTTCCCGTAGGGTCTCCTATCATGCCTGTAAAATCGCCTATAAGAAAAAATATCTTATGGCCAAGGTCCTGAAAATGCCTTAGCTTACGCAATAAAACAGTATGGCCCAGATGGATATCAGGCGCGCTGGGGTCAAAGCCCGCCTTGACAACAAGCGGCTTAGATTTCTCCAGCTTTGCGACAAGCTCTTTTTCGGAGATTATCTCAATTGTCCCGCGTTTGATTATCTCTAACTGCTTCTTTATGTCCATAACACCTTGATTACTTATTCTTTTGTTTTCTTGATACTCAAACGGATCTTTCGCTCTAAGTCATCAACCTTTATGACGATAGCCGTGATCTTGTCTCCAACCTTATACAGCTCTTCCAAATTTCCCGAAGGCTCCATGTCGAGTTCAGATATATGCACAAGGCCTTCCAGGTCTTTCTCGAGTTCCACAAAAAGCCCGAAGCTTGTAATCTTTGTAATAACGCCTTCCGCTGTTATGCCAAGAGGATACCTTTTCATAATTTCAGGCCATGGGTCACTGGTAATCTGTTTTATGCCCAGGGATATCTTTTGGTTGTCAGCGTCTACCGCAAGGATCATTACATCCAGTTTCTGGCCTTTTTTAAGATACTCCTTAGGATTGTTTATCTTTTTGGTCCAGGACATATCGTTTATATGGACAAAACCTTCTATGGCGCCTTCTATCTCTATAAAAGCCCCGTAGTCGGTCAAGTTTCTAACCTTACCTTCGACTTTCATGCCAGGAAAGAATTTCTCCTTTATTTCAAGCCATGGATTAGGCTCTATCTGCTTCACGCCCAGGGATATCTTCTGGCTAGAGCTGTCCACGCTTAGAACAAGCGCCTCTACCGTATCCCCTATCGCAAGGATATCTTGCGGATTATTCACCCTTACGGTCCAGGAAAACTCCGAAACATGTACAAGGCCTTCCACGCCTTTTTCAAGTTCCACAAACGCGCCGTAAGGCATGATATTTACAACCTTGCCTTTAATCCTGGTGCCTACAGAGTATTTGTTTTCAATACCTTTCCATGGGTTTTCCATCTTCTGCTTCAAGCCGAGGGAAACCTTCATATTCTCCTTATCGAAATTCAGTATCACCACCTCTATAGCGTCCCCTATCGCCACCATTTCGCTCGGATGGGAAATCCTTCCCCAGCTCATATCGGTTATATGCAGAAGCCCATCCACTCCTCCCAAATCCACAAAAACTCCGAAATCGGTTATGTTCTTAACAAGGCCTTTGCGAAGTTCCCCTGTTTTCAACTCGCCCAGCACCTTGGTCTTTATCGCGTCCTTCTCTTTTATTATAGCGTCTTTTCTGGAGACCACTATATTCTTTCTTGGCTTGTTCATCTTTACTATCTTAAATAAAAGCGTCTGGCCTACAAGCTGGTTTACGTTTCCAAACCCTTTTAAAGCTACAAGCGAAGCGGGTAAAAATGCCTCTATACCCACGTCTACCATGAGGCCGCCCTTAACCTTCCTTGAAACCTTGCCTTCTATAAAATCTCCTTCTTTATAAGTAGCGGAAATCTTATCCCAGCCTTGCATATTCTCCGCCTTGCGCCTTGAGACAGTGATAAGCCCGTCTTCATTTTCTTTTGACTCTATAAATACATTGAACTCATCTCCGACTTTTAAATCAGGTATATCTTTCATTTCTCCTATCGTGATAATCCCCTCTGATTTGTACCCGAGGTCAATATACACGTCTTTTATTCCAATAGCGAGGACCTTTCCTTTCACCACATCGCCTTCGCTCAGACGGCGGAACGTCTTGCCGTAAGCCTCTTCCAGATTAAACGTTTCCTGGGACTCATTTTCCTGCTTTAACTCTTTTGTCATGACCCTAAACCCCTTTCTCTTAATTGATAATTTTTTTTATCTTATCTACGGCTCTTTTCACCGTTGAATCCGGCGTTGACGCCCCGCTTGTAATGCCAACGCAATCCCTGCCCTCAAACCACTTTTTCTTTAATTCCAGCTCTGTTTCAATATGGAAACTATCCACCCCGCTTTCTTTGCAAATCTGCCAGAGCCGCCTTGTATTGGCGCTGTTTTTACCGCCAATAACTATCATGAGATCGCAGTCCTTTAAAAGGCCGCGAGTCGCTGATTGTCTTTTTGATGTATCATTACAAATCGTATTAAAGATCTTAACTTCACAGAAATCCTCTTCCAATATTTTTTTAATTTCGTTTATATAATCAGCTTTATTCTGCGTTGTCTGAGAGATAACGCCTATCTTATCCGACAGCTTATCTTTTCCGGCAATGCTTTTAAGCGCCTTGACTTCCGGATGAGCGCTGTCTCCGACTATTATTATCCTGTACCCGTCTTTTTTAAGGCCCTTGACTATATTCTGGGCGTATTTTACAAAAGGACAGGTCGCGTCAATAAATTTTATTTTCTTTTTTTTTATATCTTTCAGCACCTCTACGGGCGCGCCATGCGATGATATTATTACCGTCCCGAGTTTTATCGCCTCTAATTCGCTTATTACCTGAAGCCCTTTTTTAAAAAGCCCGTCTACCACTTGCGGATTATGTATTATTGCGCCGAGCGAATAAATCTTTTCTTCGCCCTTCAGCCCCTTAAGGGCGTTCTCGGCGATGTTTATCGCCCGCTTTACCCCGAAACAAAAACCCGCGCATTTGGCTACCTTAATCTTCATTATTTTTTAAAGCGCTGATCCGGGCCATGACATTCTCGGCTATCCGCATATAATATTCTTTCCCTGAAGAGTTTTTTTCAATCCTTAAAGGCTTCCCAACATATACTGTTATTTTTTTAAACCTCGGAAATAAAGCTCCTTTTGGCAAAGACTCCATGGAACCTTTTATATAACACGGCAATATGTTCGCTCCGGAAGAGGCCGCTAAAAACCCTATGCCGGCCCTGGGGGTTCCAAGACTGCCGTCTTTCGACCGCGTTCCTTCCGGAAAAATTAAAACCGCTTTCCCCTGGCATAATTTATCTATAGCCAGCCTCATCGCGCCTACATCCGCGCCTTCCCTTTTCAAAGGAAACGCGTTTACCGATATAAGGATTTTGCCGAAAATCCTGTTTCTGAAAAGGCTGCTGCGCGCCATAAAATTTAATTCGCGCGGTACCGCGAAACCTGCTATCAAAGGATCAAGAAAACTCGCATGGTTCGGTGCTACGATAAGCGGCCCATCCTTCGGGCAGTTTTCAGAACCAACTATTTTTAACTTGAAAAATATTTTAAAGAACAGCTTTAATATATTCCTGGAAATAAAATATATCATTAAGAAAAATCTCTGATAGACTTGGCTCTACTTAGCAGCCTCATTAAATCCCTGCTGTTATCGCTTTTTAAAGCCGCTTCTATTTTAAGCAATTCTTTCCTGAATATCTTTATATCTTTTACAAGATTTTCTTTATTCGTTAAAAATATGTCTTTCCACAATTCCGGTTCGCCTGAGGCGATCCTTGTCGTGTCCCTGAACCCTCCGGCGGCAAGATATAAGCTGCCTATTCCGGCAGCGTTTACAAGGCTCGCGGCTACTGCGTGAGGCAGATGGCTTATTTTTGAAAGCAGCCTGTCGTGCTCCTTCGGAGACATTACAGCGGTCTTCATCCCCAATCTCTCCCAAAACTTCTTAACCTTGCCGAGGCTTTTCAGGTTCGTATTTTTTGTTTTCGTTAAAACGCAGTAACCGCCTTTAAATAAACCTTTATCCGCGCATTTAACGCCTGATTTTTCAGAGCCTGCAATAGGATGACTGCCCACAAAATTCAAGCTTTTTCCCTTTAAGCTTTCTATGTTTTTAACTATGTATTTTTTCGTACTGCCCGCGTCTGTCAGGATAGCGCTGTCTTTTAAAAAAGGCGCAAGCGCCCTGGCTATATCCGCTATCTTGAAAACAGGCGTTGTGATAATTACCAGGTCGGAATCCTTAACGCCGTCCTTTAGATTTACCGTTGCGAAATCTACTATCTTTTTTTTAACCGCAAAATCAATGGTACTTTTCCTTTTGGAAATTCCAACAACCTTTTTCGCAATATCTTTTTCTTTTATCGCAAGGGCCAGCGACCCGCCAATCAACCCAAGACCGATTATTGTAATGCGTTTAAACATAATATTTAATTCGAATCTCGGATTTCTAGTTTCGAATTTTATCTATATGTTCCTTCCCACTGCCTTGGCAACCGCCTTAAGCTCCTTCATCTTTGCATCGAACCTGTAAGGCACCAAAGACTGCTCTCCGTCAGAGTACGCCTCTTCGGGATTCGTATGGACTTCTATCATCAGTCCGTCAGCTCCTGAGGCGACCGCCGCCTTCGCCATTGGGCTTACGAGGTCCCATTTACCGGTCCCGTGGCTCGGGTCCACTATGACAGGCAGATGGCTCAGCTGTTTTATGAGAGGGATCGCGTTAAGGTCCAGGGTAAACCTGGTAGCGTCTTCAAACGTCCTTATGCCCCTCTCGCAAAGGATACAGTTAAAATTCCCGGCCGCAAGCACATATTCAGCTGACATCAGGAATTCTTTTACAGTGGCTGACATGCCCCTTTTTAAAAGCACCGGCTTTTTGGAAAGCCCGACTTCTTTAAGCAAATTAAAATTCTGCATATTCCGCGCACCAACCTGAAGGATATCAGCGTATTTTTCTACCATCCATACGTCCCTAGTGTCCATTACCTCCGTTACAATCTTCATGCCGGTTTCTTTTTTTACATCCCTTAGGAATTTTAACCCTTCTTCTCCCAGCCCCTGAAAACTGTAAGGCGAGCTCCTGGGTTTAAAAGCCCCTCCTCTCAGGATATTAGCCCCTGATTTTTTTACCTTCTTGCCTATATCCATAAGCATATCTAAGTTTTCCACAGAGCAAGGGCCTGCCATAACAACTATATTTTTGCCGCCTATTTTTACGCCCTCAACGTCTATTACGCTGTTTTCAAGCTTAAACTCCCTGGATACAAGCTTATACGGTTTTAAGATAGGCATTACCTTTTCAACGCCCGGGAAAGCCTCCAGCGGCTGAACCCTTAACACGTCTTCTTCTCCTATAACGCCTATAATAGTACGCTCTACGCCTCTCGAAACCATGGGTTTTAAACCCAGTTTCTTAACCTTTTCTATCAAATGGTCGATCTGTTTTTTTGTTGCATCCGGACGTAAGACTATAATCATTTACCCCCCCTATAATATTATCTTCTTCAGTTCTTTAATAAATCTCTTATTCTCCGAGTCTTTCCCTATGGTCACTCTTATAAAGTTTTCCAGGCCCCACGCTTTCATGTTTCTTATAATAACCCCTTTTTTCAAAAGCCTTTCCGCAGTCTGGCCTGATTTAGGCCCAAGCTCTATCAATATAAAATTTGTAACGCTCGGCACGTACCTTACGCCCATAGCTTTTAATTCCTTATATAAAAATTTCTTGCCTTCCCTTACAGTCTTCTTGGATCTTGCCATGAACTCCTTGTCCTTCAGGCCGCCAATGGCTCCCATCTGCGCAAGCAAATTCACGTTGAAAGGCTCCCTTACGGCTTCCATATACTTTACTATTTCAGGGCTCGATACCCCGTACCCAACCCTCAGGCCTGCCAGGCCGTACGCCTTTGAAAAAGTCCTCGTAACTATCAGATTATTTTTCCCTATATAATCAAGGCCGTTCGGATAGTCCTGCTCCTCAACAAATTCAAAATAGGCTTCGTCCAGAAAAACTATTGTCTCCCTGCTCAGGCCTTTTAAGAAATCTTCAAGTTCATATTTAGAAACATACGTGCCATTCGGATTATCCGGGTTTGCGATAAACACAACTTTCGTATTCTCGGTCAAGGCATCTTTTATGGCCTTTAAATCATACTTAAAATACCGCATCGGGACTACCTTTATCTTCGCCCCCTGCGCGGTAGAAGCCACTTCATACATAAGAAACGTCGGGCTTGCTACGATGACCTCGTCTCCTTCGTTCACAAAAGCCCTAAGGACAAGCCCGATAATCTCGTCGGAGCCGTTTCCAAAAATAAGCTGTTCCGGCTTTACTTTTAATTTTTTCGCGACTGCCTGGCGCAGATAAAAACATCCCCCTTCGGGATATCTGTTGATATCGCACAGGTACTTCTTTATGCTAGCCACGGCTTTCGGGGAAGGGCCCAGCGGATTCTCATTGGAAGCCATTTTGATCACATCCTGCAAGCCTATCTCCCTTTTCACCTCTTCAATAGGCTTCCCTGGCTGGTATGGCTTTACGTTTAAGATAGCTTTTCTTGGTAACATAATTTCACCTTTCTTCCCGTTCGCCGATCGGGATAGGTTTCCCGATCGGCGAACGGGAATGGTCTTAAATCCCTGCAGGATACGACCCTAATATTTTTAAAAATGAACAATGTTTTTCAAGTTCGCTCAACGCTTTTTTTACGTTTTGATTCTCACAATGTCCGGTCATATCCACAAAGAAATAATATTCCCACGTTTTTCTTTTGGAAGGCCTGGATTCAATCTTGGTAAGGTTTATCTTGTATTTCTTGAAAGGCACGAGTATATCGTGCAAAGCTCCCACCTTGTCCTTCGCGGAAAACATGATAGAGGTTTTGTCTTTTTTCGTAGGTTTAGGTATAGTCCCTCCTATCACGAGAAATCTTGTAACATTATTCAAGTTATCTTCTATGTCTTTCGCGATCACGTTAAGCCTGTATTTTTTTGCGGCAAGCGTGCTGGCTATAGCGGCTGAATTTTTTTCCTGCGAAGTTATCTCTGCAGCCCTGCTCGTGGAAGATACCTCAACGAGGGCCGTACCGGGCATATTTATTTCCAGCCACAGCCTGCATTGACCGAACACTTCCTGCTTTGAATAAATCTTCTTTACAGACTTCATGCCACACCTGCCTAACAGGTTATGCGATATCTCAAGCATTATTTCAGAGCATATCTTCAAATCGGAATTTATAAACATATCCAGGGTATGGCTTACCATACCCTCCGTAGAATTCTCCACAGGTACCACTCCGTAGTCCGACCTTTCCGCTTCCACGTCCCTGAAAACATCAGTTATCGTAGGGCATGCGTAGCATTCTACGTTTGACCCGAATTTTTTTATGCCTGCCTGGTGCGTAAACGTAGCCTCGGGGCCAAGATACGCTATCTTTAATTTTTTCTCAAGGCTGAGAGAGCCGGACATGATCTCGCGGTAGACCGCAAAAAGCGCCTTATTAGGCAAGGGGCCTTTATTTTCTTTTATTATATTCTCGTATATCTCCACTTCTCTCTCCGGAGCATAGATGGGTGCTCCCGAGTCTTTTTTCAGCTTCCCTATGACTTTCGCAGAAGCGGCTCTTTTGTTCAACAACATTATTATATTTTTATCTATGCCATTTATATCCTTGCGAAGCTCAGACAACTTGGACATCTGGGTTCCCTCCCTCTTGCTGATTCAATTCCTCTTTCTGCTTTAGATGTTCCGGTAACTCTATATCCTTTTCCGTAAAATTAAATTCTTCCAGCCTCGGAAGCTCCTGAAGGGAATTCAGGCCGAAATACTGCAGGAATTCCTGGGTGGTGCCGTAAATAATAGGGCGCCCGACCGATTCTCTTCTGCCCAAAATCCTTACAAGGTTTTTTTCTATCAGTGTCTTTAATACGCCGTCCACGTTCACGCCTCTTATAGCTTCTATCTCCGGCTTAGTCGCAGGCTGCTTGTAAGCTATTATCGCCAAACTCTCAAGGCTCGGCCCGGAAAGCCTGTCAGCTCCAGCTGTTTTGTATAATTTTTTAAGCCACGGCGCAAGCACCGGGTCGGTTACGATCTGATAACCTCCCGCAATCTCTTTAATCCTCAGGGCGCTTGTCTGCTTTTCATATTCTCCGGCAAGCTCCATTATAACGTCCTTTATCTCGTTCGCTTCAGGCCCTTCCAGGACGTTTTTAATCTCGCTCAAAAATAAAGGCTTGTCGCTTACAAAAAGCATCGCCTCGATTATATTTTTTATCTGGGTTTTTTCCATTTTCAATTATCCTATATATTCAATCTGTGTTTTTCGTTTCTTATAATTTCTATATCGCTGAAATTCTTATTCTGCACAACGATTATCTCTTTTAATCTTATAAGCTCCAGCACCGCTAAAAACGTGGCTATCATTTCGATCTTATTTCTTGCGTTTTTAAAAAGAACAAAAAGATTCATCGCAGGGGTCTTTACGAGCATATGCAAAAGATCATGCACCTTCTGCTCGACGGTGAACTCGTCCTTTATTATTTCCTGAAACATCTCTTTAGGGACGTCCTTCAGCACCCTTGTAAAAGCTGTTATCAGGTCAAATAAACTGGCCTCAAAAAAAACCTCGCCCGGAGCCACCTCGAAAGGGATATCTCTAGTGAACATCTTCTTCCTTTGGCCTTCCAGGTCCTGCAGGATCCCTGCAACTTCTTTGAACTTCTTGTATTCCACCAGCCTGCGCACAAGCTCTTCCCTGGGGTCCTCTTCCTCTTCGGGCAGAAGCTCTTTCTCGTCAGGCGGCAAAAGCATCTTACTTTTTATATGAATCAGGGTTGCGGCTATTACCAGAAATTCGCCCGCGATATTCAGGTCCAAAAGCCGCATGAGATCAAGATACTCCATGTATTGTTCCGTAATAGTAGCTATCGGAATATCGTAAATATCTATCTCGTTTTTCTTGATCAGATACAGCAATAAATCCAGCGGCCCTTCAAATACCTCTAATTTTACTTTATACGACATAAGAGTTCCGGTGCTTAGATTATCCCTATCGCTTTTTTAACCTCGGCCATTGTCTCGGACGCAACCTTCCTCGCTCTTACCGAGCCGTTTTCCAAAACAGAGCGGATTTTGTCTTCGTCTTTTAGAAGTGCTTCTCTTTTTTGCCTTATATCGGAGAGGTACTCAGAAACAATATTGCCTAAATTCTTTTTACATTCCGTGCATCCTGTTTTCGCCTTCGTGCAATATTCATAAACCTCCGGAGCGCTCTCTTTTTTCAGCAGATTGTAATACGCGTAAACGTTGCATTTTTCAGCATGGCCTTTGTCGGATAATTTTATCCTCTCGGGATCCGTAAACATGCCGGAACATTTCTTTTTTATCGCCTCTTCCTTATCTCCCAGCGCGATAAAATTATCATAGCTCTTGCTCATCTTCCTTCCGTCTACGCCCAAGAGTTTCGGGATCTGGGTAAGAAGCGGCTTTACGGACGGGAAGATCCCCTTGCCGTACAGGCTGTTGAATTTTTCTCCGATATTATTCGTAAGCTCAATATGAGGGACCTGGTCTTTTCCGACAGGAACCGTATCGGCCTTATATATCAGTATGTCCGCCGCCTGCAAAACAGGGTAACCAAGAAACGCATACGTATGCAGCTGTCTTGTAGTGATTTCCCTAAGCTGTTCTTTATACGTGGGGCATCTCTCAAGCCATCCAAGAGGCACAAAATTAGAAAATGCCATGTATAGCTCAAGGTGCTCTTTTACATGAGACTGCACGAATACAACGCTTTTTTCTGGGTCTATGCCGCACGCTATCCAGTCCGCGGCACATTCTATCGTAAATCTGGAAAGCCTTGACGGGTCTTCGTATTCGCTCATCAATGCGTGCCAGTCCGCAATCATAAAAAATGAGTCGTATTTATCCTGGAGCTTTACCCAATTCGTAAGAGCACCGAATAAATGACCCAGATGCAACGGCCCTGTCGGCCGCATTCCGCTTAAAATACGACTTTTCATATCTATTGACTTTGAATTATTTTAATCTTCGCGCTGTTTTTCTGATCTCGACCGCTTCTATCAGATCGCCTTTTTGTATATCCTTGAAACCAAGACTTATCCCGCACTCGAAGCCTTCTTTCGCCTCTTTCAGGTCATCTTTAAAATGTTTTAACGAGCTCATCTTGCCTTTAAATACAATTTCTTTTTCCCTTATAAGTTTGCATACCGCGTCACGGGGAATTTTGCCTTTTGCGATAAAGCATCCTGCCACAACGCCCGTTTTTGAAACGTTAAAAACCTGCCTGACCTCAGCCCTTCCCAGAAAGACCTCTTCTATGACAGGCTCCAACATACCTTCCATGGCAGCCTGAATCTCGTTAACTATCTCATAAATTATGCTGTAAATCCTTATCTCCACTTCTTCCTGCTTCGCAAGGGCTTTTGATTCACTGGTTACATCTACGTGAAAACCTATTGCTATGGCGTTTGAGGCGGAAGCCAGCATTACGTCTGATTCATTTATATCCCCTACCTGGCTGTGTATCACGGAAAGCCTCACTTCTTCCGTGCTTAATTTTTCAAGGGAGTCCTTTATGGCTTCCAAAGACCCCTGCACATCCGCTTTTATGACTATCTTTAATTCTTTTATCTCTCCGTCCTTTACCTTATCATACAGCTCTTCCAGGGTGACCTTGGAGGTCCTGCCGGCAAGCTTTTTCTTTTCCGCTTCCATCTGTCTTGTAGCCAGGATATCCCTAACCTTTTTCTCGTCACTTACCACATAAAATTTTTCTCCCGCCAAAGGAACTCCCGAAAGCCCTAATATCTCAACGGGTTTTGCGGGCGCGGCTTCTGTAACCCTGCGGCCTTTGTCATCCAGCATAGCTTTTATCTTGCCATAATTAAGGCCTACCAAAACCGTGTCCCCTACTTTCAGGGTGCCGTTTGAAATAAGCACTGTTGCGACAGGCCCTTTGCCTTTAGAAAGCTCGGCCTCTATTACTATGCCGGTAGCAGGCTTTTCAGGGTTTGCCTTAAGTTCCAGAAGCTCCGCCTCCAGAAGAAGCATTTCCAGCAATGTATCAATACCTTCGCCCGTCTTTGCGGAAACGCCTACCGTAATAGTCTTCCCTCCCCATTCTTCGGGAGTGAGATTCTGCTCCGCCAACTGTTTTTTGACCTTATCCAGATTTATATTTGGTTTGTCGATTTTATTTATCGCGACGACTATCGTAACGCCTGCGGCCCGGGCGTGGTCTATCGCCTCTATCGTTTGAGGCATTATGCCATCGTCTGCGGCTACCACCAGGACAACGATATCAGTAATGTTTGCGCCTCTTGAGCGCATCGCGGTAAACGCGGCGTGTCCTGGGGTATCCAGGAACGTAACGCTACCATTAGGAAGCATTACTTCATACGCTCCTATATGCTGCGTTATTCCGCCCACTTCTTTATCTGCGACCTTTGTCTTTCTTATAGTGTCTAAAAGAGAGGTTTTTCCGTGGTCGACATGCCCCATAAACGTAACAATAGGCGCCCTGAGCCTGAGTTTTTTAGGGTCGCTGGCTTTGTCGAGGTCCGCCAAAAAAGTTTCCTCGAAACTGGGCGGCTTTTCAATAGTATATCCAAATCCTTCGCAGATCGAGCGCGCTACTTCCTCGTCAAGCGCCTGATTTATAGTAACGAGCACTTTCCTGTCCAGGAGCCTCTTTAAAAGATCTGATGGTTTTATTCCCAACTTCGCCGAAAGATCTTTAACTATTATCGGGAAATCTATTTTTAATATCTTAAATTCCGGTTTCAGCTCCTCTTCTATTTCTTCAGCCTTCACCTCGGCCTTGACTTCAAATTTAACTTCTTCGACCTTGGGCTCTGCTTTCTTTTCCTGAGCTTTCGGTTGTTTAGCTTTTTTTTCAGATTTTTTTGTTTTTTCCGGAACCTTTTCTTTTGCCGGCACTACGGCACTCCGGAACTCCGATGCGGCATCTTTTGCCTTTGGCATCTTTTTAAGCTTTAACTCCTCTTTTACAAGAAATGCCGTATCATCATCAAGAGCGCTCATGTGCCCTTTGGCGTCTATCTTAAGGCTATGGAGCTTATCCAAAAGTTCTTTGCTTGTAATCCCCAGATCTTTTGCTAACTGATGAACGCGTATGCTCATTCTTTATCCTCTTGAGGCCCTGTCTCTTTCACTTCTTTCGCTTCTTTTTCTTCTTTATCGACTTCCGCAGCCAGCTCTTTCTCTCTCTCAGCCTTGGCAACTCTATTTTCTTTATTTTTTTTATCCCTGACCTGGTGCACTTTCTGTTCCATAAGCTCTTTGGCTGACTTAAGGATCTTTTCGGCTGTTTTCTTCCCAACACCCTTGACATCGGTCAATTCGTTCAGGCTCAATTTGATAATCTTTCCAACCGTATCATAGCCAGCTTTTTTAAGCTCTTTTCCGGTCTTAGGCCCGATTCCGTCTATCTCCGTTATCGAAATCTCCTTTACTTCTTCTATCTCGGACTTGCTTCTAATGTCTATATTCCATCCTGTAAGCTTCGCCGCAAGCCTTACGTTCTGGCCTTTCTTGCCTATCGCGAGAGAAAGCTGGTCATCCGCAACTATAACCTCGGCTCTTCTTTCGGCTTCGGTCGTCTTCACGCTTGTAATCTCCGCCGGGCTCAAGCTGCCGGATATAAATTCTCCTATATTTACGCTCCAGCGTACAATATCTATTTTTTCTCCCCCCAGTTCTCTTACGATATTCTTAACCCTCTGGCCCCTCATGCCTACGCACGCGCCTACCGGGTCAACCTTATCGTCTTTGGAATACACGGCTATCTTTGAACGATCTCCGGCCTCTCTTGAGACGGCCTTTATTTCCACGATACCCTCGTATATCTCTGGCACCTCCAGCTCAAAAAGCCTTTTTACAAAACCTGGGCTTGTCCTGGAAAGCAATATCTCCGGGCCTTTTGAAGATTGCTTGACTTCCACGATCAGCGCCTTGATCCTGTCGCCTTGGCGGTATTCCTCGTTCGGGGGGAGCTCTCTTTTCGGAAGAACCCCCTCAACCCTCCCTAAATCAACGATTATCATGCCTTTTTCGAACCTGTGAACTGCGCCTGAACAGATATCGTTTACCTTTTTTTTATATTCTTCAAATAATACATCCCTCTCGGCCTCCCGGATTTTTTGTATTATGACCTGCTTTGCCGTCTGTGCTGAGATCCTGCCGAAGTCTCCGGAAACCTCTTTGCCTTCCGCCGTAAGGACCTTAAAATCTCCGGTCAAAGGGTCGAATTCAGCCTTTATGTCTTCAATATGCTTTCCGAGATTTTTACGGCCGGCGCTCACCAGGGCCGATTCTATCGCTTTTATAAGAATCTCTTTTTTAATGCCTTTATCTCTTTCAATGCTGTCCAATATCGCCAATAGATCCTGATTCATTTCTTTCTCCTGTTATTAGAATTCAACTTCTTCTCTTATCCTTACTATCTTCTCAAAAGGTATTTCTATAATACCCTTTTTTTTCACATCTATCTTAACGCCGGAGTCAGATACCTCTTCTAACTTGGCTACATATTCTTTTTTATCCTGTATCCTCTCGTTTAACGTTACCCTGACAAGCCTCCCAAGTGCCCTCTCGAAATCCCTTTTTGTCTTGAACAGCCTGTCAATGCCCGGGGAATTCACCTCGATAACGTAACTTTCCTGTATCGCGTCCGACTCGTCAAGGGCCTGGCCTATCCTTTGGTTTAATTTCGCACAATCCGCCAGATTTATCCCGCAGTCCTTGTCAACCAGAAGCCTCAAAACCTGTTTGCCGGATTCTTTCCTATAAATCATCTCTACGAGCTCAATTCCGTCTTCCTGCAGAATAGGGTCTATAGTTTTTTTGATCTTTTCTAACATGGCAATAAAAAAAGCGGGCAAAATACACCCACTTCAAAATCAACATCCCCCTTTCATAGAGATGGTTACAATATACTTACTTTATGAAGGAATGTCAAGAAAAATCTATGAAATAAGCTCATTATTTGGATACTCAGGCAATGCCAACAGGCTCTTGCCGGCCTGGCAGGCCTGGAGAAAAGCCTCGCCAATTCGAGCGGGCAGGGTGTCCTGTCCAGGCAGGCCGTTCGGCGCAAGAAAAATTTTACCGTCCGCTTCGGTTTACGGCTCATTTTTTATACCGTAGGTAGTCTTGACGGTATAAAAACTTCGCCGTAACTC
>Ga0172370_10006381_pt1 | contig 14817 bp, 9 predicted proteins | sample LakKiv5m_FD_114538 | JGI IMG/M metagenome (GOLD analysis project Ga0172370, IMG submission 114538) | Freshwater microbial communities from Kabuno Bay, South-Kivu, Congo - kab_022012_11.5m | ecosystem: Environmental > Aquatic > Freshwater > Lake | place: Democratic Republic of the Congo...
CTGGAGCAGCAACTACGAAATGCTTAAATCGAACAGCCGGCTCTTCAGTAAAGCCATATACTCCACAACTCTTCCTCCTGAAGTTATAGAAGCTGTAACAGCCAATCTGACAATTCTTAAGTCGCCCACATTGCTCAGGCAGGCCGATGGAAGGTTATGGGCATGGGAAGGGTGCGACGACTTCGACGGCAGTTGCCACGGAAGCTGTACTCATGTGTGGAACTATGCCCAGGCAATACCTCATCTCTTCCCAAATCTTGAAAGAACTCTGCGGGAGACTGAATTCAATGTTAGTCAGAATGAAGAGGGCCATCAGAATTTCAGGGTAAATCTTCCGATTTCGCAACCGCCCCACGACTTTTATGCTGCCGCCGACGGTCAGCTTGGCGGAGTTATGAAGATGTACCGGGAGTGGAGGATTAGCGGCAACACAGAGTGGATGAAAAGTCTTTACCCGAAAGTAAAAGCAAGCCTTGACTATTGCATTAAAACATGGGATCCTGACCGAAAAGGCTACCTTGAAGAGCCACATCATAACACCTACGATATAGAATTCTGGGGCGCCAACGGAATGACGACAAGTTTCTACCTGGGAGCATTGAATGCATTTGTTGAGATGAGCAAGGCTCTTAAAGTTCCGTGTAAGGAGTATGAAGACTTGCTTAAGAAAGGGATTGCCTATGCAGATTCGGAATTGTTCGATGGAGAATATTTTATTCAGAAAGTTAAATGGGAAGGTCTGCACTCGCCAAGCCCGGTTGAGTCAGCAAGGAGGAGCTACAGGACTAATTATTCTGAAGAAGCGCTGCAACTGCTTAATGCAGAGGGTCCCAAATACCAGTATGGAACCGGCTGTCTCTCCGACGGTGTGCTTGGAATGTGGCTGTCGAAGGTTTGCGGGCTCGAACAGGTGCTTGATAAATCAAAGATATCGAGCCATCTGGCTGCTATTCATAAATACAACCTTAAATACGACCTTTCTGACCATGTCAACCCGCAGCGGCCAACTTTTGCTGCAGCAAGCGAAGGAGGTCTTCTGCTTTGCACCTGGCCCAAAGGCGGAAAACTTAGCCTGCCTTTCATCTACAGCAATGAGATATGGACAGGCATAGAATACCAGGTGGCCAGTCACCTGTTCTTCCAGGGAGATGTCGAAAAGGGGCTGGATATTGTCAGAACTGCGCGGAACAGGTATAACGGATTGATACGTAATCCGTTCAGCGAGATCGAATGCGGCACCTGGTATGCAAGGGCTCTTTCGAGCTATGCCCTGCTTGAGGGGCTTACCGGGGTAAGGTATGATGCCGTTGAAAAAATCCTGTATATTGACTCTAAGGTTGGCGACTTCAAAACATTTCTCAGCACAGCCTCAGGATTCGGAACAGTAGAACTGAGTGGGGGAGTTCCGGTTGTAAGTATGGCAAAAGGGACCCTTGATGTTAAAAAGATAGTTATATCGGGGAAAGAGTATAAATCAAAAAAATAGAAAATGAAGTATAAGGGATCATTTTTTCAGCTTATCATTCTGCTGTTCATCCTCGTTCCGGTATCGGCCCAGGAACCATTAAACGAGATGATGAACCTGTCGAAAATCCGGACAGGTGTGAAGACAAAGCAAGTCAGCAGCCACGACAGAACTGGCGGAAATGCTGATTTTATAGGGAAAATCAAGGATGGAGACAGGTACGAGCTAATGAATGTAAAGGGGGCAGGTGTTATAAACAGGATCTGGATTACAATAGCACCTGAGGGCAACGAACTGAGCCGCTACGATCTCATAATCAGAATGTACTGGGATGGAAATTCATTCCCTTCAGTTGAGTCGCCGCTTGGTCCCTTCTTCGGCAACGGGTGGAATGAATCGTATAATTTTGTCACGCTACCCTTGTCGGTTGCACCGGGAGCAGGAAAATCGTACGTAAGTTATTTTGCAATGCCGTTTGCCACAGGTGCCAGGATTGAAATAGAAAATCAGTCGGGCAGGGTGATTGACAATTTCTACTACAATATCGATTATACGGAAATGACGAAATTGCCAGAAAATACCGGGCGGTTCCATGCATGGTTCAATTGCGAGCTAACAAACACGCTTCCGGAAGGGGAGAACGAATGGGCCCTGCTGGGAGCTCAGGGGAAGAACAGGAACGGCAGGGATAATTACCTTTTTGCCGATATTAAAGGGAAGGGACACCTGGTAGGAATTAACTATTATGTCAATAATCCCTCAACCATGTGGTACGGAGAAGGAGACGAGATGATATTCATCGACGGCGACACAGTGCCTGGTATTATTGGAACAGGCACTGAAGATTTTTTCAATACCTCATGGTGTCCGAAAGAATTGTTCTCTCATCCTTATTATGGCTATCCGCGAGTGAATAATGAAACCGGATGGCTGGGCAGAACCCATGTCTACCGTCTCTTCGTTACCGACCCTGTTTTTTTCGACAAGTCCATCAGGGTTACAATAGAACATGGTCACAACAATTGCCTTACCCTTGATTTGCAGTCGGTGGCTTACTGGTACCAGGATAAGGCAGAAAAACTGCCGCGTTCATTCACAAAGGAAGAGCGTAAACTTAAACCTGTCCTCGGTCCGACTGATATACATCTCTGGAGAAACGAATGGCGGAAGAGCAGGGGATCAGAACCGAAGGAATGGTAGGTTGATATCAGGTCGTTGTACTTTATAAATATATTATGATTAGAAAAACCCTCCCGGTCTGCTGGATGAGAAAACATGCTCAAAACCGGTAATGAAAGCATGGGAGGCGCTTGTAAAAAATGTAAATTCTGACGGACGCCTGGGCTATGTGCAGCAGGTTGGTCACAGTCCAGGTTATGTTCGGGCCAGCGACAGCGAAGCGTATTGCTCCGGAGCTTTTTTGATGGCTGCAAACGAAATTAATAAACTAACCCGGAAGGAATAGTATGAAAAAAGAAGAATTACTTAGTTATATCGGAAACCTCTCACAGCTGGGCCAATGCAGGCACTACACGCTCACAGAAGGCTGGGGATGCGGAATGAGAGCTACCGATATAAATACCGGAGCAGGATTGCAATATACAGTTCTGCCCGATCGTGGAATGGATATTTCGCTGGCCGCTTATAAGGGAAAGAACCTGGTTTATATGACCTGTAACGGAGAAACCAGTCCTGCTTTCTTTGAACCTGAAGGTAGCGGATGGCTCCGGACTTTTGCCGGCGGATTACTAACTACCTGCGGGCTTACCTACCTTGGCCCCCCATGTTCCGACAATGGTGAGCAACTGGGCCTGCACGGACGCTATTCAACCACTCCGGTGAAGCAATATGCCGATCTCTCAGGATGGGATGGTGACAACTACATTCTGAAAGTAAAAGGTATCGCCGAAGAAGGTTATCTGTTTGGAAGCAAACTGCGCCTGGAAAGGGTAATCGGCTCAGTTGCAGGAACCAATATGATAAAAATAACCGATACCATCAGTAATTTCGGAAGTAGCGTTAGTCCGTACACTATTCTTTATCATATAAACATTGGATATCCCCTGCTGTCAGAAGATGCCGAACTGGTCATCGATCCTGAAAGTACTGTTGCCCGCGATGATGAAGCTCTCCGGGGAATTGATGAATTCAGAAGTTTTTCGAAACCCCGGGGCCATTATCGTGAGCAGGTTTTCTTTCATACAATGAAAAACGACGGGCAGGGAAAAACCTGCGTTGAACTTCGGAATAAGGTGATCGGGACCGCTCTGTCGGTCTGTTTCGATGCAGCCCGGCTTCCATATCTCACTCAATGGAAAATGCTTGGTTACGGAGAATACGTACTGGGCATAGAACCATGCAATGTGCCGTGTAAATCGCGCGGGGCTCTGCGTGAGAAAGGGGAATTGCCCTTTCTCGGTCCAGGTGAGTCTGTTACAAATGAAATAGAGATTAAGGTTACCGATTGTAGCAGCTCGAAGAAAATTTCAAATCCCAGCTTATAAGTTTAAACGCTGAACAGACTGGTTTTCTGAACGAAAGTATTGTGCTGTCCGAAAACTTCTGGGCTATGTGGGAGATAATACAAGCATACGGGAATTATTGAATTACGATTTTCTGTCAAAAAAATGAAACCAAGAGATAGAGTAATCAGGGCATTAAACCATCAGGAAACAGACAGGCCTCCATTTCAGGCTACATTCGTGCCCGAGTTTGCCAATAAACTGCAATCTGTATTCGGGTTACCCCTGAAGTTTACCGAACCACATCACCGCGACTGGTATGGTTATGAACTTGAAATTCTGACAGGACAGGACGCCCTGCAGGCAAGCTGCGGATGGGTTAATAATTATTATCTTCACGATAAGCCATATACCGATGATTGGGGTGTAAAGTGGCGCATTGACCACTATGAAACACCCAACGGGAGGGGTTTCTATACAAATATCGACATAAACCCGCTTCGCGATAATGACAATGCAGCCCTGCGCTACAAAGCTCCCAACCCCGACAAACCTGAAATGTACCGTACTGTGGAACGGCTGGTTCGTGAATTTCAATCCGATTACTGGATCATCGGGAGGGTGCATACAACCATGTTTGAATCAGCGTGGGCATTGCGAGGACTTGAAACACTGATGACGGATTTTTACCTTAATCCTGAAATTGCCGACCACATAATTGAAGAAACCTATCAATACCATCTCAAGGTAGTCCGGAATCTGGCAGGCATAGGCGTGGATATGATCTGGCTGGGCGATGATTTTGGAGCTCAAACTGGTCTGATGATTGACCCTGGTTTGTGGCGTTCAGTATTCAAGTACCGTTTTGCCAGCATTATCTCAGAAGCCAAAAGAATCAAACCCGGTATCAAGATTGCCTACCATACGGATGGTTGTAATTACGATATTGTGGAAGATCTCATTGAAATCGGGCTCGATGTGTTGAATCCGATACAAACCGAATGTATGGATCCTGTTTTTATGCAGGAACAATATGGTGGCAGACTTAGTTTTTTTGGCGGGATCGGCGTACAATCCACCCTGCCAAATGGTACATTCGAAGAATTGAAAGCCGAATACGAATGGCTGAAAAATTCATTAGGCAAAAATGGTGGATGGATTTGCGCCCCGACGCACCATGTGCAGTTGGATACAACAGTTGATAAATTTTTCAACCTGCTTAAAGTACTCGGAATTGAAAATAAAAGAAAATGACTTTGACTGATTATGAAGTTTTCTGTTGTTGATATCCTGGTTTTCATTGTTTACTGCACCATTGTGACAGTGGTAGGTTTTATTGTTTCACGCAGGGTGAACCGCAGGAAGGATGCAAACAGTTATTTTTTTGCAGGAAACACTTTACCATGGTATATCATTGGCAGTTCGGTAATTGCAGCCAATATCTCCGCCGAGCAGTTCATTGGTATGTCGGGCTCGGGTTTTGCCATGGGAATTACAATTGCTTCTTACGAATGGCTTGCTGCAATCATGCTGCTTATGGTGGCAATATGGTTTTTACCGGTGTTTATTTATAAGAGAATTTTCACTATGCCGCAATTTCTGGAGGTAAGATACAATCAAAGAATAAAAACCGTTTTGACCATTTTCTGGTTATTTCTTTTCGTTTTTGTCAACCTCACCTCAATTCTGTATTTAGGGGCGCTTGCACTTAAGACAGTTTTCGGGATAAAGCTGGCTTACGCCATTGCTGGACTGGCCTTATTTTCCTTGATATTAACTGCCGGGGGAGGATTAAAGGTTATTGCCAATACCGATGTGATCCAGGTGTTATTTCTTGTTTTGGGAGGACTTGCAACAACCTTTTATGCACTTGATACTGTTTCTGACGGGCAAGGAATATTCGCCGGTTTTTCACAACTGCTGCAAAATGTCCCTGAGAAATTTCACATGATACTTGCCGAATCCGACCCAAATTACAAATATATGCCTGGCATCCGGTCAATATTGGGTGGAATCTGGATTGCAGGCATCTACTATTTTGGTGCAAACCAGTATATCATTCAAAAGGCCCTGGGTGCAAAAAACCTGAGAGAGGCGCAGCGAGGACTGGTTTTTGCAGGCTACCTGAAGCTGATCATCCCTGTCCTGGTTGTTATCCCGGGAATTACAGCCTTTGCTCTGCATGCCGGTATTGCAAAACCCGACGAAGCTTATCCCTGGTTGCTCGACAGGTTTGTGCCTTCGGGTGTAAAAGGGCTTGTTTTTGCCGCTCTCATAGCAGCAATCATTTCATCGCTTGCAGCAATTATCAATAGTGCCTCCACCATTTTTACAATGGATATTTACAAGGCGCATTTCAAGCCTGAGGCAAGCGAAGAGGAACTCGTAAATACAGGCAAGATTTCATGCCTGTTTATTATTGCGGTTGCAGCATTTATTTCTTCCTTCCTTACCGGAATAAACCAGGTTTTTCAGTTTATCCAGGAATATACAGGACTTGTAAGCCCGGGAATTACTGCAATATTCGTACTTGGCATTTTCTGGAAGAGGACAACTGCAAAAGCAGCCTGGATTGCAGTGTTGATTACACTGCCAGTTCCTTTGATCCTGAAATATTTTTTTCCCGGTTTACCATTTCTGGACAATATGCTGGTTTCATTTGTGATTATATCGGCCCAAATGATAATCGTTACGCTTCTGGATAGAAAGGTTGCGGGTGAAGCGCAAAAATGGCAATTACCTTCTGATATATTCAAAATAAACGACCCTGTTTTTAAGTGGTTTGCTTTGGGAATACTGGTTATTATAGTTTTATTGTATAGTGTTTTCTGGTAAAAATTCAGTTTTATGAAAAATATCTTTTGTTTGCTTTTCGCTTTCATACTGATTACTTCAATGGCTTGTAAGTCGCGTAGCGATTATAAGGTTAAAGATGTTGACAACCCGGTAATCAGCCTGAACGGAACCTGGAAGGTGCATAATGGTTCATATGAAAGCATCGAAAAAATACCCCTGTCAACTCTTCAATGGACTGATATCCTGGTTCCCGGTGAATGTATGATGCAGGGTTTCCCGATAAAACACGACCAGCCCTTTGTTTACTTCACCGAATTTGAAATTCCTGCAGATTACAAGGGGAAAATTATAAAATTGAGGTTCGGAGGGGTATACAGCTATGCACGGGTGTGGGTAAACGGAAAATATATCCGCGATCATTCCGGTGGGTTTACAGCCTGGGAATGTGATATTACCGAGGCCGTCGGCACCGGGCAAAAGGCACAGCTGCTGGTTGAAGTTACCGATAAGTCAGATGAGATTTCGTATGCAAGCGGTTATGCAAAACACCAGATTGGCGGAATATTGCGATATGTAAGTTTGATGGCATTGCCTGAGAATTATCCTGTTCACCTGTCAATTACCACCGATTTCGATAAGGAGTATAAAAATGCCTTACTCATTGTTGAAGGACAAACACTTATTGAAGGAAAAGGCTATTCGGTTTCTCTTGAGCTTTCCGATTCCACCAGGAGGAAGGTTGAGCTGAAATCAAGCGAGCATCTTTTGCAAGGGAAGGAATTCAGGATTGAAAACCAGGTTGCAGAACCAGATAAGTGGGATGCTGAGCACCCCAATCTTTATAAACTTAACGTGAAGTTTAAAAAGGATGGAGAAGTTCTCTGGCAAAAAAGCTGCCAGATAGGATTCAGGGAAGTTGAAGTGGCTGAAAATAAATTACTTGTTAACGGAAGGCTTGTTAAACTACGAGGCGCCGACAGGCACGATATTCACCCCTTGCTTGGCAGAATGACAACGCCCGAATACGACCTGCAGGATGTTTTGCTGGCAAAAGAGGCAAATATGAATTTCATCCGTACCTCGCATTATCCGCCATCGGAGTATTTTCTTGAAATGTGCGATAAGTACGGGATATTTGTTGAAGACGAGACGGCTGTATGCTTTGTAGGTTCACACAGAACGCAGGAATACCAGCCGGGGGCCAGCGAAAATTCTGATGATTATACTTCGAAGTACCTGTCTCAACTTGAAGAAATGGTGAGCAACCACCGCAATCATCCATCGGTTATCATCTGGTCGATTGGCAATGAAAATGAGTATGGTAAGAATTTCAAATTGTCATATGATTGGGTTAAAACCAATGATCCTTCCAGACCTGTTATTTTCAGCTATCCCGGCAAGGTCCCCGACACAATTCAGAACTATGATATCATAAGCATGCATTATCCGGGTACAGACGGCAACATGGAACAATCCGGGCTTAAAACAAGGGCATTCGGTCACCCCGATATGCCTGTATTGTTCGATGAATGGGCGCATGTTGCATGCTACAATACCGAGACAGTAAGGGAAGACCCCAACGTGAGGGAATTCTGGGGAGCAAGCCTTGATACCATGTGGCAAAGAGTTTTCGATGCCGATGGCGGGCTGGGTGGTGCTATCTGGTGCATGATAGATGAAACCTTTATGCTACCTGCAGATCTTCCAGGTTTTAATGAATGGTGGGGGAAACTGGATCCAAAAGTAATTCCCGGTAACTTCAGCGGGCATACAATCGGCTATGGTGAGTGGGGCTTCGTGGACGTCTGGCGGCGGAAAAAACCTGAATTCTGGAGCGTTAAAAAAGCCTATTCGCCTGTCAGGGTTTTAAAAACCACGAATTATGAGGTGGTCAGCGGAAGGGAGATTGAGATCCCTGTGAAAAACCGTTATAACTTCACCAACTTTAACGAACTGGTGATCAATGCATATACAGGTCAGAAAACCATGCTGCTTCCTTCGCCCGACATTGAACCTCATGCCGAAGGCATCATTAAGCTGGCTGCTGATGCATGGCCGGCAGGCGAATCGCTAAGGCTTGAGTTCCGCGACCTGACTGGAAACATTGTGGAATCGGAACTGCTATCCGGCATGGCGAAGCCCGGTATTCCTGATGCTGCGGAGACAATGGAGCCAATAGGCCTGACAAATTCGGGTAATGAATACGAGGTTAATTGCAACAATGGCCTCAGGATTTATATCGACAAGCAAAGCGGGCTGTTTTCCGGATTTGAAACACGATCGGGCAGAAGGAAGTTCATCGGACCTTTCATAAATGCAAGGGTAAAAGGCAAAGAGATTATATACTCTTCTCACACTATTGATGATGTCTGCAAGGATTGGACCATGTCAGCCCTTACCGTGAATAAAGTCAACAATACGGTGGTTGCGGAAACAGAAGGGAATCACCAAGGAGGACAAAAAGCAAAATTCAGGTTAACCATTTACCCGTCGGGGGAAATTGAGACAGAATATGCCGTGTCTGGCCTCCCTGAGCGCATAATCAGGGAACGCGGCATAAGGTTTATTACGGGCGGTGATTATGATAGTCTTGAATGGAAGCGAAGTGCATACTGGTCGGTTTACCCTGAAGGGCATTTATCAGGTTCTCAGGGCAATGTGGCTCTGTTTACGAACAATAACAACGAATACCGGAAGCAGCCTGAAAAGGAGTGGCACTACGACAAGAAGAGCTTCTTTTATAACGGAATTGAGGGTGAAAGTTCCGGGATGCTCACTAACATGACGAGATCCACAAAAGAGAATATTTTCGTTTATACCCTGAAATCCGACGGCAGAAACTCAATTGCTGTCAAAGCCAATGGTGACAGGTCGTGCCGTATTGAAAAAACAGGCCCGGATATAGTATTGAATATTAACGACTATATTGACTATCCTGACATAAGCTGGGGCAATTACAGCAGGAATGAAATACTGTCGCGCCAACATAGCGGGACAGCAAGAATTCATCTCAGATAACAGGGAGATTTGCAGCGAAGCAATCCGAGGGGTTCTAATCAAGCCTGTATATCCTGATGCCTGTTGCTGCCAGCTTCGGCAATGTATTGGCAGGTTTGTCGAGGTAAAAATATGCCGTGGAAGACCAGTCGTCGGACCGGTAGAAATTAGTCCAACCATCAATTAGCGACGGGTCCTTAAGGTCAACAGGCTGATTCATATCCATCAGCCTTAAAAAATTACCTTTATTCTGTATTGTTACAGGTATGAGGGGCGCTCCCTTTTCAAGCATCTCAATAACGGCGGGTTTCATATTGCCCCCCATGGCCTGTATAGTAACCCGTATGTCGCTTCGGAACATAACAGGGTCGGGAATATGGAAGCGGTAAAAAGCCCAGTGATCCTTTTCTGTATCAGCTACGAGGCATCCCGAGAAATCATTTATAAAGGCTCCCTGTCCCCAGGCTGTGCCGATATAATCCTCAGTACCCGTTCCAACAAGTGTTGGCATCGCTGTGTCACCATCCAGATACATCTTTACCTCTCCTTCGCCCCACCACGATTTCTGGTAGACCGGGTTGGCCATAACACCAAAGCTTACCCCCAGGAACCGACCTTTGCCAGCCGTATGCGGAAGAATCATATAATCGATCCCGGGGATCGTTGCAGTGTCGCGATTCCAGTAGCAATGGAAGTAAAGGCTGCCTGGGTTCCATTCCTTTGTCTGAACTAAGTTGATATCGTAAAATACCATTGTCAGGTCTTCGGTTCCATCGTTTGTAAGGACTACCCTGGCCCCGCTTTTAAAAGGCATGGGGATATAGCTTACGAATGAACGGCCCTCCGGGCTCGCAAAAAGAGCATTTTCATGAGCTGTCATTCTTCCCAGCCCGTTGCCGAAGAAGTCGCCGAAGGGAGCTGATACTGCAGGCTTGCTCTCACCATCCCAGAACATTTCGATCCTGAGCGACCGGAGCATCTGCGGCGACCGCTCACGGATTGTAAACCACATCCGGGTTATAATACCGGATCCCTCCACATTCAGCAGTTCTTTGGATTCTCCGGCTTTCAGCGAATCGTAGGGGTGCCCTTTTGCTCCCCTGTTCTCTGAGCCTGCATTTCCTTTTCCGGAGGATGGATTTTCAAAACTGTTCCAGCGTGTCTCAATATCGCTGTAGATGTATATATTTTCTGCATTAGCAAGTTCAGAACCTGCTTTCCTATCAGTATGGCACGATGTCAATGCAACTGTTACCAGGAAGAATATAAGTGACTTAATACTATCCATTCCTATTATTTCTGACCTTTTGAAGTTATTCGGTAAACAGGCAGAATTATTGCCGAAGGGGATCCTGTTCCGTAAAATACTGACTGTGTAGCACTGACAACAGTTTTAGCTGTCGAAATGGGTTCACAGTTATTGAGGTTCCTGTTGAATCGCGGAAACCACGATGAAGCAATGACAACCCTTAATGTATGCCCCTCATTAAGCTGATATCCTGTTGCCCATGCCGAGATCGCAGTTTTCTGAGGATCCGAGCCGTTTAGCTTTACGCTTGCTCCCCCTTCCTGAATATTTATAATTTTTCCATCAGGAAATTCATCCTGAAGAAGTACATAAAAATCGGTGCAGGAGGCAGTCGATGAAAGCCATAGATTTGCATCGACAGGTCCTAGCAGAATTAGTGGTTCTTTATCAACCTTCATTTTAAAAACCAGCTGGTCTTTGCGCTCTGAACTTGAATTCTGCCTCGCAGGACCAACTCCCTTCCCTAGCGATGTGCCTCCCAGACTGGGGTAAGGATCGCCCGGATTGTATTCATACACAAGCTTGCCTTCTTTTGCGGGAGCATCAGTTCCAATATACCCTCCGGGGCCAAGGTAGAATGGGGTGGAAGTTGTCTCCTCCGGAGGCCATGTCTCTGAACCAATATATTCATTTCTTTCCATGATGAAAAGATTATATTTTGTGTCTTTTAGCGGCCCTCCAAGATTTTCCTTTTTTCCTTTAAGAACTCTTCTTACATATTTAAAGATAAGTTTTGGATCACCCGATTTTTCAGGCCCGCCATACTCATTTGGCTCGCTAAATGGTCCGTGGGCCCAGGGGCCTATTACAAGCCGTCCTTTATTATTGCCCGATGCTTCTAATGCCTGAAAATCTGAAATCTGAGTTTTAAGGAAGAGGTCGTACCAGCCTGCCATTGAAAGAAATGGAGCGCCGGTCTTTCCACGGAAATCCATTTGTTGCCAGTAGGAGTCGAATTTTTCATGATGAAGCCAGTCGTTGAAGTATCCGATATCTTTTATCGCAGAGTCATCAGCTGCAAGAAGAGGCAGGGTAAACAGTTTTCGCCTGACAGTATCCTCATTCAGCCCGTTTAATTTTTCTGAGGCATTGTCGAAACCCCAGATTCCGGCTGTCTGTAATGAGAAGAGTGAATCGGGGTAAACAAAATCATACAACCTGGCTCCGGTAAGAAGAAGAGTCATAAAATCGAGAGAATCTGATATTGCCCATTGAGTATATCCCACATAGCTGCCGCCCCAGCCTGCTATTCTGCCATCCGACCATGGTTGCTTCCTTATCCATGAAAGTGTCTCAAGCCCGTCTTTTCTTTCGTTGATAAACGGATAATATTTTCCCCCCGATTTGTATTTTCCCCTTACATCCTGAGTTACTACAGCTATTCTGAAAAGATTGAAAGCCTGACCCATCCATTCCTCAGCATATTTGTTATAAGGAGTACGCACAAGTACTGCAGGAAACTTCCCATTTCCTTTTGGAATGAAAAGAGATGTACTGAGTGCAATGCCATCACTCATGATAATTTCTGTTTCGGATTTCTTGGATTTAAGCCTGTTTACCGATACAAAACCTGCAAGAGCAAGTATCAAAATCACCACGGCTGATATTTTGAGGACTTTCAGGAATTTTTTCATTGTATGTTTCTAATAATAATAAAGGTAATAAAAGAATCTGGCCTGCGAATCTGTATGCTTCAGATTATCAGGCCAGACATAGACAATTAATAAGTTTTTCCCTACGGTTTAGGAACAAAAGTCATATGGTACATGTGCGTAGGATAGTTTGCGTATGCTATTCCACCGGGTTGTCCGGCTGCCTGATACATACAAACCATCATGGCAATTCGTAGCTGGGTCGGGGAGATTGATTTGATTATGATATTACTGGATGTTGTAAAATCGAGGAAGCCGAAGTATGATCCTGTTGAAAACGACAGCCATTTTTTACCTGAAAATGTCTTGTTCCCGTGTGCAGGCGGAACAGCAGTTTCAGAAGGATTGGTGATGGCATCAACTGTAATGTCAGTTTCATTAAGGGTCCATGTTGCGCTGGCAGGCTGAACATAACCTACTGCTCTGCATGTTCCGTAAGGACTGTTACTGTTCGGAACTGTAATGCCGTTCATAAAGGCAAAAAGAGAAATAGCTATTACAGTATCGTTCTTTGCATTTATCGTATAAGAACCGTTGTACTTGAAAGTGAACTCTTCCCTTTTCCCGTCGAGCTTCTCTCTTCCCATCCAGTTATAAAAATCTGCGGGAGTAGGAATAAGAACGAGCATTGAGGGTTCAACTGCACTTGCCCCGTCTCCGTCGGTAATAGATGCTGTATTAAGTACCCAGGTCTTACCGTTTGTGGCTGCTGGTCCGCCAGTCAGCATGACCTTAATATCTTCTGCATTTGGCGAAACTGTTACTTTTATTTTCTTCTCTGCTGTTCCTCCTTCACCGGTGACTACGAGTTTGACATCATATTCACCACCTTCTGTGTATGCATGAACAGGATTTGCTTCTGTACTTGTCTGCGTATCGCCGAAATCCCATGCATAGGCATCAGTATTTGTTGCCACCGCAGTAAAACTTACTGACAATCCTGTAGCTGTGTAAGTGAAGTCGCAAGTTGGCGGATCTTTCTGGCACGAGGTAAACAATGCACAGAAACTTAAACATACAATGCTTATTAATGCAAACTTTTTCATATTTCTTTTTTTTATGGTTGGTTATAGTACAAATATATGCTTAAACGTTTAAATAAACAAATTTTTTATTCATTTAATGCCATGGATTTTGATAATATATAAATCACACATATACAAATACATAAGCTATTGCTGGAAAAATGTCTTGATTTGTGATAACTGGTTTTAGTTCACTTAACAGGTAAATTTGCCTGTTATTGGTTTAAACGTTAAACCAATAAGAATTTAAGATTATGATGTAATAATTGCCTATAGTGCGGTGAGAATAATTGTGATAAATAGGTTAAATGTAACAGGTACGTGCAACTCACCTCCGGAAATCGAAATTGCATTATTCTGTTTTGCGATATATTTCGCCATCGGATTTATAAATCTTAAAAAAATGCTAATTTTGTCGCCGCAGTAATTTATAATCGGGGTGTAGCCCCGCCTGTGGCGGGGTACTACGTTCGGGATAGATTGGAAATGACCTAAGAATAAAGGTCAGAGTTGTTTAATAAAATATCGGGGTGTAGCCCCGCCTATGGCGGGGTAAACTCCGTTGGTAGCGTACCTGAAAAATCTATAAAATGGATTTTAACAGGGCAGTTTTTAATATATCGGGGTGTAGCGCAGTTGGTAGCGTACCACGTTCGGGACGTGGGGGCCGGAAGTTCGAGTCTTCTCACCCCGACTTCGCCCTCCGTAGTCCTGCCTTAGCAGGACGAAGGAGGGCTTTTAATTTCGGAGGGCTTCGTCGGGCAAAGCCCGACTGTTAATTTAAAATGGCCTTGTAAATCAAATATTTACGAGGCCATTTTCATTAGTCCTGCATAAAAACATTTTTAATTGCATCAATATAGTTTTAATCTGGACATATTGAATAGCAACAAATATTTAAGAGTTTTTTATGCCAAGATCATTGATCTTTCCACAAAAGTAAAGATTCCGCCAAAGGATCGTTTAGTGACCATTTAATTAAAAATAGCTTAGTACATGACAAAAAATATCAACTAATTGATTGTTAATATGTTATGTCGTTTTTGTTAATAAATACAGGTTGAAATATTAGTATAAAACCTTGATATTCAGTTATTTAGTATTGAACCAC
>Ga0172370_10006384_pt1 | contig 14810 bp, 14 predicted proteins | sample LakKiv5m_FD_114538 | JGI IMG/M metagenome (GOLD analysis project Ga0172370, IMG submission 114538) | Freshwater microbial communities from Kabuno Bay, South-Kivu, Congo - kab_022012_11.5m | ecosystem: Environmental > Aquatic > Freshwater > Lake | place: Democratic Republic of the Congo...
ATAAAGGGCGCATTCCCTGTTTCCTCAGGTGGGCTTCACCCTGCGCTTGTGCCTGATGTAATGGACATATTTGGGAATGAATGCGTGATACTTGTGAGCGGCGGGATACATGGGCACCCTAAGGGCACTCGCGCGGGCGCAAAAGCATCAATGGATGCGATGCAGGCGAAGATGGATGGAGAGAGCTTGGAGCAGAAGGCAAAATCCTCACCAGAACTTAAGCAGGCTCTTGAGAAATGGGGATATCTTAAGCCGAAGTAAGGCGCGGGAAGCGGGGCTATTTGAAGCCGAAGTAAATTCCCTTTCTTGTGTGGTTTTTCGTATTTTAGAGTGGTAGATTTATAAAGGGAAAAAGGCAGAATATACTGTATGGCAGCAGGCACGCAGATTGTCATGCCAAGTTCAATGCCTTCACGCACAGGAGGGCTTGTGCGTGAGCTTGGGAGAAGGGGATTTCCGCTTGTGGAAGCAGGCCCTTTTACGAACAATACAAGAGTAATGTTGAATAGGGGGCTTAACGGCGGCTCGAATTTTTTCATACTTGTTGAAACTGCTGGGAACAGGCTGCGCGTTTTCATGATGGACCCCGATGAGACGCGCGAAGCTGCAAACATGCCTTATGGGAAAATGGTGCTGAGTTTTACGGAAGGGAAATTCAGTAGGGAGAGGTTTGCAAAATTTGTGGACAGGGTTGCGAAAGCCGCTATGGAACTGTCTGCAAAAAAACCGAATAACACGTATTTTTACCAGATGCATTTCCATCTTGGAAGCATAGGGGATACGCTGCTTAATACGGAAAACGGGATGCTTGATGACGGGGTTTCATCCTTTACCGCGTGCGCGATAAACGCGGCATTCACGCATACTGACGGGTTTGTGCACACAATGCACAACAATTTTAAGCCGGAACTTTTTGAACGCATGCAAAAAACGCTTTGGGCTGCGGGCATAATTGCGATTCCCGGAAGAGAGGCGACGCTGCCTATATATAATAGGGAGCCGTGGCTGGAGGGAGTTTATAATACGGAGGCAAACCCGAACCCCAACGGGCCGCACACGCTCATACTGGCGGATTCTGCCTGGACGCAGGCGCAGATAGGCAGGGCGCACTTTTCAAACAGCAAATACCAGTATGCCCCAAGCTCGCACGCGCATGATGACATGGAAAGGGTGCTCTCCGAGATAAAGAACAGGCACGGGGAGAGGGCTGCGATAATATTCGCACACCCCACGTGTGACTCGAACCTGCCGCAGGTCGGGCTCCTTGACAGGGTTTTTTACGGCGAGATTTCAGTGCGGGTTGCAGAAGATTTGGTGCAAAAATATGCACAGGGGATTGCGTGCTTCAATGCCGCGCTTGACCCGCACGACGTGCTGGACTTTGAAAAAATAAGGGAGAAAATTGAGGGTACGTTTGGGAAGAACGGGCAATTCCAGTACAAGAAGAGGATGCTGAACATGCGGGATGCCGAAGGATATGTGAAATACCTGCTTGACAAGTGGGGCGCGCATTATGGGAGGGTGCCAAGCCGCAACACGCTCAACCTTGCGTTTGCCGCCGAGATGGGCGAGAAATTCGGCACCGCGAAAATATACGAAAGCGATGCGCACAACCATAATCGGCTTTATGCAAGGCTTTTTGGGGGAAGGATGGTGCACTGGATAAGGCAGATGAACGATTTTGGGAAAGGGCACGTGAGGCTATGGCTGCCGCCCGAAGAGAACCGAAAGCTAAGTGCAAGGGAATTTGTTTCGCTTTTGCACAGGCTCAAAAATGGGGAGGAGAAAGACGCAAAGCTGGGCGCGGTTGTGCACTCCATTATGCAAGAAGGCGTGCCAATGATTGCGCCTGAGCGCGAAAGGGTAACGCTGCCGCAGAAGCTCTTTGATGTTGCGGAGAAAATGTATTATTACATTGCAAAACAGGGCATTGTGCTTGCGGACGACACGTGGAAGGCGATATTGAGGAAAATCAAGAAAGAGCCAATGCTTGAGGTTAATGACCATGACGTCATGGTAATGAACCGCGGCTCTGCATGGTGGCCGAAGTAAATCAGAGCAAAGGGCATTTTGAGATTGTTTCGTATTTGGGGCCCGCGCGAGTGGGGGCGCCTTGAGCGTGCGGCGGTTGTGCAGGGAATAAAAACATTCCGTTATAATTAACCGCGGTGGTCCCATGAAATCCCTCTGCGTCGCTATTGTTTTTGTTGCTGTTATTTTTGCATTCGGCTGCGTATCGTCGCAGGGGCAGATGGTGGGGAACGACAGGGATGCGCATGGGTGCATCGGGAGTGCGGGTTACACTTGGTGCGAGGCATCGCAAAAATGCATACGCACTTGGGAAGAGAACTGCACTGCAATAAAATTCAGGGTGGTAACTGAGGAATTCCCGCCTTACAATTACAGGGATGCAAACGGGAATGCGATGGGGCAGTCAACTGAGACTGTGAAGGAAATAATGAAGAGGGTGGATGCGGGCGCGAACATCGAGATTATGAGTTGGACTGATGCGTACAATATCGCGCTTGCGGGGCCGAACGTTGTTTTGTATTCTACAGGGAGAACGCCGCTTCGGGAAGACCTTTTCAAATGGGTTGGCCCGATTGCGAGCTGGGACTTTACTTTCTATGCGCCAAAGGGCTCAAAGATAATGCTATTTGGGGCGGACGATGCGAAAAAGGTGGGGAAAATATGCGTTGCAAAGGACGATGCGCGCGAGCAGTTCCTCCTTGAGAAGAAATTCACAAACATTGATGCGGTTGCGCTTGATGGCGAATGCCCAAAAAGGCTAGTGGATGGGCAGGCTGATTTGTGGCTTGGAAGCAGCTCAAGCTTTGACGGCATAATGGAGGATGCAAGAATGCAAAAGGGGGACGTGCAGGAAATCTATCAGGTGAAAAAGAACCTCATGTACATAGCGCTCAGCAACGACGTTTCTGATGGGATTGCGCAAAAATGGCAGGCTGCGCTTGTGGGCATGAAGCAGGATGGGACTTTTGACAGGATAACTGCGAAATATGCAAATGCAAGAAAGGGAGGAGAATTGCCCGGCATGCCCGCACTTGATGGCGCGGACAGGGATGCGAACGGATGCATAGGGAGCGCAGGATATACTTGGTGCGATGCTGCGCAAAAGTGCATTCGCCCGTGGGAAGAAGACTGCGCAAGTTCGATAATGCCAGGCTCGGATAGGGACGAGCACGGATGCATCGGGAGTGCGGGATACGCGTGGTGCGAAAATACGCAGAAGTGCATAAGAGGGTGGGAAGAAAACTGCACTGAGAGCATGATGCCCGGCTCTGACAGAGATGCAAACGGGTGCATTCCAAGTGCGGGATATACTTGGTGCGCAGCAATGCAAAAATGCATACGCCCATGGGAAGAGAACTGCACTGCGCCCATGATGGGCTCGGATAGGGATTCGCACGGGTGCATCGGAAGTGCGGGATATGCTTGGTGTGAAGCAAAGCAGGCATGCATACGCGCCTGGGAAGAGGACTGCGCAAGCCCTGTGCAAAAGGAGGCACGGAAATTCTGCAACACCACAAACGTTGCGGGCGTGTACACGTGCGGGCAATACGTCCGAGTAGTAAGCTCCCTCATAGGGGGAGGCTCGACTTTCTACATGAATGGGAGCATGGTGGCGCAGTGCCCGCTTGTTTCGCCGGATTACATAAGCGCGCAGTGCAATTTGCTGCTGTTTGGGAACAACTGCATTGAGCAGCAGGTGTGCTGAGCAGCGCCAGCGGGCAAGTTCGATGCCCTCGCCTGCAATTGGGCAGGTGCGCTAAACGCAACAAAGAAGGCGCCCGGGTGCCTGCTGCAGGCGTGCCAAAGTAATATAAGTGTTGCAAGCAAAAGAAAAGCAATGGAAACCCCTAAAACGGAAAAGCTTGAAATTGAAAAGGATGCAGGAATTCTAGTCAGAGTAAAGAAGAATGCCAAGCTGTATGCAACGCTGCTTTTCTTTGCGCTTGCGCTTCTGCTTTTCCTGTCTGTTCTGCGCTCAAGCCTGTTTGGGGAAATTGACGAGGACAAGAAAATATGGTTTGAGCTTTCCTTCCTGCTTCTTGCCGCGATAATGGCTGAAATGCTCGTAAGCTACCTCAAGCAGCCATTTGTGATGGTGCTTCTGATTGTGGGGGTGGCAATCTCGCCTTCCGCAAGCGGCATGATATATGGGGTCATGTCAGAGGTGGTGAACTGGCTTTTTTTTGTTTTGGGAATCGGGATTGCGATGCCGCAAAGCGCGCCGCACTTTGTGCAGTCGGGCGGGCTTGTTGAGATATTCGCAAAGCTCGGCGCAATACTGCTTCTCTTCAAGATAGGGCTGCACTGTGAAGTAAAGAGCATATTCAACGTGAAGAATTTTGTGATTGCAATTCTGGGAGTGGTCGTGCCATTTGCTGCGGGGTATTTGTTTGCGCTCTGGGGCGGGCATTCCTTTTACTATGCACTCTTTCTTGGGGCAGCCCTCACGGCAACGAGCGTTGGGGTAACGGTTGCGGTTCTTGAGGAGATGAAGCTGCTGCACACTCAGATGGCGCAGGCGCTTCTTGGGGCTGCAGTAATAGACGACATCCTTGCGCTTCTTGTGCTTTCCTTTGTGCAGGGTGCGCCTGCAGGGGGGGCAGGGGTAGACATGATTGCTTCCTTGGTTGCCACGACCCTGATATTCGTGGTGGGAGGCATAGTGCTTGGGAGGTTTTTCGTAACCACTTACTTTGACCCTGTTGTGACTGACGAGAAGATGCCAAAGAGGGGCTTTCTTGCAATGCTCATGTACCTGCTTTTCTATGCGTACGTTGCGGAATTCATCGGGTTGTCTGCGATTGTGGGCGCATTCATTGCAGGAATCACAATGAATTATAGCAGGAAGACAGGAAGGCTGCTTGACATGTTTTATCCGCTTGAGGCGCTTTTCACGCCGGTATTTTTCATATCACTTGGGCTTCTTGTGGACGTGAACGCACTTATGCAAAACATCGTGCCGGTGCTTGTCATAACCGTGATTGCAATTTTGACAAAAATAGTAGGATGCAGTGCTGGCGCGCTTGTGAGCGGGAGCAAAATGAAGGAGAGCATAGCGATAGGGGTTGGGATGGTGCCGCGCGGGGAGATTGCACTCATAATAGGCTTGTACGGGATAAGCGCAATCGGGGCAGATGGGAACACCATATTAAGCGCAGCTGAATATTCAATAATAGCGTCAATGGCATTCCTTACGACCATTGTTGCGCCGCCGCTTTTGCAGATTGCAGCCAAAAATGGAAGTGGATGAGATGCTTTTTGCGCCGCACATATCGCTTGAACAGCGGCTTGCGATAGTGCTGGGCGTGCTTCTTGCAAGCTTTCTTTTGGTGTTTGCGGGCTTTGACAAAATTGTCTCTTCGTATCTTGTGTCTTTTGGGGCTGCAGGAGCCGCTGTTGCGGGCGCATTCTATACGCTTGGGGCTACGACGCCATTTGCGATGGTGGTGCTCCTTGAGCTCATGCAGCATGAGAATGCAATCCTGGTGGCTGCGGTTGCATGCGCAAGTGCTGCGCTTGTTGACTGCCTGCTCTTTTCAGTCGTGCGCGATGCGCTTGAGAGGAATGCGAAAAAAATGCTCGCAAGCACGCGCAGGAAATTTTCCGCATTTTCAGGCGCGTTCCCGGTTGCAGGGTTTTTTGTGTTCGGCCTGCCGCTTCCTGACGAGCTTGGGCTTGCGCTCATGGAAATGACAAAAATAGAGCTGCTTAAGCTTGCGGTTGTGATTTTCCTTGCAAAATTCGTAACCCTGCTCATGCTTTCTGCTGCGATTGTGCGATAGGGACTAGCGGCCGTAAATAAGCCCTGCCTTTTTCAGCCGCGCATAAAAGAGCTTTATGAGAATTGGCCCAAACACAAGCGAGGGCAGGAAATTGTTGAGCGTGATGAATGCAAAGAGCACGAACAGTTCTGTTGAAGGCACATAGCCCAGTTTTGAGGCTGCCGGCGCGATTATGAGCGCGCACACACCGCTTGCGAGGAAGGCTGCAAGCCAGAAAACCCCAAGCTGCCTTTGTGTGAGCGTTATCTTTTCTCCTTTTGTATAGTGGTGCCAGATTTTGTACGTTACGTATGCGAACATGAAATTTCCCACAAAGCCGAATATGCTTGCCTCGCTTAGGGTGCCGAACAAATCCCCTATGAGGTTTCCAAAAGCTGCGCCCCATGCTGCTGCAGGGCCAAAGAATATTGCGAATACTACTGGGACAAAATTTGCAATACGTATTTCAGTAATGCCTGGAATGAGGGGAAAGGGCTTGAGCGGGATGAGCAGTGCCGCATACACAAGCGCGGTGAGCGCTGCCAAAGCCAGCTGCCTTCCATCAGTGAAAACCGAAAATATTTCCCTTATCGCTTGCTTCATGGGCAACACCGAATTTGAATTCGAAGCAAAGCTTGAAATAGGTTGCCAAACCGTTATTTTACGGAAGGTGGATTGCATGAGGAATGTATTGATAGTGCACGGGGTTGGCGGGTATCCTTCGGAAAACTGGTTTCCGTGGATGAAGGGGGAGCTTGGGAAGCTGGGCTGCAAAGTATTTGTGCCGCAGTTCCCTACGCCAGATGGGCAGGAACTTGGGAAATGGATGGAGGTTTTTGAGAAAGTGTGCGGGGAGATTGGGGGGGATGCGATTTTGGTGGGGCATTCCCTTGGCGCGCCCTTTGTGCTTAATGTGCTTGAGAAATATCCTGCGCATGCGGCTTTCCTTGTTGCATCTTTTATAGGGAAGGCGGGAAACGATTTTGATGAAGGGATGAAAAGCTTTGCGCAGAAGGAATTTGACTGGGAAAAAATACGGGGAAATTGCAGGAAATTCTACGTGTTCCACTCAGACAATGACCCGTACATAAAGCTTGAGAAGGGGGAGGAGGTTGCGAAAAAACTTGGGACCGGACTTATTTTAGTGAAGGATGCCGGGCACTTCAATGCAAATGCGGGATATTTGGAATTCCCGCTTCTCCTTGGAAAAATAAAGAATGAGATTTGAGCCGTGCGCTGCTTCTTGGGAAGATAAGGAAGCGGCGCCCGCGGCTGCCTCTTGGGAAAATAAAGGTAGTTAAATTAGATGAATGCAACGTATGCGCGATAGAGGAAGAACGCGCCAAACGCGAGCATAATGAGAGTTACAATGTAATTGCCGTATTTTTGCATGAGGGCGCGTATTGGAGTGAGCAATTTTTCCGCCTTCTTGGGATACGCCATTGTAACAAGGATGGGAAGTAGCGCGGGGAGAAGGAAAAAGAGCGCGCCCAGTGCGGCGAGGAGGAGCTTGGAAAGCATTGCCACGCCGCTGCTTGAAATTTCCTTTATTTCCGTGAAGTAAAAGAGGACTGCATCAAGGTTCGTAATTGTTCCGATAAAACCAAGCAGGAACCACCTTCCCAAATGAGGGGCTGGCGCTTTTGCTTCCTTTAGTTCGGATGCCGTTTCGTCCTTTTCCCTGTGCACCCATGGCAGCACTGCAAGCGCGAGAAAGAGCGCGCCAATTGCGATGTCTGCGTATGCCGCACGTTTAGGGTCGCTGCCAAGGGACGTGAACTCAAAGATGCCTGCGCCTGCCGCAACTATTATGAGCACGGTCGGGAGCATGCCGGCAAGGAATGCAAGCGAGCGCCTTATTGGATAGTGCTTCCCAGAGAGGAGCGCAAGGACTATTGCGAGTATGCCTGGGGAGAGCGTGGAGGCTATTCCAAGGGCGATTACTGTGAAAAGCAAATCAGGGGTTGGCGCCATATGGGTTATTGGCACCATATAACATTTAAAAATATTGGCATTGAATTTTCGTCGGTGATGTTAGTATGGCTGCAAAAAATTCCAATGAATTGAAAGTGCTAAGCGGCTGGCTGCTTGCGCTTGGGATACTGTTCATCCTTTTTGGGTTTGTGATGATGGTATTCCCTGTTGCCGGCACGTTCTCGCTTGAAGTTCTTATGGGGCTGTTCCTTCTCATGCTGGGAATTGTTGAGGTTGTGCTCGCATTCACGGCGAAAAAGTGGACTGGGTTCCTCTTCACGCTTGTTGCAGGCGCACTCTCCGCAATGCTTGGGCTTGTGTTACTCACGTACCCAATAGGCGCAGTTGTTGCACTCACGCTGCTGCTTGGGGCATACCTGCTTGTGCAGGGCATAATAAGGATTGCGATGGCTTTCAAGTTCAAGCCTATGCACAACTGGAAATGGCTGCTCTTTGACGGCGCGATAACCATGCTGCTTGGGATACTGATAATAATGGCATGGCCAATGGACTCGGTCTGGGTAATGGGGCTCCTCTTTGGGATAAGCCTGTTCTTCAGCGGCATCTCTTTCCTGATGCTGTCCTCAGTAGTAAGGGAATAAACAGTTCCCTTATTCTTTTTTTCTTTTCTTACACTTATGGGAGGGGATACCATGAAGGGATTTGACGTTGAACTTGAGAAAGAGACTAAGAAAAATACGGACTTTAGGAGGGTTTTGTATACGGGAAAGTACAGCCAGCTTGTGCTCATGTGCCTGAAAGCGGGCGAGGAAATCGGGGAGGAAACGCACCCTGACAGGGACCAGTTCTTTAGGTTTGAAAGCGGGGAGGGGAAAGTTTTCATTGACAAGGTTGCACACATGGTGAAGGACGGAAGCGGCATAATAGTGCCTGCTGGGGCGCTGCACAACGTCGTGAATACTTCAAAGAGCGCAGACCTTAAGCTTTACACTATTTACTCGCCGCCAGAGCACGTGGATAAGACAGTCAGGCATACCAAAGAGGATGCGCTTGCGCAGCCTGAGGAGTACGATGGGAAAAGCACAGAGTAATGCGCAGGGGAAGAGCGTTATAAACCTTTTCAAAGAAAAAAAGGCATGAAAAATATCATCTTTGCTTTTGCAGCAGTGCTCGTGCTCCTTTTTGGATGCACTGGGAACAATGCTGGCACTTACAAGTACAAGGGGACTGAAGTGCCTGTGAATTACATACCTGCTGCGTGCGGGGGGAAAACAGACTGCGCTCTTTTCTCGTGCATGACAAGCAGCTGCTGGTGCAGGGAAAACCCGAACAACGGAATAGTTTATGAGGGCGGGAACACGCGCCTTGTTGGAGTGGGCGAAGTGGAGGCATACGCAAAGGCGTTCCTTGACAAGAACTCAATAGGATACTCAAAGGTGCGCGCGGTTGCGCTCAACAACATGTTCTACAATGTCTTTTTCCAGCTTGAAGGGGACGGCGAGCAGATGTTCACAGTCGGGATTGACGGCACAATAATGGAAACCGTGTGCGGCGTTTGAAAGGAAATGCGTCCCTAAAGCTTTGCGACTTTTGAAAGCGCCTGCCTTAGGTCTTCGGATAGGTCTTGGACGTCTTCAGTGCCTACTGAAAGGCGGATGAGGCCGTCATATATTCCTTTTGCAAGCCTTTCCTCGGGGAGAATCCTGCCGTGCGTTGTGCTTGCGGGGTGGCATATCAGGGATTCCACGCTGCCAAGGCTCACTGCATTTGTGATAAGCTTGAGGCTTTTTATGAGCGCCTTGCCGCCCTCCATGCCTTTCTTTAGGATGAATGCGACCATGTAGCCTGGGCCTTGCATCTGGCTGCCAAGTGAGGCATACGACCCGTCGAAGAGAGGGTAGTGCACGCTCTTTATTTGCGGGCTCCACACGAGCTGCTGCGCAATTATTTTTGCGCTTGCCTCCATCTGCGCATAGCGCACCGGAAGGGTTTTCAGCCCGTTTAGGAATGCATCTGCCTCGCGCGCGGCAAGCATTCCTCCAAAATCGTTCCGTATGCAGAAAAGGTGCTGAAGAAGCGCGTTTGAGCCAAGCACAGCGCCCCCGATTGCATTGCTGTGCCCGCCTATTGATTTTGTCATGGAGTATATAACGGCGTGCGCGCCAAAGTCAAACGGATTTTGCCCCATTGGGGAAGCAAACGTGTTGTCCACAATGAGCGGGCAGCGGTTATTTACGATGCCTGCGACTGTGCGTATATTTATGAGGTCAAGAACTGGGTTGGAGGGCGTTTCAAGGAAAACAAGCCTTGTGCGTGAATCTATTGCCTGCATAAGCGCATCCGAGTCGCGCAAATCAGCAAACCTTGTTTCTATCCCAAGCATTGGAAGCTGGTGCGAGAAAAGGTCGTCAGTGCATCCGTAAACTGTCTTGTGCGAAACTATGTTGCTGCCTGCTTCTGCAAGAAGGAGGACTGCGTGGCTTACTGCCGCCATGCCGCTGCCGAAGACCATTGCATCCTCGCACCCGTGCATCAGGGCGAGCGTGCGCTCAAGCTCATGCGCATTTTTGTTTCCAAGGCGCGAATATATCAGGCCGCTTCGCGCTGCGCCGTAATCAAGGAACCTTGCACCAAGCTCTTCCGCAGAAGAAGCGGGAGAGGTGGAAGTGGTGAAAATGGGCATTGATGCTGCGTTTAGTTCGCGCGCAGTGTGCATCCCTGCGTGCGCCGCAACTGTTTCTATTTTGGCGCGCAAGCCTTCTGCTAGCGGGTTTTTCCATGCGCCGCTTGAGAACGCTTCTTTTTGCTTTCCTGCCGGGCTGCAAACAATTAGTTTTGATGCGCTAAAACTCATTTTCCCACCAAGAGTATATGCCTGCTTAAATTAATAAATTATAACAATTGAGGCGGAGGGCATGCAAAAGCAAAGGGAAAGCGGCACAAGGTTTATCTATGTTATATAGGAATCCATTTAGAGTGGATTGCATGGAAACAAAAACCACCAAGCAGTTTGGGGAAATGAAAATTCCGCAGGTGCTTTCTTTTCTTGAGGCTGCGCAAAAAGGGCTTAGCGGGGCCCAAGCTGCCGCAAGGGCAAAACAATTCGGATACAACGAGGTTGCGGAGAAAAAGGAATCTGTATTGAAGGAATTTCTTTTGCACTTTTGGGGGCCAATACCGTGGCTTTTGGAAATTGCAACGCTGCTATGCTATCTTATAGGCGACAAATTTGATGCGTTTGTGCTGGGCTTGCTTGTTGTGATGAACGGATGCGTTGCGTTCTACAATGAGCACGACTCGAAAAAAGCGTTGCAACTTCTCAAGCACAAGCTTACGATAAAGGCAAGGGTGCTGCGGAGCGGGGAATGGAAAACCATTGATGCGCGCGAGCTTGTTCCGGGGGACATCATAATTGTGGGATTGGGGGACGTTGTGCCTGCGGATGCGAAAATACTGGGGGGAGGGATATCTGCGGACCAGGCTGCGCTCACGGGCGAATCCCTTCCGGTGGAAGTGCATGAGAGCGACATTGTGTATACGGGCTCGATTGTGAAGAGGGGCGAAGTGAAATGCGTTGTTGTGAATACGGGAATGCACACATATTTTGGGAAGACTGTGGAGCTTGTGAACATTGCAAAGCCGAAATCAAAAACAGAGGAAATAATGTTCACGATTTCAAGGAATGTTTCGTACATAGGGGCGGCGCTTTTCATCATTATACTTGGGTATTCGCTTTACATGGAGGTAAAGCCGGTTGTGATACTCACGTTTGCCATTCTCTTTATTGGCGGAGGGGTTCCAGCTGCGCTTCCTATGATGTTCACTATTTCGCAGGCAAAGGGGGCTACGGACCTTACGAAGAAAAACATACTTGTTACAAAGCTCGACTCACTTGAGAGCGCCGCGTCTGTTGAAGTATTGTGCCTGGACAAGACGGGGACGATTACGATGAATGAGCTTGAGGTAAGGGAGGCGGTTGGGATTGGAAAGGCGGAAGAAAGCGAGGTACTTGCGCTTGCCGCGCTTGCATCAAGTGAGGGGAGCAAGGATGCGATAGACTGCTCCATAATAAAGTATGCTAAGGGGAAAAATGCGAAAATTGCGGGGTGCGTGCAGGCATCGTATAAGCCTTTTGAGCCTGCCACAAAAAGGGCGGAAGGGATCGTAAAGTGCGCAAAGGGAAAATTCCTTGTCATGAAAGGCGCGCCGCAAACTGTTGTGGCGCTTTGCAAGAATACTACAAAGGAGCAGAAGAGGGAGCTTGGGAAAATTGTTGAGCGGCTTTCCAAAAAGGGATGCCGCGCGCTTGCAATTGCAAAATCGGGATATGGGAAATTTGAAAAGCTTGAGCTGGTTGGGGTAATTGCATTGGGGGACCCCTTAAGACCCGACTCTGCACAGACTATTGCGGCATTGCGCGAAGCCGGAATAAAGCCCATCATGCTTACAGGTGACAATATTGCGGTTGCAAGTGAAATCGCGATGCAGGCAGGGATAGGGGAGAAAATTGTGAGGATAGCGGAAATAAAGGCAATGCCGGAGAAAAAGCAGGCGGATGCAGTTCTTTTGTGCGATGGGATTGCAGAGATTTACCCGGAAGACAAATTCTGGGTTGTGAAACTTTTGCAATCAAAGGGGAAAATTGTAGGCATGACGGGGGACGGCGTGAATGATGCGCCCGCGCTCAAGCAGGCGGAACTGGGGATTGCGGTAAGCAACTCTACTGACGTTGCAAAAGCAGCTGCGAGCATGGTGCTCACGGAGCCTGGGACTAAGCTCATACTGGAATCCGTGAGAGTAAGCCGCGAGGCATTCCAGAGGATGCTCACTTGGACTCTGAAGAAAATTTCGCGCTCAATACAGTTCATGCTCATACTGCTCGTGGGATTCCTAATGTACCAGGATGTCGTTGTGTCTGTTACGGGGCTTGTGTTCCTCATGGTGATAAACGACTTCCTTACTATGACGCTTGCGATTGACAACTCAAGGGCAACAAAAACCCCGAATATGTGGAACCTTAAGAGCATCACTTATGCGTCTGTTTTTGTGGGGATTATTTTCTTCCTGATTGAGCTTGTTGTGCTTGTTGCTGGCATGAAGCATTTCGGTCTTGCCCTTGGCGGGATACAGACGCTCATGCTAATTTCGCTCGTGTATACGGGGCAGATGGGAATATACATTGTGCGCGAGAGGGGGCACTTCTGGCAATCATGGCCGCACAAGTACGTTGCAATCGCACTTTGGTTTGCGATTTTAGCTGTTACTGTGCTTGCAATATACGGGCTTGGGATGGTGCAGCTTCCTGCAAGCGAGGTGTGGGCCACTCTTGCATTCTGCGCTGGCGCGATACTTCTTACGGACTTCCCGAAATACTGGGCATATAGGAAGCTTGGGATTGGGGATTAGAAAAACGCGCGGGCGCCGGACATGCAAAAAGCGCGGGATTTGGGATTAGGAACTCGGATTTTGCGAGGTTTTTTAAAGCGCGCAGCATAACATAATGCATGGCGGCTGAATCCTTCAGGGGCTTTGGGGCAAAGGGGATTGTTGCAGGGCTTCTTACTCTTTTTCTCATTGTTGCCGTCGGGTCTGCACTCTGGAAGTTTGCGGGCGCGCTTTTCATTGCGGTTGCAGGGTATGTTTTCCTTAAGCCGCTTTACAATAGATTTAGGAAAAAAGGGTTTGGGAAAACGATTTCAGGGTGCGCAACGCTTGCGATTGCGGCAATTTTGATAGGCATACCGTGCCTTTTGATGCTGCAGCTTCTTGTGGGGGAAGCAATACAGCTTCTCACGCCGCAAACCGTATCAAGTGGAATTAACAACATGGGCGCGCAGCTTTCAAAGCTCGGAATAAACATACCCTGGGTGGATGAGAATGGGAAGCTCACCCCTGAATTCAGCGATTTTGCGATGCAGGGTGCTGGGTTTGTGAAAAACCTTGTGCTTGGCGGGATGCAAAGCGTGGGGGAAATTGCGCTTGATGCGCTTATTGCAATTTTTGCATTTTACTATTTGCTTGTTGCAGAAGGCTCAATTTACAAGGTAAGGGAATACATACCGTTTTCAAAGGGGAACATTGATGCATTTTCGCACGAGTTCCAGACTGTTACGTATTCGGGGCTGGTGAGTACTTTCCTTATGGCGATATTGCAGGCGCTTCCAATGACGCTTGTGTTCATATTTTTCAATGTGCCAGGGGCAGTTCTGCTTGGGCTTGTTGCCGCTATACTTACGTGCATACCTTTCACCGGGATTCCTTTTGTGTGGATTCCGGTTGCGCTCTTTGAGGCGCTTTCGGGGAACTATCCAGCTGCAATAGGAATAACGGTTGTGGGCATAGTTATTGCGGTTCTGGAGAATTTCCGCCCAATGCTGCAGGGAAAACTCGGGCAGATGCACCCCATGGCTTCGCTTCTCGGAGTTGTTGTGGGAATACCTTATTTCGGGCTTCTTGGAGTGTTCATTGGGCCAATACTTGTGAGCTATGCGCTTCTTTCAGTAAAGATGTTCAAGAAGGAGTATCTCTGATAGACGAACGCATTAGGCGCGTATTTTTGCAACCTTTCCATTGTTTGCTTTTAGAAGCTCCCTTGGGGAAATTTTTACCAGTGAATTTTCACTTCCGCCCCCGCTGAGCACGAAGTCCTTTTCCATCACCCGCTTGTCTATCAGGAACGTTGCGTTGTACCCAAAGGACGGGGTGCCCCCTGCAGGGTAGCCGGTTTTTTCAAGCATTTCTTTTGCGTTCATCATGCGCGGCATTTCTATCCCAAGTAGGGCGGCAACTGCTTCCCTGCTTGCCCTGTCTTCGCCTTTTACAATGCACACGAGAACGTTTCCAGCCGCATCCTGCATGCACACGCTCTTTACAAAATCTTCCCTTTTCGCATTTGCGGCGAGTGCGGCTTCCTCTACGGAATGGCAGGATTGTGAGAAATGCAAATGCTGGGCATCTATTGCACGAAGCCGCATGAATTGCTTTAGCTTTTCCTCAAAACCTGTTTCCATGCATTATTGGTGCATGCACAAATAGAAAAATGCTTGTCTTTTTTTGCGCTTAATTTGAGATTGCGCCCTCAAG
>Ga0172370_10006385_pt1 | contig 14809 bp, 10 predicted proteins | sample LakKiv5m_FD_114538 | JGI IMG/M metagenome (GOLD analysis project Ga0172370, IMG submission 114538) | Freshwater microbial communities from Kabuno Bay, South-Kivu, Congo - kab_022012_11.5m | ecosystem: Environmental > Aquatic > Freshwater > Lake | place: Democratic Republic of the Congo...
CCTGCTCGGCGGTGACGAACACGACAGCATCGGCGTGCGCGGTGCCTGGCTGCACGTGCTCGGCGACGCGCTCGGCAGCGTCGGAGCGATGGTGTCGGCGGGTGTCATCTGGATGGCCGACTGGCGCTGGGCCGATCCGGCGGCTTCGCTGCTGATCGCCGCACTGGTGGTCTACTCGGGGCTGTCGCTGCTGTGGGAAGTGATCGGTGTGCTGATGGAAGGCGCTCCGCCGCACATCGACGTCGACGAGGTCCACGCATCGATAGTCGAGATGGCCTCGGTTGACGGGGTCCACGACCTGCACGTGTGGACGATCACGAGCGGCATGGAATCGCTTTCGGGACACGTGGTCGTCGCGTCGCAGGCCGATCACCAGAAGGTTCTCGGCGCGGTGCGCGGGATGCTCGAAGAACGCTTCGACATCACCCACGTCACCCTTCAGATCGAGACCGAGGATTTCGAAGAGGGCGCGGTCTGCCGCTGATGGACGGTTTTTCAAGAGACGATTAGCACCAACGGGAGGACGTCATGTTCAAAGAGTTCAAGGAATTCGCGATGCGCGGCAATGTCGTCGACATGGCAGTCGGTATCGTAATCGGCGGCGCGTTCGGCAAGATCATCGCCAGCATGGTCGCCGACCTGCTGATGCCGCCGATCGGCCTGCTGCTGGGCGGCGTCGATTTCAGCAACCTCTACGTGGTCTTGAAGGACGGCCCGACCCCCGGTCCCTACGCGGCGCTCGACGTCGCGCAGAAGGCCGGCGCGGTGACCCTCAACTACGGTTTGTTCATCAACAACATCGTCAGCTTCGTGATCATCGCGTTCGCATTGTTCACGGTCATCAAGGCGATCAACACGCTGAAACGGGAAACGCCGGCTCCCGCCGCAGCGGCGACTACCAAGGACTGTCCGCAGTGCGCGACCGCGATTCCGCTGGCCGCCAAACGCTGCCCTCACTGCACCTCGCAGATCTGACCTGCGGGGCCGCTTGTTTCCGAATTGTCGCGGAACTATCGCGCCCTACCGGTGGTGGGCGGGCGCGGCAGCGAGTGCTCCCAGTCGGCGAGCACCGCGCGCAGCGCCGCGACGAAGGCCAACGGCTGATCCAGGATCAGGTGGTGATAGGCCTGCGGGATCTCGATGATCGGCGCGTTGCGGTTGAGCAACTCGTACATGTACTGGCCGGTCTCGGGAGGAACCAGGTCGCTGAGTTCGCCGCGCAGCACCGCGACGCGGCAGTGGGTGTCGGCAAGATAGTCGTTGATCGGCTTGAGCGACACCCGCTCGAAGACCACCGGATCGAACTTCCAGGTCCAGCCGCCCTCGACCGGTCGCAGCGAGTGGCGCGCCACGTGCTCGACTATGAAATCGTTGTCGCAGGGCTGGAACGGGATCAGGTGGAAGTGCCTGATCGCCTCTTCGAGCTGCGGGTAGACCTTGGGGTTGCGAAAGGCGTGGCCCTGGCGTCCCTCTTGACTCTCGGGATCGGGTTTGGTCACCGGCGAATCGATTATCACCGCGCCGGCCATCTGCTCGCCGTACAGCGAAGCCGCCACGATCGTGACCAAGCCGCCGAGGCTGTGGCCGACGATGATCGGCGGGCCGTTGCGATCGAGCCCCGCGTGCTTGCAGACCTTCATCAACTCGAGCGCCCAGATTTCGCGCGGATACAGTTCGCGCCGCCCGCTGTCGCCGTGCCCCGACATGTCGAGCGCCGCCACGCAGTAGTCGCGAGAGAGCAGCGGCGCCAAGAAGCTCCACCAACGCGCGTGCGCCGCGCCGCCGTGAACCAGCAACAGGCCGGGCTTGGTCGTCACACCCCAGCGCAAGTAGTGGATCGGGCAGCCTTCGACTTCGGCCACGCGCTCTTCGCAAGGCACGGCCAGCGCGTCGCGGAACCACTGCGGAGCAGTGGCCGCGGCGCCGACGGTATTTCTTTCAGCGGTGGTGGTCATTGGTGCTTGCTAACCGCTCTTTCGCCGTTGAGTTCCTCTTCGGCTGCAGCCAGACACTCCAGAAGCGCGTTGAAAGTCGGTGGCTCCGTCAGGAACATCGGCTTCATCGCATCGTAGTCCCTGGCGAGTTCCGAATGTCGGGCAACGGCAGGGAGCAGCCGAAGCATTCCCGGACGCGCAGTTTCGTAGCTCGCCCAGGATGATCCGAAGAAACGGATCTTGTGGCTCACAACGTCCTCGAGCAGGTCGAGACGGTCGAGTGACGAGTTCCTTCGCGAATCATGCCAGAGCGCCGCGAAATCGGCGTAGTGCCGAGCCGATCGATCCCGAATCGGTTGGCCGGCTGGTCTATGATACTCGGCATGGAGGATGGTGGCCTTCTTCCAGAACGTTCTTGCGAGATCGAGCGCGACAACGTTCGCGGAGAAATCCTCGTAAGCCGAGCCCAGGGTTCTGGCGAGCATCGGCACGATCGTGTACTCGCCGGTCGGCTGCTGGCGAGTGAGCATTCCAAGTTCGAGCTTCACTCTGGTGGCAACGTACCCACCTGGTTGAAAATGCACCGAGGGATACCAGAACCAGAGGTTTGGGGTTCCTGCCCCGGAATCGATGTCGAACGAAAGCCAATTCGCCCTCATTCTTGCGTTGCCGAGTATTCCCGCGATTGCGTTCTCCAAGCGAGGTTGCAGTTCGTCCCGGACCCATGCTTCACACCGCGCATCCAGCGTTTTCATTCGCTTGCTTCGCTGCGAGGCACTCGGGGCTTCGGCCAGATCTCTCTCCAGGTCATTCTCCGCAAGGCCCAGCAAGACCGGAGGAACGGCCAAGTCGACATCCTCGGAAAAGCGATCGATGACCCGGAAGACCTTGGAAAGAGATATACCGCCCTTGAAGACCAGCGAGTCCGCTCTTCGAGAGGAGAAAACGACACCGAGTATCCAACACACCCAGAAATCCTTTTCGACGATCAGGCTGACCACGCTTTGTCGCGCAGCGACCTCGTCGATCAACAGCCGTCTCTCGGACGCGGGTAGCAGCGCGAACGCGTTCACGCGCCCTCCGCGATGAGGCGCACGTAGGGATGCATCCAGGCCGGTGCGAGAGGTAGGTCCTTCAACAGGCGTCGACGATCCGCGCGCGAGAGAACGTCGCGCAGGTGAGCCACCCGCGTCGCAGAGACGTGAGCCTTGCCAAGATTACGTAGAGCCGCGAAAACCAGGTTGCTCATCGCGGCTCCGCTGCGAACCTGCCGCGGCGGCCGATGCTTCAGTTGGACCGTCAGAGAACCGATCCTGACGGTACGGCCCGGACCGTCGGTAAGGTAGAGCGCGCGGGCCGGCACCTGCTCTGACAGGCTCAAGAGGTTCGCAGCCATCGCGCCCGCCGGTTGCACCTTCGCGCCGTCGCGCCGCGCCAGGGCCTGAGCGATTTCGTCGGCAGTGGGAAGCAGAGGTCCCAGCTTTGGGTGAATGCGTGGTACGTCATACAGCCCGCGGCCGAGACGGCGAAGCTCCCCGCTGCGTACGAGTCGTGTCAGCACCATCCCCACGCTGTGAGGAGTCCCTAGGTCGAGAAGATCGGTGGGGGTGAAGACGCGCCCAGGAGAAGACGCGGCCATACGGGCGATCCGGCGAGTGACGGCGGCACTTACCCCAGAGCCGGTTGCAGCCGCCCGACGAGAAGTAGCGACTTTCCTGGGCGGAGCTGAGATCTTGCGCGGCACCGGCAGAATCTGCCTGTTTGATGTTAAAAAAACAACGTCGTTTTTTTAACGTATCGGCTACGGCGCCGCGGCCATATAGGCCCGTCCGCTATCTCTTGTGTCCCGCCGGTGGTTTGGCCGCCTTGTCGGTGGCTCGGCGGCCGGCCGGGGTAATGCGCCAGGACTGCCCAGTTCCCTCTTCTAGCTCTTCTAGCCACCCTTCCGAGATGAGAGGCCGGCGCGCGAGGCGAGATGAGCCAGGCGCATTACCGCCCTCACGCTCACCCGCGCTATTCGCCGGTCAGGAACCCGGTAAGCACCCGCACCATCGGTTCGACGTCGGCGGCGCCGGCCATTTCGCGGCACGAGTGCATCGACAGCATCGGACTTCCGACATCGACGGTGCGCACACCGAGGCGCGCGGCGGTGATCGGGCCGATGGTGGAGCCGCAGCCGAGGTCGCTGCGTGCGACGAAGTGCTGGTAAGGAACTTCGTGACGGCGGCAGATCGACGCGAACAGTGCGGCGCTCTCGGCTTCGCTGGCGTATGACTGTCCCGCGTTGACCTTGATCACCGGTCCGCCGCCGATCACCGGCATGTGGCCGGGTTCGTGGCGGTCGGCGTAGTTGGGGTGCACGGCGTGGGCCATGTCGGCCGACACCATCCACGATCTTGCCAGCGCGCGGGCTCGGGTTTCGGGTTCGTCGCCGCCGGCCACGGCCGCGATGCGGTCGAGCACGTCGAACAGAAACGTTCCCTGCGCGCCGTAGGCGCTGCGGCTGCCGACCTCTTCGTGGTCGTAGAGCGCCACCACGCGCGTGAACTCGGTCTCCGCGGCGTCGCCCGCACCGCGCAGCGCGCTGAGCGCTGCGTGCGACGAGCACAAGTTGTCGAGACGTCCCGACAGCACGAACTCGTCGCCGAAGCCGCCGAGCGCCGCGCCCTGGAAATCGTACAGCATCAAATCGAAGGCGAGGATGTCGTGCGCGGCGACCGCGTCCTGGCCGGTGTCGATGGCCTGGGCGGCAAGTTCTTCCGCGAGCAGCGCCGCCAGTTCGGCGATTCCGTGCAAGCCGATGACCGGCGCAAGATGCGCTTGCTCGTTGATCTTGAGACCGTCGCTGCGCAGTTCGCGATAAAGGTGGATGGCGAGGCTCGGGATACGTGCGACGGCGCGGTGCAGGTCGATGAGCACGGTGCGCGGCTCGCCGCCGGTGGCGACGCTGACGCGGCCGGCCAGACCGAGTTCACGGTCGAGCCATGTGTGCAGCAGCGCGCCGCCATAAGGTTCGACCGCGAGTTGGCGGTAGCCGTGGGCTTTGAGGTCCGGACGCGGCTTGACGCGCAGCCCCGGTGAGTCGGTGTGAGCACCGATGATGCGAAAGCCCGCGCTGGCGACCTCGTCGGCGCCGATCTCGAAGGCGATCAGGCTGCCGCCTCCGCGCACCACGTAGGCACGGTCGCCGGGAGCCAGGTCCCAGGCGTCCTGCTCGCGCAGGCGCCGATAGCCGGCGGTTTCGAGACGCTCGGCACTCTCGACCACCGCGTGGTAGGGCGTGGGGGAAGCGTCGAGGAAAGACAGCAGGTCACGGACGATGTCGGTCATGGCTGCACAATAGCGGCCGCGCCGGCCGATGGCCACGGCCACGCCCCCTCGCTATCTATCCGCCTGAGGGAAACGGTCCATCAGCCTCTTCAAAGTGGCCCAGATGCAAGAGGCGCGCGAAAAGCCGCGAGCGGAGGCGTAGCGGAGCTACGCCGTAGCGAGTGGTTTCGCGTGCAACGCAGCAGATGGGCCATTTCCAAAAGGCTGCTATCCGTTTGAGAGGCGAAACTGCGGTGGCCCGATTACTGGTTCGAGATCTCCGTCCTTCCGACGTCGATGCGGCTGCCGAGTTGCTGTGCGCGGCCCACCTGCGCGGCCAGGGTTCGGCCGCGGCCGGCGCGGTCCTCGGGCCGAAGTTTTTCGACGTTCAGGCTTGTCGCGGTCTGGTCGAAACTGCCGCGAGTTCTGCGCGCGTGCGCGGCGCGGTCGTCGAAGACGGCAGCCACCTGTGCGGTTATCTGCTCGGAGAGAAGCAGATGTTCGGCCCACAGGAGTTCGCGTCGATCTACGCCGAGCCGCGTTCGATCGGCATCTCGCTGCAAGGGCACGCGGTTGCCGCCGACGTCGATGCGGCTCTGGTCTACGAAACGCTCTACGCGTATCTCGCCCGCGGCTGGGTGGCCGACGGGTTCTTCACACACAACGTTTCGGTGAACGCGAGCGACGGCGCCGGCGTCGAGGCCTGGAACCGCCTCGGCTTCGGGCGCAAGTCGGTGTGCGCGCTACGGCGCGTGAATCCGCTGGTACCGAAGCCGCGGCCGCAGCGCGCCCTCGTCGTCGAGGAGATCCGCGGGCGCGACGACGATCTTCTCGAAACCTTCCATCGCCGTCTGATGAATTTCCAGGTTGGCGCCCCGATGTTCTGGCCATATACCGGCGAAGCCGACGCCAAGGTACGCGGCGTTCGCGCCGAGGCGATGTGCTCGGGACAGGGCGTCGCTTTCGTTGCGCGGCGCGGCGGCGAAGCGCTCGGTTCGATGTTGTTCGTACCCGCCGTCTTCCTGTCGCCGTTGCTGGTCTGCGAACGCATGGTCTATCTGTGGGAAGGCTACGTCGAAGAGGGCGTGCGCGGAGCAGGCGTGGGTTCGGCGTTGCTCGACCACGCGCTCGACCATCTGCAGCGCGACGGCGTCGAGTGGTGCGCGCTGCACTACGTTTCGGGGAATCCGCGCGGCGGCAACTTCTGGCCGTCCAAGGGCTTCGCCGCCATCGAACTGGCGATGAAGCGCCACGTCGACGAACGCGTGGCGTGGGCGCGAGGTTCGATCGGCTAAGCGGACTGCGCGGGCTTCGCGCGATCAACGCCCGATTTGTTCGAGGCTCGAACCGGGAATCCACGCATCGCGCTCGTCGGCCAGCACGATTCGGGTCCACGCGCCGCGATGCTCGGCCACCCGCACCTCGGTGCCGGAGGGCAACGGTTCGGTGAAACGCGTAGGGGCGTTGCGCGAGTCGGCGGCGCGCGCCACGGTGTCGTCGCCGACGACGACTGCGTCGCCGCCTTGGTTGCCGTCACCGAGCAGCAGCGATGCGAGCAGCAACCCGCACGCTACCGCCGGCATCATGCTGAAGAGGCGCAGCATCGTGCTGCGGCGCGCGATGCCCGCGCCCAGCAGCGCACACGCCAGCGCGAACGCGATCGAGGCCGCTCCCGAGCGTTCGGCAGCAGCCATCGCGCGGTGCCACTCGAAAAAGCTGTCGAGCAGGCCCTCGCTTTCGGGGCGTGGAACCCACGGCGGCAGCAAGGTGCGCGCGTGTTCGATGTTCTGGCTGGCGCGGCGGTGGTCGGGGTCGAGTTGCAGGGCGCGGCGGTAGGCCGCGATCGCCGGACCGAGGTGCTCGGCCTGCAATGCCGCGGTACCGACGTTGGCCCACAGATCGGCGTCGGGCCGGCTCTGCTGCGCGGCGGTGCGGAACAGTAACTCGGCACGCGCAAAGGCTGCCAGCCGCTGGTCGCGGTCGGTGAGTTCTTGCGCCGATTGGTAGGCGCTGACGGCCTGGTCGATCAACGGGACTTGCGCGGCGGCTTGCGGCGGAGTTTGTGAGGGCGAAGTCGCCACCGCCTGCGCGGAAGACTTCGAGGATGCCGGCGGTTCAGCAGACGCAGCAGATCCCGCAACCGTGGGCGGCTGCGGTTCGGCGGCGCGCACGGTCGTCGTTGCGGCCAGCGTCAGCGAAGCAACGACGGCGGTCGCAACCAGCGCGGCTGCTGCACTCATCACCCGGTGACCACGGCGCGCTGTCGGCCCGGCAGCGTGGGCTTGGCGCCCTGCCGTCGTCGTCGCAATGCGCGCGGTGAGATCGATCCCGAACCGCTGCGATGATCGTTCACGCGGTTTCATTGCGTCGCCTCTTCGCGCATCGCATCTGCGATAGCGAGCGCTCGCTCGCGAAGATCCTCGGTGGCGGCGCTGGTGGTGCCGCCCGGTGCGAACACCAACTCGTCGAGGCGGCCGAGCAGCGTGTCGATTTCGGCTGTCGCTGGTTGCGATGCCGGCTCGGCCGGCCGGCGTTGTAACGGCGGCGGTGGCCGCAGCGCGGTCATGCGGCGCAGCGCCGCGGCGATCGCGCCGACGTCCTTGGCGGCGGCGATCTGCGCTCTCTCGCGGTCGAGCGCCTTGCGCAGACGTGTCACCTCGGGGTCGATCTCGCCGCGGCGCCGTACCAGCACCCCGGCCAGCAGTGCGAGAATGCCCGCCGCGTAGCACCACAGGCGCAGGACCGGTGCGGCCAACAACGAACTGTTGCCGTTGTCGAGGCGCGCGAGGTCGGTCTCGATCGACAGGTCAGCGCCGGTCAACGTGAACACGTTAGGCGCGTTGGCGGCGGGCTGCGCGGTCTTGCCGTCGGGCTCGCTGCGCTGCCGTGTCTCGGTGGCGTTGGTCTCGGGAGCGGCGCTCACCACGTCGCCCGCGCTCACCACTTCGGCGGCGCGCACCGACAGCGCGACGGGTTGCGAGTGCGCGGTTTCGTAGCTCTGCGTCTTCGGGTTGAACCACGAGTAGGCGATCGGCGGGATTTCGCGCAGGCCCGGATCGAGGATTCGCACCGTCACTTCGAAGCGCTTGACGCCGTTGTCGAAAACTCCCGCGACGTCGCCCTCGGAGAGACGGAACTGTTTGGGTGAAAGACCCGCTCCAGCGAGCGCGGGAAGCGCCGCCGACTCGAACGATCCGTCTCCGCGCAGCGTCAGCGTCAGCTTGATCGGATCGCCGGTCTGCACGACGGTGCGATCGGCCGCGGCCTCGAGCGTAAAGCCTTCGCCGATGGCGCCACCAAAGCTCGGCGGGCGGCCGGCGGCCGGCAGCGGTTCAACCACAAAGGTTTGTTTGTCGGCCGAGACGCGTCGCTTCTGCACTTGCGTGGGAGTGCGCGAACCGAAGAAGTCGCGGCGCCAGCCGGTGGCCTGATCGACCCACAGCGTGGGCGGGTCCAGATCGTAGGTTCCCGGCGCGACCGGAATCATCGTGCGCGTGACGCTGCGTATCACCCACTGCTTGCCGCCCTCGCTCAGCTGCCTGACATCGGCGGGGAACTCCGCGGTGCCGGCTGGTGTTTCGATGTTGAGCGTGATGCGCGACTGTTCGTGGTTGTCCTCGACGAACTGGAAAGCCTTGGCCTGCGTGAACAGCGGTACGCTCATGCGCTGGTTGTAGAGGCTGTCGGCGAGCCCGGCCTCGGTCCACCACTCGACGGTGACCGACACGCGCTGGCCGACGTAGAGCCGGGTCTGTCCCGGCGCGCCGAGCAGCAGGCGCAAGCGCTGGCCTTGGGCGACCGGAACTTCGGTGACGCTCAAAGACATCGTTTGGGTAGCGGCGCTGCGCGCGCCTTGCGTGACCTGGAACGGGGCCAGCGTGTAGCTGCCGGCTGCAGAGGCAGTCAGGCGATACACGAAAGCGAAGCGCACCTGCTTGGACTGGCTGATCTTGCCGTTGACGATCGACATGAAGCTCGACACCTGAGGGCGCGCCGCGACGAACTCGAGCGTGGTGCCCGGTGCCGCGGCCGGAGCGTCGATCTGCGGCTGCGGTTCTTCGTCGAAGCCGTCGGCCACTATCTGCAGGTCGATCGGCGTACCGGCGTAGTACGGCCCCTGCACCGCCTGCAACACCGCCTGCTGTGCGAATGCCGTCGGCGCCGAGAACGCACACAGCAGCGCGGCGACCATCACGACCGCCGCACTGCGTTGGCGCACGAGTCTCACCGGTCCTTCGCCACTGCCGCTGCGATTCGCGATTCGGTGCGGCGATCCGCTGCGTTGGCGCACGAGTCTCACCAGTCCTTCTCCACCGGGTCGTAGCCCTGAGCGGCTTTCTTGTCGCGATCGGCGCGGCGCTGGGCCTCGCGATCGCGGATGCCTTGCATGAGTTGGGCCGGGTCGGCTTTTTCTTCCTGCTCCTTCTTCTGCTGCTCGGCGCCTTGGCCTTGCTGCTGCTGTTGGTCCTTCTTCTGCTGCTCGCCCTGTTGTTGCTGGTCCTGCTGCTGTTGCTGCTGATCCTGCTGCTGCTGCTGCTGGTCGGGCGGCGCCAGCAATTGGATCGCTTCGGCCAGCGCCTGCAGCGCTGCGTTCTGATGGCCGCGCACCTCGGCGAACGGTGCCGGGTTGATCGCGAATCCCTGTACCGCGCCGTCCATCTCCGAGCGCGCGGTATCGACGCGATCGGCGGCAGTCGCCAGGCGCTGCGGCATGTCGTCGGGTGCTTGCGGTCCGCCCGCTGCTTGCTGCGTCGGCGGCGGTTGCGCAGATTGCTCGCGCAGCGCTTTGGCAATCGGTTGGGCAGTATCCGACAGCGTTTGCTGACGCGTGCCGAGCGGGCCGCTCTTGTCGGTCACGTCGCGATCGGGCGAGGCCGATGCCAGCGCCGCGACCGCGTCGGTCTTGTCGCCGAGTTCGACTTGGCGCTGCGCGAGTTCCTTTAGGTGCTCGACCACCGAGAAGAACAGACGGCGCAGGTCTTCGATCCTGGTGGCGGCTTCGCTCACCGCCGCGCGCGCCGGAGCCCAGTCTTCGGCCGAGGGCGGCGAGGGCGCGGCGCTCTCGGCTTTGTGCGCGACTTCGTCCAGGCGGCTCGACGCGTTGTCGAGCGCGCCGCGCGCCGCCACCAGATAGGTGCCGGCCAGATCCAGGCGCTGCTTCTCGGCCTCGGCCTGCTCGGCTGCCTGCGCAGCTTGCGCGCTCTGGTCGCCGGCTTGCGCAGTCGCGCCACCCGCACTCGCCGCGCCCGGCGCAGAACCCGTTGCCGCAGCGCCCGGCGCAGCGCCGGCCTGCGCCTGCTGGGCAGCCGCTGCGGCTTCGCTCTGGCGGGCTGCGGCCGCCTGCGTTTCTTCTTTCAGTGCACGCGCGACGCGTGCGCCGCGTTCGACGTTGCTTCGTTCGAGATCGCGCGCCAGCGCCGCGTATTCGCCGAGATCCGCGTCGCTGCGTTTGTCGTCCGGCGTGATGGTGGTCTCGATGCGCTTCTGGTCTTCGTAGAGCAACTCGATGAGGCGCTGCAGATCGAGAAAGCGTTCGCGCGCTGCGGCCAGACTCTGCAAGGCTTTGGCCTGAGGCTCGAGCGCTTCGCGCACGTGGCCGCCGTCGAGCTGGTTCTTGCCGTCGGCCAGTGCCGCGACCGCGTCGCCGAGCAGCGGCTCGGACTCTCGCACGCGTTCGAGGAAAGCGGCTCGCTCGGCCGACTCCGGCGCCGCACCTGTCTCGTTGCCCGCTGTGCCCGCGCCCGCGGCGCCGCCGCCGTTGGCGGCTGCCGCGGCGGCCTGCGAGACCGCAGCCACGAAGCCGTAGTGCAATTCTTCGACGCGCTCGCGCATGTCGCTTTCGCTGTCGGCCAGGTAGGCGGAGGTCAGCCACTTCTGCGGCGGTACCTGCGCGGCAATCTGCGCATCGCCGCTGTCGATCGCCGCTTTGAGGCCGGTCATGCGTGCGAGTTCGGCGGTGTCGGCGACCAGCACGTCGAGCACCTTCACCGGGTCGAGCAACTGGTCGCGCGCGCGCTCGAGTTCGGTGAGCGCGCCGGAAGCCGCGCGATAGGCGCCGTCGGTCTCGAGGCGCCGCAGGCGGCCGCGGGCCTGGCCCATGCGCTCGCGGGTCAGGTGCAGGTAGTTGAGCGCGCCGCCGAGTTGGGCTGCGTGCATCGCGTCCTCGGGCGATTGCTGATCGGCCGGCTTGTCCTTTATCGCGTCTTGCTCGCGGCCGCTGCGTTCCGAGAGGTCTTCGGCCTTGGAACTGAGTTCGAGTTGACGCGCCGCCAGCGCGCGCGCTGCGCCGCGCAGTTTTTCTTCCGCGCCGGCGTCGCCGCCGGTGGTCTGGTTGGCACTCTCGCGCAGCCCGGTCAGGAAGGTGCGCTGTTCTTCCATCAGTGCGGTGATGTCGTCGAGCAACGACTTCTGCTTCTTCTTGGCGATCGAGTCGGCCAGAACCAGCGCGCGCTTGAGCACCAGTTCGAGGTTGTAGCGAGCGTCCTGATCCTTGGCGTCGATCGCGACCGCTTCGCGGAACCAGGCGGCGGCGCGTTCGAGTGCCGCCAGCGCGTCTTCGGGTTTGCCTTGCAGAGCTGCGTCGGCGCGGCGTGCCTCGGCGATGCCGAGGTTGTAGGTGGCCGCGCCGCGCAGCGCGCCGTCGAAAGCGCCTTTCTCGCGCGCCTTGGTGAGGAGTTGGTCGGCCTCGTCGAGTTTGCCCTCGCCGAGCGCCGCGATGCCGGCATTGTAGATCTCACGCGGCGCACGTTTGTCTTCGGGAGGCGGCGCGGGCTCGTCGGGTGTGGCCGCTTCGTCGGTCGCGGGCGTGCCGGCTTCGCCCGCGTTTTCGACCGCGGCTGCGGCCGCGTCGGCTCGCGGCTCGGTCGGTGAGGCCGGCGCGCCTGCAGCCTGCGCCGCCGTGCGAGAGCGCTGTTCGGTGTTGGCGTGCTGCGCGGTCGGAGGTGTCGGCGCGGGCTGCCCGCTGGTCGCCGGGGCCGCCGCGCGCGCGGTGCCCGCGGTTGCCAGCAACGCGGCCAGCAGCACCGTGCTCGCGGCCGCGACCGCGTTGCTTGTGCTGCGCGAAGGCCGGCGCGCCGAGGTGGCTAGCGACGCGAGCAACAGCACGATCGCGGCCAGCACCGCCCACTGGTAGGCTTCGTTGCGTATCGTGCGACGCCGTCCGTCCATCTCGCCGCGGGTCAGGCCGGCGATGTGACGATCGTAGATCGACTGCAAGTCGAGCACGCCGGTGCCGGCCGGCACGTAAGCGCCGCCGCTGGCGAGTGCGATCTGGCGCAGCAGGCCGCCGTCGAGACGGCTGATGACCGCTTTGCCGTTCGAGTCGTGCAGCGGCTTCTTGGCGCCGGTCTTGGGATCGGTGACCTGTATCTCGGCGCCGTTCTCGTCGCCGAAACCGATGGCGAGAATCTTGATGCCCTTCTCGGCGGCCGCCTTGGCGGCTTCGAGCGGGAACGAGTCGTGGTCTTCGCCGTCGGTGATCAGAATGATCGAGCGCGACGCCGCACCCGAAGCGCCGAAGCCTGCGACCGCCTTGCGGATCGGCTCCTCCAGACGCGTGCCGCCGCGCGCTACGCTCTGAGGGCCGGCCGAGTCGAGCACCAGGCGCAGGAACGAGAAGTCCGGCGTCAGCGGCGACAGCACGGTGGCGCGGCCGGCGAACGCGATGAGGCCGACGCTGTCGCCGCCGAGGTAGGCCAGCAGGTCGCGCAGTTCGGCCTTGGCACGTTCGAGACGGTTGGGCGCGACGTCTTCGGCCAGCATCGAGTTGGAGACGTCGAGGCACACCATGATCTCGGCGCCGACGCGCGGCGTGGCCACGAACTGCACGCCCCACTGCGGCCGCATCAGTGCCACTACCAACGAGGCCAGCGAGGCGCCGAGCAGCGCGATCGCGAGGCGCCGACGCCCGGCGCTCGGCGCGTGAGCCAGGCGCTGCGCCATGACCGGAGAGACGAAGCGCGACAGCACGTCGCTGCCGCGCGAATCGAGCCAGAACATCAGCGCCACGAAGGCCGCCACCGCCCACAGCAGAATCTCCCAGGAGGGCTCGGCGAAGCGGAAGTCGCTCACGGCAACCACCGTCGGCGCGCGTCAACATCCACTCGCCAGTCACCAAGTTCGGCGAAGCGGCACTCGCTCACGGCAACCTCCGCAGCAGGGTTGCGCCCGCCAACGCTGCCGCCGCGATCAAGCCGAGGCCTGCAAGTACCAGTGGCGGATAGTGCTCACGGTACTGCAGGTAGCGGACCTCGCTGATCTCGCTGCGTTCGAGGCGGTCGATCTCGGTGTAGGCCTGTTCGAGACCGTCCTGGTCGCGCGCGTGGAAATACTTGGCACCGGTCTTTTCGGCGATCTCCTTCATCGTCGCTTCGTCCATTTCTACGCGGACGCGGCGCAGGTATTCACGGCCGTCAGGCCCGGTGACCGGCACCGGCGCGAGCCCGTTGGTTCCGGCCGCGATCGTGTAGACCTTGATGCCGTGATCGGCGGCGAGTTGGGCCGCCTGCAACGGATCGATCTCGCCCGCGTTGCTGACGCCGTCGGTGAGCAGGATGACGACCTTGGACTTGGCCGGGTGTTCGCGCAGGCGCTCGATCGCGAGCCCGAGTCCTTCGCCGAGTGCAGTCGAAGCCTCGGAGGCTTCGGCCGCGATCTGCACGTCGTCAAGGATCGCCAGCAGGTTGGTGTGATCGAGGGTCAGCGGGCAGACGCCGTCGGCGTAGGTCCCGAAAACCACCAGACCGATCAGGTCGCCGTCGCGACCGCTGCCGGTGTTGCCGCCTTCGACGAAGTCGTGGAAGACACGCTTGACCGCGTCGAGGCGGCTGACGCTGGCATCGCCGGAGACGAAGTCGCGCGCGTTCATCGACCCCGAGCGGTCCACGGCCATCACGATCGCGATGCCTTCGCGCTTGACGAACGAAGTGCTGTCGCCGGTACGCGGGCCCGCCAACGCGATCGCCAGCAGCAACGTGGCCACGGCCAGCAGCACTGCCGGCAGCCGCGCCAGCCGCACGCGCAACGAGCGTGGCGCCGCATCGACGTGCATCAGCGTCGAGTAGCTGAGCGACGACGACAGCCGCGATGCCAGCGCGTAGACCAGCGGTGCCAGCAGCGCGACCAGCAGGAAGAGAGGATCGCGCATTTCGAAGTCAGGCATGCGCCGAACTCTCCAGGGTTGCAGTGGCGGCGATCGTAGCGCTCTCGCGGGTCTGGTCGAGGAAGCGCGAAGCTGCGCTCAGGGCGCTCTCGATGTCGGCCGGTGCCGGAATGAAACGTGCGAACTTGACCATGTCGGCGCGGCGCAGGAAGTCGCGCAGGAAGCTGCGGTGCTCGCCGGTGAGGTCGGGCGAGCCGCTGGCCACTGCCAGGAACTCTTCGGTGGTGAGCTCCGGCGCGCGCAGTTCGAAACGGCGTTCGAGGTAGCTGCGGATGATCGCCGACAGTTCGACGAAGAACGCGTCGATGGTCTGTTCGTCGGCGGGGCGCGGCTTTGCGACCAGTGCGTCCAGACGCGCGCGGGCAAGGTCGTAGGCGCTGCGCCGCAGCCGTGCCGCGCGCGCCGC
>Ga0172370_10006386_pt1 | contig 14809 bp, 9 predicted proteins | sample LakKiv5m_FD_114538 | JGI IMG/M metagenome (GOLD analysis project Ga0172370, IMG submission 114538) | Freshwater microbial communities from Kabuno Bay, South-Kivu, Congo - kab_022012_11.5m | ecosystem: Environmental > Aquatic > Freshwater > Lake | place: Democratic Republic of the Congo...
GAGACGGTGCGGGGCCGGAGACTCTGCTGGCGGACGCGGCCGACGCGGTGGATGCCGCGATTGGCGCGCTCGTCGAGATGCGGCGCGCGGAGGGCAAAGGGCTCTCAGACGATCTCACGGCTCGCCTCGCCCGGCTCGAGGACATCGCGGGCCGGATCTCGGAGGAGGCGAAGACGATCCTGTCCGAAGGGCGAGAGCGGCTCCAGCGGCGGGTGGCCGAGATGCTGGCGGGAACAGGGACCGAGCCCGATGCCGGGCGACTGGAGCATGAGATCGTTTTTCTTGCGGACAGGCTCGACGTCACGGAGGAGCTCGTGCGTCTGCGCGCCCACCTGCGGGCGGCCCGGCTTGCGCTCGAGTCGGAGGCGACGCCGGGGCGGCGGCTCGAGTTCCTGGCGCAGGAGCTGCTGCGGGAGGTCAATACGATCGGCTCGAAGTCGACGCGCCTCGCGATCGTGGAGTGGGTGGTGGAGGCGAAGGTCGAACTGGAGAAGATTCGCGAGCAGGCGGCGAACCTGGAGTAGCCTGACTGCGCCGCGCTCGTGATTGCCGGGGACGGAGGAGGAGGCGAGATGTCCACGCACGCGCACCAACCGATCCTGCTCGTCGTCGTCGGGCCCGCGGGGGCGGGAAAGACGACGCTCGCGCACCTGCTCCAGCGCCGCTACCCGGACGTGCTCTCGTTCTCCGTCAGTCACGCGACGCGACCGGTGCGAGCGGGCGAGGCCGACGGGCGCGACTACCACTTCGTCGGTGAGTCGACCTTCAAGCAGATGATCGAGGCCGGTGAGCTGGCCGAGTGGGCCGAGGTGCACGGCAACCTCTACGGCACGAGCCGTGGTGAGATCGCGCGGCACGCCGAAGCCGGGCGCGACATCCTGCTCGACGTCGACATTCAGGGCGCGCACAGCCTCGCGCGCGCGTACCCGGAAGGGGTCGTGCCGGTCTTCGTGCTGCCGCCGAGTTGGGCGACGCTCACCGCACGGCTCGAGGCGCGGCGCAGCGAAACGCCGGAGACGCTTGCGCGGCGGCTGCGCACGGCACGGCATGAGCTGGAGCAACTCGAGGCGAGTCGGCTGCCGTGGCGGCTCGTGATCAACGACGTGATGGAGCAGGCGGTCGCTGACCTGGAGATGATCTGGCAGGCCGCGCGGATGCTAACGTCGCGTCGCGGGCGCCTCGTGGAGTCGTTCCTGGCGGCGTGCCGCGCGGACCCGCGTGCATCGAGCGCTTGACCCAGGCAAGGTGGACGCGGTATCCGCCGCATCTGCGCCCGGAGGCGCCCGGGTCAAGCCATGCCGATCCCGATCCCGCGCACGCCCGTTCGCGTACGCATCGCCCCCAGTCCCACAGGGGACCCGCACGTCGGGACCGCGTACATCGCGCTGTTCAACATGGCGTTTGCGCGCCGCAACGGCGGACGGTTCATTCTGCGAATCGAGGACACCGATCGCACGCGCTCGACGCGTGAGAGCGAGGAGGCGATCTACAGGTCGCTGCGCTGGGTCGGGATACACTGGGACGAGGGACCGGATGTCGGGGGGACCTTCGGACCATATCGCCAGAGCGAGCGGACCGCGCACTACCGGGAGCACACGGAGACGCTCGTCGCGCGTGGGCACGCGTATCGTTGCTTCTGCACGGCCGATCGGCTCGAACGCGTGCGCATGGAGCAGCGTGTGGCGAAGCAGACGCCGCGCTACGATGGGTACTGCAGGTCGCTCGACGTGGACGATTCGCGTCGTCGTGCGGAGGGCGGAGAGAGCTTCGTCGTGCGCCTGCGCTTTCCGACCGAGGGCGAGTCGGTCGTGCCCGACGCGCTGCGCGGCGAGGTGCGCTTCGACAATCGACAGATCGACGATCAGGTGCTCCTGAAGTCGGACGGCTTTCCGACGTACCACATGGCGAACGTCGTCGATGATCACCTGATGGGGATCACGCACGTGATCCGGGCTGAGGAGTGGATCAACTCGACGCCGAAGCACATCGCGCTATACGAGGCGTTCGGCTGGGAGCCGCCGGTCTTCGTGCACATGCCGCTGCTGCGCAACACGGACCACACGAAGATCTCGAAGCGCAAGAATCCGACGTCTCTGGAGTACTACGAGCGGTCCGGGATCCTGCCCGAGGCGATGCTCAACTTCCTCGGGCTGATGGGCTACAGCCTCGGCGGTGACCGCGAGAAGTTCACACTGGAGGAATTCGTCGCCGACTTCGACATCGCGCGCGTCTCGCTCGGCGGGCCGGTCTTCGACCTAGCGAAGCTCGACTGGCTCAACGGCCTGTACCTGCGCGGCCTGGCTGCACGGGAGCTCGCGTCGCGCGCACTGAAGCACGTGTGCGCGGAGGATCGCCACGAGGCTGCTGCTGCGCTCATCCAGGAGCGCCTGACCGACATGGCGGGCTTCTTCCGGATGGCCGATATCTTCTTCAGCGACGAAGTGGAGCTTGGTCTCCACGCCGCCACGCTTATCGTAGGCTCCAAGGCACGCAAGGCGACCGCCCGGAAGCTCACGCGCAACGAGTCGGTGGCCTACTTTGCCGATGTGTTGGAGCGCCTCGAGGGCGTCGTGTCGTGGCGAAAGGACGCGATAGAGGCGGCGTTGCGACTCGCGTGCGAAAAGGCCGGGGTCGCCGTCGGAGATGGTTTCATGGCCGTGCGTGTGGCCGTCACGGGACGACCGAATACGCCGCCGCTCTTCGAGACGCTCGAGGTCATCGGGCGGGCCATGACGTTGATTCGCCTGCGACGAGCGCACGCTGCGCTGTCGAGGCCGGACTTCATGAAGGGCGAGTTGGCCGCGCTGCGCGCCGAGATCGACGCGGTCGAGAAGGCGCTCGCGATTGCAGAAGCTCCTGCGGAGCCGAGGACCTGACATGGCGAACATGAACCCATCCGAGGCGCGCGCGTGGCTCGCGGGACAGGATCCGCCGCTGGACCGCGTCGCGGAGGTCGAACGCGCGCGGGCACTGCTGGCGGGCGGCGCGGCCCGAGTGGCTGCGCTGCTGAAGCCGTCGCTGGGCGAAGATCTCGAGGAGGCGCTGGTAGCAGAGGCCCTCGCCCACTCCGACGCCGATCTAATCCTGATGCTGCGCGATCAGGCAGCGTCGAAGCTCGCGCGGAAGTTGGCCGGGAAGGCGATCTATTCGCTGCGGTCGAAGGGCGTCGCGGTGGAAGAAGCGCCGCGATCCGGGAGCGGCGTCTCGCTCGCCCTGACACCGGATCCATTGCCCTCGTTCGCGTCCACGATCGATGGCTCCGGCGCCCAGATCCTCTACGTGGGCGGTTGGTCCCGCGACCATGGGGGTGCCTACTGCATCGTTGGAATCGTGAGCGACATCGACGGACTCACGCACGTGACCCTGCTGCCGGCCATGACCCGGACGCGCCAGCGCGCGATCATCGAGGATCTCACCCGCACGTTCGCGGGCTTCGTCGTCGAGGTCCCCGAGGCGTTCGCGGCGGGACGGGTTCGCTGGGGCCTCGACGCGATGCGCGCGCTGGGGCGGGGCATCGATGGCGACGTGGCGGATGCCGATGCGCTCGTACGCGAATTCGAGCCCGTCGATTCGTTCGAGCTCGCGCTCGACGCCGATGACGAGGCGAAGCTTCCTGCGCTGCTCGGTGCGTCGGAGCAGCTCTTCACAGAGCGGGCGTTCCAGACCTGGCTCGTCCCGAGCGACGTCCAGTTCAACGCGCTCGACGCGCGTCTGCATGGCGTCATGCACGCCGGAGAGGCGGTCACATCCGAGAGGTTCCAGGAGTTGTTCGCAGATCGTCTGAGCGCCTTCCTGGACGAGTGGATCGTCGCCGCGGAGCGGGTCAGGCTCGCCGCGCGGCTCGAGGTGATGGCTTGGATGCTCGTTCTGACGGAGCGACACGAGACCGCGCTGATGTGTGTCGCGGTTGCGCATGCGCTGCGCGACGAGGCTCGACGACCGTCCGCGATTCCCTTCGTGCGGCGCGCGCTGGCGCGCTTCTATGACCCCGAGAAGCTGGCCGAGAAGGCGATGGCGCACGATCGATCGCACGGGGAGGCGATCGATCCGATCGAGCCCGGCGCGATTGTCTAGCGCAGCACCTCGTCGAGCACCTTCTCGAGGCGGCGGACGGAGATGTCGCCGCCCGTGCGGACGTAGCGAACGACGCCGCTCGCGTCGATGACGAGCAGGGACGGGATGCCGACGAGGCCGAGCTTGCCAAGCTCGCTGCCCGCCGTGTGACCGATGATGTGCGCGCTGGGCTCGAGCGCGAGGCGTTCCTCGACGTCGGCAGGGTCTTCGTCGATGGCGAGCCCGACGAGCGTCAGCCCGCGCCTGGCATGTCTCCGGTACACCTCTCCGAGCGCGCCCGAGACCTGCTTGCAGGGGCCGCACCACGTGGCCCACCACTCGAGCAGCAGCGCGCCTCGCCCCAGGTCGCGAGGCAGCAGAGCCGCATTCGCGAGCCAGCGCCCCACCGAGATTCGTCCGAGCTTCTTGCCGACGAGCCCCTTCGCGGCGGCGGGGACGAGGCCGGCTGTTGCGGCGGCCTCGGCAGGCGGCAGGAGCGCGAGCGACCAGCCCTCCGGTGACTTCTCCACGTGCAGCAGGCCCTCGTCGGCCGACGCCTCGCTCGCGGCGACGCGGCGCCCTTCGGCATCGAGCGCCGCGACGGAGACACGCACGACGCCGTTCGCGGTGAGCGCGCAGGCGGTCGCCAGCGTCGGGGCGTCGAAACGGGGGGCGTCGCGCTCCACCTGCCCGGCGCGCGCGAAGCGATGGCCGCCTGCCGCCGTGGGCGTGGCCAGCGCGCACTCGAGCAGGTAGCGCTTTGCCGAGGCCCGGGGCTTCGATGTCAGGACCTTCGACGCGTCGAGGCTCAACTCCATCGCGCTCACGAGGTCGACCTCCACGGTGGCAGGAGCCGCCGGCGTGATCTCCAGCGGGGCTCGCAGGCGCTCCCGTGTCGCGTCTGAGAGCGCGCCGAGCGCCGATGCGTCCGAACCGTCCCCCGGACCCGACGGCGCCAGTCCGAGCAGCGTGTAGCGCCCGCCAGGCACCGATACGTCGAAGGTACCGTCCCCTGCTGTCTTGACCGGCGCCGTGTCGCGCACCTCGCGTCGCCGATCGTCCATCGCGAGATTCACGAGGCGCAGCGACACCCGCACCTGCCCGAGCGGTGCCCCGTCGAACCGCACCAGACCTCGGATTCGCCCCCCCTCCGAGGGCCAGCGCGCGTCCGCTGCAACCGCGGGCAGCTTCGGTTGGACCCAGCTCATCTTCGCAGGATCGGTGCTCCAGAACGCGGCCCCGGTGCCGAGCGCGAGCGGCGCGTTGGCCCGCTCCACGAAGACACCCGGACCATGTCCGGCCTGCTGCCGGAGCGCCAGGTGCAGGACGATCGGCCCAACCGCGAGCGTGCCTCCGTCCCGCCCGATCGTCGACACAGAGCTTCCCCGCTCCGCCTCGCCGCCCACCTGGCGCGGGAGCAGCGCCCAGTCGTAGCGCACGGTGGCCGGCGTGCCGATCGCCACATGTCGCACATGGATCCCCACCGAGTTCCCCTCGGATCTCGCGACGATCGCCACGTCCGGCCGCACGGGGACGACACGCCTGCCGGCGCGCGGAAAGAGCTCGGCCATCGGCCGGCGTTCGATCTCCACCTTCGCGATCGTGCCGCTCCGATCGTAGCTGATACGCACACGCGTCCCGACATCCCCCCGGATGCGACGCGTCACCTCCTCGACGGGCGTGCGAGGCGCGACCTTCCAGTCATCCACGGCCACGACCCGATCGCCCGCGCGCAGGCCAGCACGTCCCGCGGGTCCGGCCGGCACGACGCTGCCGAGTCGAACACGCTCGCCGTCCTGTTCGAGCTGCGCGCCGACGCCGCCCGCGCCCTTGTCCGGCGTCGGAACGGCGATCTCGAAGGGTGGGGCGGCGCTCCAGGCCGTCCGGCCGGGAAGGGACGCGAGCAACGCGAGCAGGACGATTCTACGCATCTCGTACCTCTGGCGCGCTTGGGGTCCTTCCGGCCTGCGCGAGCCGCCCCTATACTGCGTCGCCCACGGCGGGCGCAATGCGAGTCAGTGCTCGCCAGCGCCGCAGCCGGGGATGGCGAGGCAAACGTGTCCAAGAAGAAGCGGCGCGCCGAGGCGGACTCGGACATGAATCCAGCGGCGGGAGGCGCCACGGCGGCCGTGTTCGACCCCGTGCGGGCCGCGCAAGAGGGCGTCGCCTACGAGAACCGCCTGCTCGGTCGTCTGTCGCTCTCCGCGGCGCTCGCGCTCGTGCTGGGTGCAGCCTACAACCTCGCCTACGACCGGGTCGTCAACCCAAAGGTGGCCGCCGCGCTGCGCTCCGAGGCACCCGACGACGCCGGGGTGCAGGCAGCCGCGAGCGCGCTCGAGTGGCCGCATCTCTTCGCGGGCTACCACGTCCCGTCGCGCGTGTTTTCGGACTTGCCCGATCTCGAGGCGAAGGGAGAAGACGCGGTCCTCGCGACCCTCCGCTCCGGTGACGCGAGCCTGCGGCTAATCCTGCAGAAGCGCGCACCGGTCACGCTCGCATACCTCCAGATCCGCGTCGCGCTGCAGGATGGCACGCCGCTCACGGACGCGCAGATCGCCTACTTCCGCCAGCACCCGGCCTACTTCATGCGCGCGCTCACGCTCGACCGCCCGAGCGGTGCAACTGCCCAGGAGGCGAAGATCCTCGAATCCGCGCTCGCCGCCAACGAGGCAGCAGTTCGTAATTTATGGCTTTTTTGTGGCTACCTTGCAGCTGTCTCGGCCATCATGGGTCTGTACTGGGCTCTGGCGCGTCGAACGCCCGCGCGGGCAGCCTCAGGTCGCCGGTCCTAGCGAAGCCCCCGTTTCGCCACCTCTTCCTCGTCGAGCCCCAGGAAGTGACCAAGCTCGTGGAGCAGCGTCGTCTCGATCTCCTCGACGAGGTGCTCGCGATCGACCGCGTAGCGCTCCAAGTTCTTCTTGTAGAGGAAGATGTGGGCCGGCATCTGACTCCACGGATCCATCGACGATCGCTGCGGGAGGCTCGTGCCCGTGAAGCACCCCAGCACCAGCATGCTCGGCACGATCCCGCTCGGGCCGACCTCGGAGCGGTCCGGCAGCTCACGCAGCTCCAGCCGCACGTTCGACTCCAGCGCCGCGCGCATGTCATCGGGCAGCGCGGCGATGCTCTCGTTGACCGCGCGCTGGAACGCCGCCTGGCTCACGCGGACCGGACGCGGGCACGCCTCGGCATCCAGCCGCTCGGCGAGCGCGAAGGCCCGCTCCGCCTCCAGCTCCTTGTCCTGGCACTCCAGCAGCGTACCGCGCGCGCGCACGACCAGCGAAGACTTGCCTCCGGTCCGCTTCATCGCCGCGTCGAGCACACGCTCCGCCTCTTCGAAGCGGCCCAGCTCCAGATGCAGCAGGCCGAGCTCCGCGTGTCCCTCGTCCCAGTCTGGATCCAGGCCGATCGCACGTTCGTAGGCCTTCGCGGAGGCCTCCAGGTCCTGCAGCTCTGCGAGCGCTTCGCCATAGTACGCCCACAGATCGGCGTCATCGGCGCTCTTGCGCAACTGCTTCTCGCAGATCGCCGCCGCGTCCTCGTATCGCCCATCCTCAAGCAGGTCCTCGAGCTCCGTGATGTCACTTCTCTTCATGTCGCAGTCCTCGCGTAACCGCGCCCGCGGATGCGGCCATTGGCGCACGGGCGACACCATGATCGCCGCGCAGGCGCCTGTCAATTGTGAGGATCGCGGCGCCGGCGCCGACGCGGACACGGAGATGCGGCCGATCGTACGCCGCGCGCGAGGGGCTCCTTGACCGCTTCCCCGACCGATGCTACAAGCCCTGCCCTCGGCTCACCTTTCGTGCGGATTCCCGCACTCCAGGCGGCCGTGGTCTGTGTTCTTCGCCCAGGCGAGTCGGAACGACTGGAACGAGAGCACCCAACGCAACATGGACACGCCGATCGCGCGGCGGGATCAGGAAGAGGCAGGAAGCCATGTTCAGTGACATCGCTGAGTTCTTCGAGAAGGGCGGCTGGGGTATGTGGCCGATTCTTTTCATCACCATCTTCATTCTGGCGATCGCGTTCGAGCGCACGTTCGTGCTCTACATTCGATCTTCCGTGAAGAAGGAGGAGTTCATCCGACTCCTCCAGGTGCCGATCCTCAAGGGTGACCTCAACCGCGTCCTGAAGGTCTGCTCGACCTATCAGTACCCGCTCGCCCGCATCGTTCACGCGGGCGTGCTCAAGGTGAAGCGCTCGGACGAAGAGGTCCAGGCGGCCATGGACGAGGCGTACCTCCGTGAGATTCCTCTCATCGAGAAGCGCACGGACTACCTCAACCTGCTTGGCAACGTCGCCACGCTGGCCGGCCTCCTCGGCACCATCACCGGTCTGATCAAGACCTTCGGCGCCATCTCGGGTGCCGACCCGGCGAGCCGCTCCGCCATGCTCTCCGAAGGAATTTCGGAGGCCATGCACTGCACCGCGTTCGGTCTCGGCGCGGGCATCATCGGCATCCTCGCGTTCGCCGTCATGGCGGGCAAGTCGAAGTCCATCAAGTCGGACATCGACGAGGGCTCCGTCCGCGTGCTCAACCTGATCGTCGCCAATCGTAACAAGATGGGCGACATCAAAGACGACGCGGCCTGATATTCCCACGCGCGGCACGGGGGGCGGGCATCCGCTCGCTCCCCGTCTTTCGCTTCTAGGGAACACTCGACGCTCGGGGCCTCTGGCTCGCCGGCGTGCTGATGAGGAAAGAACATGGGTGGAGCCGCAACTGGTGGTGGTGGCGTAGCAGATGCCAACCTCAACCTCGTTCCGTTCATCGATCTGCTGTCCTGTCTGATCTGCTTCCTCCTGATCTCCGCCGTGTGGACCCAGATGGCCCGCATCGACGTCGACCAGGCGTTGCCGCGCGCCTCCTCGAACCCGAAGGAGAAGCCACAGCAGGACGACAAGATCAACGTCCTCATCGCGAAGGACGCCTACTTGGTGAACATCTCCAAGCAGGAACCCAAGCGCATCCCGAAGCTCGGCTCGTTCACCCTCGACCGCTCCGGCGCCAACGAGGAGTTCACGAAGTACGACCGCGCCACGCTCAGGAAGACGATCGAGGAGTACGTCGAGAAGATCGGCAAGGGCGCCACGACCAAGGTCGTCGTCGCCGCGCGAGATGATACGTCGTACATCCACCTCATCGGCGCACTCGACGTCGTGCTCGGCGTGTGCCCCGGTGCGGGCGGCAAGGAGTGCCTGAAGAACCCGTCCGTCGGCGATCCGGACATCCTCCGCGCCGAAGGATTCACGTCGCTCGAGTAGCGGAGCGTCCCCGGACCGAAGGCGACGCATCCCGTTGTGGACATAGGCAGAGAGAGGGACCCATGCCCGTCAATCACCCAGGAAGTCGTGCAGGAAACGGAGTCGCGCTGCGATCGGTGCAGAAGGCCGTCAAGCACGGTGGGTCGGGGAGCATCTTCGCGACGCTGAACCTGACCCCGATGATCGACTTCTTCACGGTGCTCGTCATCTTCCTCATCCAGAACTACAGCGCATCCGGCGAGCTGATGCTCATCAACGAGAAGGTGGCGATGCCCAAGGCGCGCCACGCCGTCGAGCTGGCCCGCGCGCCGATCGTCCAGATCACGGGATCGAGCGGACCGAACGAGGAGGGCTTCGTGCTCTTCGAGAACCAGCCGGTCATCGGGATCCGCGACGTAACCGAGGCCAAGTTCAAGGACTGGAACATCACGCCCCTCAAGTCGGTGCTGGAGAAGGCGTGGAAGAAGCAGCAGGCGGAAGGCGGCCCGGAGAAGAACTCCGCCAAGATCATCATCCAGTCCGACCGCCGCGTGCCCTTCAGCGTCATCAAGATGGTCATGGCCACCTGCGGGCGCAACAACTACACAGAGCCGAACTTCGCCATCATCGAGGGCGTGGACGACAACGCCCAGGGCATCTGACGCGCGATCGCCTGCGCCATCGGCGCCGGCACCGATCGAATCGAGGCCGGTCTCTGTCGCGGAGGCCGGCCTCGTGTTTTTTTGACAGATCGACAACCCCCCCTAGGATGCGCACTTGACCGCTAGAGGGCCGACGTACGTGCGGACCTCTTCACGCTGGAGTACGCAGATGAACGCGAACCCGAGCCGCTCCCCGCTTCGACGCGCCCTTGCATGGGTCCTTCTCGTCGCGATGGCCATGCCGACAGCGCCCGTCGTGGCCGCGGAGCCGCGTCCCGCTGTGCCGAGGAACGTGCTGCAGCGCATCGATGTCGTCGAAGCCACCGACACGACCTCGATCGCGATCGTGGGCAGCCTCGCGCCGACCTTCACGACCTTCAAGCTCGAGGATCCCATTCGCCTCTTCGTCGACGTGGCGACCGGGGACATCGCGAAGGTCGAGCACACAATCGAGGTCAAGAACGGTGTCGTGGGCAACGTCGAGACGCTCCAATTCATGCGCAACGGCATGACCGTGGGTCGCGTCGTGATCGGTCTCGAGCGGGAGGCGCTCTATCACGTCAAGGCAGACGGAACGACCGTCATCGTCACGATCGACGCGACCGAGCGCACGCTCGAGGGTGGACGCGCCAAGGAGCTCGCAGCACGGACCGACGCGGAGAGGAAGGCAGCGGCGCGTGAGAAGGCCCTGCTCAAGGATCTCGTCGAGGCGAAGGACAAGGAGGCTGCGTCGCGCAAGGCGGCCGCGGAGGCGCGCAAGGAGGAGGAGCGGCTGCGCAAGGCGCTCGAGGACGCGCGCGAAGAGGCCACGAAGCTGCGGGCGGAGGGAGGCAAGACGGCGGCAGAGGTGGAGCGCGTTCGCAAGAAGCTGGAGGAGCGGGAGGCCGCGTTGGCGGCCGCGGAGACGAAGGACAAGGAGCGCACCGAAGCACTCAAGGAAGCCGCGCGTCGTGCCGAGGAGGAGCGCAGGGCGGCGGAGGAGTCGAAGCGACTCGCGGGGGAGCTGAAGAAGGCGATCGAGGCCGCCAAGCGGACGGGTGAGGAGCGGCGCAAGGCCGTCGGTGAGGCACGCCTGCGTGATGCGGACGCCAAGGCAGCGTCGGAGCGGCTGCTGCGGGAGGAGACGGAGCGTCTCCGTGCGCAGCGGCGCGTGCGTGAGCTCGAGGAGGAGAAGGAGACGGCGCTGCGGCGCGCGCGCGAGCAGGAGACGCTGCGAAAGGCGGCGATCGAGGAAGCGGCGACGCGTGAGCGCTCGCTGCACGCGGAGGCGGAGGGGGCCCGCAAGGCGGCCAAGCGCCTGCGCGACGACGTCGAGCGGCTGAAGCAGGAGGCGGAAGCGGCGCGCAAGCAGGCCAACGATGCCGAGGCTTCGGCGAAGCGCGAGGCGGCGGCGGACGCGGAGAAGCGGCGCAAGTTCGAGGAGGCGAAGCTCGCGGAGATCGAGGCGCGCCAGAAGGCGTTCCAGAGCGCGCGCGTGGAGGAGGTCGCCAAGCGGGAGCAGCGGGCGCTGGAGGCGTTGCGCGAGGCGAAGGAGAAGGAGGGCGCCCTCGGCAGGGCGCTGGCGCAGGCCCACAAGCGCGAGCTGACGTACAAGGCGGCGATGGAAGATGAGGTGCGTCGCGTCGCCGCGAAGGCGGAGGCAGCCGAGCGCGCGTTGCAGGCGGGGCGTGAGCGAAGCAGTGCGGACGCGAGGAGCGACGCGCTTCGGGCGGAGCGCGAGCGGGCGGAGGCGAGGTTGCGGACCGAGCGGGACGCGACGGTGGCGGCGCGGCGAGCGGCGCAGGACGCCGTCAAGGCCAGGCAGGAGCTGCTCGCGACGGCGAAGAAGCGCGCCGAGGAGGCCGAGCGCCTGAGGCAGATCGCGAAGGCGAAGACCAAGGCGGAGGCCCGGCTCGACGAGGTCAGCAAGGACGTCGCCGTGCGTGAGGACAGGCTCGCGAAGGTCCGGACGGACATCGCGAAGCTCGAGCAGGCGCGCGCCGATGCGCACGCGGAGGCCGAACGTCAGAGCCATGCGGCGGAGGTCGCGAAGTCAGAGCGCGACCGGATCCGCAAGACGCTCGCGGAAGAGCGTGCGAGCCTCGAGAAGGTCATCGCGCTGCGACGCGGTGAGGAGGCGAAGGTCGACCTGCTGCGCAAGAAGCTCGCGCGGCTCGAGTCGAGAAAGGAGCAGAGCGACAGCGCGGAAGCGGCCAAGCTGCGCGCCGATCTGGCAGGCAAGGAGAGCGAACTGGAGCGGCTTCGCAAGCAGATCGCAGAGGCCAAGCGCGAGCGGACCGACGCCGACGTTGCCGAGATCAAGTCACTACGCGAGGCCATGGCGCGGCGCGAAGCCGAGCTGAAGGCCGAGGTCGCGAAGCGGGAGGCCGCGCTCAAGGAGCTCGAGGCGAGGCAGGTCCGCGAGCTCGAAGCGGCGAAAGCGGACCGCGGTGGCAAGGAACAAGAGGTGCGAGAGCGCATCGACGCGGAGCGGGCGAAGCTCGTCACTGAGACGCGCGCCCGGGAGGAGGCGCTTCGCGGCGAGATCGCGCTACGGGACCGCGAGATCAAGTCGCTGGCCGAGCGGCTCGCGACGGAGAAGGAGGAGTTGGTCGCGCAGAAGGATGCGGAGAAGCGTGAAGCGGTCAAGGAGGCTGTGCGTCGCGAGCGCACGCAGGCCGATGAGCGCGAGGCGCAGATGCGCCGCAAGATGGACAAGGACGAGAAGGCGCTGCAGGCCGCTCGGAAGGAAGTGGGAGGTAAGGAGCAGCGGCTCGGCGAGGCGCTGGATCGCGCGGCGAAGGCGGAGCGTCAGCTCGAGGAGGCGCGACGGGACGCGGAGCGCAAGGAGCGCGAGGTCGCGGAGGCGCGGCGGGAGGCGCGTGAGACGCAGCGCGAGGCCGAGAAGAAGGGCGACACGAAGCAGGCGAAGAAGTACCGCGTGCTCGAGAAGAAGCTCGGCGAGCGCGAGACGGAGATGAAGCGGAGCCACGCCAAGCGTGAGTCCGAGCTGCGCAAGGAGATCGAGCACCTGGTCATCGAGACGAAGAAGGTGCGCTCCGACCTGGCGAAGCGGGACGCCGAGCTCAAGCGGCTCGAACGTGAGGCCCAGGCCCGGGAGCAGGCCGCGCGCGCCGACGAGCGGAAGGTGTCCGGTGTTCGCGAGGCCGAGCTGCAGAAGCGGCTCGCGGAGCGCGAGCAGGACGTCAAGTCGCTCCGCGCCGAGGCGGCGAAGGCGCGCTCGGAGGCGGAGAAGGCAGTTGTGCAGCGCACGCGCGCGATGACCGAAGAGCTGAAGGCAAAGCAGGCTCAGCTCGACAAGAGCGAGGCGGACATCAAGGCCCTGCGCGCGAAGGAGCGGACGGCGGGAGGCGCCGAGGCCCGAGAGCTGCGTCGAAGGCTCGAAGAGCGCGAGGCCCAGGTCACCGAGCTGCAGGCGCGCACGCGTGAGCTGCGCAAGGCCGAGGAGAGCACCTATGCCGACGAGATCGGGCGCCTCAAGGCGTCGCTGCACGCCCAGGAAGAAGAAGGTCGGAAGCTGCGATCCGAGATCGAGCGCGCGCGGACCTCGGATGCGCGCACGGTCCGAGCCGCGAAGGAGGAGCTGGTCGCGAAGGACGACGAGCTCAAGACGCTGCGCGCCCAGCTCAAGCGGACCGAAGCGCGGCGCGACGAAGCCGATGCGCGGGAGAGCGCACGTCTGAAGCGCGCCCTCAAGGAGCGCGAGCGGGAGCTGGCGGCGATGCGCGCCGAGCTCGACCGTCGGAGCAAGAAGAGCGGCAAGGACAGCGCTGCCGTCCGGGATCTCAAGCGACACCTCGACGAGCGAGAGAGCCAACTCAAGTCGGTCAACGCGCGCATCGCAGAGCTGGAGCGCTCCGCCAAGGGCGACGCGTCCCGGGTGGGCAAGCTCCGTCAGGCACTGGAGGACAAGGCCGCGCGCCTCGACGGCATGCAGCGCGAGGTCGAGCAGGTGATACGCGAGCGCGACGCACTCAAGAAGGGGAAGCTCACGGAGGCCGCGCGGGCCGACAAGCTCAAGGCGTTCTCCGAGAAGCAGGAGGAGCGTATCCGAGCGCTCGAAGGCCGCCTTGCCAAGGATCGAAGCGACAAGGAGGTGGCGGTTCGGGAGGAGGAGCGCGCCCGTGCGCGTGCCGCCGAGCTCGAGCGAGCGCTGTCGGAGCGTGACCGCAAGATCGCGACGAAGCAGAAGGAGCTGGCGGAGCGCGAGCGCGACACGGCCGCGCGGCTCAAGGAGCTGGAACGCAGGCTCTCCGAGCGCGAGGAAGCAGCCTCCACGCTGAGGGACGAGCTCCGGCGCGCGCGCGCGGAGGACAAGCGACAGAGCGACGCGGCGTCCCGGGAGAAGCTCGCTGAGATGGAGGAGCGGCTGCGCGCACGTGAGGCCGAGGTCGAGAGCCTGCGCGCGAGGGTCGTGCAGGCGGAGCGGGCGGACGCGGCGCGGAAAGACGCCAGGACCTCGGCCACCGATCCGTCGGTCGACCAGCCCCGCAAGGCGAAGGTCACCGCCCAACCCGAGCCGACCGAGCCCGCCATGAGCGCGCCCCGGACAACCGGGCTCGACTCGGAGCGTCCCGCCTCGCGCGTTCAGGACGTCGCGATCACCGCCGAGGGCAGGCGCCTGTCGCGCGTCGAGATGCCGCTCAGCGGCGACGTCGACTACGAGGTGCTCTCGCGCGACGGCGGTCGGGCGACGCTGCGCATCAAGCACGCGCGGCTTCCCAAGGGGCTCGAGCGCACCTACGACACGACCGCGCTGCGCGGACCGATCAAGCGCGTGACGACCTACCGACCCGAGGGGTCGCTCGACGAGGTTCGCGTCGTGGTGGAACTCGACGGGCCCGCGC
>Ga0172370_10006388_pt1 | contig 14803 bp, 22 predicted proteins | sample LakKiv5m_FD_114538 | JGI IMG/M metagenome (GOLD analysis project Ga0172370, IMG submission 114538) | Freshwater microbial communities from Kabuno Bay, South-Kivu, Congo - kab_022012_11.5m | ecosystem: Environmental > Aquatic > Freshwater > Lake | place: Democratic Republic of the Congo...
CTGTGAAGTTCTTCAAGCCGTAGAGAAATTTATTGTTCAGTCCATATTAGATGCAAAGAAAACTGGCTAATCTTTCTTTACTCTAAAGTATTCTACTACTGCAGGTATTAATGATACTAAAATAATTGCTATAATAAACAAGGATAAGTTGTTCTTCACAATAGGCGCATTGCCGAAAAAGAAGCCAGCTATTGTAAATATTATGACCCAGAGAAAACTTCCAATCAAACTAAATGAAAGGAATCTTGGATAGGGCATCTCCCCTACCCCTGCGACAAACGGGGCAATTGTTCTTATTATTGGAACGAATCTTGCTAAAACTATTGTCTTATCGCCGTATTTCTTGTAGTATGCTTCTGTCTTGTCCATATGCTTCTTCTTTATAAATCTAGAAAAAACTTTCTTCCCAAGGTATCTTCCAATCAAATAGTTTGTTATGTTCCCTACGAATGCTGCTATAATCAATGATATTATCAAGACTAGAAGTGAAAGTTCGCCTCTTGAAGCAAATGCTCCTAAGACAAATAATAAAGAATCTCCGGGCAGGAAGGGAAAGATGACAATTCCTGTCTCAATAAAGATTATTAAAAACACAAATATGTAAACTAAAAACCCGTAGTTTACTATCATTAAATCTATATATTTGTCTGCGTGAATAATAAAATCAATAAGAGGTATCATTTATTCCTCCTTTTCTTCTTACTAAATGTATCTGCAGCTAGATTTGACATATCTGTGTAAATAGGTACTGCTCTTATTTTAAGTAAATAAACATTTGAGAACCAAACTAGGATGACAATTAGGGTGCTCCCGAAGTACCAAGTCATTTCGTGGGCCATATCAAAGTACTGGTATCCTTTTGTGAAAAGGATCCCGAAAACAATAATTCTAATGATGTTAATGACTAAGAAAGATATTAGAAGAAATAATATACTTTTTGCCCTCTTTTTTATATGCATGGGTGTTGTTAGGTTCAGTATTAGGAGTAGATAATAGGCTGCTCCGGCAACACAAGCACCGATTATTTCTGCGTAATGACCCTTAAAAAAGATGATATTCCCTTCTAAGAGGGTTGCATTGTAAATACTCTTTAAAATAAAATAAACAGGGTAGACTGTTAATGGAGTAAATATTTTATAAAGGATGAACAAGCCCCCTAATGGAATTATAAGCAGTAAAAGGTAACGTACAATTAGGTCGATTGTTTCCCTCTTGTTCATTATACCTAGAAGGAATAATGGTTTAATAATTTATGCAAAGAAGACTAAGGTAAAAAAGGATTATCTTCTAGACACTCTTATTGCTACGATAATGATTACTATGACTAAGATAAGGTTTATTGCCCCGATTACCCAAAGCATAGTATTCCCTGATAAGGACACTCCTGATATCCCTTGGGATGCTGCGATACTGACAGGAACTGTCTTTGAGATTGTCTGAGCACCACTCTTGGCGTCGACTGTTAAAATTTTATCTCCTGAAACTCCGCTATTAACATTAAGTACAACTGTCACATCCTTGCTTTCTCCCGCATTAAGTGTAACAATCCTGTCTGAGACTGAACCTAATGCTGCCCAGCTTTCGAAACCCGATGCATCAACGACAAAGCTTGTTGCACTTGTTCCTGAGTTCTTTAGCGTTGCCAAAATTGTTAACTGTTGTCCCGCCTTTGCCTCTGAAGCCAATGAAGCAGTTATTGTTGCGGCGGGAGTTGATACTACTGGCTGGCATCCCAATACCTTTAGTGATATTTTTCTGACATCATCAAGACTTTGCCTGTATTCCCCTTTGTTGTAGTCATAATCTGCTGAAAGCTCAAGGTTATATGTTTTGTCTGCTAATCCTGCCGGAACTTCAAAATTGAAACTCAATGACTCCGAATCTCCCTGGTCTAATCCTCCTTTAATCTCCACGAACTGGTTAATGCCAAGCTCTTTATTGAAAAGAGTTACTTGAACTTGATCCTCATCTTCATCTCCAATGTTTATCGCATCAAGAGTCAATTGAACTGCGTCTCCGCATGTTGCTTCTGATGGATTTACCTTGATGTTACTAAAACCTATTCTCTTACCTTCATCTGTCTCCCTCTCAACTGAAACACTCTGATAAAAGCCATTGTCTAAATCTCCTGCAGTATCATCGCAGATTTTGTCTTGTCCTAATCCTGATTTCTTTGAATATGTCTTTATAGCTAATCTGTAATCTCCATCATCAAAGTCTGGGGAAACCTCGAATTCAAATGTAACTTGCTCATTATCTCCATCATTGATCTTTCCTATCTCTATTTCTTCTTCATCAGAGTTTATGAAATTCAAATCTCCTGTAACTTCGTTTCCTGATGAGTCGAATACTGCTAATTCTACAACTATATCACTAAGGTCCGATTCTCCTTGGTTCTCAACTTCTACTTCAACTCTTACAGTGTCAAGAAGTCTCCACTCAGTGTCATCTCCTTCGCCTAGATTGCTCATATCTATACTATTTATGGTAAGATTTTGCTCTCCGACCGCACCATATGAGCAGAAGCTCTTTATGAAGTTGAATGATACTGCGTTTGGCTCTGTAATTGATGAGTTAGTTGCATCTGTTGCTAATGTGGATATAGTAATTGGATGCGTACCAAATTTAACTGTTGAGTCAACTGAAACTAATGATATGTTTAGTGTTGCAGTGCCATTAAATGGTGAAGCTGGTGTTGCTGAAAGTAATGTTACGACTCCTGGTGCGTCTACTTTAGAGACTGTTAAATCAACTAAATCCGCAGAAGACAATGTTAATGTAGTCTTATTGTTTGCTAGTGTCAAATCTTCAGGAGTGGATAAATCTAAAGCGGAAACCATGACTACAGACAATACCAAAGCCACGACGGCAAAGATTGAAATTAATGACTTGCTCATGTTAATGTGTTGTAACTCTTTAATTACAATGGTATTTAAATATTTCTATTGTGGAGTATCCAGATATTTTTCTTCATTGAAAGGTTTTAAATATATCTGATGACTGGAAGTTGCATGGTAATCAAATCGAGGGAGAACCTAATTGGTGCATGGGCATTCTTTATAGGCATTATAATCGCTATTATAGTCGGTTTAGTTTCTGATTTCACTGGAAGAACTGTTGATCCTTTTATTTTAGGCGTTCTTGTTCTTCTTGGTTTGGTTGTTGGATATTTTGTCGCTGAAGAAAATGTTCAAAGCTTTCTCCTTGCATCTGTTTCTGTAGTATTAGTTTGTTTTGCCGGTTTGCAGAGTATAGTTCTTAGAGCCGCGATTGGAGGATTTGATATTTCGCAGGTTTTAACTGCTATTCTTGGCTCTTTACTATTATTATTTATGCCCGCAACGATTGTTGTTGCTGTAAAGACCGTGTTCTCTTTGGCAAACAGATAGTCCTATAATAATAGGACTTAAAATTTCCTTGGGCAGAACAATATTTAACTTAATCTTCAAGAAAAGCGCCAGGAATGTGTCTTGCTGATTCTGACTTAACTCTTTTCATCAATGATACAAGGTCTTCATCCTGTCTTGATGCTCTATTGAGGGGTACTGAACGACGGGAGGATTTTCTCGCTAATTTAGCCTGAGATTCTAAAAATCCGCCTTCAAAATACTCATAATATGGTGATGAGGCTCTGGCTTCTTCAGAACCAAGTGCAACACTTTTTGGAGGGACATATTTTCTCAATGGTTCGGGAACCTTATCAACTCTCCCAGGGCTATGCCCATAGATTCTTCCGGCGGCGTAGGCTTCTGCTTTTTTTCTATTTCCTTGAATTACTTTTGGTATCTCAACGCCCGAAACCTCTGCTGCGATCATATTATCCCTAAAAAATAAGAATATATCTCCAAGTCTCTTCATATCTCCTGCTTCATAAATTGGAAGTTTCTTCCATTCTGCTTCAACATTGGGTCTTCCCGAAAGCAATCCAAATGAAGTAGTTGATACGACTCTGTTATCTTTACTAGCATAAGAATTTAGACCATTTACAAAGTGCCGAGTTATTTGTTTGGCTACTTTATAGCTAACTCCCCACTGTTTGGACATTTCATACCATACCCTATCTGGAGATATTCTTTCCTCGCCCCTTGCTATGTCCCACAAGTCTCTAAGTCCCTGTCTTATTCTTTCCCCAACTCTTTGTCTGACTAAGTTTGCGTATTCTATGTCATTCTCGAACCTTTTAGGAATTTCCATAAATTTTAAGAAAGAAATCTACTTTTAAACCTTTGTAAAATCAAAAACCGAGCGATTACTTACCCAACTATCAAGAATAATTACTTGAAATCAGAGATAAAGTCTGTCTTTTCTTTCTTAACTTCTGTAACCTTGTGAATTTCTGCAAACTTAGGGGTTGCGATTATCGTATTGTCTCCAAAGCCCGCAATTGAACCTTCTAATGCGTCAACTGTTTTCTTTATCTTTGCAACTGCCCTCTTTAACTCTATAACATCTTTTGTCTTCAATGGTTTAATATCTACTACTGCAATTGCATATCCTTCTCTTAATGTATTAAGAACATTATTTATATCATCAAATTGCCTTAATATAAATGGTTTGACAACTATCTTGTTCTCTTTTGGTTCATTTGCATTTAAGTCAATTTCGATGTACTCATCTCCACCGCTTTTACCGAACATCTTTTTTAGATTGAATGCCATATTAGGTTTTAATTTATTTAGTTTATAAACTTTACTGTGATTAGAAAATATATTTTTCACTAACTCTTAGGAACCTTTTTTTGCTGTTTTTCTATCTCTGCATTGATAATTTCTCTCAATTTGTCTGCTTTATCGTCGAGAATTTTCTCCTGCTTTTCAACTGAAGACAACTTTAAATCTAGTGTCTTTTTCTTCTCTTCTAACTCTTTTATGATTTTGTCTTTTGAAGATTTTATCATTATCCCATTTAACATCTTGAAAACGTCATCTTTTGCTTTATTTACTTCTTCTAAAGCATTATTAACTTCGTTTAATTCTATCTGAGACTTTTGTTTTTGCATTAAAATGGTCTGCATGCTCATCTCCAAAGATTGCAGTTCTTCTATTTTCTGAGAAGTCTCTTCATTGAAGTCCATAATCTATTTTGTAGATAAGGGTATTTAAAGATTTTTGATTTTGATAGAAGTGATGATGACTTAATTATCTGATGTTCTAAGGGATTAGCGTATTAGAGGTAACAATGACTTGGTTGGGATATTATAAGTGCTAAAACTATTAAGATTAAATAGCCTTTATCTTCACAATCTGCGATCTTGGCTTATAGAATATCTTCGAACCGCAGTTTGTGCATACAAATCTTTTATCTAATACCTTAGATGAAACTGCTTTTTCGCATTTGAAGCATTTGTATTGTGCCATGTTTATGAATGTTAATTTTGATTTTTAAACTTATTTATTTTCCAAAGAGTATGCTGGACCTGCGAAGACTTTTCCTGTTTTCTCGCATTTCCAAATTCCGGCAGCTGTTCTTATAGCTCTGCTTTTTGGATGAAAAGGAGATTTCTGCCTCTTTCTTTGAAGAGATTCTATATTATTATATAGCTTTCTTACATTAGTCCCGCCTGAATGCCTGAACTTTCCTGCTGCCCTTATTTTCTTAGTTTTTGCTCCCATGTTAATATTAAGTATTATTAGGTTCTGTAAATTTGCTTTTTAAACGTTCCTATTAATATAAATGGGGATGCCCGGATTTGAACCGGGGTCGCAAAGTCCCAAACCTTGAATGTTACCAGGCTGCACCACATCCCCAACGTAAAAAGATAAATTGGATGCTTTTTAATCTTTGCTTTTGGTAAAGATTAAGAATTATTTCTTCTTGGGCTTTTCTTCTGCTTTGGCTGCGGCTGGTGCCACTGCGGCTTTTCCTGCGGCGGCTGCGACTGGAGCTACTGCTCCTGGTGTTGTTGCTGCGCCTGCTGCTGGTGCTGTTCCTGTGGCTGTTGCAGCTGCGGCTTTTGCGGCTTCTTCTGCAGCCTTTGCTTCTTCTAATGCTTTCTGTTCTTTCTCTTGTTTTGCCTTTCTTATCTTGAAAAATTCATCTAATTCTTTCTTCTTTCCTGCCGATACTTCAGTTATTTCCTGTGAGATTTCCTTATGGTACTTTCCTGAATCTATTTCTTTTTCAATATCTTTAGCTTCTTTGCTGTCTATCATAATACCTAAAGATACACAAGTACCAACGACTAACTTAACAGCGGATTTCAAATCTTTAGCTAACAAGCTTGGAAGCTTTGTCTTTGCAATTGATATTACTCTTTCTAGCGCAATATTACCAACTTTAATTCTATGAGGTTCTCCCGAACCTTTTTCTAAACTTAATTCCTTCTTTATTAGTTCTGCTACTGAGGGAGATGAAACTTTTATCGTGTATGTTTTTGCTTTAGTGTTAACATCTAATTCAACTGGAACTTTCATTCCCTTAAATCCAGATGTGGCTGAATTAACGTCTGAAATAACTTTTCCTATGTTTATCCCTGCTGGACCTAAAGCCTGAGCTACTGTTGGCCCTGGTGCCATTGCTCCGCCGTCAACAATTAATTTTACTCTCATTCTACAACCTCCTGCGGGTTCTAGGAGTCCAGCATCCGTTTAGATTTATTTTCATTTTACTTACTCGTATATTAAATCCTCCCCATCATCTTCGTTTTTAGACTTTTCCATTTCCTCATCTTCTGTCTTGTCTTCTCTTCTTATAACTTTTATGCTATCTATCTTGACTGTGACAGGAATAGGCACTGAAGCCCCTAATAGTGAGACAACAACTTCTCCTTTCTGCTTGTCTACTCTTGTTACCTTTGCTTTTTCTCCCTTGAAGGTTGAGCCTATCATTTCTACAATGTCACCGACTTCTATCTTTATATCTTCAACTTTAGGCTGAAGCATATTCTTTATCTCGTCATAACTAACAGTTTTTCCAATTATTCCTTTGATATACGGAAGATTAAATGCTGCTTCTTCTGCAGTTTCTCTATCGGATGCTTCAAGAATTACATATCCTTTTAATCCGTGTGGTTTTACAACTGAGAAAACAGAAAGATTTTTTTTCTGAGCTCTCTCGCTAATCATCTCAATTGATTTTTCTTCTTTATTTGATGTAACTTTTATGATGAAAATCATTTTGTTCTTGTATTTTAGGTTCCACTACTCCCTAAGTATCTAAGAAGTAGATAAATATGTGCGGAAAATGGGGTATTTAAAAGTTACGATATCAGTTTACATTCAAGATATGAAGGTATTCCTTGATTCTCTCTACTGATTGAGGTATAAGAAACTTTTCTATTTTGCTCTCAAATAATTCTGATAAAGGGGCGAACTCGGAAATTCTATATTTATTCTCTTGTTTATCGACGAGCATGGCATCTCTTAATCTTTTTAATTGCCTTCTTATATTGCTCTCTGCCATACCTTTGCTTTCTAAGGAGTTATCTTTTCTCAATTGTTCAACTTTATCTCTAATGTCAAATGAGCTTAACCAAAGCTTGTCTTTTCTTGATTGCTCTAATACTAAGAATATATCTACCATTATGTCTCTCGAATCCCCCGGCTGTAACAATCCCAGACTGAGACAGACTTTTTTCATTACCTCTCTCTTATCTGCATTGTACGGTTTTTCATATCTTCTTAGGGTTATCTCGCTTAAGGGAATGTCTTTTGGCATGTTAATTCAAATTAGAAATAGTTATTAAATGTTATCTTGCATTATAACAAGGATTATAAACTAACTTCATTGAATATGAAAATGGAATTAGTTGCTTTTTTAGGGGTAGATAAAGAAAATTGGGGGCAGATAACTGCTTTGATTAATAGAGGAGAGTGGGAAAAGGTTATATTGGTTAAGAATAAGTCTGCAGAGGCATTTCCTGTTGCTGAAAATTGTGAGCTTATTGAATTGTACACTGATAAACCAATGTTAGAATTAAAGGAAGATTTGATGGCGAAGCTTAAGAATAAACTGGCGGGAGATTTAGAAGTTGCATTGTCTATTGCGTCTGGGAATGGAAAAGAACACATGGCTCTTATTTCTGCCTTGTTGTCTATTCCTGTTGGAATAAGACTAGTTGTATTTACAAAAGAAGGGTTGGAGTTTATTAATTAACCGATAATTTTCAACAAAACGACTAATACCCATTGGACCATTAATGCTAGGACCACTAATAAGATTAACCACGTTGAAAGCTTATACGCAATTTCTCCGGCTTTCTTGCTTCGCGTTATTCCCCAAATTGTTAGAAGGAAAAATCTTCCTCCATCAAATATGCCAACTGGAATCATGTTTGTTAATGCCACTCCAATACAAACTATTACTATCCACCACAATAAGTTGAATATGAACATTCCTAAGTCACCTATTCTTGATTCATAATAAATTGAAGGGGAATTTATTTTAGCTATAAATGAATAAACTAATGATAGAAGGCTCTTCTTCTGTATTGTATCTGGCATAGTTGCTATTCCTAATGATGCCTTTCCATCACTATCGCCTAATGTTACCGACTTTATTTCTTTAGTCCCGTTATATATTGTTGTGATATTTATTGTTTCTCCTGGGGCAAATGAATAAAGAGTTGAATTCAAGATCTTTAGAGAGGGTGTTTTTATTCCATTAACTTCTGTTATTGCAGAAGTTACCGTAATATTCAAGATTGATGGTTCTCCCGCTATTCTTGCTTTGAATGCTGGAGAATTATTATAGATAAGAGTTTGGGTTAAATTCTCTTTGAATGTTTTTCTTAGAATTTCGGTATCAACGTATCTTGTCTCATTGCGATACATTACTTCTGTTAAAAGAGAATTATCTAAGTTGTATAATGCTAAAGGCAACCCATTTGTTTCTGTTAAATCTGACATATTTACTGTTGAAATGGGATAGACATTAACTAAATTAACTCCAACCGGAACAAAAGCCAAGGCAAAGAACAACCAAAGAAGCAAGCCAAAAACAATCGTTGTTAAAATGTTTGCAAATGTTCCTGACGATAGGATTGCTAATTGAGAAAGTTTACTTGATTTTTCCATTTGTTTTTCATCCGGCTCAACAAATGCGGTTAAGAATGGGCCTAGAAATCCGAAGCCGGTTGAATGAACTCTTATCTTATTTAATCTTGCAAAGATTCCATGAGCAAATTCATGCGGAATTGCTATCACTGCTATAATAATTATGAAATAGGTAAAGTATAGTTGAGGGAGAAAGTCTATCTTGAACAATGATGGAAGATATGGAATTAAAGGTGTTAGAACCGGAACTTTCAATGTTTGTGCTGCTGCGGGAGATGATAAATACATCTGTGTAAATTTTACTAAAAGGTATATCATTGAAGCCATCAAAACATATCCGCAGGCAATTACAAGATATTGCAACGGCTCAAGAATCTTCTTGTATTTTTTTGCTACATAATCTATTATCTTTATTCCTATTTTTGTGTGATATAAATAAAGAATTCCCTGTCTTTTGAGATGCTTTCTCTTACGATACAGAAAGATGATTAAAAATAATACAAAAACTATGAGAAATATAAAATCATAGACAATAAACTCCATTATCTTTATTGTTAAATTGAGTTTATAAATTTAATACCCTCTAATTATACGTAGTTACTTCTTCCTGACTGGACGGAAGACATTGTGTCCGCACTTAGGACATCTAACTTTACCTGAAATTATTCTTGTTGGCTGTGTTCTTATCTTATGACTGCAGTCTCTGCATACAAATGCATTCCCGAAAAGTCTTTTTTGTGCTATTGGTATTTTCGTGGCCATTATGAGAATATCCTCATTATTACTTTCTTTCCTTCAACATCCCAGTATTCTACCTGTTGCTCTGGTGCTAATTGTCCTTTTAATTCATCCATGAATGGAAGATCTATTGTTTCGAAGCTGTCTAAGTCCATTACTGATGCCCTGTCTTCGGTTACGGATAATATCTGTGCTTTTTTCTTTTCTATCAAAGGAACATCAAATCTTGTATCTCCTGGAACGGCTACAATTTTCTTTTTTCCTGTAAAAATTTCTTTAGCTTCAATTCTGCACTTAGATGCACCATGTTTTCCTGTCTTGCTAATGTCATTGCTTAGAACCGTGCATGCTTCGCCATCAACCATAATTGTTGTTCCTGGCTTAGAGCCATGAGCGTCGATTAATTTTAGTACCATTAGAAAGCATAAAAAAGTTTGTTTATAAATGTTTTTAAACCCTGATTTTAATAAAGAATAATGGCGACTGCAAAGAAGAACGATTTCGTGGAAATAAAGTATACCGGAACATCGCAAGGAAATGTATTTGATTCTAATATTGAGGAAGATTTGAAAAAGATTAATACGAGAGAGAAGCCTAGGAAGACTATTGTTATGATAGGGCAAGGAATGCTTGTTAAGGGTTTTGATAGCGCTCTTGAGGAAAAAGAAATGGGTAAGGAATATGAAGTAAAAGTAGGAGTTAAAGATGGGTTTGGGGAGAGAAAAAGAGAATTAGTTAAGACAATTCCATTAAAGATATTTACAGAGAAAAAGATTACGCCTTATCCCGGGTTGGTATTAGCGATGGATGATGCATTAGCTAAAGTGATAACTGTTTCTGGAGCAAGAGTAATTACTGACTTTAATAATCCATTATCTGGGAAAGAATTGAATTATAAATTTACAATTACCAGAAAGGTTGAAGATGAAAAAGAAAAAGCTGAGACTTTGTTTGATTTTCTGGTAAGATTTGTTCCTCCTGAGATAGAAGTTAATGATAAGGTAATTGTCAGGGGAGTTAAAGAGATGGGGTTCTTCATGAATGCGATTAAAGACAGATTTAAAGAATTAATGGGCAAAGAATTAGTGTTTGAAGAGAGGAAAGATAAGGAAGATAAAAAGAATGAGAAAGAAGAGCATGTTCACGGACCTGACTGCAAACATGAGCATAAGGATTGATTGAGATATACCTATAACAAATAGTATAATAATACTTATAAACACTTTTTAGTTTGATTAAACATGGCTGAACTGTTTCTTGAAAAAGGGGATAGAAATGAAAATGAGTTAGATAGGGAATTAGAAGAGATTATACAAAGACAGACTACTAGAGTTAAGGTTGTTGGATGTGGTGGGGGCGGAGGAAACTCTATTTCTAGAATGAAAGAGATAGGAATTAAAGGGTGCGAGATAATTGCAGTAAACACTGATGCGCAAGATTTACTTTATACTAATGCTGATGGAAAAGTCTTGATAGGAAAAGAACTAACTCATGGTTTAGGGGCGGGAAGCAATCCAAAAATAGGAGAGCAAGCCGCTAAAGAGAGTGAAGCAGAAATAAAGAAAAAATTGGGAGAGGTTGATTTAGTTTTCATCACTTGCGGTTTGGGGGGAGGGACTGGTACTGGAAGTGCCCCTGTTATTGCGGATATTGCTAAGAAACATGGCGCTTTAACAATTGGGGTTGTTACCTTGCCTTTTACGGTTGAAGGGCAGAAAAGAATTGAAAACTCACAATATGGTTTAGAGAAATTAGCGTCTGTTGTTGATACCTTAATTGTAATTCCAAATGATAAGTTGCTTGAGATTGCTCCTGAATTACCCATACATACGGCATTTAAAGTTGCAGATGAAATATTAACAAATGCTGTAAAGGGGATTACTGAATTAATTACTAAAGCAGGATTAGTCAATCTTGATTTTGCAGACATAAAAGCAGTTATGTCAAATGGGGGAGTATCTTTAATTGGAATTGGAGAGAGCGATAATTCTAAAGACAGAGCAGTACAAGCTGTTGAAAAAGCATTGAATAATCCTCTTTTGGATGTTGATGTGTCTAACGCTAAGGGAGCACTAGTTAATATAATTGGGGGGAATGATATGACATTAGATGAATATAGGAAAGTAATGGAAGTTGTTGGAGCAAAGATTGCGCAGGACGCTAAGATTATTTCTGGGGCACAAATCTCTGCAGATATGGAAAATTCAATTAAAGTTTTATTGATTATAACTGGTGTTAAGAGCTCGCAAATTGTGGGGATTTCTACTGAAATCGGAGAAGAAGGCAAAGGAGAATTAGAAGAAGAATTGGGAATTAGCTTTGTCAAAGAGGAAGATGGCTGACACTGCACCTTTAGATGCAAGGGAAAGAGCAAGCAGATTACTTGATATTACAAGAGGAGTTATCTCGGCTAATGTAGAAGGACGGGGAGATTTAATTTTAATTAGAAACGGTGCTAATAACGGATGGAGGGCGGTAGTTGACACCAAAGCGAGAAAAATTACTTATGCTGAACGAATTGATAGCAAGCCAATGTTTTCGCTTGCAACGACATATGAGAAAGAGGTTGATAAAAGTGGCTATGGGTGGGTAACTGTACTGGGTGCAGTAAAAATCCCAGGGGCATAGAATTAAAAACTCATTTTAATAAGGATAAATATGGAAGAAGAAAAGATTGGCATTGGGGGAAAGTTAAAGTCATTTTATTTCCAATGCATAAGAGTATGGCAGGTTTTGAGGAAGCCGACAATGTATGAGTATAAGACTGTTGCAAAAGTATCTGCTTTAGGGGTTCTTGTGATTGTGGCTTTTGTGTTTTTAATTGCTGATGTTATCAAATTACTTAGCGGACTGGTTGGTTAATCATCTATATTTAATGTTGAGCGCTTAATCTCAAAGGTAATTTCTTTCTCGTTTATGTTCCTGACCTTCCAGATTGATTTGTTTCCATCATCAGACGTTAATTCTAAATCTGCAACTCTGAAACTTCCGGGGCCTTTTGCAACCCATTCAAATGCCCCTTTGTCCAACGTTTTTCTCTTTAATGCGCTGCATTTTTTGCAGAGAATTAAATCTCCCCCGCATTTTTCTAAAATAATCTCTGCTATATGTTTGTCATTATTATCTTTATCTAAGTGCTCAGAAAAATCAAATTTCTTTCCGCATTCATGGCACTCTACGTTAAAGCTTATTCCTTCCTCTCTTTTCATATTATAACTGGTAAAATATGTTATATAAATCTGAGTTATTACTATGTTCTGATTAATTAGAAAGGCTTAAAAAGCCCAATTTATAGAAGATATTGTATCGAAAGACTACGTACTTAAGCGATATATTCTATGCGCTTGAGACATAACGTAGAAGATACGGACAGAAAATGGAACTAAAAAATGCGTTAGATGAGCTTAGAAAGATTGAGAAAAGAGAATTCTCACAAAGTGTAGACTTAGTTGTAAATCTAAAAGGGGTTGACTTGAAAAGAGATAGTGTTAATACCGTTGTTAAATTGCCTCATAAGGTAAATGAGAAAAGGGTCTGTGCATTTTTCAATGCGCCTTCTCATTTGGTTCATACCATAACAAAACTTGACTTTCCCAAGTATAGAGAGAAAAAAGACGCAAGAAAGTTAATCAAAAGTTATGATGTTTTTATTGCTTCTGCTGCATTAATGCCAACTGTTGCTAGTACATTTGGTAAGGTTCTTGGACCAACGGGAAAAATGCCAAGTCCGCAATTGGGAATAATTGGGCAAGAAAATGAGGCTGCAATAAAAGATGTTCTTGAGAAAGTTTCTAAGTCTATTAAGATAAAGATGAAAGAAGCAAGCATAAAAGTTGTTGTTGGAAAAGAAAGCATGAATGATGAAAGTATTATTGAGAACATTAAGACTGCTTATCATGGAATAGTTGAAGCATTGCCTACTAAGAGAGAAAATGTGAAAAATGTAATGATAAAATTTACGATGTCTAAACCGATTAAGGTGGAGGTTAAATAATGCCCAAGCAAAAAGCTAAAAATCTGAAGAGAGAAGCCTCAAATGAAAAGAAAAAGATAGTCACGGATTTAATCGCGTGGATAAAGAAGAGCAAGACTCTTTTGATTGCATCAACTAAAGGATTGCCTAGTTCGCAATTCCACGAGATTAAGAAAAATCTCAGAGGAAAAGCAGATATAAAAGTTGTGAAGAAAACTGCAGTAATCAGAGCGATGGAAGAGTCTGGAATTCATTCTATGAAAGAATTAGAAAAATCAATTGGAGCAGATGTTGCATTGTTCTTCTCTGATTTGGACGCGTTTGAATTGTCAGGATTATTGGCGGATAATCAAAGCCCTACAAAAGCTAAAGGGGGAGATATTGCTCCTGAAGATATAGTTATTGAGCCTGGACCAACGGATTTGCTTCCTGGACCAGCAATATCAGAGCTTTCGGGAGTTGGATTGAAAGTTGCTGTTGAGGGAGGAAAATTAGCGATTAAGATAGGCAGAACTGTCACGAATAAAGGGAATATTATAAAAGAAAATGTTGCATCAGTGTTAGGAAAGTTGAATATATTGCCTATGAAAGTTGGATTTGAGCCTATTGCTGCTTACGATGCCAATTCTGGGAAGGTTTATGTTGGAATTAAGATTGATAAGAAAGGAACATTGGAACAATTGAGATATGATATCGGAAAAGCATTAGGGTTTGCTAGAGCGAGAGGATATGTTGCTAAAGAAACATTATCTTATTTCTTCGGGAAAGCAAATGCAGAAGAGAAAGCAATACAGAATTTACTTAATAAATCTCAACAAAATCCAGGGGAGGTTAAATAATGGAATACATATATGCGGCTTTGTTATTGCACAAGCTTGGGCATCCTGTAACTGAAGAGCACTTGCATAAAGTTATCTCAGCAACAGGTTCACAGGTTGAAGAGGCAAAAATAAAGACCTTAATTGCAGCTTTGAAAGGAATAGACATTGCAGCTGAACTTGCAAATGCAAGTGTTGCAGTAGCAGCTCCTACAGCGTCAACTGCTGTGAAGGAAGAGAAGAAAGAAGAAGAAAAGCCAGCAGAATCTGCAGCCGGCTTA
>Ga0172370_10006394_pt1 | contig 14794 bp, 16 predicted proteins | sample LakKiv5m_FD_114538 | JGI IMG/M metagenome (GOLD analysis project Ga0172370, IMG submission 114538) | Freshwater microbial communities from Kabuno Bay, South-Kivu, Congo - kab_022012_11.5m | ecosystem: Environmental > Aquatic > Freshwater > Lake | place: Democratic Republic of the Congo...
ATATTCAAAAGAATTTTTGACGGACTTAGAAGAGGGTTTATCTCAAAGCAAGTCTTTTTCAAAATAAACAATGCTCACAATCCTTATATTAAATAAGCTCGTTCAGTCGAGAATTCAAAAATATAGCATTCAAAAAAAATTTGATAAACAATTAAAACTTTTCTCACAAAACCCAAGTCACCCCAGCCTCAACGTAGAGCTTCTCTCTCCCAAAGAATATGGTATTTATAGTTTTCGTATCGATATCAAATATCGAGCTCTTTTTATCTACCATAAACCGCAGAATGCAATTGAAGTGATAAATATCACTGTTCATTATCACTAGATCTTGCTTTTGAGCCCGCGCCTCCCCCTGCGACTTTATTTTAGTGTCTTTACGAAGGAGCCGATGTCGCAGGTCTATTGATCGAACTCCTATTTATATTTGTATGAATGCCTCAGGAGCTATACCTATCTGTCTTACGATTCTGTTTAGGATTTCATGCGATCCTCCTGTTGCTCTGCGAAAAACAAATCCAATTTTACGAAGCTTTTGAATAACAGTGCGATATTTTTGAGGAGGTATTTTCTCACGCCCCACGACTGAAGCTTGTCCCTCATAGTTTTAGCGATGGCCCAACTAACTTTCCTGACTTTATGACTTTACAAACTTTATGAACTTGATGAACCTGCCTGCTGAGACTGGCTTTCCCATCCTTTCCTTAGGAATATTTTTGCAGAAGTACTTGCCGCCCGGCCGAAGAAAAAGTGATAATTTACTTATAAAGTTGGCTATGAGTTCCCAAAAGCATAAAAACAATAACATAATCTCTACTTACCTTTTCTTCTCTATAGAGAGCTCTCCAATCCCCTGTAATATTTATACTCCTTAAACCCGTATATTTTCCTTTCAAGGCGTGATTGCGAAGTTGAGGGTGTAATGGATTGGTAAAAAATAAAACACGTCTTTCTCTAAAAGCTACTTTTATTGCATGAGGAGCCTTTTCAAGCTGTTTAATAAATACCTTGGCATAATCAACTCTTATTTGATTTATCATTTGCAATGAGTTTGTCTAAATAATCCAGCTCTTCTTCTTTACTAGAAAATGATGTCACATTTCCGTTTTTTATCTCTTTTTCCGCCTGCTTAAGCATCTCTATCATATAAGCAGATGGCTCTTCAGACACAGTGCTAAACACAACCGTTTTAGTTTTAATGAGCTGCTTTAAATAAGCATTTACGAGAGATGAAAGCGAAAATCCAAGCTCCTCGGCAATTTTTTTAGCCTCATTTTTAATTTCTGGATGGGTTTTTACGTTTATCACTGCTGTATACATATACACTTAGTATATACTAGGTATCACCTTGTGTCAATACTTTTCGTTCTCCTCTCTTTTGAAGAAAAACTACTCGCACGCAACAAGCTTTTTTCCCTCTGGCCTGCTGCAGCGGGCCGTATCTAACATACGAGGTTAGACACTCTTCATTTTCATTATTTATTCAGCATCAAAAACATCCTTGCCTGCTGGAAAAGACTTTTATTAATCTTGCAGGTTGACATACAGGTTTTAATCATCCCGCAGTTGCGAATGCGCTTGCGAAGAAATGTGGCAAAAGGAGAGCTGAGAGCCGCATAAATCCGGTCTTTTTTAATATTCCCTATAGCTGGATATGTACCACAAAATGAAATACTTCCATCTGGAACAAGAAAAAGGTTGGATAAATCTATTTCACACTTTTTCGGGTGGATTCGCTTATCTTCTGAGCGAAGCTCAAAATAATCCTTCAAATCTTCTAGATTACTTTTTTCATTAATAATCGGAGCTCCTGCCTGTTTGAGGGCAATAAGCTCATTAACTATGCGAAGAGCCTCATTTTTATCTTTAGGAGGGATCCACAATGCGCTTTTTTTAAGCTCTGGAAATGTCTGTCTACTATTATAAATAGGCTCAATTGGCTGAAAATATATGCCATCTACCTTCATTTTCTGCAATTTTCGTACTAAGTCAGGCAACTCACGAAAATTAAGCCCCATCATAATAGGCTTCACTATTATTTTAGTGTGTGCCTTTGCTTTCCGTATTTCTTATACGTTATATTGGAAGTATTATTGTCTGTAAAAAACACTTACATCCCATACACTTGAGCGTGTGAACCGATATCTACAAAGATAAGTCCATCATATCCTCTACTGAATTTACTTTTTTATACGCTCCAGAAGCAAGTTCTTTTTGAATTTTCTCAGTAGTAGTATTCAATTGAGATTCTTGAGCCACTGTAAGTTGCTCAACTGGCAGCTCTGGTATAAAGCGAATTTTGATAGACTTCTCCGCAAGCTGGTTAAGAAAAAGTCGCACTGCCTCTTGAAGCGAGGAAAATCCCATTGCCTGAGCCTGTTTTTGCGCCTGATCCCGTACTTTGGCATTCATGGGGATCTGTAGTGTTATAGTATTCATAGTATGATTATACTGTTTTGATAATAAATGTCAAGTTGAAATCAAGAGGTATTACCCTTACCCTTCGATCTGCTCGACTGCCAAACTATTTATCGAAACCCCAAGAGTATTTTTTCTTTGAGAGAAAAGTTTGAAGGAATAAAAGAGGATGATGAAAAGTTGAATTGAAATAATTATCGAAAATACTATTCGCGTCATAATAGCCTATTTACAAGGAATAAGATTATTTTTGATTAAAAACCCTAAAATTTCACCCATGAGTTTTTTATGCCCCTTTACATTGGGATGAAAATCGGGAAGAAAATATTCCCGCTCGTTCCAAGTAAGTTTTGTTTTCTCAATATATAGTTGAGAGCGTTGCTTTATTAGAGAATAAATTTCATCTTGAAAACTTGGATTTTTTTCAAAATCAACCATTAGCAATCGGCCAGAGTAAAGTCTAAATAACTTGTTAATCTGTAGTTTTTGAAATTGAATTTTATAATCGATCGATATTTCGTTGTCGTGAATTGTTAATTCAGGATGATAATTCCCCATTTTCTCAAACTCTTCTCTTTCTCTTTCAGTGATCACTGTTTTTCCTATATTTTGTATTTTATAATCTGTCATTCGGTCATAATCTACGATTAAAGAAAGTAATAAGTCTGGAGTATATTTTGCTCCCCTTCTTCTATATCTTTCTACTTCGTATGCCCAGTCGTATCCGTGCACACCCAAGTTGATCACCTCATATTTTTTTATAGTTTTACATTTATGATTTAAGTTTAACTCATTCTCTAATAGCTCCGTCCAATTTGAAGGAGTATTGACATATGCTCCATAAGTAAAGGAGTCTCCAATGGTGATTATTCTAAAAATACCTTCTTCTTTTACTACGCTGTAGTTAAAACGCTCATTGAGCGAGTCTTCGTTTATTGTGTTTATTACCGTACTTGAAAGCCAACTTTCATTTGTTTCAATAACTTTGTTTGGTATAGGTTCATAAAAATATTTTAATCCGTCTGTTTTTATTTGCTGAATCGTTTCTTTGTGAATGGGGTTGACAGATACTCCAAGAATGCTATTTTGCTTGTCTCGAATTAACTTGAAGAAAGTAATAATAATCCCAATCTGGATAATAACTAAGGCTAAAAACACACGTGTTTTCATCCAATAATGATACAATAACTCCATGAAAGTTCTGCTTATTCATAATAAATATCAGTATTATGGCGGTGAGGATACCTATGTATATTCTCTTCAAAAACTCCTTATAAGTAATGGTTATAAAGTTATCCTTTATATAAAAGACAGCAAAAATATACAAACCACATGGGATAAGATCAAAGTTGCATTTGGACTTTTATGGAATCATCGGGCATATCAAGAACTTGAGGAAATAATTCAAAAAGAAAAACCAGATGTGGCTCACTTTAATAATATATATCCACTCATTGGAGCAACTGCGTTTTATATCTGTAAAAAATATAACCTGAAAATCGTACATACTATTCATAACTACAGATTCATGTGTCCAAAAGGAATATTATTTCGCGATGGAAAGATCTGCGAATTATGTATAAATAAACGATTTTTTTCTCCTGCAATTCGGCACGGGTGTTATCACGGCTCAAAAGTAGCTTCTTTTTTCTATTCTCTTGCATTTTATTTACATAAAACAGTTGGAGCGTTTTCATATATTAACACCTATATTTTTCCTTCGAAATTCACTCAGAAGTATTATGAAAAATACTTTGGAGTGACAAAAAATAGATCGACATATCTGCCTTACTTTGTCGACTTTAAACCTTCCAAAAGAAAATATACAAGAGAAGATTGGTATTTGTATGTAGGCAGATTGAGTGAAGAAAAAGGAATTGTCGGTCTATTAGATATTTTTAAAAAAATGCAAAAATATAAACTAAAAGTTATTGGAGGTGGAAGTTTAAGAGACGAAATAAACCAATATAATAAATATAAAAATATTGAAATATTAGGAGAAATTCCCAGACATAAGCTAGGTAATATGTTTCAGAAAGCAAAAGCTCTTATTATTCCCTCGCTTTGGTATGAGGTGAGTCCCATGGTAGCTATTGAAGCAGCACACTATAAAACCACGATTATAAAGAGTTTTTATTCTAAACCAATTTCAAAGTTACGAACTATAGCAAGGAGATTTACATCTCCGTATTTTCATTTAAGTAAACTTATATCAATCTACACGAATCAAATAAATAAAAAGATTATTAATTTTAATAGATAAAAAAAGAATAGTTGAATGGTAAGAATGCATTTTTTAAGGTTCGACACTTTCATAAATAAAATAAATCGTATTTTATTTCCAATATTAATATTTTTTGCAATTTTTACCTGTTTCAATACCCTCATTTCTTCATATTGTTTGATTAAATATTCATGAAAAGCAAGATTGTGCGAGTGTCTGACAACACATCTTCCGTCATATATACGAATATAATTTTTCTTAAAAATGTCAATTGATTGAAAAATCTCTTCCCCTCCTTCCATATAGTTGAATGGGTTATCTATCAAAAGCATTCTTCTATAACAAGCAAATACATTAGAGAATAATACATTATTCATACTTCCTATTTGTTTTTGGTCTTGAATGTATACTCCGTGGTTTGAGATTTTATCAAGCTCCTTAAAACGCATCATAAATTCGATTCCTTGAAAAGTGTACTTATGTTCTTCCATGGGTACTTGCTTGCCAAAAATAGAGAACGCATCTTGATATAATTCAAAGTCTTCTATAAAATATTTGAAGCTTTTAGTGTTAATAAGAACAGCATCTCCAGAAATAAAACAAATATATTCTCCACTCGCAATTTTTACAGCTATATTTCTTGTTTTACTATAAGAAAAATCACTTTGAGAAATTTGAATTAGATTGATACAATGATACCGTCGAATATATTGTTTGATAATCGAAATAGATTGATCGGAAGATCCAGAGTCTATAATAATTATCTCAATGCAGTATTTTTTATGAACACTAATAATTTTTTTAAGTAATTTACCGATGGTATTTTCCTCATTCTTAACTAAAATTACCACGGAGAATAAAAAGCTTGTTTTCTCTTTTTTTTTATTAACGCCTTTCATATTATTTCGCCTGCCTCCAATTTCCATCCCTCTATTATCGCATACTCATAATTTGGGAAGATTCTTAATAGGAGCGTTATTTATATATATATTGACATTTGATAGGAGTATAGTTTATTCATTTTTATCCTCTCCGAATTTTGTATTTATCGCACTATATTGTATAGGCAAAAGTCTATCAGTATTAAATGTGATTAATCTTCAGGCTTATATTGGTGTTTTTAAGGACATAATTGTAGGAGTGGTATTTTACTGCTGTCTCCATTATTTTTTGAAAAAATATAAATCTCTAAATATCGTTACACTTGTTCTAATTGTAACGGCGGTAGTAAACGTAATTTTTCAAATTTTGATTTTTTATTTTCATAATTCAATATTTTCAATTGTGGAAGTAATTATCCAGAGTAAATATTTAGAGAATTTATTGCTACATTTTACACGTGAAAGATATTTTGTTGATATTTATGATGTTGCATTAATAAGTATCGTTTTTTACCAAGGAATTTTAACTAGGAATATCACTAATAAGATATTTTTTATGTTTTTATCGTTGTGTATTTTCATTTTTGGATATCTATCAAACTTTAGAGCTCAGTTTGTTGCTGGAATAATATCTTCTTTTGGAATTCTCGTTGTTTCTCAGAAAAAAAAGCAGTTTTTGATTTATATTTTTGCAATAATTTTTTTAGTTCTAGTCTTAAATCTAATATATAAAACGAACTCATATCAAAGATTATTATTAAATGAAGAATCTGATATTTCTTCTATTACAGCCCGGTATAATTTCTGGTCCAACGCAATAGAGATCGGCGAATCTAGGCCATTTTTCGGTGTTGGTTTAGGAAATTATTATGAATATAACAGCCATAGCTCTCTACAATCTCGATCGTTAAATGGAAGCAAAACAAGCTTATACCAAGTCACAGCTATACATCCTCATAATATATTTTTCGCAAGTTTTGGTGAAACAGGATTTATAGGATTAATTACCACAATGTTATTTATTGCGTATTATTTTATTTTTGATTTACAACTTCTGCTACATAGAGACATATACTTGTCGTCTTATGTTATTAGCTTTTGGTCACTTTTTTTTATTTCACTTGTCGCGCCTGATCAGATCATTCAATATGTGATATTATTTTGGTTCTTGAGAGGCATTATTGATTATAAGTCAAAGAATTTTCAAGTAGTGAAATATGAATAGCAAAAAAACATTAATAATTACAGGGTCTCTCGGGCTAATTGGATATGAATCAACAGTATTATTGCTCAAAAAAGGATATAGGGTAATCGGCATCGACAATAACTTTCGAAAAAAAGCACTGGGGATTTATACAAACTATGATAATAAACTCTCATCTTTACATAAAATTTTTCCTGAATCGTATATCCACTATTCATACAACTTATGTAAATTATCTGATATAGAAAAAGTATTTAAGTCGCATCATATCTCGACAATCATCCATACGGCTGGCCAAACTTCTCATGATTGGGCAACAAATAATGCATATATTGATTGCCAGGAAAATATTTTCGCCACACTTAACTTACTTGAGTTAACAAGAAAATATTCTCCCAAATCTACATTTATCTTTACATCAACAAATAAAGTGTATGGTGATTTGATTAATACGCTACCATACAAAACTTTAGAAACTCGATATGACCTTCATTACTCACACCCTATGTATTCAGGAGTATCTGAATCCTTCTCCACCGATCAGTCTCTTCATAGTTTATTTGGCGTATCAAAACTTTCTGCTGATATGTATGTGCAAGAATATGGGAGACACTTTGGAATGAATACAACCTGTTTCCGATTGGGGGTAGTCGCCGGGAGGGGGCAAAATGGAGCATTAGAACAAGGCTTTCTTTCATATCTTCTGAAGCAAATATTAGATAATAAGCCGATTAAAATTATTGGATATAAAGGAAAACAAGTCCGCGACATTATTGCAGCATCTGATGTGGCAGCTGCATTTTATTCTGTTATAAAAAATCCTAAAATTGGAGCCGTTTACAATTTGGGTGGAGGAAGAAATAATGCATATTCAGTTCTGGAAATTATAAAAAAAATACAAAAGTATTCTAAAAATAAAGTCAAATTGTCTGTTAACAATACAATACGCTCAGGAGACCACAAGTGGTGGATATCTAACTATTCTAAATTTACAAACGAATATCCCTATTGGAAAATAACTAAATCCATTGATCATATCATTCAAGAAATGATTCAAAATTCATATGATTAACTTAGGAAAATTTAAGATATTAGAAAATAATATCACCGCTTGTGACTATGATCACATATTGAACAAAATAGATCAAGCTGTCACATATAAAAAGAAACTTCTCATTTCTCCTATTGCCTCACAAACACTCGTATTATCAAAAGATAATATTCGCTTAAAACGGATACTTGATCGATTTGACTACCTTGTGCCAGATAGCCAATGGGTGAAATGGACGCTCGATTGGCTCTATAGAATAAAATTAAGGGATCGTGTATATGGCCCTGATTTGATGTTGAAAACCTGTAGGCTATGTGAAGAAAAGAAGTGGAGAGTATATTTATATGGCACTAATATATCCACACTCATAAGGCTTAAAGAAAAATTAACTTCATTATACCCTCGTTTGAAAATAGTACAAACTGAACCTTCAAAGTATAGAGAACTCACTATCAATGAAATCAAATATATTCAAAATGACATTTTGCAAACTAAGGCGCAAGTTATATTTGTAGGAATTGGAAGTCCGAAACAGGAAATTTTATCCGAAAAACTTGCAAAATATAATCATGGATTGAAGAAGATAATTATTCCTGTAGGAGCGGCGTTTGATTTTATATCTGGAGTAAAAAAACAAGCACCGAAATGGATGGGTGATATTGGGTTTGAGTGGTGCTTTAGATTATTCCATGAGTTTCGTAGATTAAACTCAAGATATTTGATACATGGCTTTGATTATTTCATACAAATATATATTCAAAAAAAATATTTTCATTAAAAAGAAGGGTAAATTCCTAACAAGAAACATTCAATATATATTTACGTTAATCAGAAAAAAGTGCTTGGAGTACCTTATAGTATGATATTGTTCTTGAATAATCGGATTTTACTAGCGGATTTTGCCACGATGACGAAGCATCAGGAAAACTCATAGTTCCCCAAAAATTCAAGTCTGCGACTGCAGTTGATTGTTTTGCAGCAGAGATCAAATCATGATAGCCCTGTGCAGTTATCATCTCATCTTCTATAGAGTCTACTTCCGTTATGTGAATTGCGGAACCCGATTGATTATAAATATTATTAAAATTTTCAACAACTGCGTTCACATTTATTGGGAGTGGTAAGACTGCGTTTCGATCACCTTTCCGTTTCCCAAGATGAAATTGGATACCTAAATCGAATGGAATTTCTGAAATTGGAATATTAAGCCTATTCGAAATACTTTTTTTAATCGTATTAATTTCTGAAATTACAAAATCAGCGTTTGATCCAGAAGATTCTAACCCTCCTTGGTTAATTCCGATTATTGTAAAATCTTTCCCAGGAACTAACCCAGCTGCGATAGTTTGATTATATAAATCAACATATGCTTCGGTAACCCATTCTTTTCCAAAAGCGGAATAGAGTGGGTTGCCATTACCATTCTCTCCTGACCATGTCATTTTACTACCATTAATCCAGAATGGTTCGTTTACTAAAACGATTTGGACATTGCGTCCTTTCATTTGTGATAGATAAGGGATCATCTTCTTATTTCTCATTTGGATATAACTTAATACGGATTCTTTATCAGATTTTAAATCTTTTGGAGTATCGATATTTGGATATATTACTTGTTGGATTCTTAAACCAGAATTATTAGATTTTGCAAAAGTTGTCCATGTTGATGCGCCCTTAAATTGCCAATATTGCTCCCAAAACCCACCTGAGGGAACAATAAAACCAAACTCTTTAGCAGATTTTATGTATTTATTACTTGTATGGTCTGAGTCTCCTAAATCCACAGTAGTTCCTATAGGAAGTCCTTTTGAATCACGAAGCAGTATTTCTCTCCATTCACCTTTCTCATTTTTTATTAACAATGCGTAATCTCCGCTGCCGTTTTCGTCACCAACTGTAATGGTTGCAATATCATAGCTATTTTTCTTTTGTTTTGTCGGATCAGTTGAATCGGGTTCTTCTACTCGCATTACAGTAAATCCTTTTTTCTTTATTTCTTCAACAGTAATTGTTATACCTGCGCCTGCAAGCGCACCTACAAATGCTGTAGTTGCTGTTTCTGCTGCTTTAGAACTATTTAAATCTTCAACCCCTCCTAGAAATGCCACTTCATTCACAATTTGAACTGTTCTATCGGGTTTATTTTTCGTTGGGCGAGATTCCTTGGTGATAAAGTTTAAGCTTCCATTTTTATTCATTTCAACATCAATTACCTGATTTGCCTTTTTAAATCCCATTCGTTTTGCAATTTCCGAAGGTTGATCAAACATTGGCATTGGAGCTTCAATTGGCTTTCCATTTTTATCTACTTTCTGAAGTTTGTTATTTACATCCATTACCAAATATATGGCATCTGTATTTGGCTCTGCTTTGATAAAAGGTATGAATACTTCTCCAGTTGATGCTGTCCATACTCCATTTTTTAAAGTAATAGCAGCCCCTTCTAAATTTGTTCCATTTATCTCAATAACTTCGCCTTTTTCATTTTTGATCTCTTGTGCATTAAACAATTTTTTTAGTTGATCTTGATCTATCCCAAATGCTCGTGGAGGGATGGCTTCAACTTCCTCGCCGTTTGGTTTAGTAATTGTTGTTGGTGGATCATTCGGATCGTAAAGAGTATTTATTCCCGTTGTCTCATAGCCTGGAACCATACCAATGGGATTTCCTGGAGAAACCTCGCCAATATTTAGTCCGTCAACTACGCTTGGGAACTGATTTGGGATTGCGGTCGCCTCAACCGGCACAGCTTCAAGTGCTGGTGGAGTTTGCCCTGTTAGCGGACTTATCTCAGTAGGAAGTGCAGTTGCCTGAGCTTCAACATTTGCTATTTGCGTAGCTGTCGGAGGTTCGCCACTTGGTTTTGGGGAACACCCAGTTAGTGTATCAACGCCAGCGCCTGCAACGGTGCCTTTTAAGTCGCCTACTTCCAATTTTTCTTTTCCAGATTTTAAATAAGCATATGCGTCATATGCAGCTCCGGCGATAGTAAAAAGACCTACTTTTACAGATATAGGGCGAATCCACTCTAATACTTTTCCCGGAGTCATAATCTCATCTGTTGGAGATAGTCCTTCAATAAAATCCCCTACTGAATTTAATTTACCAAGTTCATGTTTTGCAACTAGCAGACTTCCGGCGCCAGCAATACCACCTGCAATTTTTAAAAAATCTCTTCTTGACAAATGAGGTTGAAGTCCATTTTTATTTGCCATTAGGGATATTGTAGCCTATAACATTCATATTTTCAATAGCAACCTATAGTAATACATATCAAATATACATGTATTGAGTCTAAAGTTCGTAAAGTTTTTAAAGTTCATAAAGTCAAGAAAATGCGGGAAAAATGAAGAAAAACAGCCCTTTAGGCCGGTGGGGCGGGCTTTATTGTGAAGAATAAAGAAGTACCCCTTCTTTCTTTATTTCAGAGAGGATGGAGAGGTGTCCGCTCGCTTTATAGTCTGCCATATTTGAAATTCTCACATCAAATAAATGATTACTATTGATTTTTGATCCTATCATTGAAAGTCTATTCATGAGTTCTAACTCTCTTTTTTTATTGTAATCTGCAATTACCATAACATCAATATCGCTCCACTCGCTTGCTTCCCCTCGTGCAAATGAACCATACAAGATAACCTGCTGTGGTTTCACCACATCTTGAATCTTCTTTATATATTGCTTGAGTGTTACTTCAATTGTTTTTCTATCCATACGTATATCTTGTGAGCCATTACAACTAACGGCTTAACTACTGTTCGCTTTGTATAATGCTTTCTACTTAAATCTTCATATCGAGTGCGTGTAAAAGCAAGAGAAAGCTCTTTTATATTACTAAATTCCAACTCAGAAATATCGAGTTTTGCCTGTTTCAGCAACATCTCTATATCATGAGACTTCTTTGGTAATACGTCTATTTTTTCTACAATATAGGCTTTGATTATCTTTTCAACAGCCTGTTGCCAAAACATAATTGCATATACATTTCTTTTTGAATTCCACATTTCAACTGCTATTCCTTTATCTTCCTTTGCGATCTGCATCCACTGCTTTGTCTCGATCTTCATACACAAATATTGTATCACAGTCAAAAATGAGAATTTTGCACAGCCACCTGAGTACACATCAAGTTCGTAAAGTTTTTAAAGTTCATAAAGTCAAGAAAATGCAGAAAAATGGCACGTTGGAATAGCCTATTTCACCCCTTCTATTACTTTCATATAGTTATCTTTATGAATAATATGAAATGAATGCGGGAGGGGAAAAATATTTTTTGGGTGCGATTCTTGATATTTGATTTCAAAACACTTATATTCCTTATGATAATTTTCAAGTACTAAATCTACTTCCTTCCCTCCATACTCCCGATAAAAATATGGAGTCATAAGTAGACTTTCATTTCTTCTTTTCTTTTCTATTTCAGCATAGATAAAGTTTTCAAATACTCCCCCTTTGTCTGGCCGTAGGTCTAGCGGACGAAAGTCACGAATAAGAACATTACGAATACCCAAGTCATAAAAATAATATTTTTTATTCTCTGAAACTGCTTTGCGGATATTTGTTTTAAATGAGGGAAGAGGGAGAAGGATATAATTTTTAACAAACACCTCAATATAGTTGGATACGGTAGACACGTTGGCTTGTAAACTCCCCGCAATTTCGCGGAGTGACACTTCCTGCCCTATTTGGAGCGCTATTTTGATAAGAATATCTTTTGCAAGGCTCGCATTTTTTAAATCATAAAGAGATATAACGTCTTTGAGCACAAACGTATCAAGAAGCTTCTCAAGACTCTTTATTTTTGCATCAAAAGATTGCGTTGTATAGATTTCTGGATAAAAGCCAAACTTTACACCTTCGGAGAGTATTTTTTGTTCAAATGTGGCTTGTTCGTGAGCTGCATGTTTTGCGTTCTGTTGCAGCTCAAAGAGAGAAAACGGTAGGCAGTATGCTTCCTCGTACCGCCCGGCTAAGCTATCAAACTCGCTCGTTTTCTGCCGCAGCTCACTACTCCCTGTTGCAATAATATGGCACGGAAACATGTCAATAAGGATTTTCAAAGCCACAGTAGACTCTGGATAGTTTTGTACTTCGTCAATAAGAATCACCTTATGTTCTTTTGCTATTCGCTCAAGAATTTCTCTGCGCGGAACAAACTTCTCCCTGTCGGAAAGAAGATCAAAGTTAAACATGGGCACTTTGAGTTTTTTAGAGAGCTTGGTAAGCAGTGTTGTTTTGCCAGATCGACGTGGCCCCCAAAGAAATAAAACTCCTTTGGGTTTGCTGGCAAGATATGTTTCAATTGCTTTCTCCACCGTGCGAATGTACATATATTAGTATTAAATTGTATAACGATACTATACATATTAGTGCTAATATGTATAACGAAATTATATGATATGGAGCCCTCAATCGCAAGAGCAACCTATAGTAATACATATCGAATACACATGATTTGACTCTAAAGTTCGTAAAGTCCATAAAGTCAGAAAAATAGGGTGTAGGGGGTAGGATATAGGGAGTAGTTGGGCAGGTAGGACGGATAAAGTTTAAAAAAACTCATGAATAGATATGAGTTTTATTTCCTTCGGGCACAAAAAGAAGGGTGGCTTTTCTCTTGTTATTAATATTAATTGAGAACAATGAAGTGCGGCCCCTGCTTTAATCAAAGACCTCACTTCTCTTTTTTGCGTTTCTTCATCAGTAAGGTCAAAGCATACCTGATATAAAGCCGTCACCTTCCCATCATCTAAAATAGCAAAATCAACCTCATTATCTTTGTCATCTTTATAATAAAAAATTGATTCGTGCTCCCGTGCTATTTTATGATAAATCATATTCTCAAAGAGCCTTCCCATATTCTTTGAAAATTTAATGGAAAGAGCAGTCATAAAACCGGTGTCAATAAAATATACTTTCCGAGGGTATTGTAGTTGATTTTTTACAGAAGAGTTAAAAATAGGAAGTTCGTTCATAAAATAGGAGTCTTTAATATAGGAGATATAGGTATCTATGGTTGATTTTCCCACAGGAATACCCATACTTTTTATACTATTAAAGAGTTTTGAAATAGTAATATAGCTTGAGTTAAGGAGAAGTTTCAGAAGTGTTTTTAAAATGGTGTTGCTGTCTATATTGTGCCTTTCAGCAACATCCTTTTGCACAACTGTTTGAAAATAAGATTGTAATAGTTCTTGTTTTTTTTCTGAGGGGGTAAGTACCACGGCTGGCAAAGCTCCAAATAGGAGATATTCATTAAAGAGAAAATGAAACCGTGCCATCTCATCTTTTATGAAATTGATCTTGGTAAAATCAAGCTGTTCATTTTTAAACCGTAAGAATTCTTTAAATGTTAAGGGATCTACCTGCACTTCCCATGCTCTCCCTCGTAGCTCAGTGGGGAGCTCAACACTACTCATTTTCGAAGTTGAGCCAGTAATATAAAGCTGTATTGTTTCGCTATCGAGAATTCGGCGTACCCACTTTGACCAATGAGGAACAAGTTGAAGTTCGTCTAAAAAAATGTACTTAGGTTTCTTTCCAAACACTTCTTGAATTGTGGGAAGAAGTTCAGTAAGAAGATCTGTTGATGGGGCAACTATTCGTTCATCTTCAAAATTTATATATATTACCTCATCTTGTGAATATGTCTTTAAGAGTGAGTGTATTGCTTCGTAGAGAAGATATGTTTTCCCCACTCGCCGAAACCCAGTAATCACAGTGGCATTATGTACATAGGGTTGAGGTGCGAGGTCTATACGTATGTCTCGTCCAATTATTGGAGGGAGCTTTCTCTCTTTCCATTCGTATAAAAGTGTCTTCAATAGATTATTCATAAGACAAGAATATCATATTATTGTCTTACATGCAAGACAATTTCGCACTATTTACTTCTATTTATCTTTTCTTCTGGACATCTTTCATCAACTGCTATATTCTTCTAATAATAGCTGCGTAGCACTTTAAATGCAATATGAGCGAGGAGTTTAAAGGTTTATAAAGTCAGAAAATAGGGTGGA
>Ga0172370_10006396_pt1 | contig 14792 bp, 9 predicted proteins | sample LakKiv5m_FD_114538 | JGI IMG/M metagenome (GOLD analysis project Ga0172370, IMG submission 114538) | Freshwater microbial communities from Kabuno Bay, South-Kivu, Congo - kab_022012_11.5m | ecosystem: Environmental > Aquatic > Freshwater > Lake | place: Democratic Republic of the Congo...
ACTCATTGGAGAAAATGTGGTATAAAGATTGATGAAAAATACATCGACCGAATGTATGAAAGTTATCCATTCACGCCGGAAGTGTTTGATGTATTCCTCAACAAGATATTGAGAAAGAATTTTCAGGGAAACCGCGGACCACTTGGAATACTAAGCCGTATTGTAAAAAACACTCATACAAAAGCAGACATAATTACAACATCTCATTTCACCCTGAAAGACAATGTTATTAGAAATCTGCTTGTGGATTTAGACCCGGGTCAGACCTACACACAATGTGCCCAGAATGATCTTCGTGATCTGGAACATATACTTTTGGCAGACGAGATAGTAGCTTCTACATTGGTCGGGACTATTTCTGCCACAGGAAATTTACGTGGGATACAAGATCAGGAATTAGCCAGGCAGGTTATTAAGCCCGGAGATAACTATAATGATTATATGGCAACATTAGCTGCTTTTGAAAAATTAGGTGCTTATTTTCAGAGGGCAGAGGATAGCTATTTTTTCGATGTACATGAAAAACCGTATGCAAAGGTAGAGTACCGCTCTTTAAGAATTGACACCAAAATTGCACTGGAAAAATCGCTGGAGCGGCTGAGAAAAAATGTTTTTAATGATACTTCTGCTTTCATTTACAGGGATGAAGCCTCATTTAAAGCAGATCTTTCTTCTTCTAATAAAAACACCATTCGTTATGTAATTTCGCCAAAACAGCTCATTGATGCAGATAGAAAAAAAATATTTTCAGGCATTGAAAACCCAAATACAATTATTCTAATTGAGCCGAAAACTGATAAATTCAATGCATTGGATAACAATGATATTATTAAATGGGCTCAGCTCTCTATCGCTGCTGCGGAACTTAAAAATATGACAGGAGATTATGAACGTAAAAAGCAGTATGAAAAAATTGAAACAGATAATGCAAAATATATAGATGATTCATTCAGGAAAGCAGGATTCAGCTATATCCTTGTTCTAAAAGATGCAGATGGTCTTTGTTTTGAAGTAGAACCGCTTTCAAATGTTATCACCAGGACTGATGTAACTGAACAACTGAAAAAAAATATTTTTCCATTACTGAGGATTCAGGAACACCTGTTAGAACATATTGAGGCCGCAAACAGAAATACAAACTGGGTTATGAATCAATTTGTTTCTGATATCAGGAAAAGCTACGATAAAACTCTTGGTTTCCCGGTAATATTATCCGAATCGTTTTTTATTGATGCAATAAAAAACTTTTGTATTGAGAAGATTATTGGTTTGAAGCATACCAGCGGAGAATTTTGTGGCTCATATCCGGGTTATTCAAGTTCAGATTGGCCTGACGTTAAGGTGGTCCCTCCCTTTCCGGTTGAGGATACAGAAGAATCAATTTACCTCGCAGCCCAGCAGCCGGCTGAAAATTATCCGGCACAGGGCAGCCCTGTAATACCATTATCCGGAGACAGCGGAGAGCGAAGCAAAAATCCTTTGAATAAAGCTGTTTATATCTATACAACAAACAGCAGATCAATTATCGAATTGCGGCAGGAAATTGCTCAGAAATTAAACGCATATACCTCTGCAATTTTCCAAAGGGTTGTATTTACTGTCTTTCTTGAAAAACAGAATGCCGATCTGAGTTCGCTGCCTGCTTCTCTGCGGGGACAAATGACCGGGATAAGCAATCTGCATTTTGAACTTACTATTACCAGAGAAGGTAATTTCACAAAAGCAGCTTTAGAGCAGATGACCGAGCAGCTTCCCGTTTTTCAGGATGCGCAGTATAAAGCTGAATTGAAAGGATATAGCGAATCAGAGCAGGCTGAATAATATGAAAAACGACCTTTTTCAAAAGATGTTTGAATTATTAACGCTGCCCGAAGAACGAATACCGGGAATTGGCAGTTGGCTTATCGGGGATGTCTGGACGGAAAAACGTTTCCGCGAATATAATCCGAAGAATTATTTAGAAAGCGGGGAGGAAATTGTTCATAATCTTGAGGAACTCATTACATTTACTGCATTCGGTATTTACGATGAACTGGCTGCGCTTGCTTTAAAGCCCTCGAACCTTTTAGAGGAGTTTAACAGCCCTGAAACAGCGGTTGTGATTTTAGACGGCGCATCTTTAAGAGAACTTCCCCTCCTGAAACTAAAGGCGGAAAATTCAGGATACACTATTCTGGAAAACGGGTTCAAAGTCAGTTCCCTCCCGAGTGATACTGTTAACTTCATTGATCAGAGAATCTTAGGTAAAACGGTCGGGCCTTCCCAGCTTCCTGCCAGAAAGGAATTAAAGGATAAAAACATAAGAGTTTTCCACTATGATTCAGCGGTGAGGCATTTTGATTTACAATCGGACGGCACCCCTCTATTGCTATGGTCGAGTTTTCCGGACGGCACTTATAAAAATTTTGAAGCAAGGGATGCCAGTCATTTTGAATCCATAATCAAGCAATTTGATGTAGTCTGGAAAAATATTATTCTCAATATTCCAAAAGACTACAGGATCATTATCACGAGTGATCATGGTTATATTTACCTGAATACCGGATTTCAATCGAATGAACGGGGAACTGATGCACTAAGTTTCCTGAAGCAGGACAGATTCCGTTTCTATGGTGATTATGAAAGCCTGCCGGAAACAGAGGCATTACAAATAATTCCTTCAAAGCATCTGGCAATGTTACGGGGCAGAATTATGAACAGGATGCAGGGACCCGCAGCAAATAAAGTTTTCAGGCATGGCGGATTATCGTTGATGGAAATGTTCACGCCCTGGCTGGTATTGAAAAAAAAATAAAAGAATTATTCAAAGGTTAAATTATGCAACAGACAACAAGACGTTCAGAAAATAAAGAAAAATTCGGCACTATTCTCGATAAAGATGTGGTAAGAATGATTAAAGAGCGCGCATTGAAAGAAGGAAGAACTATAAGCGAAGTAATTCAGGATGCGGTATTAAAATACGGTGAAACCGATGTGGCTAAACTGGAAATCCGTATCAGGGCAGTAAGGAATTTTTGCTCCCGCCCGTTCAATCTGAAAACTGACGAACTGAATGAATTGATGAATGAGGATCTTTACGAGATATGAACTTACTGAGAATACCTGCCGGTCAGCTTGTGCTTATTGATGCAAATATTTTTATTTATGCAAATCAGCAATCATCGCAGCAGTGCATTAAACTGCTGGAAAGATGTGCGAACAACGAAGTATATGGAGTGCTTTCAACCCACATTCTCGCAGAGATCATGCACGTTCTCATGCTTGCCGAAGCCCGCGATCTTGGTTTGATAAAATCCGGGAATCCGGCGAAACAATTGAGTGAGAAACCACAGCTCATAAAAGCATTGAACAGATACGAATCGCTTATAAGGGATCTGCTGACTATCGGATTCCAGTTAGAGCCTCTGCAGCGTGAGGATTTCCTTACTGCAATATCAATTCAGCGGCAATATGGAATGCTTACTAATGATGCCCTGTTTATGGCAGTTGCCTCCAGGTTGAGGATAAATGCGATTGCCTCGGCAGATCAGATATTCAAAAATGTTCAGGGAATAATCCATTATTCGCCGGATGATATTAACGACTAAAAGAATTATTAAAACAGCAATATGAAAAAAGCAATAGAAGAATATTTTCCTATCGTAGATATTAACAGGCTTGCTGTTCCCGAACGCAATGCTTTTAAACCTATTTATACAATGCATAAATGGTTTGCCCGGCGTTCATCCTCGGTATTCAGGGCAATTCTTTTAGGCGCTATGAAGCCTGCCGGCGCTGATATAATGCAGGAATTCTATAAAGATCACACAAATGACCCCGATACAAAAGGTATGGTTGTTCTCGATCCTTTTATGGGCGGCGGCACTACGATTGTGGAGGCATTACGACTTGGGTGCAAAGTTATCGGTATTGACCTTAATCCTGTTGCATGGTTTATTGTTAAAACGGAAGTTGAGCCGGTTGATCTCGATGAATTACGAGCTGCTTTCGTAAGACTTTCCGAAAGAATTGTCCCATGGTCGGGCAAACAATTAAAAGAAACACTTCTCGGTTTATATAAAACAGAGTGTCCCTGCTGCGGTAATAAAGAGGCTGATACAATCTATACTTTCTGGGTAAAATATGCTCCCTGCACCACTGCAACGTGCGATCATAATACGCCGCTTTTTAATGATTTTATTGTTTCACAGAAATCACCCTCAATAAAATATTACCCCGATTGTAAATGCCCGAAATGCTCAAAAACATTTGATTTTGAAGTTGAACCGGCTTCAATGGTTGGCGAAAAATCGCTTATGATAAACTCACCGCAATTTTCAGCGGGAAATGGAAGGGAGAACCGGAGATGGGTTTACAGCACATCACGTGAAGGTGTGGAATGTCCCTGGTGCAATGAATTTATTGTACCAGAAAGAATACCGAAAAAAACATCGAAAAAGAAAATACCTCTGACTGTTCTTTACTGCCCACATTGTGAAGAAGTGTGGCAGTACCGCGGAGAAATCCGTTCCGATAAAGTTGAATGCCCGACCTGCAAGACCCGGTACAACCCTAATGCAGGGCATATTCCCGCCAAAGGGAAATTTACCTGCCAGGGTTCATGCAACGGCAATGTGGATAATATAATTTCCGCAATAAGAAAATTGCCGGAAGATAAGCCTTTGACTGCAAGACCTTATGCGCTCGAAGGTTATTGCAGCGTCTGCGCAGGCGATAATGTTAAAGAGGGTGAGGATAATGAGGATTTATTCGGCATTAATGATAAAGTTAAAGATGAAAAAATGACACCCGCCGGTTTATCTCTGTTAAATAAAAATAACGGCAAGTTTTTTAAACGTTATTCGTCATCTGATATGCAGAAATACCAGGAAGCAAAAAGTATATGGGAAAAGGAAAAACATAATCTGCCTTATCCGAAATCTGAAATACCGGTAGGGGCAGAAACAGGCAGACTTTTAGAACATCATTACACGCATTGGCATCAAATGTTTAATGAGCGGCAACTGCTGGCGATATCAACACTCTTAAACTTAATTGCAGAAGAAACAGACATTTCCCATAAAGAATTGCTTTTAACAGCACTTTTTTCTTCTCTTGAATCAAATAATATGTTTACCCGATATGATACATCACGAGGACACGCAGCAGGACTATTCGCGCGCCATGACTATCAGCCTAAGATCACAATTTGTGAAAGCAGTCTTTGGGGAACAAATTACGGCAGGGGTTCATTTTCAAATTCGTTCTCGAAAGTGATGGAAGGAAAAGCATTTAATTTGCAGCCATATGACCGTTTATGGAATGAAGGAGTAAATAAATTCATATACCCAAATGAAACGATTAATGGAAAAGAAGAGAAAGCCAGATTATTTTCAATGAGTTCTCAAAGCATGAAAGCGCTTGATAGCGATGATCTGGTTGAACTTGTTATCACAGACCCCCCTTATGCCGGAAACGTAAATTACTCTGAATTGGCGGACTTTTTCTATGTGTGGCTGCGGCTTGTTCTTAAGGATTATTACCCGCATTTTCTGCCCGAATATACACCCAAAGTTGAGGAGGTTGTTGAAAACAGAACGCGCGGGAAAAGCGCCGAAGATTTTAAAGTTGGTTTGACACAGGTGTTTTCGGAATGTTACAGGGTTTCAAAGCCGCAAGCACCCCTGCTATTCACATTTCACCACGCCGAAGATTCCGCATGGGAATCACTGCTTGATGCAGTCTGTGACGCCGGGTATTATCTCGAAGCCGTGTACCCAATACACGGCGAGGCAGAAAATTCACTGCATTTAATGAATAACGAGGCAATTTCATACGATCTTATCCATGTATGTAAGAAGCGAAGTGGAGCGGGATCGGATAGGAAACGTTCCTGGGCGGGAATCCGGCAGGAAATAAGACAGCGCGCCCGCGAAGAGATAAAACTGATTGAGAACGGACGTTACGGCGAAGGGAAACTCGCCCCCTCAGATATTAACATTCTGCTGATTGGCAAATGTCTTGAACTTTACAGCAAACATTACGGCAGCATAATAGACCATGAAAACAAGCCGCTTCCCCTTCACGAAGCGCTAAAAGAAATCAAAATGATGGTTGACCAGTTGGTAACGAAGGCTTCTCCCCTTCCTTCCGTACTGGAAAATATTGATGTTCCGTCTTATATCTTCTTCACTACCTTATACGATAAAAAAGAAATTAAGGTTGACGAAGTAAGTAAAAACGTCCGAGGAATTATTGATCCTCAGGAATTAAAAGACCACGGAATCATAATCAAAAGGAGAGAAAGCGGCACAAGGACATATTATGTAAAGCAGCCTGATGAGCGGCTTAATGAATTGCTGAAAAAATTCGGAAACGGTGAAAATTATTTCCAGCCTTCGCTTTTTGCCGGTGAAGAGGCATCGCTCCCAAAAAATATTTTATTTATTGAGGTTATTTACGTGCTTTTGGGTTTGGCAGAGACCGGCGATAACCTGCTGCCGTGGCTCGAACGGTTTGCCGGTTTAAAACCGCAGATCAGAGCTGCAATGGAATATTTTCTGAAAAATAACAGACATACCCTTTCGGCGAAACGTGTACTAAGTTTAATAGATGTAGAAACATTATTCACAAAAAAGTGAAATAAAATGCCGGCGTATTTATTAGTTGAGAAAAAGTCGCTTACACCTCCATTACAGGAAGGCAAGGGAATTCCCGCAAACACTCAGAAAATTGGTTTTCTCGATTTCCTTCGCGATCTTGAAAAGGATGAATTCCCATATAACGAGAACAGCCGGCTTATGATTGTTGGCATTGAAGAAACACTTTTAGCAGCCTCCCCTGATATTCACACGGCGGCAATACAGATAAAGAATTTGCTGCAAAAAGCAGCAAACAGGCTTTCCAATTGTAATTGCAGTGATATTCAGATAGTATTCAGGGGGACTCTGCAGCGCGGTGATCAGCTAGTTGTCAGACATGTTCCACAGGATATCCCTATTTATCTTATTTTCGGCACTCCGATACAAGAGGAAATTTACGGCGAAAAAGTTTACAGGCCAAGTTTTAACAGAAGCAGTAATTGAAATTTAATATGATACTAAAAGACAGCGAAGAAGTTTATACACCCAGAGAGGGTGATAAAGTAAGAGTAAGAGGACGTGACGATCTCGGACTTGTTGAAATTTACCGCGTAAACGAATCATATGGCATAAAACAGGCAGATGTTGTTTATGAGAATGCATCCGGAAGACATCTTCAGAGTTTTCCGATTGACAGGCTCGAGCCGGCGCCTGATCCCTGGGAAAGACTTAGGAAAAATGATTTTGACAGGACAAAGGACTTTTTATTAAAGCAGTTAGCTTTTCAATTTCCTTTGCAAAATACAGGAGGACAGCTATCCAACAGCAGAACGGATCTACTGCCGCATCAGATCTTACTCACACGGGATATTGTTTCGAAAAAACACAGAAGGTTTCTCGTTGCCGATGAGGTTGGTCTTGGTAAAACCATCGAGATTGGAATGGTAATAAAAGAACTTACTACCCGGGGTGAAGCTGACAGGGTTTTGATTATTACACCTGCCGGGCTTACAAAAAACTGGCAGAACGAATTACGTGAGGCATTCAGGCTTCATTACGAAATCTTGGGAATAGATTTTACAGATCAGAGTTTCTCATCATGGGAAATGCATAACCGTGTAATCGCTTCAGTAGATACACTTAAGCGGCCTCAAAGAATGGAAAAACTCCTTAGCGGTCCAAGATGGGATATAATTATTTTTGATGAAGCACATCATCTAAGCCGTATAAGATATGGCAGAAAAATTCAGCTTACGCTCAATTATAAACTTGCCGAAGCCGTTAAAAACCATACGAGGGATCTTCTATTCCTCACTGCCACACCGCATCAGGGAAATGCTTATCAGTTCTGGTCATTGATACAACTGCTCGATGATACTCTTTTCGATTCGGAAGAGGCTATGATTGAACACCGTTCTTTTCTGAACAGAGTTATGATAAGAAGGACAAAGCGAGAAGTTACTGATAAAAACGGCAACCCGCTTTTTATGCGCAGGCAGGTTAATACGCAATCATTTCGTCTTTCGATGCATGAACGAAACTTTTATGAAAAACTCACAGAATATCTGCGCGAAGGGTATAACGCAGCAGGGGTTAATGAAGAGAATCCGGGCAAAACATCTCAGCAGCGAGCAATAGGTTTTGTTATGACGACTTTCCAGAAGATCATGTCGTCGAGCGTCAGGGCAATAAAGCAGGCTCTGAGAAGAAGGCTGCTCGTTCTGCTGATAAGAAAGCAATTGGAACTGGAGCGAAGGCGTCATGTTTCAGTATCCCAGACCGGATTATCGAATGAAATAATGAAACTCCAGGACCAGATGCGGCAGCTTGCTTCAGATATCGTGCGTATCAGTAATACTCTTCAGCGTCAGCCTGAAATTGATACATTTATCGCACAGATTAAACAACGTGTAAGTAAAAATCTTGTCCCTGATGATTCTACACAATGGACACTTGACGGTGACGAGCAAGGAGAGGACGGCGTTTATGCAGATGCTGATATACCTGAAGAAATTGCAAAAGTAAACGAGCTTATCACGATTGTACCGGAAGAAGTTGACAGAAAATTCGATACTCTTACCCGGGCTATTGACAGCATCAGGAACTCAAATCCGCATGAGAAATTTGTGATTTTCACGCAATATGTAGAGACGCTTAATTTCCTGAAAGAACGGATTGAAATGATATACGGCGATAATAAAGTAGCCGTAATAAAAGGCGGGCCTCTCGATGATAAGATTGAGGCTAAGGACAGATTCTGGGCTGAAGATGGCGCGCAGTTTCTTATCTGCACATCTGCAGGCGGAGAAGGGATCAATTTACAGATAGGGCATATACTTTTTAACTATGATCTCCCGTGGAATCCAATGGCGGTTGAACAGCGCATCGGGCGGATTCACAGATACGGGCAAAAAGAAACTTCGCAGGTTTATAACCTCGTAGCAGAAGACACGGTCGAAGAAAACATTTACAGTATTCTCGAGAACAAACTCAGGGAAATAGCTTCTCATATCGGCAAGATCGATTCAGGCACAGGCGCACCAGCCGAAGATTTCAGATCGGAAATTCTCGGCTATCTGGGATCATCATCGAATTACCTCGAATGGTACAGAAACGCACTTATCGAAAAGAACTATAAACGAACAGAAGCTGAAATAGCAGATGCAATGGAAAAAGCGCTTCAGTCAATAGACGCTCTTAAGAACCTGTCGATGGACCTCAGCTCTTTTAATCTTCAGGATTATATAAATATTGAAGGTAGTTTTTCGTTGGAACATCTCAAAGATTTCGTCGAAATGGCTGTTCTTCAGCTCGGTGGTTCAATGCTGTCTTCGGGTGAATTTTATACAATAGTTACACCAAAACCTATTCTTGATCACCCGAATGTTTTGCCTGTATATCCTATGGCAACATTCAGCAGGGAAGCTGCCCTCCGAAAACGTCAGGCAGAACTTATGGGACTGGGTCATCCGCTGATCGATGCAATAATTTCATTTTTCCAGCAGGTTACAATTCCCGGTGATGTAGGACATTTATCAGCCCCATTCAATGAAAATGAGCCTTTTGTTGTGGTATCAAACCTGTTTACTATTGAAACCGAATCCGGCGACCAGCATAAAGAAATCAAAATACTGAAAATAACGAATCCGGGAGATGTACAGGTTCTTCCGGATGAATGGTTGTTAAACCGATTAACAAATAAAACAAGCACCTCACAAAAGAATAATATTAACTCGCTGCTGAATATTGAGAAAATCCGTTACAGCTATGAAGGAGCCGTCGGCGCAATACTCGCACAAATAAAGGCATCAGTTGAAAAGCCTGTTGCCGCGAGGGTAAGGATGCTCGGCGTGGGTTATGTGGAGTGAAAATAAACTTCATCTGGTTTTCAAACTCATGAAGCAGGCAATCAATTTTATGTGCTGCTTTTCCTGAAAAAGAAATACTGGACTGTAAGTCGGAAATCTTCGCCAGTTCAATCAAATTAGTCTTATATCCCAGTTCCAGAGTATGTCTTATTTAAAAAGCAAGCGGCAATGAAATAACCGTGATCTCCCCAGCTATCATTGATCTGAATATAAAATCAATGCAAAACTGGTATTCAGCGAAATAACGCCGCCATTCTGGCTTGTGCGGGAGTTTTTGATCAATATTTAATTGCGTTTCTCTTTTCATCAATTTAATGGAAGTTATAATAGCATCTTGTTTTAATCGTAAATAGAATTAATAAAAGAGGTGATTATTGTCACCGTGATTTTACTCCACATTATTCCCAAGCCAATTATTAATTTAATAGTTAGTCAAATTTCCAATAATCCAAAAGTCTGATAATAAGGTATTTTAATATTAATTATCTCGCACTTTGGACTGATTACTTTTTGTAAGACTTTATAAGTTTTTAGCGATCTTTCATCTGAAGTCACTAAATGTGTCAAACTTTTATCAAAATCCGCTTGTGCAAATAATTTTGAATCATTTGGAATAATCGCTCTGGGATAAAGATTTTCACTCGTTAGTTTATTCTGAGAGAAAATTATTTGAGCAAATTCACCGGTTTTTACAGCATGGTTTAAGTTGAAAGGTATTATTTGAATATCTTTTAGTGGTAAATCCTCAAGTTTTCCAAAAACACAATATTCAGCAACGGAAATAGTAGAAATTTTTAAAGCAATATTGTTTTCTAAAAAATATTTGTAATATTACAGGCATTCTGGTGTAAAGCATCAGAATCATTCAGAAGACGGATACAAAAATTCGTATCAAGCAATAAACTATGCCTTATAACCTCCTCTTAAACTATTAATCCATTCATCAGGGTCAAAACCTTCCCAGTTTTTTTAGCTTTGATAATAAGTTTGTTCAAATAAGTAACATCAAATTTTGGGTTGTAATTAATTAATTCTACCAATTTCAATGATTTTGTATCCATTTCTCCGGTTTGTAAGTTTTGTTTGCCAATAGCTCTGATTGCAATACTTTTATAGAGTATTTTTTTTCAAGTTCTTTTAAAAAGACCTCGCTAGTTTCAATTGCAAGGTAACCATATTCTTCTGTATCCAAATGAATATTGGCTTTATTTTTCCCGCCTGCATCTTTTAAGACTCCAAAAAAATAATATTCTGCATCAACCCAAATGTTTTCAGTTCTATAGAATTTAGTTTGTGGTGAGATCTGCAATTCATATCTATCTTTTAATGAAGTTTTTATTTGAAATTCATAATTTTTCTGTATGGACAAATCCTGCATATTCTCAATCGCCCGTGCAGTTTTTAAATCCAAAAAATCAATTGACCTGTTCTCATTAACTTGAGTTAAAATGGCGCTAAACCCAATAACTGTCTGCATCGTTGTTTTGAGGAGGTGCTTAACAGAACCCTGCTGAATATCGTATGTAATTAAAGGCCTTTCCTTCCTGCTGTCAGGAAATAGCAAATCTTCAACATTCTGCAATAGTAAAGCAATTTGATTTATGTCAAAGTTATTAGGATTTAATTCCTACAAACCTGACTTTCCGATTAACCGAATTTCTATCTCAGCTAACTTTTCCATAAGTCAAATATAAAAATTCCAGACATAATTCAGTACCAGCTGTCAGTCTCACTTTATTAACTATTTCAGGACAACAAATAAGGGTGTCTTCCAGAAACGCGGCAGTTTTAAGGTAATATTTCTACATCGGTTTAAAACCAAAAAAGCCCACTTACGTGAGCTTCTTTGACCCGCAGGGCGGGCAAATTTTAAACAAATCTAATACCGGATTCGATAATTTCCCTGGCTAAAGGGTTTTCCACGGTAAAATCATCAGGATTAAACGGCAGGACTTCGAGACTTGAACTGACTGAAAGAGTAAGTTTTCTAATCTTATCTTTATCCTTCACTCTTATTCCTTCAAAAACATCTGAAACCAGCGCAATATCAATATCACTCCATTCGTTGCTTTTACCCCTTGCATAGCTGCCGAATAAATACAGATTTCTTATTGGAATGCTGTTCATCCTGAGAATTGTAATATATTCTTCGATTATGGTTTTTATTTGAGCAGGGATATCAACCATCTATATATCTCATTTATTTTTTGAAGCTGATCATCAGCAAATTCTTTATTACATATTTTGTGGAATTCGTTCTTATACTCAGGATACCTTACTTCTAAGTTAAAATCATTTATTTTATTATTGTAATGCTTTAAATGTAACTGAAAAATCTATTAAATTAAATTAGGTAAAATTGGTTAATTATGACCAGATAATTACGCGAACTGGCGGCATTCGCAAAGAATATTATTTAACAATCAACATTACTCGAAGAAATCAATTTTCGACTTTGGATAGATTATCAGCATGAATAATAGCACTCGCAATGAGCATTAAATATTTGAGTTTCAGTGGCAGGCAGACAAATGGCTGAACCATTACAATACATAAATTTACTTCGTTTTTATGACTAGTTTCAAAAATATAGGCCAGGTATTATCATAACAGTTCGCATTATAAAGAGATATAACAATGACAGTTGCCCAAATTGAAATCAACATAAATGCCTTAATAAAATCTTTCGCCAAAGAAACTTTCATTTACGATCTTCTTCTTGCTTATGGGCTACCCAAATCCTCAATTACACGCTTGCAAAAAGGGAACCTTAATCTTTCCAAAAACTCAAACGAAATCATTTGGAAAAAAAAGCTTTTCTTTAGGGAAGAGACTGCGGGAGATCTGCATAAAATAATTTCTCAAATGTTTGATTCTTCCTCGCATAATGAGCGCTTTATTGTTACAACAGATTATGAGACCCTTCTTGCTATCGATACTAGAACAAATGACAAACTTGATATAGAATTTAAGGATTTACCAAAACATTATGCTTTCTTTCTTCCTTGGGCGGGTATGGAAAAAGCTTTTCATCATGATGAAAACCCCGCTGATGTTAAAGCCGCAGAAAAAATGGCAAAACTCTTTGATGAAATCCGCAAAGATAATCCCAGTAATTCCGCAGAATTCGTCCACCACTTAAATATATTCTTATCCCGTTTGCTATTCTGCTTTTTTGCAGAAGATACTAACATATTTCAAGATGGTCAATTTACAAACGCGGTTGATTCTTTTATTCAAGAAGATGGCAGCGACCTGAACGAATTTTGCGATAGACTTTTCGAGACACTAAATACACCCCTTAACAAAAGAAAATCTTTACCCGATTATCTTAATGCATTCCCTTATGTGAATGGCGGTCTTTTCCGCGACAAAATTGTATCTCCAAAATTTACTAAAAGTTCAAGGCGTGCAATTCTTAATAGCGGAGATCAAAATTGGTCCGCAATTAATCCCGATATTTTCGGCTCTATGTTCCAAGCCGTAGTTTCTGATGATCAGCGCGGAAATCTTGGTCAGCATTATACTTCAGTCCCTAACATAATGAAAGTAATAAAGCCTCTATTCTTAGATGAACTTTATGAAGTTTATGAAAACGGGAAAAACAGCCCTAAAAAATTAATTGACTTGCTTAACCGACTAAGTAAATTGAAAATATTCGATCCAGCTTGCGGCAGCGGTAACTTTCTCATTATTGCTTATAAAGAACTTCGTAAGTTAGAAATATTTATTATCCAAGCACTTTTAGAGCTTCAAAAAGCAGCTGATTTTTTTAATCCTTCTGCGGACCAGCTCACTAATGTCCCAAAATCTCAGCTTTCTCTTGCAGCTTCTTTCCAAGTCGATTTATTCTCTCGCATTCAGCTTAATCACTTTTACGGAATTGAAATTGACGACTTTGCTCACGAAATTGCTAAACTTGCTCTCTGGCTTGCCGAACACCAAATGAATATAGAGTTCGAAAGAATTCTTGGTAAATCAAATCCAACTCTACCATTGAAAGAAGCTGGTAATATTGTCTGTGCAAATGCGTGTAGGATTGATTGGGAATCCGTTTGCCCTAAAGAAAAGGAAGATGAGATTTATATTCTTGGCAATCCTCCTTATTCTGGTTCAAGAAAACAAGATAATTCCAAGAAAAATGACATTAAACTGATATTTAGTGATTTTAAGAAATTTAAAGACTTAGATTATATTTCAATTTGGTTTTATAAGGGTGCTAAATATATTTCTATGATAAATGCAAAATTAGCTTTTGTTTCAACCAATTCAATTTGTCAAGGAGAACAAGTTTCTTTACTCTGGCCTAAGATTTTTGAGATGAATATGAATATATTTTTTGCATATACTTCATTCAAATGGAAAAATAATGCAAAAGGACAAGCTGGCGTTACGGTTATAATTGTTGGGTTGTCAAATATTAAAACTGGTTACTCAAAGCTTTTTACAAATACTTTAATTAGAAATGCTAATGAAATAAATGCTTATTTGATTCCGGGTCATAAAAACTTTTCTGTTTATTCTCGATCACAACCTCTCTCAGCCCTTCCTAAAATGAATCATGGTAATATGCCTGCTGACAATGGAGAATTTTTATTTAGTACTGATAGAAAGAATCAATTTATATTAGAAGAACCAAAAAGTGAAAAATGGTTTAAGAAGTTATTAACAACGAAAGAACATTTAAACGGTCGTGAACGTTGGTGCCTTTGGTTGGAAGGAATAACTCAAAAAGAAATAGATGAAATGCCTTTAGTAAAAAATGTAATAGATAATGTGCGTGAATTTATATTGCACCCCAAAATAGTGAGAGAGGTATAAGGTGGAGAGTAAATGATTGATTCAGAGGCACGAAGTGGAGCGA